>Ga0302201_10000826_pt1 | contig 28106 bp, 19 predicted proteins | sample II_Bog_N3_2_FD_194586 | JGI IMG/M metagenome (GOLD analysis project Ga0302201, IMG submission 194586) | Peat permafrost microbial communities from Stordalen Mire near Abisko, Sweden - II_Bog_N3_2 | ecosystem: Environmental > Terrestrial > Soil > Wetlands > Peat | place: Sweden: Abisko... | reverse complement strand
ACAGCGGGTTGTTGGGCAAATGCTGAGACCGGCAGCAATGAGAGAGCCAGCATCCGGATAATCGAGCGATGAAATCCTTGCGCACTTGATGGGAATAAAACTGGCTTCATCATTTCTTCTCTCCTCAATCTGTGAAAAACTTGTAACTGAAAAGAGCGACTGCCTCAAGCTTTCTTGCGGGAACAAGTTGCGGTCCTTTTGTCCCCGAATCGCATAGGCGGCAGTTCGCAAAGCTAGCTAGACGCGGAAGGTCGAAACAATCCGGACAAACGTTTCAACCAGCACTGCGTCTGCAAATAGAGACGCAACGGTCGCTCGGGCGCTGGGGACGGAGACAATTCTCGACAAACGGATCGAGCCTTCCTAATCCCACAACCCGTCAAAATGGCATGCCGGGTGAAAATCGCACGTGAATATCCTGATGATTGACGACGATTTGTCCCTGACCGAGCTGGTCAAGGAGTACGCTGCGCCCGATGGCTTTGAGGTAACTGGCGCCGCAAGCGGCGAATCCGGATTGCAAGCGCTGGTTGAAGCAGCATTCTCGCTGGTTGTGCTGGATGTGATGTTGCCCGGCATGGACGGATTTGAGGTGCTGAGGCGCTTGCGACGAATCTCAAGTGTGCCGGTGCTTATGCTCACGTCTCGAGGATCAATTGCGGATCGCATCCACGGACTGAGCGGCGGTGCAGACGATTACTTACCCAAGCCCTTTGAACCCCGAGAGCTTCTTGAGCGCATGCGGAGTATCCTCAGGCGCGTACAGCCCCGAAATCACAGGCTGAGTCATTTGCAAGTAGATGATGTGGAATTGGACGAAAAGAGTCGGCTTGTCCGCTGTGGGGGCAGGGAATTGGATCTGACAGGATCGGAATTCGCTCTGCTCCATATCCTGCTCTCAAAAGCTGGAAAGGTCTTGCCCAGGGAAGAACTCGTCGGCCAGGTTCTGGAACGGGGACTCTCCGTGAATGACCGCGGTATCGATAATTTGGCGAGCAAACTGCGCAAGAAAATGGGCCCCTCGGCCGCCGGAAAAGATCGGATACGCAGCATTCGTGGAATAGGCTATGTGTACGCGCCGTCTAACGATGTGAGGCCAGAGTGAATATTTTTGCTCGAACGCTCCTCTGTTTTTGGGTGGCAACCGCGTTGACGCTTGCCCTCGTCGGTGGACTCCTCGCTTCCAGACATTCATTCTCCGATGTCCAAATACGCGACATTCCAATGGAGCGTCTCCAAGCCTGCGCGCAGCGCCTTGTCGCGGACATAGAGCAAGACGGGGGATCGGATCTTCGCCAGAACCCCGCGGAACATCGAGAATGCGCTGTTCAGTTCCTGGAATCTCCGACTGGACAGCAACTGCTGGGCAAGGAACTCCCAGCAGACATTTCCGATTTGATATCGGAGCACTCAATTCAGGGCAACATGCAACTGGTCGCGGTCCGCCCCGACAGGACAATATTGGCCTTTAAAGTGCCGGGAAAGCTTGGCGCATATTACGCTGTCGCGATCTTGTCGCAGGCCGCTCCCGAACCGCCGCTCATCTTCTGGCTCCACTTGCTTTGCGCAATCGCAATCTCCTGCGGAGTCTTCTGGGTGCTTGCCCGGCAGCTTACGCACCCGATTCGCACTTTGCAGGCGATCGCCGAAAGCGTGGCTCAAGGAAATCTGAAAAATCGACCCGGCAGGGCGTTGCTCCAACGAAAAGATGAGTTGGGGGAACTAAGTGTCTCGATTGACTTGATGGTTCAGAAGATCGGCCAGCTCATGAGCTCGCAAAAGGCCTTTCTGGTGCAGGTCTCCCATGAGCTTGGGTCTCCACTGACGCGATTGAATCTGGCATTGGCGCTGGCGAGACGGAAGGCCGCTCCGGCGCTCGATTCCGAGTTTAAGCGGCTCGAGTATGAATCGTCGGAATTGAATTCCATGATCCAACAGCTTCTTCTTCTTGCCCGATTGGAGAATGCCTCTGAACTCAATAATTCGCGGCAGCGGTTCTCCCTCGCAGGAATAGTTGAAGAGGTTGCCGCCGACGCCAAATTTGAAGCCAATCAAAATGAGAAAGGAGTTCGAGTAGTACTCCACGACGCGGAGAAATGGCACGCGGTAGAAGTCTTGGGTTACGATGACCTCATCAAGAGGGCACTGGACAATATCCTTCGCAACGCGATCCGCTTCACGTCCGCGCGCAGCTCAGTCGAAATCAGCTGCTCCGTTCTTGACGCTCAGGAGGCGCAGATCACAGTCCGCGACTTTGGGCAGGGAATCTCTCCGGACCAATATTGCGCGATATTTGAACCATTCGTCCGCCTTCCGTCTAGAGGGAACGGCCAGGGAACAGGGCTCGGTCTTGCCATCGCAAAGCAGGCTGTGATCGCACATGGTGGCAGTGTTTGCGCAAGGAATGCGGACACGGGAGGACTATCTATCACGATTCAACTGCCACTTGCCCTACCTATAAATCCGTCTTGAACTGAAATCTGAGGCGACCAGATCTTCGAGGATGTTGCGAACTTTGAACATACTATGAGCCTCCATCCTTCCTTTCAATTATTCAGAAATTGGACTCCGATCATGATTCCGAGGGCTATGTCGTTGAGTTTCGACAGACCTCACCAGATGACGGGATTGACAAATGTTGGTTCATGAGCTCGGTCACGGTCGTGTCCACCTTGACACGTTTCAACTCTGGGGGCCTCAACCTCACTCGCACTTGCGCCGATATTCGGATACGCTCAAGAAGTAATTTGCGAAAAGAGGCTCCTGTTGAAACGCCGTGAGTTTTTAATGAACTCGTTGGCAATGGGCGTCGCCGCATCCTTTCACGGAGTTGCCTTCCTGGAAAGTGCCGCCAGTGAGGTTGGCAGCGATTCGGCGCCGAGGATGTTCAACGCGCAGATGATCTGGTGCGCCCAGTCAGTACCGGTGCCACTCAAGGCTAATGGGCCCGCCAGCGGAATTGCTTCGTCATCGAATAGCCAATCAAAGATCGCCACTCCTGACCTGCACGCAGTTTTCGCGCGAGAATTCACGCTGGATGCCCTGCCGACGGAAGCTGCTGTTCGGCTGTTCGCCTATACACGCTACCGGCTTTACGTCAATGGCGTGTATTGCGGACGCGGGCCGAGCCGCTTCCAGAACCAGAGGCCGGAGTACGACACCCGGGACCTAAGTCACGCGCTCAGGACGGGACGCAACCTGATTGCGGTGCTGGTCCACCGCGACGCACCGACGGGTCGCATCATGCAGCACGAGCCTGGCTTTGCCGCCTGCATCGATTGGTCGAACAAGGCAAAAAGGCAAGTGATTTCAACCGATGCAGAGTGGGTTTGTCTTCCTGAACTGTCGATTGGGCCGCGCGACGAGGCATGGTCGTCGATTGAGGAGCACATCGATGGCCGCAAAGCTGTGGACCTGACTAACCCCGAACTTTCGCTTGCCGGATGGCCGGCTTCTGTTCCTGCGGGTGGGCCTGATTTCCTTCCATTGTGGCCGCGGACCACACCTCTGCAATTGGAGACGCTCCAGGCGTGGAACCCAGATTCCCCGGACCTTTCACAAAACCGGCTTGACCTTCTGCCGGGGCGGGAGGCATTTTTCGCGCTGAATAAGATCATTCAAGGCTACCCCGTTCTTCAATTCAACGCGGATGCCGGGAGTGAGCTCGATATCAGCTACCAGCTTCCAGAGGATTCGACTAGTGGGGCCAGCTCTTATGTCGCCCGGCAAGGCGTTCAGACCTGGATGTGCGGCGATACTTTTGCTTTCAATCGGCTGGCAGTTCGAGCGAAAAGCGGGCGCGTGACGTTGATGCGGGCTGAGGCCTTCGAGGTACGCTATCCGTTCACACGGGTAGGAAGCTTTGACTGCAGCGATCCGTTCTTAAATAGGCTCTGGACCATTTGCGCGCGCTCCCTGGAGTTACTGAGCGAAGACTCCTACGTTGATTGCGCCGACCGCGAGCGAGTTGAGTGGACTGACGATTCGCCGCCTGCGTTCGACTGTACGCGGGTGATGATGCGCGGACCCGAGGGCGACGGCAACGAGTATTGGGGTGACAGCCGGTTGCTGAAGGCGTTACTGCGACGAATTGCCCTTACGCAACAAGCGGACGGGCAGATGAAGGCGCATAGTTGCTCTGAGAGGTGGGACATTCACGCCATCATGGAGGATCGCTCCTGTGACTGGGTGATCCAGCTGCGCCAATACGTCGAGAGCTCGGGTGATGTTGCGTTAGTCAATGAACTGTGGCCCGCGCTCACACGATTGATGGCATGGTTTATGAGCCGGCGGAGCGCACGCGGGCTGGTTCTGGCGCGTGAGTGGGAGGTGTGGGACAATCCACTCCGGTACCAGGTTTGCGAGGGCGCCGGGCTGAACGCACTCGTTTATAAAGCATTGCGCGATGGGGCGTGGCTTGGCGGCCAGATTGGGATGTCGAGTGCCAGTCGGGAATTTGCATCTGACGCCGAGCGGCTGAAAACGAACTTCAACTCACTGCTCTGGAAGGATGACGAGGGCAGCTACTGCGGCGGGTTGTTTGGGCCTGGGTCCAAAACAAATGAACGGCTCGACGGCAAGATGTTTGCCGGGCCCTTCGTGGACAGGCGTTATCAACCGACTGCGCAGGCCGCGCTCTTCGCGCTGTACGCAGCGATTGTTCCCGATGAACGTGTTGCGTCTGTGCGCCACTGGCTGCTTGACCACCTGGACGAGGTCAAGGGGCCGATGTCGCATTACTACCTCTTCCATGCACTCTACGCGACGGGAGAGCCGCAGCAGGACGAACTGGTGCTGGAGCGGATGAGGACTGGGTGGAAGCCGCAGGTTGAGTCGCCGTGGCAGACGACCTGGGAAGACTTGCCTGACAAAGGCGGGTCAAAGGCGCATATGTACGGCATGGTCCCGGGCTATTTCCTGACGGCCCATGTGCTGGGCGCGCGGCGGGCGGGACATTTCACAGACCGTTCCATCCTCATCGAGCCACGCTGCGGAGAACTTGCATGGGCGCAGGGAGTCGCTGTGACAGAGTTCGGCCCGGTGGAGATGAGCTGGTCAAAGCCGGTTGGCGGCGGGGTAAAGATTCAATGCTCTGTTCCTGCACATACGACGGCAAATCTAAGGCTTTACAAGCAAGGGTCGGGAGACAGGATTTTGGTCGATGGCCAGATGAGTACAGCAACGTCGAGCGGGAATTTTCTGGAAACGGCGCTTGGACCTGGAAAGCATGAGGTTCAGTATCCCGCTTGACGTTCGCGAATGCCATGCCGCGGGTAGGTTGGCAATCAGTTAGTCTTCAGCCTTCATAGGCGCCGTGCCGAACTCCTCTCCAACACTCCGATCCTACTGAGTCACCCTGTCACTCTTACGGCTGATTTTCTGGCTGATCTAATCCGCGTTCGCTCCGCAAAGCAATATGAGAGAAAGGTCCAGTCACGCGGTCGAGATGATTACTCGGTATCAGCCTATCCCGAGCACCCTGGGGAGACCGGAATGCCGAGACAACATTATGATTCCGGATCCCCGCATTCAGCCATTCTCAGCCTATTCAGGCTTGCCCACTCCGTGCTGTTTGTAAATATTTTGGATGAGCTCGAAGGACTGCTTCTTCTTCCCCTCTTCAGAGATGAGCCCCTTGCGGTTGTAGCCGTCCTGCAGTTTGGGGATGTTGCGGCCGGGGGAACGGAAGTCCATCAATATCCATGGGGTGACGCCACGCAGTTGCGGAATCTTGTTGAGCATGACGAACTGGTGCTCAAGAACGTAAGCCTGCTGCTCTTCAGTCCAGCGCTGGTTGGTCGCTCCGTGGTTGCCCTGCTTTGCTTCGGCGCCAAACTCGCTCATGATGATTGGCTTCTGCGGAAGGGTCCACTGCATCTTGTCGGCGTCTTCGGGGGCGCCGCTGTACCAGCCGATGTATTCGTTGACGCCCACGACATCCAGGGCGTCGGCAAAGGGATCGTTCAGCACGGCGGTGGTGCCTTCAATGTGGGCTGAGTTGAGGGCGGAGGGAATGAGGCGCGTGGAGTCGAGCTTGCGGGCTTCGTCAACAAGGCCGGTGAGGAATTTCGTACGGACCGGGTAGTTACCCGTCTCATTAGAGACCGACCAAAGAATGACCGAGGCTTTATTGCGATCACGTCGGATCATCTCTCTGAGCATGGCGACATCTTTGGCGTAGACCTCGGGTTTGTCAAAGGAGATGCGTTGCCAGTTGGGTATCTCGGACCAGACCATGATGCCGTCTCGGTCCGCGGCGCGCTCCATGCGCTCGTCGTGTGGGTAGTGAGCGAGCCGGACGAAGTTGGCGTTCAGGTCTTTGAGGTAACTGAAGATGGTTGCCACGTCTTCGTCGGTGTTGGCACGGCCCCCGCGGACGGGCGCCTCGGCGTGCATGTTGGCGCCCTGCAGGAAGACTGCGTTGCCGTTGAGAAGGATGCGCGTGCCATCGACGCGGATGTCGTGGAACCCGATGTCGTCGGTGATCTTGTCTTCCACGGTAGCCAGATTCACCTTGTAAAGCTTGGGCGATTCGGGCGACCAGAGGGTCAGCTTGCCGGCCTTGACGCTGAAAAGGGCATTGCCGTCGGCGTCGGTCGTACAAGTGGTTTCAGCGCCTGCCTCGGGGATGTCCACGGTGACAGAGGTGCCGGCGGGCGCGTCGAGAACGTGGACATAGCCGGTGATCTCAGTGTTGCCCGGCTGCCAGGCCTGGCCGTGAGCCAGATGGACATCGTAGTCGTCAATGAAAGCGGCGGGCACGCTGACGAGGGAGACATCGCGGGTAAGGCCGCCGTAGTTGAACCAATCGATACCGACCGAGGGGATGCCATCAACAAGGCGAGTGGCCGCCTGCTGGTGCGCTCTTACCAGCGTCGATTCAATCATCAGATATTGGTTCTTTTTATCCCGCACCAAGTCGTGAAAGACCCGCTCCCACACGCCGGACTGACAGGGTGATGGAAGATTGGGTGGTTGACCGTAAAACTGGCAAAAGCCACCCACACGTCTATAAGCTCTTAGAATCTGTCCAAAAACTAAGCGGGGAACCTCTGAAGGAATATGCGGCTGGGGTTTTGTTATTTAGTTATTGAGCATGTAGGCGACGGTAGCTTCCTTCTTCAAACAGTGTGAGCGACCGCACGACTTTTCCGGCGAGATCCTTGCATTCAATCATGGGGATGTCCTCCCGGCACAGTGTAGCTACATTGGCGCAGAAGTTCGGAGAGGCGCAATTTGCACGATTGCTCGTGAAGCCGCACTATAGCTGTTCAAATAAGGTTCTTGATGTTGGCGGCGATGATGTCTTTGGCGGTTTGCCGTTGCTGCGGCTGTTTGAGGGTTTCCTTGTCAATGGAGAGGAGCTTCGTTTTAGAGCTGTTCGGCGAATGGCCTGAGGATGCCGCCGGATACAATCATTCCGCCACGTAGGTGTTTAGGTTGCATAGGCCCTCATGAAAGCTTTGAGAGCTGCATTGATTCTGCTCTCCACCTCCCTTGGTGAGGGAGTTGAAGCCAATCCCAAAAGGACACGGCGGAATGCTTCACCGAGAGCCATGTGGATGAGGTGATCTGCGGCGATGAGAGGATCGACGCCAACGAGGAGGCCCTGGCGCATCTGCTGTTTGAAATATGCGGCGAGGAGGGCATGTGCCCGCCGGGGCCCTGCTTTGTCGAAAATTTCAGCGAGTTCCGGAAATCGAGCAGCTTCCGCATGAAGCACACGGACCAGCTTGACGGCTTGATCGCGGTAGAGCATCTCCGCCAGCTGCTTCACGAAGGAATACAAAGCCTGTTCCATCGGAACGTCGGCCTCAAGTGCGTTCACGAATCCTTTGAACATCGTCGAGTTCAGACGCATCACGATGGCCTCAAAGAGCTTTTCCTTGTTTCCGAAATGATTGTAGAAGGTGAGCTTCGAGGCTTTGGCACGCGATGCAATCTCATCGACGCTGGTGGCCGCAAAACCCTTCTCAAGAAAGACTTCCGTTGCAGCTTTGAGAAGGCGTTCCTTGAGCCGATCCTGTCCGGACGGAGCAGATTTTGCAGTTTTCTTCGCCAAGTTCACTCCTCTTTCTGAGCATTGCACAATTTCTTGCATCCCGTCTCCTTTGCATTCATCTATACGATACGGTACAGTATCATCATGGAGAAGGGAAGGTTTCTCTTGAACGAACGACCCTGGGTCCCAAAACACAACCCGTGGCTAATTGCTATCACCGTGAGCATGGCGACGTTCATGGAGGTGCTTGATACTTCAGTTGCCAACGTCTCCCTGCCACACATCGCGGGATCGTTTGGAGCAAGCCAAGATGAATCGACCTGGGTGATTACCTGCTATTTGATCTCAAATGCGGTCGTCCTGCCCATCGCTGCATATATGTCCACTCTGCTGGGACGCAAGCGCTTCTACATGACCTGCGTGCTGCTCTTCGGGTTAAGCTCGTTTCTTTGCGGGATCGCTCCCACACTTCCGCTCATGCTCTTCTTCCGCGTTCTTCAGGGCGCAGGGGGCGGCGGTCTCGGCCCTTCGGAACAAGCCATCCTTGCCGATACCTTTCCTCCGGAGAAGCGGGGCCAGGCGTTCGCGCTTTATGGCTTGGCGGTCGTTCTGGCGCCCACCCTTGGACCTACGATTGGCGGCTGGATTACCGACAATTTCGACTGGCGCTGGATCTTCTTCATCAACCTCCCGATCGTGGCCTTGTCGCTTTTTCTCACCCATCGCCTGGTAGAAGACCCTCCGGCCATTCAGCAGGAAGTGAAGCAGGCCCGAAGTGGGAACTTCCGCGTGGATTATCTCGGCTTCGGCCTCTTGGCTCTGGCTTTCGGGAGTCTCGAAGTCGTATTGGATAAAGGACAGCAGGAAGATTGGTTCGGATCGAGTTTCATCGTGACCTTCATGGTCATCTTCGCGGTCTGCCTGATCGCGGTGATCTTCTGGGAGCTTCATCTCGCAAAGACCAAGGAACGTCCGATATTGGATTTGAACCTCTTCAGAAATCGAACCTTCGGCGTCTCCGTGCTGCTGATGTTTGTTCTGGGGTCGGCACTCTACGGAATCAACACGCTGCTTCCCCAGCTTTTGCAGCGCCTGATGGGTTATTCGGCCGAACAAGCCGGATTGACTTTGTCGACAGGCGGCTTGGCCACCTTGCTTGCGATGCCGATTGTTGGCCTTGCGGTGGGCAAGATGGACCCTCGCAAGCTGATTGCGCTTGGGTACATCATGACCGCCGGGGCGCTGTTCTACATGGGCGGACTCAATCTGCAGATGAGCATGGGCTATGCGGCCGAGCTTCGTTTCTTCCAGTGTCTCGGCCTGGGACTGCTGTTTGTTCCCATCTCCACCATGTCCTATGTCGGTGTTCCCGGTTCCAAAAACAACGACGTGGCAGGCATGACCAACCTTGCGCGGAACGTTGGCGGTTCCTGCGGCACGGCTTTGTTCACCACGATGCTTTTGCGTCATGGGCAAACCCATCAGGATGTGTTGGTCACGCATACGGTACAGAGCAATCTCTTCTTCAGGAACCAACTGAACACGCTCACCCAACAGCACGGGAGTCATCAAGCCCTGGCGCAGATCTATCAACGAGTCCAGCTTCAGGCCAGCCTGCTTTCCTATCTCGACATCATCTCTTTCTTCGCGTTCGCTTGCTTGTGCATGGCTCCCATCGCCTTCTTGATGAAAAAAGCCCCTAAAGGCGGCGAAGTTGTCATGCACTAAGAGAGGTTCCCATGCTACAGAGTTTCTCAATTCGATCACGCATCTTCGCCGGTTCCGTCGCTCTCTGCCTCCCTCTTGCCGGGTTTGCCCAGAGCTCTTCTTCCGGTTCCGGACAAACTCCGCAAGCGCAGCAGTTGCCGCTGTCAGGCCGACCTCAAGGCGGCGCGTCTGTCTCAGCGCCGCAGACTGCTTCGGGAAGCTCCAGCTCGAGCGTCAATACCGTCAACACAACAATCCAGGTACAGGGTTCGTATCAGGGCAGCATCGTGGGGGCTGTTCCGGGAGATGGGCCCATTCCCCTGACCTTTCCGGAGGCGCTACAGCGCGGTCTCCAATACAACCTCGGGAGTTTTGACTCTGCCGCTTCGGTAAAGCAGGTCCGTGCCCAACGATTGAGCGCTCTTAGCCAACTTCTGCCCAACATCTACGCAACGCTCTCTGAGACAGGTGCCAAGACAGATCTTCAAACGCTTGGTCTCAGTAGCGCAACTTTCGGCGGCAACATAGCTCTTCCAGTGACCGTAGGCCCCTACCACTATTACAGCGCTCAAGCGAACGTATCGGAACAGCTGAGCCTCACTGGCCTGCAAAATCTGCGGTCTGCCGAGAGTCTCAGCAAGGCGGCGCTCTTGAGCGCGCGGGATGCCCGCGAGTTGATCATCCTGGCCGTCGGCGGCTCCTACCTGCGCGTTCTCGCAACCCAGGCGCTGGTGGCTTCGCAGGAGGCACAGGTGCGATACTCCGAAGCTTCGTACAACCAGGCTGAAGCTCAATTTGAGGCTGGCACAAAAGCGGAGATCGACGCCAGCCGCAGCCTGGTCGAACTGCAAAGCCAGCAGCAGCGCCTGAGCTCGCAGAAGGCACAGCTCCTCAAGGATCAAATGTCGCTTTCGCGGCTAGTCGGTCTGCCTCTCGATAGACCGCTGTTGCTCTCGGAGACGCTGCCGGCGAACGTATCTGAAATGCCGAGTGTGGAGCAGGCGCTCAAAGAGGGTCAGGAGCACCGCGCCGATCTCCAGGCCGCCGGACTTCAGCTCAAAGCAGCGCAGCAGTCGTTACGTGCCTCGCATGCTCAATACCTGCCTTCCCTGAGTGTCAATGGCTCCTATGGGGTTGAGGGCGTCAATCCCAACAAGGGGGCAAACGTCTTTCAGGCCTCCGCAACCCTGAACGTTCCCATATGGTCGAGCGGACGCACGCGGTCACAGGTGCAGCAAGCGGAGGCGACGCTCTCTCAGCGCACGGCGGAACTCGAGGACGAAAAGGGAGCTGTCGAAAACGATATCCGCACTGCCATCCTGGACCTTCAGGTCTCCGCGCAACAGCTGAAGGTTGCGGACAGCAACCGGCAACTGGCGCTTAGCACCCTCAAACAATCGCAGGATCGCTACGCTGCGGGTGTCGCCACCTCGGTCGAAGTAGTCCAGTCGCAGGAAAGCCTGGCTTCGGCTGAACTGGACTACGTCAACAGCCTCTTTTCGCTCAATGTCGGGCGAATCAAGTACGCACGCGCAATCGGCCTGGCCGAACAAACCATTCCGGATCTTCTCAAGTAGTTCGTAGGGAGAGTTGGAAGCTCAGAAAGGGATACATCATGTCGCCACAAGCTGACGCAAAGCAGGACGAGCAACGAGCGTCGAATAAATCCGTTTCCCCCTCGGAATCGGGGCAAGAGCATGTTGAAAAGCCGCCGGTCGATCCCGTTAAGCGGCGGCGCAATATTGCCATTGGCGCTGTGATTGTTCTTATTCTTGTTCTCGGCTGCATTGCTTGGTGGATTCATTCTGGGACATACGAATCGACGGATGACGCACAGGTCGACGCACACCTGAATCCGGTGGCTGCCCGGGTTCAAGGTACCGTCTCCGCTGTGTACGTTGAAGACGATTCTGCGGTGCAGGCGGGGCAACCTCTCGTGGATCTCGATACCAGAGATCTAGAGGTATCGCTCGCTCAAGCCCAGGCAAACTACGATCAGGCCGTGGCGCAACTGCATGCCGAAGATCCGAATATGCCCATCACTCAAACGACAAACGCCAGCGACATCTCTTCACAGCAAGCTGAGGTATTGACTGCTGAGGCATCTTTGAGCGGGGCGCAGAGTGACTATGAGACGGCTGTGGCCAAGGTGCGGCAAGCCGAAGCCAACAACGCGAGAAGCAAATCCGATCTGGCCCGGTACCAGCAACTCCTCGACAAACGAGAGATCGCTCAATCGGACTACGACCAGTACCTTGCCAATGCGCGTTCGCAGCAGGCCGTCGTGAACGCCGCCATTGCGAGCGCGGATTCTGCAGCGAAGACAATCGATCAGCGAAAGGCGCAACTGGCTCAGCAGCAGACCAAGCTAAGCCAAATCGCCGCCAATGCTCCCCGTCAGGTGGAGATCAAGAAAGCCGACCTGGCGACTCGCAAAGCCAGCGTTGAGTCCAGCAAGGCACAACTGGAACAGGCAAAGCTCAACGTGGCGTATTGCCATATCGTAGCGCCAGTCTCCGGTATCGTCATGCAGCGAAGCGCGGAGCTTGGACAGCGGATCGCCGCGGGATCGCAGTTGTTAATCGTTGCTCAAGTCGAGGCTCCGTGGATCACGGCAAACTTCAAAGAAACACAGCTTCGCAAGATGCATGTGGGCCAGAAAGTCACCGTGAAAATCGATGCCCTCAACCGCTCGTTCACTGGAAATGTAGAGAGCCTATCGGCCGCAACAGGCGATCGAGCCAGCGTTCTACCCGCAGAAAACGCGACGGGAAACTACGTGAAGGTCATCCAACGTCTTTCGGTTCGCATCCGGCTGGACCCGCGGCAGGACGGGATAGAGAAAGTTCGGCCCGGGATGTCCGTAGAACCAACAGTGCATTTCTAGATCTTGCGAAAGCTAATGGGTTTTCGATACATGAATCACTATCTTCTTCTTACGACATATCCCGTGCTCTTCTTCGCAGTTCTTGCGAACCAGCTTTCTATGCCAGTTCCCGGGGTATTTTTTCTACTTGCGGCCGGAGCACTCTGTCACACCGGACAGCTCGGCTTGCCGGCTGTTCTGGCGCTTGCAATCGGAGCTTGCTTGCTCGGCGACACAGCATGGTTCCTCATTGGACGGAAACATGGCGGGCGCGTGCTCCGTTTTTTAGCCGCCTTCTCCGCCGACCCCAATGAGCAGATTCGTAAAACCAAGCGCACCTTTGAGAAGTATGGCCTTCGCTGTTTGCTCATCGCCAAGTTCGTTCCCGGAATCAACGCAGTGGCGCCACCTTTGGCTGGAATGTCGGGGAGCAGCATTTCCCGTTTCTTAGTCTACGATAGCGCTGGTTCGGCGATTTGGGCGGCGACCTATGCAGGAGTTGGTCTTGTCTTCAGTCGGCAACTCAATGGCATTGCTGTTGAAGTTAGCCGATTCGCCGGCTTTATCGCAGCTGCACTCGGCATACCCTTAGCTGTCTATATGATCCTGACTGTGTTGAAGTTCATCCCGGTTAGCCGAAGTCTTCGTCTCCACCGCATTGAGCCAGGTCGCCTGTGGCAGAAGATCAACAGTGGCGAAAAAGTCCTTATCCTCGATCTCCTGAGCTACGAGGAAGGGACCGAAGGAGCCCAAGGAGTTCCGACTTCCGTTCGCTTGGACCTCAGCAGAGTTCGCGAGGCTCGCCATGTCCTGTTTCCTTCCGACCTGGATATTGTTCTCTATTGTGCCTCTCCCGGCCATTTCAGAAGCTGTCGTGTGGCCCTCAACCTAAAGCGGCATGGCGTCCGGAACATTGAGGTTCTCGCAGGCGGTCTCAACGCATGGCGCGATCAGGGGTTTCCTGTAACTCATAATCTGGTCTCTTCAGAAGAGGCAATCATGCGATACAAGATTCAAATCACCTGAGATTATCCATTACGGGACAGGTGCATCGAAAATGACGGTGAATCCAAGTGAGGCACAAACAGTGTCGCCGATGCGGCTCCTACGTGGTTAGAAAAAGGTCGACAGGACAACCATGACTTACGATCCAATACGGCAGTTCAAGGGCTATCTAGATTTTGCAGGCAAGGTCGGGCTCTTTGCCGTGCGTGCCGCACGTCGGGCGGTAGTGCCTCCTTTTGAGGGGGTCATGATCTGGAGGGGAATCGAGGAGGTGGGTTGGAAATCGTTGCCCCTTGTTCTTGCCTCGGGTTTTGCTCTCGGCGTGGTACTGACTCTTCATACGCGGAGTTCCCTGGTAAGGTTTGGCGCCGAGGCGATGATCCCTACGTTTCAGGCGGTTGCATTCTTCAATGAGATCGGTCCTCTTGTCGTGGGACTCCTGGTTGCCGGACGTGTAGGAGCGGGAATAGTGGCTACTTTATTTAGGTTTCTCCTTTGCCGGACACCGGTGAGAGACACCCGCTCCTGTGAATGCGGGTGTGTATCGAAATCGTGATTGGTTGCCTGACCGTTAGGTCGTGCCCGGATCCGGCAAGTGCGGCATTGACAAACAGCGTACCATGCGAGCGAATCGTACCGTAGCCCTCATGGACATGTCCGAAAACATGCAGTTGTGGTCTAACCCGACGAACGGCGTCGAGTAGCTCGCGGCATCCTTGCGGTTTGTTAGGTTCAGTTCCCCGATCGAGGATCCCGAATGGTGGACCATGTGTGATCAAGATGTCTGTGTTATTGGGAATCCCTGCATAAAGGTACTGGCGCTCCTGTGGCGTATCAGGGCCGAAGACTCCCCAATCGTTAGGTGTGACTGGCGATCCCCATATTCGGAGACCATCAATCACGGTTTCCTTGTTGATCAGCAATACGGCGTTGGTAATCAATTCGCGCCATTCCGGATAAATGAGTCCGGAATCGTGATTACCGGGAATCAATATCTTTGTCTTGTGCGGCAACCCTCCCAGCCATTCATTGAAATCCCGGATGGCGAAAGTGCTTCCATTAAACAGGGTGAAATCACCCGCGTGAATAAGCAGATCCCCATCCGGAACATCGACGTCCCGGTGATGTCCATGCGAATCGGCCATCAACACCAATCGAACTTTCTTGCCCTTTTCGCTTAAATGTTCACATCTCGAATTGCCTCTCAATTCGTTACCACTTCCTCTCGCAGAAAGTACCGTGCAGCTGCGAACAGCTGTGGCCCGTATTCCGGACCACCTTTATGTTTAGCTGCGCCCAAATGAAGCGATTTAGCTAAGTGACGATCACTAAAACACATCGTTGTTGCTCCCAGGGCTTCTAAACCCCTCGCAGCCGCCATGTCCTCGACGATCTTAGTCGCTTATTGGTATGCCGCTTTGGGAATTACGCCCGGTATTATCGGTAGAACTGGAGGCAAGTCGAAGCCGTAGCCACAGGTCTCGGCCCAAAAGCGGCGAAGGTTCAAATCGTGTTTGACCTCGCTATCGCGTTCGCCCGGAAATCCCATCCAGAATTTGTAGACGCCGTCTGGACATGCAGTCTCATTTCGTAGAAAGGTTTCTCGCGCGCGCCGGAACGCTTGCAACCCGGCATACTCTCTCCCAGTCCTCTTGTTGAAATGGCCAGCTGTCTTAAGTGCGAGATTCAGCTTGCGAAGGACAAAACTTATTGGCCTTGGCTTGTCATTGCTTGTCCTGAACAAGAACCCGCTCGTGCGCTCACCTGTGAACGTCTTGAGTCTCGATGCGACGTCGGGATGCAGGTCCACATAACGGTCAAACGGAGGTGTGGTGAGGCTATCCCGGGCATTGCCTCCGTGGGCTCGCCGAAAAATCGAAATGGATAAGAAATTGGGAGAAATGTATTTGTCGATTTCAATGGCGAGCAATTCACCAATTCTCAAGCCTGTGGCTCCCGCTAAAGTGAAAAGCATCCTGAGACACCGATCTTCGTGCGCAGCCAGAAGTGTCAGAATTTCGCGCGAAAAGATCGGCGTGTTCAGTCTCTCTTTGTAGATGATCGGAAGATCGATCAGATAGGCATTCCACTTTCGCGGATACAGCGGCTCACCGGTATCAGCGTTCAACGCGGACCGCATCACCTGCTTCGCCAGAGTGATGCTGTTGATAATTGTCGTCGTGGTCTTTCCTTTCTTTGCCATCACTTGCACAACAAGATTGAGTTGACGACTGTAAATCTCGGAGAGTGGCATGTTGCCGAGAATTGGATTCACGTGCAAATGCAACATGCGCTCATAGTTCTCCAACGTGCCGGACGCCAGCGGCTTCCGGTACCTAGTTCTCAGACCCTCCAACATGGACTCTGCTTGCTCCCGAAAGGTGACAATGCCAGGAGATTTGATTTCTTCGTCGATGAGCTTAATGCGATTCTCAGCGAATCGCTCGCGAACTCGAGCTTTTCGCTGGCTGAGGTTCAACGATCCAGGCCCCTTGGTGGGACAGATACTTAGGTGCAGGTGAACACGCTTGTCCTGGCCCGGAACATCTATCCATATATGAGTCTTCCACCTACCGCCCTGTTTGTGCATTTTTGGGCATTCTTGGCCCACTCGTCTTGACATAAACTTTCCCCATGCTTTCTTGATGGTCTTGGCTGCATTTCGTGGTGATGCGTCAACCGATAGTTGGAGGCATTCCTCGGTCAATGAAGCGTCGCAGTCGGCGGAGACATGATGAATCTCAACCTAAAATTAATGCACTGCTGTCATGGCGGAGTGGTGGAATCCTGCGTGGCAGGGGCTGTAATTGGGGCAACTGTCATTTTGGTCTCTTTTGTCTTGCAGTAAGTGCGCGCCGCAGGCCAAATATCCTGCCAAAACGGTGCGGGATGAGAGGGTGGGTTCTAGCACACCCATGAGGAGGGCAGAGGAGGCATCCGACCCCTCTTCAGAGGTTTCCGGGCGGACGCCCATCGGGTTCGATAGTTGGGCCGCAGCTACCGAATCGTCATGGACAGCTTTCGGCGAGCTTCTTGTTGAAGTCCGGGCCGCGGCCGGGAGTGCCTCCATGAAGCACCGGCTGGGGGCCGTATGGGTCACTTGGCGCCAGGGTGCTGGTGAGTGTTCCCGCGCACACGCGCAGACAGAAAACGCTCTAAATCTTGCGATGCCAAGTAGGGAAGCGAGCGAGCGGGCGGTTGGCGGCTCGGTTTTAGCTTCAGGTTCGACCAGTATCATATTGTGCAACTGCCCCAGCCGATAGTCGAGATTAATTCGCTCATGGGAGTCGTCCCCATAGGAATTGACCGCGGGACCGCACGTTGGACGCGTCGACAATGTCTCGGTCGCCTTGGTGAAGAGGACGTGCCCTCTTCTGCTGTTGACATATCTGGGTTTCATAGTCTTGATGCTCGATGGGGCCAGGAGGTCCATATGTCGTAATCATCGGCAAGCTGGATCGCATACTCGGTTGGTTGGTGTGGGAATTGCTAAAACAGAGGAAGAAGAAAAGGAGAATACAATCGCTCTATCGAAATGGGATCTTGGGTTTCCGGCAGGAATCTGAAGGGCACCGGGGCTTTCCCATTACGAATCCGCGAATCAGCTGCAGATCCCGTTAACTATCGGAATCGCTTCAAGAGTAAAGCCAGATCGACAAATCGAAGGTCCGCTGGATAGGCTTGGCAATCAAATTGCGGATGTAATTTGTAAGCACTTAAGCGCACACAATCCACTTAGAATTTGCTTAGCGGTCGTGATCCAGAAAACAATTCGAGAAGGAATCGCCTCTCATGTCACCGAAGTGTGTGCCACCATCTGCTCCCATAGGTACATAAGTACATCCGTCTCGGTACATTGAGTACTGCTGAGGAGTTGGGGGGTCCCGAAGTTTCCCCGGCAAGCTGCTGAAAATTAAAAGCTTATACTCGCAAGTAGATACTATTGGTGATTCAAACGATCGCGCCGGCAAAAGGAGAGCGGTTATTCGCTTCAACCGAAGAGGCGTCTCGATTTTGGCGGCATTGTGTGGCTCCAAGTGCGAGTGGGAGCAATGGTGCATCGGCTTGGGGTACCATTGGGAACATGTAGAGTGGGGGCTGTTTTGCAATCACTTGCCGCTCGTTGAGACCAGAAAATGAAGATTCACTGCTTCGTCCTGTTACTGGCTGGGGTCTGCGCAGTCCCGCCTTCCATGCCGGCCCAGTCGAATAGCGCCACCCCTCGGGCATCGCAATTCATCGGCGAGACTCCAGACACCTGGGCGCCCACGCACGGGGTCAAGTCCGCGGAGCAGATCGACAAAGAGTGGCAAGAGTCGGTTGCCAAATTCGATGGACGCCGCAATGCTCTGCTGAAGCTCGCAGATGAACAAGCCCATGACGGCCCCTATCGTCCGGACTGGGAGACGTTGCGCAACCACGCGATTCCCCAGTGGTTCAGGGACGCCAAATTCGGCATCTTCATCGGCTGGGGTGTCTACGCTGTCCCAGGCGCCGTGAATGAGTGGTATCCGCATAACATGTACAGGCCCGGCGATCCGGCGCACGACGACTTTGTTAAGCGCTTCGGCAGCCTCGACAGCCGCGGCTACAAGGACTTCATTCCCAGCTTCCGCGCCGAGAAATTCGATCCGCAGGATTGGGTCAAGCTCTTCAAACAGGCCGGAGCAAAGTATGTCGTTCCCATCGCCGAGCACCACGACGGCTTCGCAATGTACGACTCGGATCTGTCGGATTGGACCGTAGTCAAGATGGGGCCCCACCGCGATGTCCTGGCGGAGCTATCGGCAGCCATTCGCGGCGCGGGGCTGCATTTCGGTCTCTCCTCGCATCGTGCAGAGCACAACTACTATTACGGAGAGGGCCGTTCCATCCGCTCCGATGTCAACGATCCGAAATATACCTCGTTCTATGGTCCGGCCCACCCATGGCTCAACGATCCGCATTTCAACCCTGTGAACGAATGGAGCTATGTCAGCGATGCCTGGCTTCGCGATTGGCTGGCTCGATCGGTTGAACTGGTCGAAAAGTACAAGCCGGAACTGATTTACTTCGACGGCGGCAACGGTCAACCTGCCTACCGCACTACCATGACCGAATTTACCGCGTTTTACGATAACTTTGCAGTAAACCGTCGCATAGACGGCGTGATTACGCTCAAGGATTATGCGATGGAGTGGACTGCTGGGGCGAGGGACTTTGAACGAAGCCTGCGCACCGATATAGATCAGCGACCGTGGCAGACTGACACCTCCATCAGCAACCTGTCGTGGGGATACATGGACCACGATCAGTTCAAGACACCCGAGTTTCTTGTCCACCAATTGGTGGATATCGTGAGCAAGAACGGCGATCTGCTGTTGAGTATAGGCCCGCGGGCGGATGGAACAATTCCCGATGAAGTGCGAACCATCCTGCTGGATATGGGCGCGTGGCTTGGTCGCAATGGCGAGGCCATCTACGGGACCGAACCGTGGATCGTCTCCGGCGAGGGACCGACACAGGTGAAGACGGGCTTTGCCACGGATCAGGAGATGAAGCCCTATACGCCATCGGATTTTCGCTTCACCCAGAAAGGGGAAAACCTCTACGTAATCAGTTTGGCGTGCCCTGCCGATGGGACGGCTACCATTCATGCTCTTGGGTTGGCAGGCGAAGCGAAGGGCAAGGTGATCCGGGAGGTGGACCTGCTTGGATCGAGCCAGAAGGTCAGCTGGCTGCAAACAACAGACGCATTGAACATAAGACTGCCCGAAGATGCCGATTGCAAATATGCCTTCGCCCTGCGGATCAAGTTTGCATTTCCCCAGGAAGCTCAAGCGCAGGAGATCAGAAAGTGAATTCCTGAACAAGACTGGGCCTGCGACAAAAGTTCGCGAAATAAAGGAAAAAAACACTCGCAAAGTGGTTGATAGATCAGGCCTATCTGCCGATAGGTAACAAAGGGCTCAGCGTATTTGGGCCCGTCCGGTCAAGATAAAGGGATGAACCAACCGATCTGTACCGTCGCCGTCGTTCATACAGCGGGCTTCATGCTCGCGGCGATGCTGTTCTCCGCTCATGTTCTTGAAGCGGCGCCGCCAATTCCCCTGGCTTCCCTCCACGCCATTCACTCTCTAAGTCATGCGGAGGCGGCTGCGCAGCCGAAAGTCGCCTTCGAAGCTACTGTCACCTACAGGCGAATAGACGAGACCACCCTTTTTGTCCAGGATGGTAACGAGGGCATTTATGTCTGGGCGGATGCGGGGATCCATCTGGCGCCAGGCGACCGTATTCTCGTCCGAGGAATGGTCCAGGACAGCTTTCGACCCATTGTGATCGCCGAGAACGTTCTCATGCTCCATCACGGATCCCTGCCCACGGCAGTTCCGGCGACGTTCGATGAGCTGATTCGTTCGCAGCGCGACTGTGAGCGAGTTAAAGTTCGCGCCAGAGTCCTCAGCAGCAACATAGGATTGAGCGGTGAAGGAAATGACATTCGCATGGTCCTCCTCTCCGATGGGGGTGTGATCGACGCATATGTGAATTCCGGCGATTCGAGATACCTCGACCAAATACTGGACGCGGAGGTCGAGGTGTCGGGCGTCGCGCAACTCCGTTTCGACGGCAAGATGCAACCCACCGGAGTAGCGCTTTCCATTCCGTTGATTGAAGACATTGTGGTTCTCAAACGCGCCGCCGAAAGCCCCTGGAGCCTCCCCATCACCCAGATGGACGAGATGATCACCCACTATCGTGTGAAGAATCTCAGCCAGAGAGTCCGGGTCCAGGGAATCATCACCTATTACCAGCCGGGTTCAGCCGTTGTACTTCAAAACGGCAAAAAGAGCCTGTGGATCAAAACTGCTTACGAGAAACCGCTACGCGTAGGAGACCAGGCGGACGTTACCGGACTCCCCGAGTCGCGAGACGGTTTCCTTACAGTGGCCGATGGCGAAATCCAGGACCGCAATGTGTATGCCCCTGTTGCTGCCCAGCCTGTAGTCGCGAGCCAGCTCTCAGCCAGCAAACAGATTTTCGACCTGGTTTCGGTTGAAGCCAAGGTCATCATGCAGGTTCGGGAAAATTCGCAGGATGAGTATGTGCTGGTCGCTGACGGACAGGTTTTTTCCGCCATTTACCGTCACCCCAATGTGGGGGGCTTAGCGTCACCGCCCATGAATCGCCTGCCGCTTCTATCCAAGGTTCGTGTCGCCGGCATCTGCATCCTCCAGGGTTCCAATCCATACGCCCGCGAGGTCCCGTTCAATATCATCATGCGTACCCCCGACGATATTTCGGTGGTCGAGCGTCCGTCGTTGCTCACCGTGAACAATCTGATTATCGTCGTCGGTCTGCTGATGTTGGCGATGCTAGCGGTGGGCGCGCGGGGCTGGTTCATCGAGCGCAGAGTCCGCCGCCAAACCGCGGCAATAGCTTATATCGAGCGACGACGGAGCAGCATCCTCGAGGACATCAACGGCTCCCTTCCCCTCACCGAAATCATCGAAGAGATTACCGAACTCGTCTCCTTCAGCCTTAAAGGCGCGCCCTGCTGGTGCCAGATTGCCGGGGGAGCGCGGCTCGGAAATTGCCCGAAAGATCTCTCCGGCATGCGTGTGGTCAGCCAGGAAATCCCCGCCCGCTCCGCCCCCTCGCTTGGCGAAGTGTTTGCGGCCTTTGACCCATTGACCAAGCCCCATGACATCGAAGCCGAGTCTCTCGCCTCTGCGGTCGGGCTGGCAGCCCTGGCCATTGAAACGCGTCGGCTCTACTCCGACCTGATCCGTCGCTCGGAGTTCGACCTGCTCACCGACATCCATAACCGCTTCTCCCTCGACAATCGCCTCGACGCCCAAATCGAGGAGGCCTACCGGCAGGGCAGCATTTTTGGACTCATCTATATCGATCTCGATGACTTCAAGAAGGTAAACGACAATTTCGGCCATAGGATTGGAGACTTCTACCTACAGGAAATGGCGCTTCGCATGAAACGCCAGCTTCGCACAGTCGACACCCTCGCCCGCCTCGGCGGCGACGAATTCGCCGTTCTGCTTCCACTCGTACGTAGCGGCGCGGATGTCGTGGAGATCGCCCTGCGTCTGGAACGCTGCTTCGATGAGCCGCTTGTTTTGGAAGGCGCGACCCTCTATCCAGCGGCAAGCGTCGGGTTCGCCATCTACCCCGAGGATGGTACCACCCCGGACAGCTTGCTGAGCGCTTCAGACGCAGCAATGTATGTGCAAAAGCACACCAAACACTCCGGAAGGCAGCCGGTCGCGCGCTAGAATTCGGCTCCCGATTCCGAATTGAACCGCAAAGCGTAACGGGGACCACGCCTTCGATCGTTGTGCTGACGGGCGAGCGCGGAGAGGAACAGGCACGCTCCCGTGCCTCAAAGATCGTGCGGAAAGCAACCCCAGCCGAAGCATTCTCCCTGCCTTGCCTGAATCAGGCATGATAGAAAGTTGATTTGGTGTCGCGTCGGGTTACCCACACGCGGCCAGAAAGTTCGTGAGCGCTGATCCTGATTAAACGTATCAATTTCCGGCACTTTGCGAAATGACGCATGCTTGAAAAAGTAAACTGTTTCCTTCGCAAGGATCGCGAGCAAACACCTGGTTGTTGAGGCTTCATGCAAGGTCATGGATCATTTCGCTTTGATTTGCCTCTTTCGACTGGAACCGTGTATCGGCTTACAGGTGAACAGATCTGTCAGAGCCAGTCCAGACCGAGCCGTTCAAGGAAAACCCTCGACAAAAGCAGGCAGTCCCATCGCATTGAACAACGGGCAGGATCGTGATGCGTTCCTTGCTCCCCACCTCGAAGCCGTGCAGACTCACGCGCAGACGGCTTCACATTGGCAAAATCGAAAAGGTTGCAGGTTTGCCTGGAAATAGCCTTATCTCCAAGTCGGGAAGGGAAACTGAATTGTATGAAGAAAATTGGGCTCCTTTCAATCGGCGGAGATTACCAAACAACCACCGCCTGAATTCGGTTGGTTGTGGGGCGACTGAATGCTCCGACATGTTTTGCGCACCCATGAACAATTACGATTGGGGTTGCCAACGACACTGGAGATGAGTAGACTTCAGAACAATTGAAGAAGGAGCATTCCCCATGCTTCGTAACACTTCACAGGCGTGCCAAGCTATCCTGCTGACATCCATCGTTCTGATGATGTCGTTGTCGCAACCAGGCATGAGCCAGGCGGTAAGCGTGCTCACGCAGCACAACGACCTGAGCCGATCCGGAGCGAACCCCAACGAGACGATCCTTAAAACGAGCAACGTTTCTGAGAGTACATTCGGCAAGCTATTTTCGTTGCCCATCGACGGCTTTACCTACGCACAGCCGTTATACGATCCGGGCGTCAGCATATCGGGCGGAACGCACAATGTTATCTATGTCGCTACCGCGCATGACAGCGTATATGCCTTTGATGCGGAGACGGGGGAACAATACTGGCACGTTTCCCTCGGAACACCCGTTCCAAGCACTGTCATCAATACGCAGAATATTCTGGTAGAGGTCGGAATTATTGCCACACCGGTGATCGACCCCAGCAGCGGCACTGTGTATGTCACCGCCAAGACCTATGAGAATAGTGTACAGATATTCCGCCTGCACGCATTGGATATTTCAACCGGCGCGGAGAAGTTCGGCGGCCCGGTTGAGATTGCGGCAACCGCGAGCGGCTCTGGCGTTGAGGGCAACGGAAGCGAAGTTACGTTCGTCGCTTCGCAGGAGAATCAGAGGGCAGCCGTCTCGCTCATCAACGGAATCGTCTACCTGGCGTTCGCTTCGCACGAAGATCACGACCCCTACCACGGATGGCTACTGGGTTATAACCCAACGACCTTACGGCAGGTCCAGGTCTTCAACGTGACTCCGAATAGCGGGGAAGGGGCAATCTGGATGGGTGGTCAGGGACTTCTTGCCGACTCATCCAACAACATTTACCTGGTCACATCCAACAGCACGAAGAGCACCGATAATGCAGTCGACGATTACGGGCAGAGTTTCCTTAAGCTGGTTTCGAGCGGAAGCACTTTGACTGTGGCGGATTACTTCAAGCCCAATTTGTACAACACCTGGAACGGCGAGGACATGGACCTCGGATCCACCGGCGCGTTTGCCATCCCCGGCACCAGTTACATTGCGGGCGGCAGCAAGTCCGGCATGTTTTACGTCGTCAACACCGACAACATGGGCAAGCTCGATGCCTCCTCCGATCAGGTGGTTCAAGAGTTTCAGGCGACCAATGGGTTATGGGGAAATCCTGCGTTTTGGAACAACAACATGTATATCTGGGGCGTTAACGAACCGCTCAAGATGTATCACTTTACTGGGAGCGTCTTTAACACATCTCCATCGTCGCAAAGCGCTTACTCAACCCCTGGCGGAACCACAAGCGGCACAGTGTCCGTATCCTCCGATGGCTCGAACTCAGGCACAGGAATCGTTTGGGCAACGGCTCCTTCCGGCGACCCCGACCATGCAACAGTCGGCGGCAATATGTACGCCTACGATGCCACTAACTTAGGAACGCTGCTTTGGAGCACCTCGCAGAATTCATCGCGTGACGGCTATGGAAGCTATGCAAAGTTCTGCGCACCGACTATCGCCAATGGCAAGGTCTATGTTGGGACCGATTCCGAATCGGTGGCCGTCTACGGACTGTTGTCGGGTGGCGGCGAGTGTACTCCCACCCCGATTACTCCCTATATTCAAGTAAACGGCGCCGCTTGGGAGCAGGCATCCACGACTTCCGCAGCTTCGGGCGCCACTGTGAATCTTGGCCCGCAGCCGGTAACGGGCGGTTCATGGAGTTGGACGGGACCCAACGGATTTACCTCCGCCTCGAGACAGGTTAACGGCATCCCCTTAAGTACTGGCGCCAACGTGTATACGGCGACTTACACCAACGCTGAAGGCTGCAAGAGCACGGAGACCTTTACCGTCACGGTCAGCGGCAGAACAGGCACAGCGATCACTCCATATATCTCCGTGAATGGTGGCACGAGCTGGACAGAGGAATCCAGCGCAACCGTGGCTTCCACAACCACGGCGGTGGACCTTGGCCCGCAGCCGGTAACGGGCGGTTCATGGAGTTGGACCGGACCCAAAGGATTCACCTCCACCTCGCGTCAGATTAACGACATTCCGTTAAGCACGGGCGCAAACGTATATGTGGCGACTTACACAAATGCCAGCTCGGTCAAGAGCACAGAGACTTTTACCATCACAGTGCAGTGAGACTGTCGGCCGAATATTCCATCCTTGCGGCTTCTTTGTTTCTACCGCAAGGATGGGATGCCTCTAACTCCCATTGCCGTTTACTGTTCTTAAGGGACTTGCCGGCGAGGGATCATAGTAACCCGCCAGATGCGGCTGCGGGAGCATCGGTCAACACTCCGGCAAAGTATTCCGTGCGCGGCCAGTAAACCAGTATGGATCGGGATACCTACTCTTCTCCGCTCTATCGGGGCGTCAACAGGAGCAGGTGAATCGGCTCGCCCTTGCGCCGAGCGGAACATGCGATCTGCCCTCTATCATTGATGTTGAATGCATTAAGCAGAATCCAATCCGATCCCTCCGGCAAGTAAGCATTCAGGTCGGTCATTCGACCATCCCGCCACAAGAAAGCATGACGCTTGGTTCCCGAGATGTTCGATGCACCAACCACATCACCTCGGTTGTTGATTCCGGACGCTTCACTCGGGTCGTTGCCCAGTGTGCCGAGATCCCGCATAAGGCCGCCGGTGTAAAGAAACGCATGAACTCCCTCAGGAGTATCGCTGAATCCGACAATCTGGCTATGGTCGTTGATCGCTCTCGCGGTGCTGACAACTCCGTGGGCGAGAGTTCCAAGGTCGACGATCTTCCGATGCATCCATAAAACCGCATGATAGGATTTGCCATCGATGTCGGCCTCGCCGACGATCACGCCGGCATTATTGATGGCGATGGCGGAACTCGATTTACCGGAAGGCAGCGTCCCCAGGTCGGCTATACTGGACCCTGAAATCACAAATGCGTGGCGCGCGCCACCGGTGAGATTCGCTGCGCCAACCGCCGCGCCCTTGTCGTTCAGCCCGTTCACTCGACTATCCCGTCCGCCCAAAGTGGGAACGATCCGGAGGCGTCCGTGATGTTGAATGAAGCCTCGTGTGGTCGAGAGGCTGTCCACGAGATTGCCGCTCGTATTCATCCAGCCGGCCATGTCGCCGTGACGATTGATCGCATGGGCGATATTGTTCGGATAGCCCGCCACTTCATTGAAGTTTGTGGCCTTGCCGCTATGCCATTGCGTTGCATGGATCGTAGCACTTGCTTTTGTCCAGTACGCTACAGCGCCATTGCGATTCAAGGAGACAGTAACATCATCGGCAACTGGTGCCAATGGGCCCAGATCGTCAATGGTGTAAATCGCCGCTGCCCGCGCGACTGTTGAAGTCGTCGACACATTATCCTCTTGCGCCAATGCTGTGTCGGCCCATAAGAAAGTCAAGGTCAGACAAGCTGCGGAAAGGATTGGTGTGTGAGAGAGTAAGCTCCGCTCTATGAAGATGACGAGCGAGGAGATGGTAGATGGTCGAGGAAGGGAAGGCCTCACGTAAGCGATGTTACCAGATGCCGCGTTTGGTGCGGTGCAAATGCCATCGTCGAACCGGTCCTCGGAGTCCTCAAACAACAACGTGGAATACACCAATTTCGCACCCGTGGATTGCAAAACGCAAACAACGAATTCACTCTGGTAACGCCAGCCCTCAAACTCAGCCAGATGCACGACATGCGCGCAGTAAACAAAAACCGCCACTGCCGGTGCGGGAAATCAAAAAGGTACTCCGCTGCAAAAGTGCCAACGCCGTCCCGCAGACACTGGAGCCTCTGAGGGAACTCTCTTGCGAATTCATCCCATTCGCGGCCGCCGCCTAGCGACCCCATTCGAGGCGAACTACGATTGTGGTCTCTCAACGAGTTGCCCCAGGCCTCGAGCGCGAGGCCTGGGACAGTCGATGGTCGAGCCGGCACTGATAAGTGGACGGCCCCGCCGGTCAGTGGATGATGACCACGTTCATGCTCCACGGACTGAGTGTCAATGTCAGCGGAAGGTCAGAGGCCCCCAGGTTCGTGGTGGTCGGTGCAGCCCACACGCCATTCGCTGACTCGGCGTAGATCGCCTTATCGTACGTCGTCTCGGTCACGGAAGTTGAGGTGGTCTTTCCGTTCAAATTGATCTCCACCGTCTCGTTGTTATTCTCGTTGTCATTGAACAGCACCAGCGCCGTGCCGCCGCTATTGGTTGCCGCATAGGCGCGCACATCGGTCGTGTCGCCGGTTACGGTCGGGGTAAGAACGTGCTCACCGTTGAGAAGTACTTGGCTGAAGAGTTGAAACGCGCGCGCGGTCGGATTCATCGTTCCGATTGGACCAGCATTCGGGCAGGTCGTATCGGAAGGCCCATCGGAGAAGACGTTGTAGGCCCCAAAATCCTGGAACCCGTAGACCGAAGAGCTGTCGTTTCCAGCTTGCCCATTGCAGTTGCCGAACCCAATCCACCAGGTCAGGCGCGTCACGCCATCGTTCATCATTTCGCCCAGCACCTGGCCCGCATACAAGCCCTGAGTAATCGACCAGCTCTGCTTCCCAGGGTTGCTATACGGTCCGCCGATCTCGCCCACGTAAATGGGCGTGCTCGAATGACCGGACGATGCAAGTTCCGTCTTGATCCGGTTGATGTATGTGGTCAGCCCCTGCGCATCCTGCTGCACCAGGGTGGTATCGTCCTCCTGTCCCGGCGTCTCCGGATAATAGTGGAACTCCACAAAGTCATACTTCGCATCCGCCATCACAATCGAATCCCACGGTGAGTAGTCTGGCTGAACCAGAACGCCAACCAGCACATTCGGGCTCACTGCCTTGATATCCGGGTAGTACCCCGTCGCTACGGCATTGGCGTAGGTTGTCGGGTCATGCTGAATCGGATGGTTATCCGTCTCCCATGATCCGTATTCCTCGTTGCCCACCGTGATATGGCTGACGTTTGCGCCAAGCGTCAATGACTCGCTCGCCCATGATGCAGCTTCGGCTGGATTCCCGTAGCCGGTGCAATTCTCGCCCGTCCCGTAGTCCGCAATCAACGAAACGTCCAGGCCGGCAGGCTTCACTAGGTCATTCACAAAGTTCGAGTACGTATCGTTCGCATTGGCAGTGCTGCCGCACTCCGTATTCGTCTCCCAGTTATAGGCGTCGCCCCACGACCCACCGGGCCACCGTACCGCCTTGATCCCGGCCGCCTGAAACGCGTTGGACACCCCAGCCGTGGTCACGTCGTACCAAGCCGCCATATTCATCCCCAGCAGCATATCGCTTACGGCTATGCCCGGATTCGAAGGGTTCACCGTGACGGTCGCGTCCGCAGAACTCGTGGAATTCACTGTGACCGCTATGTTGGTGGTCACTGGAGTGAGCGAGCCCGAGGTTCCCGTAACGGTGATGGTGGCAGAGCCAGTTGCAGTGGCGCTGGCCGTTAATGCGACA
>Ga0302201_10000809_pt1 | contig 28310 bp, 14 predicted proteins | sample II_Bog_N3_2_FD_194586 | JGI IMG/M metagenome (GOLD analysis project Ga0302201, IMG submission 194586) | Peat permafrost microbial communities from Stordalen Mire near Abisko, Sweden - II_Bog_N3_2 | ecosystem: Environmental > Terrestrial > Soil > Wetlands > Peat | place: Sweden: Abisko... | reverse complement strand
GTCTTCGAATCTGGCCACTGGCACCGCTATCTTCTACCAGAATGGAAACGACATAGGTAACGGAACGCTCGCGAATGGCGTTGCTACCTTGACAGTCAGCAACCTTCCTGAAGGCAACTACACGTTCGGGGCCTCTTATAGCGGCGACGCGAACTTCACCACAGCCACCGCCTCTCCAACGGCCAGCCTGACCGTGGTGCAGTCGACCACCCTGACTCTGACAGTCAATCCCGCGCACTACGCCGCTCCCAATCAGCCGGTAACAATTACAGTCACCCTCTCGCCCTCCTCGATAGCTGGCCACAACACAGATGGCGAGATGGTCTACATCTACAACGGCGCCAGCCAGTTTGGAAACGCGACACTATCCAATGGCGTTGGCACGTACAGTCCCACCAACGGCTTGCCGGAAGGAACCTACTCGTTCACAGCTGTTTATGACAGCGATAGCTACCTGGCAAATGCAACCACGGCAACGCCGGTCCCGTTTGCGGTGGTTACTGGGCAGTTGTTTGTGGTGAACACCAGCACAGACGATGGTGGGTCGGCAGCAAACTGCACACCGCAGGGCTCGACCACCATCAATTCCACTGACAGCGCCTGCTCGCTGCGCGATGCGCTGCTTGCCGCTGCGGCCGCCCCCGAAGGCGCGAGCATCAGCTTTGCTACCTCGACATTCCCGGCGGCAACCACGATCACGCTGACCAACGGCGGGCTTACCTTGCCGGCAAACACCACGCTCATCGGGCCCACCTTGAATTCCGGCGGCGCCAATGTGACAAACCTGGTGACAGTGGACGGCAACGGTAGCTCAAACCAACAATCGTCTACTGTCTTCACCGTAACCGGCACCGGAACTGCCATCAGCAACCTCACAATCTCCGGCGGGTGGCTGGACGGGAATGGCGGTACTCCTTTCAATGGCGGGGGCATACTCAACTCGGGTACGTTGATGCTGACCAACAGCACCGTGACGAACAATGGTGCCGTCTGGTCCGGCGGTGGTATCTATAACACCGGCACGCTGACCGTACTTGGCAGCACCATCGCGGGTAACTCAGCCACTCTGAATGGCCCGGGCAGCGGCGGCGGAATCGATAACGAATCCAACGGCACGCTGACGGTCATCGACAGCACCATTGTCAATAACAACATGATAGGCGGCCATGGCGCAGGCATCGCTGTCGGTTCCGGCACGGCGACCCTTGTCAACAGCACCATTTCAGGGAACTCGGGAGGCCAGGACGGTCTCTACAACGGCGCCGGCACAGTCAAGCTGGGCAATACCATTGTCAGCGGTAACAACACCTTGGAAGATATTCAGGGGACTTATACAGATAATGGCGGCAATATCATCGGGTATGTTAACGGCAGCCCGATCAACAATAACAATCTGAACCTGGCGCCGCTCGATAACTACGGCGGCCCCACGCAGACCATGCTTCCTCTTCCTGGAAGCTCGGCAATCTGCACAGGCTCTTCCACCCAAAGCCCCTCGCAGTGGCTGCAACCATTGACTGCGATCAATATCGACCAGCGCGGTTATCCGAACTACAACCTTGTCTACGGACAGTTACCGCGTACTCCCCCGGCAAGCAATCCCCTTCCGTCCGCCTGCTTTGACTCGGGCGCCGTGCAGACTAACTACACAGCCGTCCAGTTTCAACAGACTAGTTACACCGGCCTCGCAGGTGGGGCGGTCACTCCGATCGTCACGGCCACAGTTACCGAAAACGGCGTGAGCCGCCAAGCGGTGCCAGTAACGCTGAACTACTCCGGCGCGGGAAACCTGTACAACAACGGCGCCACCACCGCCACGGGCACCGGAGCAGTCTTCTCCGGCCTGTCAGTCGATACCGCAGGCAGCGGCGCGCTCAGCACACAGATCATTGTCGCCGGTACCTCGTATATCAAGGCGTCGACGAATCTTTCTATCCTTCCGGCCCCACAGATCGCGCCGGGAAGCGAGTCCATCTCTGCTGCGTCTGGAACTCCCCTGGTACAAATCTTCACCGCCTCGGGAGGGTCGGGAGATTTCCAACTGACCAATACCGGCACGCTGCCGACCGGGCTCACGTTGACGCCCCCAGCAGCGGGTACCGGCTCAAGCTGGACGCTGAGCGGCGCACCCACGCAGCTCGGCACTTATAACTTCACGCTCACTGCTACGGACGTGACCAACAGCATCGTCACCGTCTCGCAGAGCTACACCCTCACGGTTGCTCCGTCCACCACCACCACACTCGTAGCCTCGCCCGCATCCTCGGCGCCAGTGGGCCAAACGGTTACACTCACGGCCACGGTCTCTTCTCCAACAGCAAACGGCACGGTCAGTTTCTTCGACGGTGGCAACCTGCTGGGCTCTGGTGCTGTTAGCCTCACCACCGGTTCACCCAACACCGCAACACTTGCGCTGAATGCCTCAACCCTTGGCGCTCCACTGTCTTTTGGTCCGCACAGCTTCACGGCGCAGTTCTCAGGCGACGCAACAGACGCAGCCAGCACCAGCATCACAGTTCCCTACAACGTAGTTGCACCAAATTTTGTCGTGAACACAACCAGTGACGACGATGGATCGTTCCCCTGCACATCGCTCGCTTCCACCTCCAGCAACACCACCGACGGCAACAACGGCGGCGCTCCTGGCACGTGCACCTTGCGCGACGCGCTGAATACTGCATCGGGTCTCGGCGCGGGAAGCATCTACTTCGACACAACAGTCTTTGCAGCATCGAACCTCGCGAGCAATCCCGCTGGAAACACCATCGCAGTGAACGTCCCTTCATACGGCTCAATCACCATCCAATCGAATACAACCATCCAGGGCCTGACCTCAGGCAACGGCGCCACGCTCACTAATCTGGTTACCGTTGACGGCGGCGGCTCAAGCGTGGCTGACAACGGAACCATCTTCTACGTGCCCGGATCAAGCGCGGCCATCAACAACCTCAACATCAATAACGGCTATGCCTCGAACGGAGGCAGCGGCGGAGCGATCACCAACGCCGCGTCTCTCACGGTCTTCGGCAGTACGTTCACAGGAAACCAAGCCACGAGCTCCGGGGGAGCCATATTCAACGTCTACGGCACCTCGCTAACGGTCGCCAACAGCACCTTCTCTGGGAACTCCACGACAGGCGGCAACGGCGGCGCCATAGATAGCGGCTGCGGCAACACCCTGGTATCGAACAGCACGTTCTACCAGAACAACGCGGCCAATGGAGGCAACGGTTATGGTGGGGCAATTAACAACGACAACGACGGCAACTGCACGCTGACGGTCAACAGCAGCACAATTGTTGGTAATTCCACAGACAACAGCACCAACAGTGACGGCTACGGTGGAGGTGGTGGCGGCATCAGCAGTAGTTTTCTCCTGTACCTAACCAATAATGTCATCACAGGAAACACAATCGCCGGCGCAGGCGAGGATGACCTCGACGACAACTTCTGGAGCAGCAACTACTGGACCGGCAACAATCTGACGACCGGCAACAACATTATTAACGGCAATTTCATCGGCCTCTGGAACGGCGAGACGGAGAACGGGACCAACGTCACCCTGGCGCCTATCGCCAACTACGGCGGTCCCACGCAGACCATGATTCCATTGCCAGGCAGCGTGGCAATTTGCGGTGGCATCGCAGGCGGAACGACTGACCAGCGAGGCGATCCGCTACAGCCTGTCGGGGGCTACTGCCCGTCGGGCACGGTCGACTCCGGCTCTGTACAAACCAACTACGCGTTGGCCTTCACCACCGAGCCGCCTTCCAACGCTGCCGTCGAAGTAGCACTGACACCGGCGCCGGTGTTGACCTTGACTGAAAGCGGAATTGTATTTACACCTGCCACCAGCACCGTCACAATCACCGACCTCGACGGTGCCCTCGACCCAAGCGGAACAAGCTCGACCGCACTTTCCGCAGGCACGGCCGCTTTCAGCAACCTCCTGTTCGCTTCGACTGCAGCCAACGACACACTGACTGCTTCCGTTAGCTTGAATCCGAACCTCTCTCCGGCGCTGAATCTCATAACATCGCCGCCAAGCACTCCCGTAACCGTAACCTCACTGGCCTTTCCGGCAACGATGATCTCTCCCACGCCGGGACTGAGCACCTTACTGGGCGCAAGCAATGTGCCCTTCCAGTGGACCGCCGGGGGCGAAGTAACGCTCTATCAGCTCGACCTTGGCACGATTGCACCCGGTGCAAGCGACCTGTACAGATACAAAGGCACTGCCACTTCTACAAATGTCCCCTCCCTCCCTGCAAACGGCGTACCGGTGTACGCAAGGCTCTCTTCCTTTGTCAACGGAGTCTGGCAGCACAACGACTACCTCTACACCGAAAGCGGCACGCCGGTACCCGCCAACCTCACGTCGCCGACTCCGGGACTGTCCACCGTTGTAGGCTCGAGCAATGTGTCCTTCCAGTGGGATTCGGGGACCGGCGTCGCTCTCTACCAACTCGACCTCAGCGCCATCGCACCTGGAGACACCGACCTGTTCGTATACAAAGGCACGGCTACTTCCGCAACTGCGCCCAGCCTGCCAGCGTTCGGCAGCACAATCTACGCGAGGCTCTATTCAAAGATCAACGGCGTCTGGCAGTTCAACGACTACGTCTATACCGAAAGCGGTACGCCCACCGCGGTACTCACATCTCCCGCTCCGGGACTTGGCACCGTGCTCGACTCCAGCAACGTCTCCTTCCAATGGAACACGGGAGCCGGCGTCGCCATCTACCAGCTCAACCTCAGCGCTGTCGCACCTGGCGGCAGCGAACTGTTCGTGTACAAGGGCACGGCTCTTTCTGCCATCGTGCCGAGCCTGCCTGCAAACGGCATAACAGTCTATGCCAGGCTCTATTCAAAGATCGGCGGCGTCTGGCAATTCAACGACTACGTCTACACCGAAAGCGGTTCGCCCACGCCCGCCATGATCACATCTCCCACTCCCGGAGTGGGCACTGTACTCGGCGCCAGCAATGTGCCCTTCCAGTGGAACGCGGGGACGGGAGTCACTCTCTACCAGCTCAACCTCAGCGTGGTTGCGCCAGGCGGTAGCGACTTGTTCGTATACAAGGGCACGGCTCTTTCGGCGAATGTGCCCAGCCTGCCCTCAACTGGAGTAACAGTCTACGCAAGACTCTTTTCGTATATCAACGGAACCTGGCAGCATAACGACTACCTCTACATCGAAAGCGGTTCGCCCACCCCAGCCACGCTCATCTCACCAACGCCGGGCCTCGGCACCGTGCTCGGCGCCAGCGACCTGGCCTTCCAGTGGGACACCGGAACCGGGGTCACCCTCTACCAGCTCAACCTCAGTGCCGTTGCACCTGGCGCAAGCGATCTGTACCTATACAAAGGCACTGCCACCAACACGACCGTGCCTGCGCTCCCCGCAAACGGAGCAACAGTCTACGCAAGGCTCTGGTCCAAGATCAACGGAGTTTGGCAATTCAACGACTACGTCTATACGGAACAGTAGGGCCTCAATGATCTCTAGTTTCCGGGTTGCCGGCCTCTTGATCCAGTCGCCGATTAGACGATGTCAAAAAAGAGGTCCGCGATCCTGGACCGCACGATGAGATAATCTCCGCGAGGACGGAGCGATGATCTCAAAAGTGTCTGCGCGAATTGGTATCTCCGCGGCAATCCTCGCGGTGCTCGCGGGTGCGGCGTGGCTTTATTATGTACGCACCGATACGACGCGCCAGATCAGGGCGCGCTATAAAAAATACGAGTTCCGCATTCCCATGCGTGATGGCGTGACGCTTTTCACCCAGGTTTACGTCCCCAAAGATCAAACGAGAGCGTATCCCTTCCTCGTTCAACGCACCCCGTTCGGCGTATCTCCTTACGGCGAAAGCAGCTATCGTCCGCGGCTCGGTCCCTCGCCCGAGTTCGACGATGCAGGTTACATATTCGTGTTCCAGGACGTTCGCGGACGCTATCAATCGCAAGGCGAATTCGTCGATATGCGGCCGCACATCGATCATCCCACGGGCACTCAAACGGATGAAAGCACGGATATGTACGACACGGTGGAATGGCTCCTGAAGAACGTTTCGTCGAATAATGGCAGGGTCGGTATCTGGGGAATGTCGTACCCGGGCTTCTACGTCTCGGCTTCAATCATTGATTCGCATCCCGCCATCAAAGCTGCGTCGACACAGGCTCCGATGACGAATCTTTTCCTCGGAGACGATGCGTATCACAACGGCGCTTTCATGCTTGCTGCGCAGTTTCAGGTCTACGCCAATTACTTCAAGCCTCGCCAATCCGGACCGGAATTTCCCTCGCCGAAGATCGGCAGTTTCTTCGACTATGGCACCACGGACGGATATAAATTCTTCCTCGCGCACGGTCCGGGCCTGCAGTCAATTGCAGCACTCGCACAGAATCCGTTGCTTGATGAGAACATTCGCCATGACACGTTCGACGACTATTGGAAGCAGCGCGATATCTCGCAGCACCTCCACAACATTCACTGCCCAGTGTTGAATGTCGGGGGATGGTTTGACGCCGAAGATCTTGCAGGACCATTCCGTACGTATCACGCCATCGCGGAGACAAACCCCGGCTTACCAAACCAACTGGTTATGGGACCCTGGGGGCATGGGGACTGGCTGCGCTCGCCGGGCCGCAAGCTCGGGCCGCTTGATTTCGGCTCGGACACAGGCACATTCTTCCGCAGCCAGGTGCTCTTTACCTTCTTCGAGCACAATCTGAAAGACGCGCCAGTTGCGGACACACCGGGTGCACTCGTATTTGAAACCGGCACGAATCAATGGCGAAGCTACGCGGCATGGCCCCCACCCGGCACCAAATCCACGAACCTCTACCTCCATGCAAATGGAAAGCTGAGCTTCGATCCCCCCACTGAACATGAAGGCGCCTACGATGAGTACGTCAGCGATCCGGCAAACCCAGTTCCGTACGTCGAGCAGCCCCCAACCGAGCTTGCTTCTGCCTATATGTATGGCGATCAGACCTTCGCGTCTCACCGCCCCGACGTGCTCACCTATAAGACTGATCCACTCGATCAGGATGTAACCGTCGCTGGTCCATTAGCTGTCCGGCTGCAGGTCTCAAGCTCCGGCACGGACTCAGATTTCGTCGTAAAGCTCATCGATGAAGACGACTCTCATACGCCGTCTGCAAGCTATCAGCAACTTGTCCGCGGCGAACCAATGCGTGCGCGATTCAGAAACTCCTTCTCGAACCCCGAAGCATTGCAGCCCAATCAAGCAACAGCGATCAACTATGCAATGCCGGACATCAACCACACATTCCTGCGCGGCCATCGCATCGTGATCCAGTTGCAGAGTTCGTGGTTTCCGCTTACAAATATCAACCCACAATCCTTCGTCCCCATTTCCAGCGCAAAGCCCGCCGACTTCGTGAAAGCCACTCAGCGTGTCTTCCATAAATCTGAGGCCGCTTCGTCCCTGGTGTTGCAGATTCTGAAAAGGTAAACATGCACAAGAAATTCCTTGCAGCGGCGGTTCTGGTCTTGCTCAGTTCTCATGCCTGCGCACAATCGATATTCACAACGAAGCTTGACGATCCGCATGCTGTGTACCTTGCCGCCGGAGCCTTTGGTGCCGTGGGCGATGGTGTTTCAGACGATAGCGCAGCGCTGCAGGCCGCGATCGACAGGGCTGAGAACCACACACACGAAGGGATCGTATTTGTCGCCGCCGGAAGGTATCGCATCACGCGGACCATCTACGTGTGGCCTGGCGTTCGCGTCATCGGCTATGGCGCAACTCGGCCAGTTGTAATGCTGGGGAACGCAACGCCCGGGTTTCAAAAAGGCCTCTCTGTCATGGTCATGTTTACCGGTCCGCGGCCTGCTGAAGTTGGAAGCGCGCAGTCTCGCGTTCCGTTTCCGCCGCAGGGAAGCGTGCCGCCTAACCCCGCAATCGCGGATGCCACTCCGAGCACGTTCTATTCCGCAATGAGCAACATCGATTTCGAGATTGGTGAACGAAACGCGGCGGCGGTTGCCATCCGGTTTCACGCGGCGCAGCACGCATATTTGAGCCACATGGATTTCCACATCGGGTCTGGGCTAGCCGCACTCACGCAGATTGGAAACGAGGCGGAAGACCTCCATTTTTTCGGTGGCCGCTATGGAATCCTGACAGAGAAAACATCGCCTGCATGGCAGTTTACGTTGATCGACTCCGTGTTCGACGGCCAGCGCGAAGCCGCTGTGCGCGAGCATGAAGCAGGACTCACGCTGATCCGCGACACATTCCGCAATGTACCGACAGCGATAGCGATAGACGACAAATACTCAGATCAGTTGTGGGCAAAGGATTGCCGCTTTGAACATGTCAAAGATGCGGCCGCAATCATCAGCAATGAGAAGAGCCCCCTGACTGAAATCGGATTTGAGAACGCAGTGATGGACGATGTCCCAACCCTCGCGCTGTTTCGCGAAAGCGGAAAGAAGGTGGCAGGCAAGGGCGCCATCTATCGGGTGAAGAGCTTCAACTTCGGACTCATTGTGCCAGACGAGGGACGCCTCGGGACCATTGGCATGCGTTACGGCTCGGAACCGCTGAACACGATGCCCGCGCCATTGCATGCGGCAATCCCCGCGCTGCCAGCGACCAACGAGTGGGTGAATGTTCACGATCTGGGTGTGACAGGAGATGGAGCCACTGACGACACAGCGGCGATCCAAACGGCGATTGAACGACACAGGGTGCTGTACTTCCCCAGCGGCCACTACGTCGTACGCGACACGATTCAACTGAAGAACGACACGGTACTCATTGGACTGCATCCGACTATGACGCAGTTCGACCTGCTCGACGGAACACCGGGATACCAGGGCATCGGCGCGCCCCACGCCGTGCTCTCTGCGCCACCTGGCGGAACCAACATTGTGAGTGGATTGGGAATCTTCACCGGAGGCACGAATCCGCGTGCCGTTGCTTTACTTTGGAAAGCTGGAGAAGATTCGCTCGTCGATGATGTTCGGTTTCTTGGCGGCCATGGCAGCGGTACCAATCCATATAACAACAACCACACCGCTGATCCGGATGCGCTCAAGCGATGGGACGGTCAGTACCCAAGCTTGTGGGTGACCGATGGCGGCGGGGGAACATTCGCCGATATCTGGACGCCAAACACCTTTGCGCAGGCGGGATTCGTGGTGTCGAACACTCAGACTCCCGGACATATTTACGAGCTTTCAACGGAGCACCACGTGCGTAATGAGATCAAGTTCGATCACGCGGAGAACTGGGATATAAACGCTCCGCAGACCGAGGAAGAAGCAGGGGAGAGTCCAGAATCGCTTTCACTGGAGTTCGACTGGTCACGCAACATCACGGTGGCAAACTATCACGGCTATCGTGTCACGCGGTCGCGAGCTCCCTTCAAGGCAGCGGTGCGCCTCTATCAATCAAGCGATATTCATTTCCGTAACGTGCATGTGAATGCCGAGAGCGGATATGGAATAGCCGATAGCAATGGGCCCGGCACATTTCTGCGCGTCAGCAAGTTTCCCTACGAGAATGCAATCGAGGACGTTACGCATCATCTTGAAGTGCGCGAGCGCGAGTTCGCCGTCCTGGATGTGCCGCCAATTCCGTCTCTGGTGTCGGCCGTATCGCAAAAGTGGAAGGTGGAAAAGCTTGAGGACGGCTTCTTTTCGATTTCGGGCGCTGCGGTTGACGCGAAAGGAAAGCTTTACTTTGTCGATCATCATCAACAGCGAATCTATGGATGGTCCAGAGTCGAGGGCCTCACAGTGGAGCGCGACAATCCGCTCGACCCCGTCAACCTGACGTTCGACAAATCAGGAGATCTCTTGGTGGTTTCGTCAGACGGTCCGGAAGGTACTGTCTACAGCTTCAAGCCCGGATTAACTGCTGAAGAGATCACCGTGCTGACGCCGCAGAAATCCGCGTCGCACGGGGGAGCGGCGGCAATTCTTCCCCAGAACTTCTGGAACAATGGCGAGTTTCAGGACCAGCTTGACCTCGAGACATTCAGATTCAAGACGCTCAATGAAATGTTTGCGCAAGATGTGACGACGGCAAAAGCGCGCGAATACGTTTCGCCCGATGGGAGCGTCTTTCTCCCCGCGGGTCGCGTGTTTCAGCAAGGCCCGCCGGACTGGACTGGCTGGCGCTTCTCCGACAACCTGGACACGAATGGATTTCTCCGCGGAGAGGTTGGACAGAAAATATTTGTGTCCAGCGAGTCGGAAGACCGCACGTACAGCGGCGTGGTACGGGCCGATGGCACGCTTGCGGACCTGAAGCCCTTTGCGGAGCGAGGCGGCGAAAGCGTTGCTGTGGACAGCGCGGGCAATGTGTATGTGGCCAACGGGCAGGTGATCGTCTACGACCCATCGGGACGCCAGATTGACGAAATCGATGTGCCGGAGCGTCCCATCGACCTCGTGTTTGGCGGCGAGGACTTGAAGACGCTCTTCATCCTCGCGCACCATGCACTGTTTGCGGCGACGGCGGAATGAGCGCAGAGTCTGCCCGAGCGACTTGCGACTCGACGTATATTTCTCAATTGCATTAAACCGAAAGACTGAGCACGCGATTGAGACGCTTCACAAACACGCTCGGATCCTGCAGTGGTACGCCTTCCATCAGCAGAGCTTGGTCAAACAGCAGCCACGCAGCATCCTCGGCCACGGCATCGTCCGGGCGCGCAAGCAGCTTCTTCACAATTTCGTGATCCGGATTGATTTCAAGCGTAGGTTTAGGCACAGGGAGTTCCGTCTGGCCCATGGCCCGCAACATCTGCTGCATTTGCAGAGAAGGTTCCTCTTCATCGGAAACGATGCACGAGGGGCTGTCCGCGAGCCGTGCTGAGACGCGTACATCCTTCACCCGATCACCCAGGATCGTCTTCATCTTCGTCAGCAGCGGCTGCAGCGCCTCAGCCTTGTCTGGTTCGGCCTCGTCTTTCAGGTCCTCGCCCGTGGAGCTTTTGTTCACTGCCTTCAGGTCAATATCACCGTACTTGTCGACACCGGAAAAGATAATCTCATCAATGTCGTCATCGAGAATCAGAACTTCAATATCCTTCTTCTTGTAAATCTCGAGCAGCGGCGACGTGCGAAGCAGAGATTCGCTTCCGCCGGTAATGTAATAGATGCCCTTCTGCCCTTCCTTCATCCGCGCCTTCGCCTGCGAGAGGCTCGTGAGCCCTTCCACGCTGGTCGACTTAAACCGGATCAAATCCAGCAGAGTCTCTCGATTCGCAAAGTCGCTGTAAAGGCCTTCCTTCAATGGGCGATTGTATTGCGCAATGAACTTGAGATATTCTTCCGGCTTCGTCTCCGCAATGTTCTTCAACTCGCTGAGAATCTTTTTCACGCTGGCGCTGCGAATGCTCGTCAGCACGCGGTTCTGCTGAAGGATTTCGCGGCTCACATTAAGCGGCAGATCCTCGCTGTCGATGATCCCCCGAACGAATCGTAAATACTGGGGCAGCAGCTCCCGTGCGTCATCCATGATGAACACGCGTTTGACGTAGAGCTTGACTCCCACCTTGTATTCAGCCTGGTACAGGTCGAGCGGAGCCTTCGCGGGCACATAGAAAAGCGTGGTGTACTCAAGGCTTCCTTCCGCCTTGGTATGAAACCAGAACAGCGGATCCTCTGAATCTCCGGTGATGGATTTGTAGAACTCCTTGTAATCCTCATCGGTGATTTCACTCTTGGGCCGGCGCCAAAGCGCACTCGCGGCATTCACCTGTTCCGTGGTCCGGGTCTTGATTGATTTCTTCTCGTCTGCGTTCCATTCACTCTTGTCATAGGTCAGAAAAATGGGAAACGCAATGTGGTTTGAATACTTTTTCACAACCTCTTGCAAGCGCCAGCTGTTGGCATACTGCTTGCCTTCGTCGTTCAGGTGAAGAAGCACCGTCGTCCCGGCCGCGTCTCGCTCCGCAGGTTCAATCTCAAACCCCGTCTTGCCATCGCTAATCCAGCGCCAGGCCTTCTCTTCACCTGCCTTGCGCGACACCACCTCAATGCGATCGGCAACCATGAACGCGCTGTAGAATCCCACCCCAAACTGGCCGATGAGGTTCGAATCGCGCTTGGCGTCTCCGGAAAGTTGAGAGAGAAAATTCTTTGTGCCCGATCGCGCAATGGTGCCCAGATGCGAGACCAGGTCTTCCTCGCTCATGCCGATGCCCGTATCGGCAATCGTCAGAGTCCTGTTCTCTTCATCCAGTCCCAGGTCGATGCGCGGATTGAACGGCAACGCCTTGTATGCGTCATCCACCAGCGTCAGATAGCGCAGCTTATCCAGCGCGTCAGAGGAATTCGAGATAAGCTCGCGAAGAAAAATCTCGGGGTGCGAATAGAGTGAGTGGACGATCAGTTGCAGCAGCTGATTGACTTCAGTTTGAAATTCGCGTTTAGACATCGATCTTGGTCACCTAAATAGATTATAAAACTGCAACAGCGCCCAATCCACCCCCCGGCTTGAACCGTCGATGACAGTCACGATACAACCGGCCGCCAATCGTCATCCCTTTGTCTTCACCGGTGCCTTCGCCTTCCCAATCGGCCCGGACTTGAGAACCTTTCCGCCTTCTTCAATCACGTAAAGCTGGTTCACATCCAGATTCTTCAACTGGTCCACCTGCCCGCTCAGCCAGCGAACCTCCACCATATCCACCTTCTTTGCCTGGTCTAGCCCGAAGTGCATCCGCAAATCATTTTGTGAAAAATAGCTTCCGCCGCTGCGCAATTCGTCCATCTGCACCAGCGCTTTCGGTGCATCCGGGCTGGTCATCGCCGTTACCGAAACCCGGCTTCCAATCCCCGTACGATTCGACTTCACGCCCACCAACTTGATTTTGATCCAGTTGCGATTCAGCGTCGAATCGCAGCGCAGCAACTGAGGTTTCGCGTTGATGCAGTTCACCGCAACGTCGATCGATCCCGTGTTGTTGAAATCGCCAAATGCGCATCCGCGAGCCGGCGCATTTTCCAGAATTCCCGGACCGCCCTGCCCTGTCACCTCTTCAAATCGACCGTTGCGCAAATTGCGATAAAGATACTTGTGCTCGGCATATTTCAAGTCACCCTTCGATCGATCGACCTCAGGATATACATGCCCATTCGACATCAAAATGTCGAGCCAGCCATCGTTATCCATGTCGAAGAATCCCACACCCCAACCCAGCAGCCGCGTATTCACTCCCAGCCCGCCAGGATAAGTCCGGTCCTCGAATGACGCGTCTCCAAGATTCGTGTAGAGCGAATCCGTATCGCCCGCAAAGTTGGTCTTCACCACATCCAGGTTGCCGTCACGGTTGTAGTCCCCAATTGAAACGCCCATGCCCGCCTGTGGTTTCGCTTCGGCCGACAGCGCCGCCCCGGCTTCAATGGCGATATCGCGAAAAGTCCCATCCTTCTGATTCAGATAAAGCGTCGCCGGCGCGGAATCGTTGGCCACATAAATATCCGGCCATCCATCCCCATCCAAATCGGAAGCCGCCACGCTTAACCCATAAGTACCCACAGCCGTGAACATGCCCGCCTTTTCGCTCACATCGACAAAGGTTCCATCCCCTCGGTTGCGATACAAAATATTTCTTCCTCCGGGCAATCCAGGAGGCCCGCAGGCCACAAGAATTCCCTTATAAGTGCACGGTCCGTCCTCCGGCTTCGGCGCGGTCTTCAAATCGAAATCAACATAGTTCGCCACAAACAAATCGAGATTTCCATCCCGGTCGTAATCCACAAATGTGCAGCCCGTATTCCAGCGAATCTTCGGCCCCGGCTGAATCAACCCCGCCTGTTGCGTTACATCTTCAAATGTTCCGTCGCCATGGTTGCGATACAGCGCATTCTGTCCGTAGTACGTGACAAACAAATCATCATGCCCGTCGTTGTTATAGTCACCAACGCAGCACGCCTGCCCCCATCCCGTCTTATGCTCCAGCCCCGAGCCAGCAGTAACATCGGCAAATGTCCCATCGCGATTGTTCTTGAATAGATGACAGCGTGGCTCCTGCCCTGCCGGAAAACCATCAAGCCGCCAGCCATTTACTAAAAACAAATCCACCCACCCATCGCCATCGTAGTCATAGAACGCCAATCCGCATCCGGTTGTTTCCAGCAAATACTTGTTAGTGAACTCGCCCCCATAGATGGTCTTCACATTCAGCCCGGCCTCTGTCGCCACATCCACAAAGCTGATGCCCAGCGGCGTGCCTTCAATGGGCGACTTGGGACCCGGCGGCGGAGGTGCAGGCTTCGCATCGTAACTCCGTTCCTGCGCTCCAATGGACTTGGGCGCCTCCTGCGTTCCCTGCTGCAGCGGTGCGGCCAGCGCAAGAATATCCGCGAACGGAAGCACGAGCGCGGTGCGGCTGAGTGATTGAAGAAATGCGCGGCGTTTCATGGTTTTCTATCCTCTCGATTCACTGCGCACCATGTGTACCCGCAGCGCGCGCCTGATCCGAATGCACGTGCCACGGATCGCTTTCTGTAGATATCTCCGGATGCTTACGAAGATAGTCCAGCGAGTAAGTGGGCGCTCCCGGATCAATCCGCTTAGTCGTGTACTGTGCAGCCTCTTCAGCCGCCTTGGCCTTCATTCCCATCCGGCGGTAAAGAATGGATAAGTTATAGTGTGCCGCCAGGTCGTCCGGATCAATCGCCTGCAGAGCCTTGAACTGTGCCAAAGCCTCATCGCTCCTGTGCTGCTGATAATACGAAATGCCAAGCTCACGCCGCGCATCCCGCGACTGAGGATACTGCGCAACCACCTTCTCCAAATCGGCGACTTCCGCTTCGGTATGCCGTTGCCTGCGCTCCACCAACGCCAGGTAATAAAGAGCGCGCGCATCGTCGGGATGAATGGTGAGCGCCTCTTCAAGCGGCCCGCGCGCCTCGGTATATTTCTCCCACTCAATGTAAGTCAGGCCTACGTTGATATAGCCATCCTTGTTATCCGGACGTAACTTCACCACTTGCTCAAACGCGCGAATCGCATCCTCATATTGCAGCGAGTCAAGATAGCCAATCCCCACGTTGTTCCAACGCATCCAGTCAGGGTTATCGTTCGCCAGCGGCTCGACCGGTGCATTGTCGCCGATGTTCAGCGTGCGGCTCCGCGACGCAATCTCAACCATCGGGTAAGCCGGATGATCGGGTCCCAAAACATTGTTGAGATAACTCTGCCGCAGATGCCGATAATTCACAGCCGCAGTTATGGTGATAGCGCCCTTCGCACCCACCGGAATATGAAATTGGTAACGCACCAGTGCAGACCGTCCCGATTGAATCGTGTTGTCATACGCCACGGAATGAATCGTCCACACCTTGTGGTTGTCCACAAAGTTTCCCGTCAAATCGACAGGCCGATTGGTAAAGCTGTGTGCGCCGCGGTCCAGCATTCCGTCAGGCTCCAGATAGCCGCTCTTGTAAATCACCGCTCCCGTCGCATCCGTTACCGTAAAGCTCAGAAATGCTTCATACAGATCGCGCACCTCGGGAATGAACGAATGCCCAATCGCCTTGCTCTGCACCACCACCGAAGCCTCAACCGTCTCATCCCGCTTGATCGAAACCGCAGTCGAGCCCAATGGCGCAACCAGTGGTCCGCCGCTAACATCCTTCAACGCGAACAGATCCACGTTGAGATAGTTGCCGCTTCTCAAAAAGTCAATCGTCTTCTGCAACTGCTCGTCGAAGCCATAGTAGAAAGGCACAGCCGTATTGCCTGCCAACCAGCGATGCGAAGCAAACGTCCCATGCTTTGTGCCGTATTCGGGCAGCGCCGTCGCCCCCCGCTTCATGTGGCATCCCTGGCAACTGGAAAAATCCGCCGTATAAAACGTCAGTGGATTCCGCTGCGAAAACTTCGACTGCTGCCACTCGTCGTAAGCTGTGAACGCGCGAATGAATTTGTAATCATTCAGCGGAGCCGGCAAGTTAGCCTTGTGGCATGCCGCGCAGAACTCCGGCGTATGCAGAAAATCATGCATCACCGCTTTCGAGTGCCGCTCCGGATGCCGAAGAATCATGTCGAATGGGACTTCCCCCGGAATGCGCTCGCCATTCTCATCCACAATCACCGCGGGCACACCGATCTTCACGCTGGCGTTTCCATTGGTCGAGTCCAGGCTTACAACGGAGTGACACGTGGTACAAGTAAGCCCATCTGCATCGAACTTCGCGCGATCCACCTTCGAGTCTTCTGTCAGCGCCCCGCCCAGCACTCCAATTGGATTGTGGCAACTGTCGCAATGGCGCGCAAATGCAATCCCACGCGCGGGGTCGCGGATCAGCAGGTTCACGCTCGTCCGATAAAACGGTGTACGAAAGGCATTCGAATGCAGCGCCTGCCGCCACTGGATATACGCCTCCTGGTGGCAGGTCCCGCAATATTCCGCGCTGGGATACGCACCCGGCTGCAAAAATCCCTCGCCTTGCGCCTGCACGTTTCCTGGAGTAAATGGGTTCTTCGGACCGTAGTGAAAGTTATAAGTCGGAGTAACTCCCGAGTTATAAGCCTTCCGGTCCGCGGCCACTGCCTCTTCCGCGCGAGCCTTCCACTTTGCGAGCGCTTCACGTTGCGCCGGCGTATCCTCAACCGGCGGGGTGCCGGGAGCCGGAGCCGTATACGCGGGAGGAGGCGTTTGCGTAACAGCACTCGTCTGCGACGCCAGCCGGGAAGCCAGCTCGCACGCGCTCAACGCAAAGCAAACAGCGAGAACCAGCGCTCTCGCGTTCTTATTCATGACTTCTCCAGCCGGCTCAATTGCAATGGACCAGCCTTCATGCGCTGGCTCCATCACCATCGAAAAAAATCATCAGGAATTTCGAATTACGAATACTAGGGCGCAACGACGGAAAATCGTTTTGAAACGCCTGAAACTTCCGCTGCGACCTCGCAGAATCGCCGAAGTCCCTCCCGATCTGCTTTGCCCATGCCGGAAGTGGACCCGTTGATCCTGCCACACTATAACCCCTCCGCCAAACGCTTGTACATCCATCGAAAGGTGGGTCAAATCGCTCACAAATCCCGCGTCAGCGCGACCATCTTCCGCCATGCATCACTGCGGCGGACCCGACTTCAAAGCCGTAATCTTCTTTCGCTCGAGCGCCGCTTCCATAGCTTTCCCTTGCCGCTCCAGCGCCCGCGCCAGCCCTTCATGCGCCCCCACGTAATTCGGGTCGAAGCTCAACGCCTCGCGATAATCCGCAATCGCGTCATCCACCTTCCCATCGGCCAGCAGCGAGTCGCCCGAATGCGTCGACACCTCGGCCCGCTGCGAATTCATATGGATTCGCATCAGGTCCGCGGCCTTCCTGCGCTCTTCCGTCGCCTCGGCTGGCTGGCCCTGTTTGGCCAGCACCGTCGCCAGCGTCAGATGCGCGTCAGCCTCCATCGGGCTCTGGCGAATCGCCTCGTGCAACGCCGATACCGCCTCCGGCAGCCGGTCCAGCTTGCTGTATACGCTGCCCAGCGTCGCCCACCCATCGCCATTTTCGGGCCGTAGCTTGAGGCTCGCACTCAACTCGCGCTCCGCGTCCGCATATCGCCCCGCCTGCATGTAAAGCACCCCCAGCAGATAAGGCGCCTCAGGCGTGGTGGGGTTCTGCTTCTCCGCCGTCTCCAACTCAGGAATCGCATCCACTGCGTCGTCCTGCATCTTCAGCGCGTAGCCCAGGTTGTAATGCAGTTGCGATGCTTCCGGCGCCAGCTTCAAGCCCGCGCGCAACTGCACAATCGCGTCGTCCAGCTGGCTCAGTTGAATATCCGCAACCGCTAGATTCTGGCGCGCCGTCACATTGTTCGGCTCCAACGCCACCGCGCGCTGCAGATACGGAACCGCATCCTTCGCCCGCTGTCCCAGGCACAGCGCCATCCCCAGGTTGGTAAGAACCTCAGCGCTTTTGGGGTTTGCATCCGCGGCCCTCTGCAGCAGTGGAATCGCCTCTTCAACCCGGCCAACCCGCGACAGCACAAGGCCCAACTGGTATCCCGTCACCGTCGATCCCGCATCGAGTTTGTACGCCTGTTGCAGCACCGGCAACGCCTGCTCATCCTGTCCCGCATTTGCCAGCGCCGTCCCCAGTTCAAGAGCGATCACCGCGTTGCGCGGATCAAGCTCGTTGGCCTTCGTCAACTCATCCAGTCCGCCCGGCTGCCCAAGCGCGTTGAGCGACAATCCCATGTGAAGATGCGCCATCGCAAACTCCGGCCTTATTCCAATTGCCGCAGTGAAAGCCTGCTTCGCATCGGGCCAATCCGCAATCTTCGTGTAAAGCGTTCCCAATTCATCCTGAAATTCCGCAGTCCGCGGATCGCGCACCGCCGCTTCCTTCATCCTCGCAATCGCCGGCCCAATCTGCCCGCTTGCGGCAAGTGCCCGTCCGTACGAGGCAAGTGTCCCAGGCGCAAGTTCCTGCTTCCCAGTCCGCGCTGCCACCTCAAGCTTTTGAAACAAAGGCAGAGCCTTGGCCGCCTGCCCGCTCTGCTCGTATGCAAGCGCAAGGTTCAGTTGCGCGCTGCTATCTCCAGGCTGAATCGCCAATGCCTTTTCCAACTCGCGAATGCCCTCGTTCGTTCGCCCCAAGCGCACCAGCACCGCGCCAAGCGCGCTATGCCCCTGCTCGGCTGCAGGCGCCAGCCGGACCACTTTTTGAAAATCATCGAGCGCAGTGTTCAGGTCGTTGTGTGTCAGCGCATCTGCCCCGGCGCGATAATCCGCATCGGCCTGCTTCAGGCTCGTAGAGGGCTCTTGCGCATCAACCCATTGCGTCCCGCCCGTCCACGCGAACACCAGCAGACCGGCCGTCATCAGCGTTCTGCGGGAAGACCAGGACACGGGATTGCGGCTTCGATTCAACCCCAACAGACTACCAGAGCATCAACTCCGGTCGCCCAAATGATAACGCTTACAACACTGGCTTTTGCGGCGTAAAATGATCCGGTCATTTCAGAGAGTTCCGTGAGCGGTCCCTGCTGCCGTCTTTGTCTGGGCAGAGAAAAGACCGCCGCGCAAATGGGGAGATGTGTCATGAAGCAATTTGGTTGGAGTGCGGCAGTATGGATGGCAACTGGTTTGAGCCTTGCGCTCACGGCTTGCGGCAGCGGCGGAGGCGGCGGGTCCACTACGCCACCGCCACCAACCACATACGTTCTTACGGTCAATTCGGCCACCCCAGCCAGCGGCGTAGCCATTACCGTCACTCCCGCAGACAACAACTCCGCCACCAACGGAACCTCCAGCTTCACCCGCACCTATAACTCCGGCACCGCCGTGGTGTTGACCGCGCCTGCAACCGCCGGCGGCAATAACTTCTCTTCGTGGTCCGGCTGCACAACCACCAGCACAACAACCTGCAATGTCACCGTCAGCGCCAATACCACGGTCACCGCCACGTATGCCGCGCCCAAGATCGCCATCACTCCCAATCCAGCCACCGTCACCATCGGATCAACCCTGCAATTCGCGGCCGCCCTCAACGGCACCGCCAGCACCGCAGTCACGTGGACAATTGCCGCGCCATCCGGCAGCAATCTCAGCCCCGGCACCATCACATCCACCGGCCTTTACACCACGCCCTACCCAGCCCCACCCACCGTCACCGTCACGGCCACCAGCACGGCAAACACATCGCAAAGCGCCAGCGTCATCGTTACGCTGACGGCGCCCGCAACCGCCGCCGGCCCCGCCCTCACCGTGAATGTCGGCAACCAGACTCACCCCATCAGCCCCTTCATCTACGGCATGAGCTATTACTCCGCCGCAGCCGACACCGCCGCAGCCGAGGCCATCAGCCTGCCCATCAATCGCTGGGGCGGCGACGCCACCTCCCGCTACAACTACGTTCTCGACGTAACCAATTCTGCCAGCGACTGGTACTTTGAAAACGGGGTTGGCGCAACTGGCCTGCAAGACACCAGCTCCTTTAACGCAACCGTTCAGGCCAACGCCGCCATCGGCGCAAAAACACTCGGCACCGTGCCTGTCCTCGGCTGGGTTTCAAAGGACGGCACCTCCTGCAGCTATCCCTCCTCGACTTATCCTCAACAGGTCTCCTTCGACCCCTACAGACCAGCCAGTGCAACCTGCGGCAATGGCTTATACCCCAATGGCTCCAATGGTTGCACCAGCGCTTCTGGCTGCAACATTACAGATCCCACCGGCGAAGCCGCAATCACCAGCACCTCCATTGATCCCCCCACCTGGGCCAGCGCCTGGGTCACCTACCTCGTCAGCAAATTCGGCACCGCGGCCAACGGCGGCGTTTATGCCTACGACCTCGACAACGAGCCCGCCTGGTGGGATGCGGTCCATCGCGACGTCCATCCCGTCGCCTCTACGTATGACGAAGTCACCATCAACGAAATCGCCACAGCAAAGGCCGTCAAAACGGCCGATCCAACCGCCCTCGTAAACGGTCCCGTGGTCGATAACTGGTGGAATTACTTCTACTCCAAAAAAGACATGGAGAACGGCTGGTCCACCGGCCCCTGCTATCAGCCCTGGGCCGGCCCCGTCGATCGAACCGCCCACGGCGGCGTTCCCTTCGTTGAGTACTACCTGCAGCACATGTCCGCGGCCTCCAACACCTACGGCGCGCGCCTGCTCGATTACCTCGACCTGCACACCTACTACGCCGCCACCTACAACGGCAGCGGCGTCGGCCTCAGTACAGCGGGCGACACCGGTGCGCAACAGGCCCGCCTCAACTCAACCCGCGTCTTCTGGGACCCCACATACACCGACCCCAATGAGCCGCAGCCCAACTACACAACCGACCCCAACTACACTGCAAGCTGCAACGTTCCGCTGCAAGCTCCGCAGCTCATCCCCATGGCCCAGGCCTGGATTGCCAGAGACTACCCCGGCACCAAGCTTGCCTTCTCTGAATACAACTGGGGCGGTCAGGAAAACATCAACGGCGCCGTCGCGCAGGCCGACATCCTCGGCATCTTCGGCAGCTATGGGCTCGACATGGCAACCCTCTGGGGTCCGCCCGATCCAACCAACCAGGTCCCCGGCCTCATGGCCTACGAAATCTACCGCAATTACGACGGCAAAAAATCCATGTTCGGCAACACGTCGCTCGCGTCCACAAGCGCCAACCAGGGCACGCTTTCCGTCTACGGAGCCCTTCGCACCGCCGACAACGCCATCACCATCGTCGTCATCAACAAGACCTACGGCAGCCTCACCAGCACGCTCTGGCTCAATGGAGCATTGCTCTCGCCCGCAACCACCGCGCAGTCCTACCTCTACAGCAACGCAAACCTGGCCGCCATTGTCGGTCCCACCGCAGTCACGCTAACTCCAACATCGGGGACCGTGCCATGGAGCATCGTCAACTACACCTTCCCGGCCCAGTCCATCACCCTTTTCGTCATTCCCCAATAGGCCACATGCCCCGGATAAAGCCCGGCTATCCAAGAAATCCACCGTGCCCCGTTCTTGCGTCTTCTTTTTGGCGCAAGGGCGGGAGAGCACAAAGCCAGCCAATGGCCATTGGGTCGTCCAATCGTGGATTCTGTTAGCCGCCGCCCCGCCCTTTATACTGAGATGTTTGCTAAAGCGATCACGCGGGCATTCCAAAATACCCGCGCCATAAGGAGCCATCATTGGCGCAAGCGGAAATCGGCATCATCGGCGGCAGCGGTCTCTATTCCATGCCGGGATTCACCAACGTCCACGAAGAAATCGTGGAAACCCCCTTCGGCGCGCCTTCTGACCCCTTCGTCCTCGGCGAGCTTTCAGGCCGCAAAGTCGCCTTCCTCGCCCGCCACGGCAAGGGCCATCGCATCCTCCCCTCCGAGCTCAACTTCCGCGCCAACATCTACGCCTTCAAGAAACTCGGCGTCGAGCGCATCCTCTCCGTCTCCGCCGTCGGCTCGCTCAAAGAGGAGCACAAGCCCACGGACTTCGTCGTCCCCGACCAGTTCATCGATCGCACTTTCCATCGCATCTCTACCTTCTTCGGCGAAGGCATCGTGGGCCACGTAGCATTCGGCGACCCCGTCTGCGCCACCGTCGCCAAAGCCGCCACCGATGCCTGTGCCGCCGTCGGCGTAGTCGGCAAACTCGGCGGCACCTACGTCTGCATGGAAGGCCCCCAATTCTCCACCAAGGCCGAGTCCAATCTCTATCGCAGTTGGGGCGCCGACGTTATCGGCATGACCAACCTGCAGGAAGCCAAACTCGCCCGCGAAGCGGAAATCTGTTACGCCACCGTCGCCATGGTCACCGACTACGATTGCTGGCGCGAAGGCCACGACTCCGTCACCATCGAAGAGATCGTCCGCGTCCTCCACCAGAACGCCGAAAACGCCTGCAAGGTGGTAAAAGCCGCAGTATCCCTCATTCCACCAGAACGCAATTGCGCCTGCGCCACCGCCGCCAAATACGCCGTCCTAACCGCCAAAGAAGCCATCCCTGAAAGCACAAAGGAAAAGCTGTCCCTGCTCTTCGGCAAATATCTTGGCTGATCGTCGCGCACCGTTCCAAGAAAATGGAATGGCGTTATAATCTGGTCAGGTGGAGCAATCTACTTCCCGGAGGCCAAGATGAAAAAAGACGTTCTGCGCGATGCGGACTATTGGTACAACTTCGACCGGGATATTTTTTACAATCGCAAGGCAAAGAAAGCCTTCAGCCTGGAGTTTGTCGATGACAAACCGGAAGAAGAAATACTCCAACGCATCGGGGAAAACACCAACGGCGGCGGGTGGACTTTCTATTTCAATTCCGAACCTTCCGACGGTGTGAAACGCGAACTGGAAAGAGTATTGGGATAATGCCCGAACGCACGCCCGAAGATAGGCTTCGCGAAGAGTATTTCGACCTCCTTCCCCAAATTCGCCGAGTCGCTTGGTATCTAGAAGCTGAGATTCGCTATCATACCCGCGAGATTTTTCAGCGTCTCAAGCCCTACGAACAGCTCGTCATCAAATCGCGCGTCAAAGAATGCGAGAGCGCGGTAAAAACTCTTCGCGATCGGCAGGAAGGCAGAACATTCGATCCGGATAAACTAAAGGGATATTCTCTTTTGCGCCTGTCGGATTTGGCAGGCGTTCGCATCCTCGTATTCCCAAATGCAAGAGTGGTCGAAGTTGACCATTTGCTCCGCGAGCATTTCCAGGGATGGACTTATAAGCCTGTGAAGGATGACACTGGCGTAGCGATTGTGCCCAAGTATTGGGGTTATTGCGACAAAGTGTGCAACAAGGTGCGAGGCGAATACCAGGTCGTTCCGATGTTGCTCGGACTTTTCTGGGAAGTTGAGCACTCTGCTATGTATAAGTTCAAGGCCGTCGCTGAATTCAAGGAAATGAAGAAACACAGGGCCGATGTCGAGCACGCCCTCTCGCGATTTGAGGGTGGGATAGAACAATTTGTGCAGGAATATTCCGAACCGCCCTCCGAAACTTCAAAATAAGTTAAGAACACTACGAAAAGGACAAAAAACATGGCCATCACCGTAGTCGGCAGCGTAGCCTACGACTCCATCGAAACCCCCGCCGGACGCCGCGAACGCTGCCTCGGCGGCGCAGCTACCCACTTCTCCCTCGCAGCCAGCTTCTTCACCGACGTCCGCGTCATCGCCGTCGTCGGCGAAGACTTCGGCCCCGAGCAGGAAGCCGTCTTCAAGAAACGCAACATCGATATCCAGGGCATCGAGCGCGCTCCCGGCAAGAGCTTCTTCTGGGAAGGCTCCTACCTCGACAACCTGAATGAAGCCAAGACCCACATCACCGACCTCAACGTCTTTGCCTCCTTCCAGCCCAAAATTCCCGAAGCTTATCGCGACTCCCAATTCCTCTTCCTAGCCAATATCGATCCCGTCCTCCAGCGCCGTGTCCGCGAAGAAATGCCCGACGTCAAGCTCGTCGGCGGCGACACCATGAACTACTGGATCCATGACCATCGCCCCGCCCTGCTTGAAGTCCTCAAGGGCATCAATCTTCTCCTCATCAACGACACCGAGACCAAAATGTTAGCCGGCAACAACAACCTCGTCCAGGCGGCGCGCGCTGTGCTGGCCATGGGTCCCCGCACGCTGGTTGTCAAGCATGGCGAGTATGGGGCCACCGCCTTCTTCAGCGACACCAGCTTCGGGCAAGAAGGCACATGGGCGCAGCTACACCCCTTCCGCGCGCCGGCTCTTCCCCTTGAAGAAGTCGTTGATCCCACCGGCGCAGGCGACAGCTTTGCCGGCGGCCTCTTCGGATACCTGGCATCGCAGCCTGAGCTCACCCCGGCCACCTTCCGCCGCGCCATGTTCTACGGCAGCGTCATGGGCTCGTTCGCCGTTGAGCGCTTCGGCACCGAACGCATCCAGGCCCTTACCCGCAAAGAAATCGACGACCGCTTCATCCTCTTCCGCGAGCTCACACACCTTGACTGAAGGTCGCATCCCGGGCGTAGTTTCAGAATGCGCGGCTCCCATGCCGCGCATTTCACGTCGAGAAACCCTCCTCGTCCTGGCCGGCTGCGGGGCGGCCTCGCTCATCGCGATCCTATGGAGTTGGCGCAACGGCGCAATGCTTAACTACGGCGACGCCGTGGCCCATCTCCACATCGCCCGCCGCGTCTTCGATGCCCACCAGCCGCGCCTCGACTTGCTCGGCTCCGTCTGGCTTCCGCTCCCCCACATCCTCCTGTTGCCCTTCGTCCAGGTCTACTCCTGGTGGGCCAACGGCTTCGCCGGCGTCATTCCATCAGCCCTCGCCTACCTCGCCGCCTGCCTCGGCATCTACCGCCTCGCCCGCATCTGGCTCCCGCCTTACGCCGCCGCATTAACGCTCGCCTTCTACGCCTCCAACCCCAATCTGCTTTACCTCCAGACCACCGCCATGACCGAGCCCCTCTTCCTTTGCGAAATGGTCTGGACCACCGTCTGGCTCGTTGAATGGCGCGCCGGCATCGACGGCGACCGAGTACGAACAACCCGCCGACAAACCCTCATCGCCATCGCACTCATCGCCGCCGTCTTCACCCGCTACGACGGCTGGATCATGGCCTTCCTCGCATGGACCGCCATGGGAACAGTCCTGCTCCGCCGCGGCCGTCTACGCTCCCGCGCCTTCTGGATCGCCAGCATCTTCGTAGTCGCCGCCCCCATCGCATGGTTCATCTACAACCAGCTAGCCTTTGGCGATTGGCTCGACTTCGCCCGTGGCCCTTACTCCGCCCGAGCCATCGAGATCCGCACCGCTACTCCCGGCTATCCGCCACACCCAGGCTGGCACAATCCCTGGGTCTCGTTCCTCTTCTTCATCAAGTGCGCCGAGCTTGACGCAGCCGCTCTCGCCTGGGGCACCGCGTTGATTGTTCTCAGCCTCATCGGCGCAGCCTGGGCCCTTATCAACCCGCGCTTCGGCAACATCGCGTGGACGCTCCTGCTCTTCCTGCCCATCCCCTTCTATGCGTATTCCATAGCATGGGGATCAGTTCCCATCTTCATGCCCGTCTGGTGGCCGCACTCCTGGTACAACCTCCGCTACGGCATGGAACTGCTTCCCGCCTTCGCGCTCTGCCTCGGCTTTGCCGCCCACTTCGCTTTCGATCTTTTCGGCCCGCGCGCATACAAGCCCCGAGCGTTTTACTTCGTCGCCGCCATCCTCTTCGCCGCCGTCGCCTTCAACGCCTACCGCATGCTCCGCGAATGTCCCCTGGTCTACGTGGAGGGCGCAAAAAATATCCACGCCCGCCGACCCATCTACAGCCAGATACCGCCCGTCCTGCGCACCTACCTCACCACCCATCCCAACGCCGTCATCCTCATGGATACTTCCACCTATCCTGAGATCGTCTCCCTCACCGGCATCCCCCTCCGCCAGACCATCAACGAGAGCGACCTGGCAATCTACACGAGCGCCCTCTCCGCCCCCGCCGCAAGCGCCAACCTCGTCCTGGCCTTTGACGGCGACGCCATCGACTCCGCCGTCAAAGCAAATCACTGGGGACTCACTCCCGTGCATCGCTTCGCCGCCCCCAACCAGCCCTCCGCTACCCTCTACGTCTCCAACAATTCCCCGTCGCATGAGTAAACAGGATGGCGCGGACGGCCACGCGCGTGAGCTGAAAACCTCCTAATTGGCGACAAGGCAGGAAGAAGTGGGTAATGGGCTAGAATTACCGCGAAAGGATTGTCATGCGTCTTGCTTTGGCTTCTTTGTGTATTTCTCTTGTCGGGCAGATTTCGTCAGCGCAAATGGCGAACGGTCCGATTACGCTTTCAGAGTCAGATGCTCGGCATCATCTTCTTCAGCATGACGATCCTTTATACCCTCCAATCGCAAAAGCAGCTCGGGTGCAGGGGGATGTTGTGATCGGACTCGTGATCAACGAAAGCGGACAGGTGGCATCAGAAAAGGTTGTGAGCGGTCCCGCAATGCTGCAACAAGCGGCCTTGGACGCCGTGAAAAAGTGGCGATTCACACCGTTTCAGGCTAACGGTGTTTCCACGCAGACTGCCACTACACTCACCATCCCATTTCATATCGACAAGCCGGGCGAGGGCCCGACAGCAGAGCAGGATAAGTCGGCCCAAGCATGGTTTCCATTATCAGACAAGTGCAGGAGCGCAATCAAAGCACAGAATGCTCAGGATGCGCTTGACTTCTGTAAGCAGGCACTCGACATGTCAAACAAAGCGGGAGACTTTAATTCCAGCGACCAATTAGGGAGGGTGGAATCACTCCAGATGTACGGCCACGCTCTTATCATTGCCCACAGAGTTCAGGACGCCATAGAGCAAGAGAATATGGCTGTGCAAGAGGCCAAGAAATGTCTGAAAGAGTCAGACCAGGAGTTCGCCATGCCGTTCTTTTGGCGAGCCATCGCCGAAGCGAACTTGGGCCAAGTGGATGCAGCCCTAGCAGACTTTGAAATAAGTGAAGAAACGCATCGGAAAGCGATCGCCAATCTGCCTGAGATGAAAGAAATGTACAGCAAATACCTCGCTTCCATTCTGAAGACGCATGCCGCCTTGCTCGACCAACTTGGCAGGTCCGCGGACGCTGCAAAACTCAGAACCGAAGCGGCCGCGCTATAGGCTGCGCAATACTGCTTTACAAATGTGAACCGAGCCGACTTACATCTCCAGTTCAATCCTCCGCGTTCCGGGCGTATCACCGGCTATTCGGAAGCTTCGATTGCAGGCAACCTGTCCTCATTGTTTTGGCGTTCAGCCGCAGCACAGAATTAGCATAGAAAATCGCGTCCATCCCGCCTGCCCATGAATCCCAGATCAAGCCCCACTCAAATCCCGCTCATTGACCCCAACCCTGTAACCGCCCCCACCCCCAGTGATAGCATCGCTCAAGGCCCCAATGACCCTCGCCATCGCACAGTTCGCGCTCCCCTTCAGCTTCAGCGATCTGCAGCAAGTCGACGTGCTCAACGGCACCATCGGCCGCCTGCTCCTCGCCTGTGCCCTCGGCGCCGCGGTCGGCCTCCAGCGCGAACTCCATCGCCGCTCCGCCGGCGTCCGCACCAACCTCCTCATCTCCATGGGAGCGGCCTTCTTCACGCTTCTCTCCGCAGTCCTCGCCGGCGAAAACAGTCCCAACAAAGGCCAGGTCGCCGCCAATATCGTTCAGGGCATCGGCTTCCTCGGCGCGGGCCTCATCCTTCGCAATCGCACCCGCGTCAGCGGTCTCGCCAGCGCCGCCAGCGTATGGGCCGTCGCCTCCATCGGCATGGCTTGCGGAGCCGGGCTCTACCTCGCAGCCACCGTCGCCGCCCTCATCGTCATCGTTTCCATGGAAGTGGTCGGCTTCCTTGAGCGCCGCTCCGGCCTTCGCCCCTACGGCGTTACCTACGAGGCACGCGGCGAAGACCAGAACCAGATGCTTCAGTCCATCCTCAAAGTCATGGACCAAACCCACATGCGCCTCGCCGACGTTGAAGCCAACACCATCGGCCACACCCAGCGCATCACCTTTCCACTCAATGCAACCGGCAACCAGCACAAGCGCCTGCACAGCCAGCTCCTCACCGAGCCTGGCATCAGCGGCCTGCTCTGTTTCCGTGATCCGGAGGACGATTGATTCCCTTCACTAAAGCCCACGCCTGCGGCAACGACTTTCTCATCATCTCTGAAGAAGACGCCGCCGATTACGACAAAGCCGAGCTCACCCGCCATCTCTGCGAGCGCAACACCGGCATCGGCGCAGACGGCATCGAATTCTTCCACTGGACCGGCGACTCCTCCGGCCGCATCCGCCTCCACAACTCCGACGGCTCCATCGCCGAAATCAGCGGCAACGGCACCCGTTGCGTAGCCGCTTGGATGGCCG
>Ga0302201_10000808_pt1 | contig 28331 bp, 21 predicted proteins | sample II_Bog_N3_2_FD_194586 | JGI IMG/M metagenome (GOLD analysis project Ga0302201, IMG submission 194586) | Peat permafrost microbial communities from Stordalen Mire near Abisko, Sweden - II_Bog_N3_2 | ecosystem: Environmental > Terrestrial > Soil > Wetlands > Peat | place: Sweden: Abisko... | reverse complement strand
GCTGTGCACGGACGGCGTGGGATTCCCGCGCAGTGGATGGACCGTCTGCTGACCTGTCGCCCAATCAAAGGCTTGCCAGGCGTGTTGAAGCCCCGGCCTGCAACTTACTGGCCTGCAGATGCCCTAGTGTTAGCAGAGCGGTTGTTACTCGCTGGCCTCCACAATTCCTACGGGCACAAGTTTCCCGCAGCAAAGGAATTCGAGGATGGTGATGAGTGGAAAGATCGCACGTACAATTTCAAACCGCTGGGATATGTCCCTTCCCCGGCGGACCTCGACGTCGTTCTAGGCTTCATCCCCATGCTGGAGAAGAACCCAATTGAGTTGTTCTACCGGTGGGAAGGAGATGGGGTTGGTGAGGACGGCGTCCTAACCATTGCACGGCCTGTCCGGGACTGGAAGATCGATGAGTTCATCTGGTGCCTGATTAACCACGGGTTCGTTCAGGATTTTGACTGGGGCGAGTGGGCAGTGGAAGCCAATCGGTACGAGGAAGACCCCAAGCTGATCGAGGGCGCTGACCTCGCAACCTGTATCAAGCTCCTGACTGCCTACCAGCGCGGAGACCGCTTTGTGGATGGGTTATTGGCTCACATGATTGAGTCAGGCCAAGTTGTGCGAGTTCTACACCGCTTACGTGCCCTGCGAGATTCTGGCGAACTACCGGAGACAAGATTGTGAGACTAGTAGGAGGCACCCGCTTCCTCGACGCTCTTTGATCTCAGGGAAGTTTCTCGGAGCGCTCTTACAGACGCTCTGAGGACGGCGGCTGCGAACATAGGTTCTAACGACCATGTTGGAGAGACACCATGCCGAGTGACAACGCGCTGCTACCACCAACCATCCACCTGGGGTATCTGCCCGACAAGATGGTGATCGCTCACCTGCGTCGTGCCAGGGAGACGATCCGATTTGTCGGTCCCGGCCTTTCATTGTCCGTTGCAAAAGAACTGACGAAGCAGTGGCATGAATTGGGCTCCGGTGCCGTCGAGGTGGTGATCGACGCCGACGCTGACCTCTGCCGCCTGGGCTATTGCGACGGAGCAGCCATTGAGCTTCTGCTCAAGACCGCCAAAGAGCTTGACTCAACTGTTCACAGGCAGTCCGGTATTCGCCTGTGCGTGCTGGGAATCGACGGTGAACGGATCATCTTTGCCCCTACCCCGCGCCTGGTTGAGGAATCGGACACCTCAGCCTCACAGATCATTCTCGTCCCAAGCCAGCACATGTCTAACCAACCGGGACTTTATGACCCACAGTTGAACTCCGATGATATCGGCCAGGACAAGAACTTTCTTGAGCAGATACTCGCACCTCCGGAACTCGCTCCTCGTCCCCTGACTGAAACGGATGTCAAGCGCGTCTCCGACGACTTGAAGCAGAATCCGCCCCAGCAGTTCGACCTCGCCCGCCAGGTGCGTGTGCTAAGCACGCAGTTTCAATTTGCGGAGTTCAGTCTTCTGAAGGCAGCTCTCGCTCGAAAACGCGTCCCTGTTCCACCTGACCTACTTGGGCTGGCTGGTGACCCAGCCACTGAAGAACTTCTTCGCGCGAGCTTCCAATTGGTTGGCAAAGATGACGAGATCTCCGGCGAGAAGCTCATGAAGCGCCGGGACGAGATCGACAAGAGGTACCTGGTCACCATCGCCCATTACGGGAAGGTGATTCTGCACACGAATCGCGCAGACTTCGACAAAGAAGTGGAAGCTTTAAAAGCGGAGGTGGATGCGTTCCAAACAGGTGCGCTGACGAAACTCAAAGCGGCGATCCAGAAGAACTGCTCCGAAGTGGTTGCCCGCCTTCTTCCGGTCGTAAAGAGAAACCTGCCTAAACGCTGGACGGCGAGTCTCGGTCCGAATCCGTCTGTGCATCTGATCGAGCGGCGTCTCAAGGAGGAACTTGAGCGGGCCTACGGAGACGCAAGTGGCTACCTGGAAGAGATCAGAGTCCGGCTCATTTACAAGAACGTCACTGTTGAGATGCTGCGCGACAAGGATTTCGTTACAGCAGCCGAGAAGGCAAGGCTTTATCTGGAGGGGATCTACGAGGAATATCAGGCTGCCCGAGCGCGAGGGTAGATTGAAAGAACCAGCGAAACGTATGAAACCAAGTTCCGTTCAAAAACTCCCACCGTCCGATCTCATTTGGGATGAGGTAGTAAGCACCGGGACGCTCGAGAGACCGCTGTCACGGCAAGCCATTGTTTCGCTCGCTTCTTTGTTTTGGACAGATCTGCCGTTGTCAGCTTCGCAACGACCACCTCAAGTGCCCTTTCCGCAGCCCTCCGCTCCTTCCCCTTCATCTCTGGAGCAGCAAGGCTCAGCCAAAAATAGGCATCCCCATAGCTCTTCCGCACGCCTTGGCCTTTGATGTAAGACTCGCTTAGGTTGCTCTGCGCACGGGGATTGCCCTGCTCAGCGGCCTTGCGGTACCAAGCCGCAGCTTGCTTGTAGTCCTTCCGCACACCCTGGCCATGGTCGTAAAGCACGCCGAGGTTGACCTGTGCCAAGGAATCGCCTTGTTCTGCCGCCTTGCGGTACCAAGCTGCCGCTCGTTTGTAGTCCTTTCGCACGCCTTCGCCCTTGCGATATAGCGAGCCAAGGTTGTGTTGTGCATGGGCATGTCCTTGCTCAGCTGCCTTTCGATACCAAGCTGCCGCTCGTGCGTAGTTCCTCCGAACGCCCTGGCCATCGTGATAGAGCCCACCTAGATTGAATTGCGCACTCGCGTCGCCCTGCATTGCTGCCTTTTGATACCAAGTAGCCGCTTGCGTGTAGTCCTGCGCCACGCCTCGGCCTTGGTCATAGAAATTGCCAAGGTTGGACTGTGCTATGGAGTAGCCTTGTTCTGCCGCCTTCCGGTACCAAGTCGCGGCTTGGGCGTAGTCCCTCCGCACACCATGGCCTTTTTCGTAAAGCCAGCCGAGGTTGGATTGTGCCCACGCATGGCCCTGCTTTACTGCTTTGCGGTACCAGGCAGCCGCTTGAGCGTAGTCCAGCGACACCCCTTCCCCTTGGGCGTAGTTATTGCCGAGATAGAACTGTGCACTCGCGTGGCCCTGCTCAGCGGCCTTACGATACCAAGTCGTCGCCTTCGTACAGTCCTTTTTCACGCCATGGCCTTGGTCGTAAAGCCAGCCAAGGTTGAACTGTGCATCAGCATTGCCCTGGTCGGCTGCTCTACGGTACCAAGCGGCCGCTTGCGCGTAGTCCAGCGGTACCCCCTGGCCATTGTCATAGGCTTTCCCAAGATTGAATTGCGCCTGCGCATGGCCCTGTTCTGCCGCCTTGAGAAACCAATCCGCCGCTCGCACGTAGTTCTTTCGAGCGCCAAGGCCGTCATCATAGAGGCAACCTAGCTCGAATTGTGCATCGACATTGCCCTGCTCTGCTGACTTGCGGTACCACGCGATCGCTTCTGCATAATCCTGCGGCACCACTTCACCTTGTTCGTACAGCAAGCCAAGGTTGAATTGCGCAATGGGATTGCCCTGCTCTCCTGCCTTGAAGTACCAAGCCGCCGCTTGTTCGTCATCCAGGGGAACGCCTTGGCCAGTTTGGTAAAGCTTGCCGAGGCTGACTTGTGCGTCAACATGGCCCTGCTCTGCCGCTCTACGATACCAAGCCGCCGCTTCAATGTAATTCTGGGGCACACCGGCGCCAAGGGCGTAAAGCGACCCAAGCAAGCCTTGTGCAACAGCATGGCCTTGCTCGGCAGCCATGTGGTACCAAGCCACCCCTTTTGTGTAGTTCTTCCTCACGCCAAGACCGAGGAAATAAAGTCCGCCGAGTTCTGCTTGTGCATGGACGTGTCCGTGCTCAGATGCCCTACGCAACCAACCAGCTGCTGCTGCGTAGTCCTGGGGCACACCTTTGCCCTCCCGGTAGAGCCAGCTGAGTCTGGATTGTGCATCAGCATTGCCTTGCTCTGCCGCCTTGCGAATCCAGGCCGCCGCTTCTGAGTTGTCTTGGGCCACGCCTTTGCCCTCACGGTAAAGCTCGCCGAGGTTGAATTGTGCAACGGGATCGCCTTGCTCTGCCGCCCGCCGGTACCAAGTTACCGCTTCTGCGTAGTCCTGCCGTACCCCTTCTCCATGGCTGTAAAGCGTGCCGAGGTTGACTTGGGCATGGGCATCGCCCTGCTCTGCTGCCTTGCGGTACCAAGTTGCTGCTGTTGTGTAATTCTGTGGCACGCCATTGCCGTGGGCATAGAGTAAGCCGAGGTTGAATTGCCCATGGACATCGCGTTGCTCTGCCGCCTTTCGGTACCAGGCCGCCGCTTGTACGTAATCCAGTTGAACGCCTTGGCCTTGGGTGTAGAGTGCGCCGAGATTGGACTGTGCGTGGGCGTCGCCCTGTTTTGCTGCCTTGAGGTACCACGCTGCCGCTTTTCTAAAGTTCTGGGGGACGCCCTGACCTTGGGCGCACAGAAAGCCGAGGGTTAACTGTGCACTCGCATTGCCTTGCCTTGCTGCTTTGAGAGCCCATGCCGCCGCCTTTGTGTAGTCCTGGAGAACACCTTGGCCTTCGGCGTACAGCCCTCCAATGAAGAGTTGGGCATCAGCGTCGCCTGCTCTTGCCTTGGCCAGCAGATCTCGGTCTATCATTGCGCCACCCTTTCGTCTCCAGTTGCCTCTCAAGCAAACTGGCCGGAGGACATACAGCCAGCTGATGCCGCTGCCCAAATTGCGTCGAGCCATTTTACTGCAAGAATACGCCCCTCTCGTTCAGCGTTGATCAGACGGAGAATTAGGTAGTTGGCCTTGTCCAAATCTAAAGTCGCCTCGCTCTTAGGACTCACTCCATTCTGTAACCAAACGAGTATTGTCGCCGCCCAAACCCAAAGCCTCGATTCACAACGAGCGACATTGGGCATAAAATGAAGAATGGCTGAAAAGAACTTTGCTGTCGTTGCCCACCTTCCGGCTGCGGTCGAAATCACTAAAAGAACAAGCCAAAACTCTTTGACCATTGAGATCAAGGACGGCTCAAAGAAGATAGGCACACTCGTTGTCGGGCGCGGAACCGTCGAGTGGTGGCCGGAGAGCAACAAGATAAATGCGCATCGTGGAAATTGGTACCAGTTCGCGGAAGTGATGGCCACCCTGTCCCAAAAGAGATCGACGCGAAAGCCAAACTGAGCCGCCGATCGCTCGAAATCAGGACGGGCGACACGCGCTAGGTTCTTTGTTTCGGAGTGCCTGGTCTTTTTCCAGCCTCGTGCGCTACGCTTGAGCAACTGGCCGCCCAAGGACGTTCCATTGCGGTAGATTGCGAATTATGCGAGAGCACCCGACGCCCCACTGCTCCCCGAACTGTCGCGGTCTACCCTGATCCTGCGGGTAAGCAAGAGGTGCAGAGGTAGAACTATATGCCGCACCGGCACACCATCGTAGCGCACGGTCGACTAGCAAAGCGCGAACTGCGGCTGGTGGCCGCACGGGAACGGCGGCACGGGCGCCAGATCATGACGTTCGAGCAGTTGGCGGCAAGGCTTGCAGGTGGATTTTCAAGTCCGGTCGATATGGAAAGCCTCCGGGCAGCCATCCAAGTGGCGTTACCCTTAACGGCGCTAGGTGAGCTCGACAGCATCAAGCTGCTGCCCGGTATGGTCGACGCAGCCGCAGATACGCTGCACAAGGCGTGGCGCGCAGGAATCAATCTCCAGACGCGAGCCGGCGATCATCCCCGCCTCCTATCAATCGCCCGCCTTGAAGAAGCGGTCCTAGCGCAACTGCCGCCATGCAAGATGCGACCGCCGGACCTCGCAACGGCCGCTTTGTCGCGACTCAATTACGCTGAAGCGCTGCTCGGTCCGGTTGACATTGTTGGCATCACTGAAATGTCGCCCTGCTGGCGTCCGCTATTGAAGGCCTTGGCGGAACTCACGCCGGTTCGATGGATCGCAGGCCCTAGGTCGATCCCAGCCTGGCTCGACGGAAGCAGCATTGAGATCGAACGTTCCGAACCGGAAAACCCCGATATCACTGCCATCAGCGCATCGACGAGCTATCACGAGGCCGTCGAGGCCGTCCGTTGGGCGCGCGAACTTGTAGCCTCCTGTACAGCGGAGCCTGCGGAAATAGCCATCGCTTCGACCATGCCGGCGGAGTTTGACGACCACTTCCTCTCCCTCCGATCCGACGCTAACTTTGACCTGTATTTCGTACACGGTGTCAGCGTAACGACCACACGGGAAGGGCAAGCAGCGGCAGCTCTTGCCGATATCCTCATGCGGGGTGTTTCCCAAACCAGGATTCGGCGGCTCGCCACGCTTCTCAGCGCCGAGCCCGGCCCGTTTCATGCTCTTCCTTCCGGCTGGACACAGGTCCTGCCCGCCGATGCCCCGCTTACCACGCCCGACGCTTGGAATAGACTTCTTGTACGCCTTACGGCTGCCGATTGGCCGGATGGAGAAAACCACGCCGAAACACTGCGCAGTATCATCGCTCTTCTCGCAAAAGGGGCCGAAGCAGCCTCTGAGATAGGTGAATCGCTACTCAACGGCCGTGCCTTGGCAATCTGGCGCAAATCCCTCCTTACCGGTCCTGCGGCCTCACTGGACATGACGATGGGCGCGCTCAAACAGAGTGACGGGCCGGAACCGTGTGTCTCCATTGCATGGATGGCGGCCAGTGAACTCGCCGCTTGTCCGCGGCGCTTCGTCCGCTTGCTTGGTCTCAATTCGTCGCGATGGCCGCGTAGCATTTCAGAGGACCGTCTGCTCTCCGATCACATCATTCCCTCCACCGAACTCGATCCCCTGCCCGTCAGCGCCGCGGACCGCCGTGATTTCGAGACAATCCTGTCCACGACCGAGAGCCAAGTTGTCTTGTCGCGATCACGGCGCGACAGCGACGGGCGTCTTCTCGGCCGAAGCGCACTGCTCCAAGGACAGCCGGTCGAAACATATGTTCGGCGCAACGCGGTGCCAATCCATGCTATGAGCGAGACCGACCGGCTTCTAGCACGACCGGAAGAATTCGCGGTCGTGCCGCAGGCGATTGCAGCCGTGACCTGTTGGCGAGACTGGCATCGCCAGAATGTCACTGCACATGACGGCCTCGTTCGCCCCAATCACCCACTTCTTCTGTTCATTCTGGATCGGACCCAATCGGCCAGTTCGTTGCGCCGGCTCCTGCGCAACCCACTCGGCTATGCATGGCAATATGGCTTGCGCTGGCGTGCGCCTGAGAGCAGTGCAGATCCGCTTGTTCTCGACGCGCTGGGTATCGGCGACCTCGTTCACTTGACTCTCAACCGCGCCCTGCGTGTGCTTGAGTCTGAAGGTGGTCTCGCCACAGCAGAAGCGGCGCAGATCGCCGCGGCCGTCGATCAGGCGGCTACCGAAACGGCGGGTCTCTGGGAAGCCGAGAAGGCCGTGCCGCCAAGTGTGATCTGGCGACTGACGCTGGACGAGGCACGATGGCTAGCTGGCCGCGCCTTAACCTATCAGGATCAGCCGCTAGCCGACGCCCATTCATATGGCGAAGTACCCTTTGGCGGCGCCGAGGCCAAATCGGTCGGCGAGGCTCCTTGGGACGTGCGGGCGGTAGTTGAGATTCCCGGCACGGGGTTCCGCATCGCCGGCTATATTGACCGGCTTGACATCTCTGGAGACGGTCGCGGCGCCCTGGTGCGCGACTACAAGACCGGAAGACCGCCGAAAGACAGGATTGTCTTGGACGGGGGCAAGGAACTCCAGCGTTGCCTTTACGCTTTTGCAGTCAAAGCGTTGCTTGGGAACGATGTTGCGATATCTGCGTCGCTTCTATATCCGCGCGAGCAGATCGATCTGCGGCTCGACGATCCCAACGCCGTGCTTGACCAAGTCTCGGGGTATTTGCGGTCCGCGCGTACTAGCTTCGGGGCAGGCAACAGTTTAATGGGTCCGGATACTGGCGGCGCCTACGACGATCTGGCCCTAGCTCTGCCCGCGAATGCTGCCGCAAGTTATTGCAAGCGCAAAGTCGCCGCCGTGAACGAAAAAATGGGTGACGCAGTGCAAGTCTGGGAGGCCATGTGATGAGCTCCCCTACAAGGGTTCTTGCAGATGATGCGGCGCGCCGCGCCGCCATGGCTATCCACGATCGATCCCTCTTGGTCGAAGCCGGGGCCGGGTCGGGGAAGACTGCCGTTATGGCTGGACGAATTGCCATGATGTTGGCGCAAGGCATTGCGCCTAAGTCGATCGCCGCAGTCACCTTCACGGAACTCGCCGCCAGCGAATTGTTGATGCGCGTGCGCGATTTCGTCGGTGACCTCGTCGCAGGTCAAATCCCATCGGAATTGTGGGTAGCGGCGCCCGAAGGCTTATCAGATGTGCAACTGAACCACCTCGCAAGGGCAAGCTTGGCGATTGACGAGATCACCTGCTCGACGATCCACGGTTTCTGTCAGCGCCTGATCATGCCCTATCCGGTCGAGGCCGATATCGATCCGGGCGCGTCCGTAATGGATCGTAACCAAGCGGACCTCGCTTTTGTCGAGATCGTCGAGGCTTGGCTGCGAGAACTGCTTTCAGGCACCGAGGGCGGCCTGATCGCCGAGATGGTGCTTCAGGACCCGGTCGAAACAGTGCAACTCATCCACAAGATCCTCGGCAACCTGCGCCGGCGGCGGACGGTCGTTGCGCCGCCGGTCTCCCCCCTGCCGCCTTTCGTTCGGTGCTTTCAGGAAAAGACTGTCGCGTTCGCCGATTTCATCCGACAGTCTGCGGCAACGGAGGAAGAAACAGCCACCATTGCTGCGCACTTTGAGGAAATGGCCGGGGCGCTCACCTTTGGTCTGACTGCTGACGATCCTGCCAGCCTCGTGCGGCTGCTTGTTTCTCGGCCCCATCCCGATCTCTGTACCAAGGCCGGCGCCTTCTCTGCTTTCAAGAAGAAGGGCAAATGGGTCGAGGCGGCCAAGCGCGCAGGCCTCGCCAAAGCTGATGGAGAGCGCTTCAACGCAGCAGCCGAGAGCCATTATGAGGATTGCTGCAAAGCTTGGCAGGCGATGCTGCAAAACGCAGCGAGCCGGGCACTTGCGGACTTGATCGCCGCGGTACAGCCTGTCATGCGGCGATTCCGCGACCATAAGCGATCGGCCGCGCTATTGGATTTTGACGACCTGATCTTTGCTGCTCGTGGGCTGCTCCGTGAGCATGATGAGGTCCGACGGGCACTTGCCAGCCGCTACGCGTATGTCTTGGTCGATGAATTCCAAGATACCGATCCGCTTCAAGTAGAGATATTTTGGCGCCTCTGCGGTGATCCGCCGGCCAGTGAATCTTTGGAGAAGTGGACGGACTTCCGAATTCGACCTGGCGCACTCTTCCTTGTCGGCGATCCGAAACAGGCGATCTATAGGTTCCGTGGCGCCGATGTAATTACCTATGTCCGCGCGCGTGACGCATTTTTTGCGCAGGATAACGACAGCGTACTTTCGATCTCGACCAATTTCCGCTCTTGTGCACCCATCCTCACCTACGTGAATGAACGCTTTGAGACGCCATTGTCGAGCGATGGTCAGCCTGGCTTCACACGCCTTGACCCTTTTTATGGCGATCGAGGTGAGGCCCTCTGCGTGGCCGCTCTCGACGTTGCCGTCGCCGCCGAAAACGGAAAAGCTTCGGCCGAGCAGCAACGTGATGGGGAAGCCGAGGCAGTTGCCAATGTGTGCGCACGCCTGATCGGCCGTGAACGGATCATAGATCGAAAATTGGGTAAGATCCGCCTGTGTAGGCCCGGCGACATCGCGCTCCTTGCGCCCACCGGAAGTGATTTGTGGCGTTACGAGGAAGCGCTCGAACGTCACCGCATCCCTGTTGCCACCCAGGCAGGCAAGGGCCTGTTCCGCCGGCAGGAAATCCAGGACCTGATCGCGCTAACCCGCGTTCTCTCCGACAGGCGCGACACGCTCGCGCTGGGCGCTTTGCTCAGGGGGCCGCTCGTCGGCCTGACGGAAGAAGAGTTGCTCGACATTGTTTGGGCGCTCCCACGCTCCGAAGGGGATCCGAGGTCTTTGCCGCGCCTTGATCTCGGCGTCGACCTGGAGTCCGTCCGGCATCCCTTGGCCCGGGAGATTCTTGAGAAGCTGCAGGCACTCCGCCGTCGGGCGAACAGCACAACGCCGCATGATCTTCTGTCGCAGGCCGTCGATGTGCTGCGTGTACGTCCGATACTCTTGCAGCGCCATCGCGGACAGGCTGAGCGCGCACTGGCCAATGTCGATCTCTACCTCAGTCTGACCAGGGCCTATGCGGTGCGCGGCCTGCGCGCGTTCGCCGAGGCCATGACTGCGGCTTGGACTGACGAGTCGCGTGCGGTCGAAGGACGCCCAGACGCGCAGGAAGAGGCGGTCGCGCTGTATACGATACACGCCGCCAAAGGCCTGGAATGGCCGATCGTCGTTCCGGTCAACACCATGACGGCCATCATCGCGCCGGATACTGCCGTCACCGACCGGGGAAGTGATCATTTCTACTGTCCCATCTTCGGCGTTCGGCCCGTCGGTTATGACCAAGTTCGTGATGCCGAGAAAGCTGAGCTCGACCGGGAGCGCATCAGGCTCTGGTATGTTGCCGCTACCCGGGCCCGCGAGCTCCTGCTTCTCCCGCGTCTTGATGCTTCCGCGTCGAAGTCGGCATGGATCTCCTTGGTTGACCTGTCGCTAGACAAACTTCCTGCACTAGATCTCTCTCATCTCCCGGCCGAAATCAGTCCCGCGGATACATCACCGGCAAACAGCCAGACGCGGGAAGCCTTCGCACGAGAGGCCGCGGCCATCGCTGACAGACATCGTCGTCTAATCTGGATGGCACCGAGCCGTGATGAAGGTATAGCCAGCTCTGTCATGCAGCCCGAGATGCCTGGGATTATTGTGCCTGAGGAGGATGACGAGCCAGTCGATGATGGAACTTCTGCGGACGTGCAAGGCGGTCGCGAACGCGGCCAGATCATTCATAAGCTGCTCGAAGAAGTACTGACTAGAGAGACTGAGGATGGTCTGTCGGTTCTTGCCGAGCGTGCTGGCGTGCTCATCGGTGCGCTTGGTCAGTCGAACGTCGAAGACCCGGCCAAAGGTCTGTCTTCGGCGGAAATCGCCGGCTGCGTCGCGCGCACACTGGCCCTGCCCGAGATCGCCGCCCTGAGGCCAACGCTAGTGCCGGAGTTTCCGGTATATGCGTCCGCTCTGGTGGGTCCTGTGGAGCAGGCCACCGCAGGTGTCACGGATGCGACAAGCTTCGCAGCAGACGGAAAGCCCCAGGTCGTCATCGACTGGAAGAGCGATGTCGATCCCGCGGCGCAGACCATCGAGCACTATCGCGCGCAGGTTCGGAACTATCTCGGGACGATGGGGATTGAGAATGGCCTGATTGTTTTCGTTACCTCAGGTACTGTGGTGCATGTCAAGGCTTCAGTCACAGTCGAGCTGATTTCGTGACATTCATACACCGGAGGAGTGAATACATCAACCCTGGCATTGATTGATTTTGACGAGGCTGCGGAACAGTTTAGGTTTGATCTGCGCGGTCTGGTGCTAAGGATACCGGGAAAGCAGCCTGCTCAAACTCGCGATAATGCTCGGCCCGCTGAATTTCCCGGTGGCGAAGGGTTCGTTCCAGATGCACAGTTCCTTCCCCTGCCAAGGCGGCCTGAGCATATTCGCGGAGATCGGCGGCCTGGGCCAGGAAGAGAGCGATCAGTTCATCCGCCAACTCTTCAATATGCGCCGTGCGTGAAGGGTGGTCCATTGGAGCTCCAATGCGGGGATGAGGACAATCGGTTTCGCATGAATTGTGATAAGTGCTGGTTGTACTCAATTCTGCCACTCAATATAGTCCAATCCTGCCGAGGAAAATAGTCCTTTGCTGCCGCCCGTTATACTGCAATCCTGCCACCGATTACACTGGAAGCTCCTACCTTCATAGTGATTGGTAGGATTGCTTGATATCATCCAATCCGAAGGCATGCGGCCTTGTGCATCATCCGCGCCGAAAGCGCGGCGGGAAGCCTCCCGCCTGAAATCTCCGGCCGGTTCGGCTGGGCTCCGGTGATCGGGCTCACTTGAAATTTCCGAATCGGCGACCACTCGGCCACTGACGGTGCGCTGTGAGAGCATGGCATCCATGGATACGGTCTGGTTGCTACGGTTCGTGGAGGAGCAGCAAGATGGCAAAGACACGGAACTCCTGATTGGCGTAACATGGCTTCACCAATTCCGTATACGTTAACCTAGTCAACAACTTGGCCACTTACCAAGAAAAGGCCGATGCTGAGTCCAAAGAGGCACAGCATCTCTTTGATTTGGCTGCGAAGGACCTTGGTGTTCCATTACCAAAGTACATGAAGAAGGTTTAGCCAGCGAAGCCCGGACTAAGGAAGAGTAGTAAGGAGATCTGCGGCTAAGGACGTTTCAATTCGTACGGAGAATCTGGAGAGGTAAATGAAGGAGAAGAGCAAGGTGTTACCAAAGGGGATGGCTAGGCAACTACGTCTTCAGGCTCTTATAGAGGAGGCCAAAGAAGACGCTAGGCAGTCAAAGAAGAAGCTCGCAGCTAAGAAGAAGCTCGCAGCTAAGAAGAAGCCAAATCCGACCCCCAAGAAGGTTGTGGGGAAGAGAAAGGCCGGCCCAGCACAACCAACAAAGAAGAAGGTTTCCCCGAAGAAGAAGTTGTTAGAAACAACCAAGCAACGTCCCGGCGAACCTGATAGCCCAATTTCATCGATGCCGGTCACTTGCTTGATACCTCAGCCCCTCATTCGAAGTCATGATCGCACAAACCAAACGTCTACAAAAGGAGAGCTGTTTGCTCAACTCACCGCCTCCGGCAAATCCAAACAAGAACTACCGCTCCGGCTAATTACCGAGGCCTTGCGAAATTACAAAACGCCAATTGTTAGCGTGGCCGATGCGCTCTACGTCCTCGCGTGTTACAACCTCCTGAATGCATGGATCAAGACGGATCACGCCAAGCAGCACTGGAAGGGTGACGAATCCAAGTTCAAGGCACTGATCGCAATCACTATCACTGAACTCATAAAAAAGAGGCTCAAAAATGTGACGATCTGGATGGACGACAGCTTCACGTACGTGCGGCTCTTCGGTATCGACTTCAGCTTTTGTCACTTGCCGCTGAACGCCACTCTGCAGCGATACCGATCCAGTTCACAGAATTTACCTCACACATGGTCGCAATTCCGATTGCAGCCTCGGGCCGCTCTCGTACTCGATTGGGCCCGGCAGGTGCGACTCGAATACCAATCTTCGCGATTCCCCGAACCTTCTGCGTACTCGACTCGGAACGGAGTGATTCAACAAGCCATGAGCACGGGAGAGGCGCTTGAATTGCACTCGGTCCACGGGAAGAGCGTGGAACCGAAACGCAAGAAGCAAGAGAAACTCAAGAAGCAAGAGAAACGCAAGAAACGCAAGAAGCAGCCCCGCAGCACATTCGAAGATACCCGCAGCACAGTTGACAAGAAAGAGATACGAGGCATTAAGTTCTGGTCGGAGGTGAAGATCGTTGGGGGACGCCCACTGCAGGGCGGCCTCCCAGGCTTAGGCCGACGACACTGAGAGATTAGGTGTCTTGTTCTCGCCACCCGAAGGCATGCAAACCGAAAAATCAACTGCATCTCGCGTTTGATTCCAGGGTGACCGCCAACGGGGAAGTTTGGGCCGCTGGCTTGCTCATCTCGATCCCGCTTCACGCGAAACTTCCCCATTGACGACAATCCGCGCGGTATCACGCCCGCGCGGTAGTGGGCTACTTTGATTTCACAGAGTGGGGGCAGGAATTTTGCGTCAGTTCAGTCGGACAAGCACGGCTTTCAAGGCGAGCATACTCAACAATGAGAACGCAGCCAGGATCATGAACAAGATTCCACGCCGTTTAGTAGATGCCAGTTGTTTTGGGGAATCGAACTCGCGAAGCTCCTTGCGAGAGCTACGTGCATTCATTTTTGCCCACGCCTGCGGGTAGCGAAACATCAGGAAACCCAATACGCCCATCAGTGGGTCTCCGACGAATGCGACAATATTCGCGGTGCTTACGACAATACTCGGAGTGCTCATAACGCACCCATCTTCTCACGCCGCCCTTTCCGCCTCCCGCTCGTAGGACTCCCAAAGAGCTACGAGGTCTGAGACTTCCCAAGGCCGGTCCGTGACGCCAGCGGCTTTCGTTATCGTTACGCTGTCGTGGGCTGCGTGTGTTGCAGTGGCTCGCTCGGAAGCATATTCCGGATGTATGACCGCCAATGCGGAACTTTGCCAGATCTTCGCCAATGAGGGCCTCTGGCAGTTAGGTCTGGGCTGGCCGGCCGCGAGGAAGTCTAGCGGGTGGCAGCAAAACAGTGTACTGGGTGGCAGCAAAGCACTATATCCAGCAATAAGGCTTCGTTATTGAAGTATAGGGTGCGGCAGCGATTCGCTATGCTCACTCAACGACTCCAGTCATCGAGTGGCTCATGCCAGACCGTTTGGAGGAAAGAACCTTCGCGTTCCATCCATTAAGAGGCAGTGTACCAGCATCATCGTCTTCCCCTTCCATCTCTTGCTCTTTGCCTGCCGAGGCAACTGGCCAGAGGAGCGCAATCGGCTCGACCTCCAGAAATCGAAAAGGAAGGCCCAACTCCAATGCCTTGTTCCGCACGAGAGAAATGCTGCGACCAAGGGCCTGCTCTACACCCGTGATGTCTGTAGGCGGAACAGAGCTTTTCCCGCGAAAACCTCGTGCACCGACGAGCCCATTTAGCCTCTCGAGCAATTCCCAGTCTTTTAGAACTACATCCGTACCCGTCGCACCTTCGGCGATCTCCACCGCGAGGATCACCGACCGAACGGTTCGCTGTTCTCCTGTCATTTTGTCGCGAATACGGCACACCACCAGGGGTCGATTCAGGGTTTCCACAGGCATCGTCGCTACCATTGCATTACTCTCTCGGGCCTGTCGCAAGGCAGCATTCATCACTTTGTGGCCCACTCCAAGAACCCGCCGTGCCGCATCACGGCCCCGAACCTCTCGCCGAAAAACCATCCCTTGGTAGGTTGGAAAGATCCCTGGCTCAGTTTGCCAAAGCTCAGGTGTACGGAAGGCGAGGCTGTCGTCTCGCTGTTCGACCCGTCGACGGTTGAGTTTCAACATGGACAAGAAGAAAGGCCTCAGTGCGGGCAGGTCTGTCTTCGGAAGCTGATCAGAGATTTCCTGAAAGTCGAATCGTGCGCAGTTCCCGACGAGGTCCTGCACCGTCTTGACCACGTCTTTGTTGCCAAACTGCGCAGTCCGGTGATCAAACCACTCTGCCAAAGATTCCCGCGGAACTTGTCGAGCTTCGACAAACAACTCGCGCCACAAGCCTGGAGAGGTCATGCCGAGGACGAGTTGCAGCAAGTCTTCTGGCTCGTCCATCGCGTGGCCAAGCGCGAGCATAATCTCATTCATTTTTCCCTGCAGGATTTCCCAGATCCTTCCTTCAACCGTCTCTGGATTGCGAAGAACGATGACCTCAACCTGCTTCTTCTGGCCGTAACGATTCAGTCGGCCCACTCGCTGGTGCAACCGCATTGGGTTCCAAGGGAGATCGACATGCACAAGGCTGTGACAGCTTTCCTGGAGATCGATTCCCTCGCCTCCCGCCTCGGTCGAAACGAGGAATCGGACCTCACCGGCATTAAATCGACCGGTAGCGTCGCTGCGCCGCAGCGCAACGCTTCTGGTTTCACCCGCAGGGAACACGACCTCGTCAGCGCGGTCGTCGCCATTGATGAAGGTTACGGAGGCTTCTCCGAATTCCTTCATCAACGACGACATTAGGAGTGACTGAGTAGCCTTGTATTCCGTGAAGAATAGCACCTGTCGACCGGCGTATTCCTTATGCAGGATCGAGACGATCCTTTCGATCTTCGTTTCTCGGACAACCTTGCCCGCAGACGCGACCAGCTCACGGAGCCTCGGCTCCTCGTTCTCCATTAGTCTAAGTTCGCTTGAAAGCTCAGCGATTTGCTCCTCCAGGCGGCTGAGAGCATCCAGGTCGCCCTGCCTCTCGAACTCTTCGCATTCGTCGAGTCGCCGAATTCGCGTCTCCCGACGCGCCTGAAACTCGTCCAACTGTCGCCGTCCCTCGGCAATTCGCGCCAACCTTCCCCGGAGTGCACGGCTTATGGCCGCCACCGAACTCGACGCCAGTTTCTGCATTGCCACGAGAACCAATTGGACGGCCTTGCCGGTAACCGCCTTTCCCTCAGCACCTGTATCAACTTCCTGGTTAGCTCTGGGAACGGTTCAGCCCGTCGTACTCTCGGTTGGAATCGCCCGAGCAATCACTCTGGTAGCCAGGAGCATCACCGACATTGCGTGCTGTGTTGTCGAGTGGAATCGAATAGCTCACAAATGTTGGGCACCCTCGTGCTGGGGAAACTGAAGGGCCAGCTGAAGAGCGGCTGTCCATCAACGTGAGGAATCGGCCGATCCTGTCGCCCTCTCCACTTTCAGCATCACAGAATTGCTGGAATCACTCTAACAATTCACGTGGCGCGGTCCCGTTCTCCTCGGCCTCTTCTTCAATCCGATCGAGCAGCGAAACGAGTTCCTGGACGATCCCAAAAAGCGTGTTTGCCTCGCTCATTGCGCTGTCTCCAAAAGACTTCCCGACTGGCAGCACGGCCTTAAACTTCGACCGGTTGTAACGGGGTAGTTGGCAATTCTTGGCAATTCACCCCGGATCGCCTCTTAATCACTAAGAATTTACCGCCACCAATATTGACATTTATTATTGTTACTGTCACAATGATGTCTGTATGGTTGTACCAACAAGAAGCAGGGAAATCGGAAGGTCGCCCTGGACGGTGGATGAGCTGATCGAGAGGGCGGAGAGGATCATTGCGTCCGATCCTCGCTTGTTTGCGCATCCCGAAAGCGGGAGCAACAAGGAACTCAATGTCCGCCTGATCAGAGATTACGTTGTCCGGGAATTCATTCCCCGGCCTGAGCGGGTGGGGCGGGAGGCGCGTTTTGGCCTCGACCACTTGGTGCAACTGCTTGCAGTTCGGGTGCTGCTGAGGAGCCAGCGTTGGTCGCTGCCGGCGATCAAGGCCAGCTTCGCGACAACCAGCACGGATGACCTGCTGAACAAGCTGCTCGCTCCGGTACAGCCGCTGATTGAAAAAGAGTACCGTGCTGCTGCGGGCGCGGTACCAAGCCAGGCTCAGGTTCCATCTGACTCCGTTCAAACTCCGCAGCTGAACCCGGCCCAGTTGCTAATTGAGCAATTCAAGGCCACAAAGAAGCCCCAGGCAAAGGCAACGGGACCGGTACTGTTCAACAGAACACCGCGTGCAACCCCGGCTCCGGCAAGCCAGGCAACCCAACGAACGGTCGGTATGAGCAGCAGGTTGCATGTTGAACTCGAACCCTGGTGCGAAATTGTGATTGACGCTCAGCGAGTGAAGTCGCTGACGTCGGAGGAAGTTGAACGCCTTGGAGAGGCACTGAAAAGCCGTCTGCATGACGAGACGGCGCGCTGAAGGGAGCGTAGTTTTATGTCGAACGGTTTTGATCTCAGCTTGGTTGCAGCGCGGCCCGCATTGTTAGCTGATCGCGACAATATCGTTGATGTGCTGATCCGCGTACAGGCGCCGGATGCGCCGAAGAGTGGGCTTCCGGAGCGGCAGCCCCTGAATCTGTCTATAGTCATTGACCGCTCGGGCTCCATGGAGGGTAAGCCTCTTCATGAAGCCAAACGGGCGGCTGGCTTCATGATTGACAGCCTGAGGCCGACCGACCGAGCATCGGTCGTTGCGTATGACAATTCTGTGAGGGTTGTCGCTGAAAGCCGCCACGTAAAGTCGAAGGAAAGCTTCAAGTCGGCGATTGCGCAGATTGAAGTTGGCGGAATGACGAACCTGCATGGTGGTTGGCTGAAAGGCGCTGAGGAAGCAGCAAAGTACCTTGCCCCGGACTGTACCAGCCGTGTGCTCTTGCTTTCCGATGGACAAGCCAATGAAGGACTCACCATCATCGACGAAATCTCCCTTCAATGCGCGCAGCTCGCGGATACCGGGGTGACCACATCTACATACGGTCTGGGAGATTCCTTCAATGAGGAGTTGATGGTGGCCATGTCACGCTCTGGCCGGGGCAACGCGTACTACAGTGAAACCGCCGAGTCTCTCCTGGAGCGTTTTCATGAGGAGTTCTCGCTGCTGTCGTCGCTCTGTGCTCGCAGTTTGCGGCTTTTCCTCGGCCCTCTGCCTGGAATTCGCTGCGAAATGCTGAATCTTTACGAGGCTACAAAGGACGGCTCCTGGCGGTTGCCAGACCTGGCCTACGACGGCGAGGCGTGGGCGGCGGTGCGGTTGCATGTGAGCGCGGGCACTTTGCCGGACGCTGTCGGGGAAAGGTTGGCGCTGCTTCAGGCATCTGTGATTTACCTCGATCTTGAAGGAGCCGAGCACCGCCTTCCCGAAGCCTGGCTTACGCTGCCTCTCATTCCCGCAGAGAAGTTCCTTGCGATCTCCGAGGACCAGGATGTAATTCGTCGAGTGAAGGAAGCTGAGGCAGCCAAGCTGCAGGAGGCAGCCAGTCGCGCAGCAAAACGGGGAGATTGGAAGGAAGTGGAGAAGTTGCTGGCAGAAGCGAAGGAGATGGCATCGCACAGCCCGTGGCTCGGCGAGATCGTGGCGAACCTTGAAAAGCTGGCGGCACAGCGGAATGATGTTCTTTTCAGCAAGGAGGCTCGGTACGCCGCGAGCAACATGAGTTCCAGGCAGCGCTCGAAAAAGGAGTTCAGTAGCGACTATGACGAAAGCGCTGCGCCAGTGCACCTTCAAAGAAGGGTCCAGCAGGGCGCGAGCGGCCATTACGGCCAACAGATGCCTGTTGGACCTTATCGGCTGGATCTTTTCGACAACTATCCAGTCGCATTGATCGACGGTAAGCGCGTCTTGCTCGACACCGGTTCGCCATTCAGCGTTGGCAATGGCGACAGGTTTGAAATTGCCGGCCAGCCTTTCAGGTTTCAGGGTCAAATGGGAGTCACCACCGACAAGTTGTCACAGTGGATGAACACGAAAGTCGATGCCCTACTGGGAAGTGATGTACTCTCCAAATTTGTTGTCACGATCGACTGGTGGCAGGGCGCTGTGACCTTCTCACCCAGGGGAAGCGATTTGGTGGGCGAAGACCTTCCTGTAGAACAGATGATGGGGACACCGGTGCTGAACTTCAAGGCGGCAAACGGCATGTCGAAGGCATTATTCGATACCGGCGCCAAGCTCTGTTTTATGCCCACGAGCGCCGTGGCAGGCAAAGTTGCCATCAGCCGCGTGAAAGATTTCCATGTGATGACCGGGCCGTTTGAGACCGAAGTCTACGAAGTAGACCTCGAGATTGCCGGCCATGGTTTCACCGCGAACTGCGGTGTATTGCCGGCGTCAATTGCAACCATGGTGAGCGGAATGACCGGCATCGAGTGGATCATCGGTACAGATCTACTGCGGCAAGGAGCAATCGGTCTTGATCTGCGCCACAATCGCGTCACCGCGACCTGGAAACCGGCTGAAACGCCCTAGCGGCACAGTGGAGAGAAACTCGGAATGTAGTTGAGTGAAGAGGGTGATATGACGGAAGAAAACAAAAGCACGAGCACCAACCAGACCGAACAGCTCCACCTGACTAGCCGGTTCACGAGCGCCGTAGACTATGCTCGTCACGTTCACGTCGAACGGCGTAAAGGAACCGGCATTCCCTACATGGCGCATCTTCTTGGCGTTGCGGCGCTGATCATGGGTGAAGCTAGTCACACCAGCTTCCCCGTCACCGAAGATATGGTGATCGCAGCTCTTCTTCACGACGCTGCCGAAGATCATGGAGGACAGCTACGGCTCACGGACATCAAGCATAATTTTGGCGCGAATGTGGCACGGCTGGTCGAAGGGCTCTCGGACAGTCTTACCGAGGATCCACACAAGAAGCAATCCTGGATGGAACGAAAGCAAGCTTATATCCAGATGCTTCGCGGTGAACCGGCGGACATCCAGCTCATTTCAGCCGCCGACAAACTCTACAACGCCAGGGCAATCCTCGAAGACTATCGCAAAATCGGGTCCAAGATTTGGGAAAGATTCAAACGTGGTAGAAAAGATCAGATATGGTATTTCGATGAACTCCTGGCAGTATTCAAATCCTCTGGGACGAACCGGATTGTGGAGGAATTGGAACGTGTCGTGAACGAACTCAGAGTAATTTCGGCAGACGAAACGAATTAACCAACATCCGGCCATTGGCACTTTGCTGGGGAAGTCTTGTCAGGAGGACAGAACAGATGTGGATATTTACGCGGTACGGTTTCTTTTCTATTGCATGTGCCAACAAGCCTGGGAGTGGGAGCATCGACGTGGACGTGGTCATGGTTCGTTCCCGGCTGAAAGAGCACCTGTTGAACCTGCAAGAGAGATTCAAGGACGCGAGCCTCGCGAAGCTGTCCATTGAATCTTCATCCCATACCGACTACCGATACAGGCTCGTGATGCCTAAGGCTGAATGGGCGGCTGTGCTGTCAGAGATGGCCACAGAACAAACTTGGAGGAACTTCAAGAACGAAGCCAGTCTCTTCGAGCGCGCGCACAATCTAAGCCGGCGTTACGTTGATGTGCTGCACGACATCTGGGGTGTGATGCACAGGCTCCAGATCCATGAGAGCGATGACACTTCGAACAAGATGGGTACAAGCCATGCTTGATCTCAGTGGTATGTTCGACGACCCGGAGCCCCTCGACGAGAATGATCCAGAAGTTCCTGAAGAGATGCTTGAACTCCACAAGTATCGCAAGGTGAAACCGGAGGATCTGCTCGGCACTACTCCGGAGTATCGGGAACAGTACGCTGAATAGCTCAAAGCCAATCCATATGTACACAGATGTTAAGGGAATTCGTAAGCATCAGAATAAGTTCTACCTGTGTCTCTAGGATTCCTTCGTTCGTCGAATCCAAGAGTGTTGGCATCAGCCGTCTGCTTCAGTGGATGCAGGCGCATGATCGCAACAGGTTAGCTCACGAGAGCTCCTATATCCTCGGCCGACGCCAATAGACCGCGCAGAGACTCCGCGAATCCGTTCGGCTTGGCCAGGTCGATGGTAGCAAGAATTAGATCGGTGCCGCCGGATTCGAATCGCCAACGTGCCTGCTCCCCAGCAAGAGTCTGCTCACCTGACGGACTGCGAAATCCTCGATGATGGGGGTAAAGCAAAATCGTCGCGCGACTCTTGTAGACGTGAGCGTATCCGTGCATCTGGTACGCGTCTTCTTGAGCGATGTCGAAGTTGTTTTGGGTGGGATCGACTCTTTTCCACTTTGTGTCAACGACAACCACAATGTCGCCACGTTTTAGGTGTAGGTCAGGTATGGTCTCGAAAGCTCTTCCCGATTCGTTGCGCGCTAAGCAGCCCCTTGGGCCTTGAGAATGCACTTCGAAGCCAAGCGAGGAGCATACCTTGCTGGCGAGTGCTGCTACATATGACTCGAACAACACGTTCATGTCAAACAACAATGCAATGCCTTCCCGTCCTCCGCCGTGCGCAGTCTGATAGGCTGATGCCAGCAATAGCCGAGCCAGCTTTGCCAATATTTCCCATCTTCGGTTCACCCGATCCAGCGTGAAGTGCTCTGACAGCACACCCGATACCGATTCTGGCTGCACATCCGTAAAGTGAGCTGCGATCTCATTCAAATGGCGCTGTGTATCAGCGCGAATGGATTGTCGTCGAAGAAGAGTGACAGCACACAGAAGTAGCCGGTTGAGGGCGGTGTCCGCTGTAAACTCATCATACCGACAGGCGAGCTTTTGTGGGCTTGCGGCGAGCTTTGTAAACTGTCGCGTTAAATCCAACTTTCCACGCAGACGACTAAGATCGTCATTATGGCGACAGTAGGCTCTGGAAAGTCCAACTCTGACCTGCTCCTGAAGTCGCCGTGCAAATAGCCCAATCAACAATTCAAGTAAATCGCAATTCTGATAGTCGTGGCCAGTTACCTCACCATCTCGAACAGGAACGTCCCAGGCAACACCGATCATGCGCATAAGCACACTGCGTGTAGGCCCCGTTCCGAGATCGTCGATTTTCGGCAGAATCTCAAGCCTGACACTTGCAGCTGCCAGCATTCCAACGAATTGAACAGCCTTAACCTGATTCTTGCCTACCCAACGAAACGCTTCAACTTTCACAGCACGCTGTACACGCTCGAGGGCTTCTATGTCCCCGAAGGTAAGCTGGTTGTCGTTTGGATCGTCGACAACAAACGCAGCCTGGTGCTCGTCAAGTCGAATCGTTTTCACGCTTGCTCCAGGGCCACGTCATTTCCTTCCATGGCTGATAAGTAACCTTTGACATCGATCGCGTCTTTGGTGATCCCATAACGCGAACGTGCCTCCCCTTCTTTCAGCATCGGAGGCCTAGTGAGTTTTTCCACCATGACGAACCACTTTCCGGTATCGTTCAGCACGGCGCGAACTTTTTCCCAATCCTCGTAGAAATACTCAGCGAGCAGCGGGATGATCTTCTTCTGCATCACCGCATCTAGATCAGCCTTATTCTCGACGTCGATGAAATAACTGTGGCCAATCTGATGGTCGCGATCAAAAAGCCACTCTACACGGTTGTTTATTGCGGACAGCAGCTTACCGATGTGGATTCCGTCGGTCTCCTTGTTTTTCAGACACTCGTAATCCGGCATCATTTCTTCAAAGTCGAAACGCCGCCTGAGCGCGGTATCGAGAAGGGCAATCGAACGATCGGCTGTGTTCATTGTCCCAATGATGTAAAGGTTGTTCGGCACCCCAAAAACATCCTTTGAATATGGAAGTTTGACCGTAATCGCGTTCGGCTCGCCCAACCGCTTGTCCGGTTCGAGGAGCGTGATCAGTTCTCCGAAGACCTTGGAGACGTTTGCCCGGTTGATCTCGTCAATGATGAGCACAAAAGGTTCGGGCGTCGAAATTGGAGGGGAGGGCTCTGTAGTTATCAACTCTGCCAAAGCGTCGAGCTTCATCTGGCCCGGTGTCAGAAGGTAGCATGAGGCCTGGGACAGATTCCCTTCGTGAATGATGTCGATCGGCAAAGACTCATCAAGGACTGCCAGCCATTTGACTGAGCGACGATGATTTCCCCCTTCATTTTGCGGCTGAAAATGGTAGTCTCCTGTCACCTCTCCAATTGCGCGGAATCGAAGATTACCATCGGAGACGATTACGATGTCCCCTTTCTTCATTGAGGATCGAAATCGCCAAACTTGAGAAATATTGCCGCTGTTTGCGCTCGCGCCCGGTTCTTCTTTTTGCCACCGATCTGCCACGGCTTTAGAACTTTCATACTTGGCGTCAGACCAATCGACATTCCCACCCCATCCCAAAACGATGTAGTTCCCGTCGATGGCTGCCTGATAAATGTGGCCTTCGGTCTTCGCCCGGCCTAGAGACATCTTAAAAAACTGACGCCCGGAAAAATCGAAGGATCCAGTTCTTCCACCTCGCTTCCTCGCCTGCTCAGCAAGGGCGCAAATGTCACGAAAGATTCCGTTGCGAGATTCAAGTCGAAAGCCCACAGAGGGCTGGTCTTCGTCTTCCTCGTCCGCGTCCGTGACTGGGCGGAGCCCTTCCACAAACTCTTCGTACCCGATCGATTGATGAAACGTAGTAAAGGTCACTCGATTCGACTTGAGCAGTTCATTGTACGCTTTCATCAACTCGCTGCGGTCGTTTGGTGCGGTGCCATTGCATATCTCAACCGCAAGTCGTGCGGTCCTCCACGTTTTGCCAGTTCCCGGAGGGCCATAAAGGATCCGATTGAGCGGAATTACCTGCGCGTCAGTCATGATTTCCTCGTCTTCATTAACTTCATTCTGTGCAGTCGAGATGTCTCCTTTAGAGACTTCGTCATAATTGGTCACTATCCAAAGGAAGCCCTGCACGTCCCACAGATCGCGGGGCTTCCATCCCCACTTGGCCATCTCTCCCTGTATGTTGAAGGCCAAGTCTAAAAAAGGCTGATATTCATCGGCAGTCACGACGGCCTGCTTGAAGAATGGCTTGCCTGTAAGCGCCTTGGCCGCTCTCTGCATGAATGTAGTCTTAATGCTGATGGCTTCTGTTGGTCTGGCGAGTGCCAACGAAGAGGTTACGAGCGACCTAACCATGGCAAATGCAGGCTTACCGCCAAGGCCTTCGCAGAGGATCGGATGAATTCTCTTTCCAGCCGCCTCAGTGGCGGCTGCCGGCAAATCCTTTGACAGCATCATGTCACCCAACGCCTGTTCCACAAGCTGCTGCGCGTTGGCGCCGCCGTTGGCGATCGCATCGTAGGCGCGCCATCCCACAAAATTGGAGGACTGTACCAACTTCAGAATTTGGTGTCCGATCTGTTCCGGCTGACCGCTTTCCGCCCCAGATAAAATCACTTCTGTTTTGTGAATGAGATCATCTTTGTAGCGTCGTTCATTGTCGAAATAATAGCCATGCACCTGTTGGAAATCGACAAAATCCCCACATCGCTGGCGGAATTCCTCACGCATCTTCTCAAGTGCTTCCGACAACCCCATGATTCGTTCCTTTCCAGAGCTCTGACCTGCTTCTCCTTCGGGGCTGAAATGCTTGTGAAGTCAGGGAGACTGGTTCAGCGGTCAAACCAATTAGCCGGGCTTTGGTCATTTGGTGTCCCTATTTGATCGAATACGGAGGAGCCAACTGCGATGGCCTTGTCATCGCCAAAGCTGGCACCTCTTCTGAGGCGGGACTTTTATGAAAGCATAGGATATACCAGCCGATGAGCCCTTGGTCTGTTTACTCAATACATGGCGTATGCGATTGCACGCTCCCGCAACCGGGGACCGTGAAGATCAGGTTTTAAAGGAGTTTAAGAGGGTTGTAATTGATGAGGGGAATTCAGGGACATCAAGCCGAGGCGAAGATGCGACACCCCCAAGCTCCTTTCAGGCCACTCTTAGATGTGAACCGCGGCGAACTTCAGCCCCTGGGACGTGTTCATTACGCATCGCAGCCACTTTGATCGCGTCAGCATTTGGCCGCGTCTCCTGAACAGACGACTCCAAGGATCTCGAAAGCTCGTCTGGGAGTAGCGACAGGACTGTTTCCCAGAGAACTCCGTCAATCCGCGCATCAATCCTGCAATATGACTTTGGCACTGCGGCTTCGTCGGTAATTCGCACAGAATCCTGGCTGTTCTTCTGCGCACGCAATGTGAACTGATAGCCTTCGATCTTCTTGAGGTCCCGGCTAAGCAGGTAGTAGAGCACCATGTTCTTTGTTCGCTCCACCTTGCCGGCTGCCGTCCGGGCTCGGTCCGCAAGCCGCGCGGACTCGTTCCGGCAATACTGTTCTCGGGCTTCCATAATACGCACAAAGCGACCGATCCGGTCGACCTTCTCGCCGTGCGCCTCGCAGAATTGCAGGAACCGAGCAACCAGGTCTTCCGCTGCGTGGCCTTCTGACTCAACCTGCCCTTCGATCTCTTCGAGGAGTCCGTCGAGCTCCACGTCGATTTCAAAAAGCGAACTTGTTTCCGCAATCGATGCCATCCGTGTTTCTCCTTCTTGAACGATCTGAATTCATCGCTGGCATTATGCCGCTATCTTTTGTCGCACACAGAGCGAACAGGCGGCTTGATACGCCAGTTCGTCGGCGCGGCTCTGTTCGCGATGCCCGTTGTGACCTTTGATCCAATTCCATCGGATGGGGAGAATTGTGTTCAGCCCGATCAGCTCCGTCCACAACGCGCGGTGCTGCAGTTGGGTTCCGCGCCGGTTTCGCCAGCCTTGGCGCTGCCAGCGGGAGACAAATGCGCGCATTCCATAGATCAGGTATTCGGAGTCTGAGTAAAGCTCGATCCGCGCTCGGCCTTCAACCGACCGGAGCGCCTGGACTGCCGCGACAAGTTCCATCTCGGAGATGGTCGTCCAGGGATGTGCGCCCGACATCTCCCAACGGTCTTTTCCCTGGACTACGACGACGCCCCATCCGCCAGGGCCCGGATTGCCGATCGCGGAGCCGTCCGTGAAAATGCGATATGTCTGATCCACAGAGAGCCTCCTTCCCGAAAGCGAATTTGGGGCATTCATCGCCAGACAGCGGTTGAGCTCGAGATTTGCGTTGGGCTCTGGGGCCCAGGGCAAGCTCTAGACCCTCGGGGCTAGGCAGCCTGCATCGGAATGACAGCTCCGAATGGGGCACTCTGGCTCCCGGTCGAAGCCCACAGCACGGGATATGTGGGAGCCGATGGCGGGAACGATCCATACAGATCTGTCAGGAAGACCAGGGTCTGCGGAAGAATCCCGTGCTCATTGAGCCAATCAAAGCATGGGCCAAATTCCGTTCCACCGCCCCCGACCGGGTTAAGGTGAACCGGTTGGCCGAACGCGTATGTCTCCACCTTCTGCACCTCTGAATCGAAGTAGAGAACATGGACGCGCTCCGGCCGCTGGCCTTCTAGAATCGAACGTACCTCGGCCTCGAAGAGCCTCAGTTGCCGCGCATTCACAGAGCCTGAGCAATCAACTGCGATCGCGATCTCCCCGACTCCCTCGCGTATCACTCCTGGCAAGTAGAGACCCGCCCAGACATGGCGACGGTTAGGGCGCATCCAGCTATAGTCGGCCGGGATCGTATCCGACCAGAGCCGTCGTAGCATCTCCCGCCAGTCGACCGAAGCCTCTGCCGCCCCTTCCAAGGCCCGGTTGAGGCCGGCCGGAACCTTGCCCGCCTGCCGAGCAACCGTTGTGGCTTGGTTGACCGCGACGTTCCACTCCCTCGCCTGTTCTTCAATCGTCGGGGTTTCCTCGTCAGACGGTGGCGCATCGAGGACCTGGCCTATTCCGCCTTCGGTAACGGGAGCGGAAGGCGAGTTTGAGTCGCCGCCAGGGGACGTCTCGTCTTTCGATTCCTCTCCTCCGGGCTCGTCCTCTCCTCCCTCTTTACCGGAATCTTGCTCTGTTTCCGATTCCGATTCAAGGATGTTGTAGATCTGCTCTGCGCTCATCCCGCGGAAGCGGTTGTCGATGAGCACGCCATCGGGCAGCGAGAGCCCGGCGTCAACAAGCAGGGGATTGATTGCGAAGTCACATGCTACATTCCACCGTTTCGGATCGCGGCCTGAGCGGCGCACATGATGGTGCAGGGCCGGGTGCATGACCTCGTGAGCCAAGGTTCCGGCCAGTGTCGCTGCGTTCAGGGTTTCAACAAAACTAGGGTTGTAGAAGAGCGACACTCCGTCCGTGGCCATCGTTTGAATCGACCGGCACTCGCGCCCCTTCAACCGGAACAGGAGCGAGCCGAAGAATGGATGGTCCAGGATCAGAGACGTGCGCGCCTTCTGAATGCGGAGTGCTGTTGGCGTCTCATGTCTCATGCCGCCGCGGGTGCCTCCATGTACGCGGACATCCGGGCGAAGATGTCATCGGCGCTTGGCCCATTGGCGGGTTCTGCCGCCTCGCGGCTGCGCAACAGGCCATCCATCTCGGCGACGATGTTGGCGGCGTCGGCGGCCGTCGTGACGCGCAGAAGGTCATGCTTCTTGAGGTCCTGAGCGGAGTAATTGCACAGCCGCTCTTTGACTTGCTCCGCAAAGTGGTTGAGGTCCGAGTCGCCATTGACGTTGAGTCGCGGCAATATCTCCACAAGGTCCAGAACATTGGTGACCAAGGAACCGTGGAACCGCGACTCCGGCTCGTTCAGCCGGTCAACCATATGGGCGACCACCTCGCGCAGCCGCTTCCAGAGGTCTTCCGTCCCGCGCATCAGAGATTCGCGGACGTTGGCATCGATCTCGCGAGAGACCCGCGCCTGCTCCTCGGCCGACATCTGGACACGGAAGTCGGCGCCAGACGGGATGGGAAGAACTTCAAGCTTTACGCCGAACTTCTTCCGCAGCTTCTCCGCAGACGGATAGTCTTCCTCGCGGAAGAGCCCGTTCAACTCCGGCCTCACCTGCTCGATGTACTGGGGATAGACGCGGAGGAAGCTCTCGACGCCCTGCTCGAAGCCGGATTCGAACTCGCGCATGCGCGCCATGAGGTCGAAGTAGAAGTTCGCTGGCAGCAGCCGGAACCCCTCGTCGGACCAGGGAAGGGTAATCTTGTAGAAGTGCTGTCGGATCTGCCCGGCCAGCGTGCGTAGCTCCTCCAGCTTGTCGGCGCCACGCAACAGTTGCTTGTTGTAGCGATGCACGCTCGGTCCTCTCCTTGCCGACGCCGATGATCTGGAGCCCGCGTTGGGTCTAGCGGTTGCAACCGTAGACTGACCTTGCGAAGTACCCGAGCCTTCGGCTGAAACGGCGAGC
>Ga0302201_10000804_pt1 | contig 28405 bp, 22 predicted proteins | sample II_Bog_N3_2_FD_194586 | JGI IMG/M metagenome (GOLD analysis project Ga0302201, IMG submission 194586) | Peat permafrost microbial communities from Stordalen Mire near Abisko, Sweden - II_Bog_N3_2 | ecosystem: Environmental > Terrestrial > Soil > Wetlands > Peat | place: Sweden: Abisko... | reverse complement strand
TCGAGCTTGAGCCGAGCGTGCTCGACGAAGTCATTTCGTTCACGCCCGCGATATGGCCGAGCTGGCGTTCGAGCGGCGCGGCGACAGATGACGCCATGATTTCCGGACTCGCGCCCGGCAGCGACGCCCCGACGCTGATGGTCGGAAAATCCACCTGCGGCAGCGGCGCTACGGGCAGTTGCAGATACGCCACCGCGCCCGCCAGCGCAATCGCCGCCGTCAGCAGCGCCGTGCCGACCGGACGGCGGATGAATGGCGCGGAAATGTTCATCCAATTTCAGCGGGAATAATTTCCTCGTTTTTAACCGTCGCCTCCGCGCGCGAAAACTTTGTGGCGAGCCGGCCAAACCAAAGGTAAATCACCGGCGTCGTGTAAAGCGTCAGCACCTGGCTCACGATCAGGCCGCCGACGATGGCGATGCCGAGCGGCTTGCGCAGCTCCGAGCCGACGCCGTTGCCAAACGCCAGCGGCAGACCGCCGAACAGCGCCGCGAAGGTCGTCATCAAAATCGGCCGGAAACGTAGCAGGCACGCCTGATAAATGGCTTCATGCGGCGACCGGTTTTCCTTCCGCTCCAAATCGAGTGCGAAATCAATCATCATAATCGCGTTCTTTTGCACGATGCCGATGAGTAAAATAATTCCGATCAATGCGACTACGCCGAGTTCCGTCCCTGTGACCAGCAGCGCGAGAATTGCGCCCGCGCCTGCGGACGGCAGCGTCGAGAGAATTGTGATGGGGTGAATGTAACTTTCGTAAAGAACGCCGAGGATGATATAGACCGTGATGATCGCCGCGAGAATCAGCCACGGCTCGTTCGCGAGCGACGCGATGAACGCCTGCGCCGTGCCCTGAAACGACGCCTGCACGCTCAACGGCATGTTCATTTCTTTTTGCGCGGCATCGATGGCTTTCGTCGCTTCGCCCAACGCTGCGCCGGGCGCGAGGTTGAAGGAAATCGTCACAGCCGGAAATTGCCCCTGATGATTGATCGCGAGTGGCGCGACGCCGGATTCAAAATGCGAAAACGCGCTCAACGGCACCGCCGTGCCGGAAGTTGAGAGCACGTAAATGTCATTCAGCTTCGACGGATTACGCTGAAATTCCGGCAGCGCTTCCAAGATGACGTGATACTGGTTCAACTGCGTGAACAGCGTGGAAATCTGTCGCTGGCCGAATGCGTCATAGAGCGCGTTGTCAATCGCCGACGGAGTGATGCCGAGCCGCGACGCCGTCACGCGGTCAACCACCAGCGTCGCCTGCGCGCCGTGCGTTTGCTGGTCGGTTGCCACGTCACGGAGCTGCGGCAGCGTCTGCATTTTCGCCACCAGCGCCGTCGTCCACTGGTTCAACTCGTCGGCGTTGGCGTCTTCAAGCGTGTATTGATATTGCGTGCGGCTCACGCGATCTTCCACCGTCAAATCTTGCACCGGCTGCATGTTTAGCGTGATGCCCTCGACCTGCGCCAGTCCCGGCTGCAAGCGGCGGATGACATCGCTCGCGCTGATTTTTCGTTCTTCGAGCGGTTTCAAGTTGATGAGAATGCGTCCGCTGTTCAGCGTCGCATTAATGCCGTCCACGCCGATGAACGACGACAAACTTTCCACCGCCGGATCTTTCAAAATCACCTGCGCGAGCGCCTGCTGCCGCTCGGCCATCGCGGTGAAGGAAACGTTTTGCGCAGCGTCGGAAATGCCCTGAATCACGCCGGTGTCCTGCACGGGGAAAAACCCTTTCGGCACGACGACGTAGAGCAAAATCGTGAACACCAGAGTGCCCACAGCCACGAGCAGCGTCGCGGTTTGGTGTTTTAAAATCGTTTGCAGCGTGCGCCCGTAAAATTTGATGATGCGATCATAAACGCGTTCGGTCGCTTCAAAAAAACGGCCGTGCTTTTTCTCGTCAGCCTTCGCCCTGAGCAGGCGCGAGCACATCATCGGCGTGAGCGTCAACGAAACGCAGGCGGAAACCAAAATCGTCACGCTCAACGTGACGGCAAATTCGCGGAACAGGCGGCCGACGATGTCGCCCATGAACAGCAGCGGAATCAGCCCGGCGATCAGCGAAATGGTCAGCGAAATAATCGTGAAGCCGATTTGTTCCGCGCCTTTCAACGCGGCTTGCAGCGGTTTTTCGCCCTGCTCGATGTAGCGAAAAACGTTTTCGATCATCACGATGGCGTCGTCCACGACGAAGCCGGTGGAAATCGTCAGCGCCATCAGCGTGAGATTGTTCAGGCTGTAGCCGAGCAGATACATGATGCCCAAAGTGCCGACGAGTGAGAGCGGCACGGCGACGCTGGGGATGATCGTGGCGTAAACATTACGAAGGAATAAAAAAATCGCCAGCACCACCAGCGCGATGGTGAGCATCAGCGAAAATTGAACGTCGCGCACCGACGCGCGAATCGTCGTCGTGCGGTCGGTGAGAATCAAAACGTCCATGGACGCCGGCAGGTTCGCTTTGAGCTGGGGCAGCAGTTGTTTCACGCGATCCACCACCTGAATGATGTTCGCGCCCGGCTGCCGCTGAATGTTCACGATCACCGCCGGCGTGCTATTCGCCCACGCGGCAAGCTTGGTGTTCTCGACATCATCAATCACTGTCGCCACGTCGGACAAAACCACCGGCGCGCCGTTGCGATACGCGACGACGAGCGACTGGTAATCCTTGCTGCTCAAAAGCTGGTCGTTGGCGTTGATTTCGTAGGCTTGGTGCGTGCCGTCGAAATTGCCTTTAGCCAGATTCACGCTGGCGGTTTGCAAGGCGGCGCGAAGACTCTCCAGACTTATCCCGTAAGACGAAAGCGCGGTCGGGTTGGCCTGAATACGCACGGCCGGTTTCTGTCCGCCGCTGATGGTCACGAGTCCGACGCCCGTCACCTGTGAAATTTTTTGCGCGAGCCGCGTGTCGGTGAAATCCTCGACCTGCGAGAGCGGATACGTTTTTGACGTGACCGCCAGCGTCATGATCGGCGCGTCGGCGGGATTGGATTTGCTGTAAATCGGCGGCGACGGCAGGCCGGCAGGCAGATAGCTTTGCGCCGCGTTGATGGCCGCCTGCACTTCCTGCTCGGCCACGTCAATGTTCAGGTTCAGCGCGAATTGCAGCGTGATGATCGAGCTGCCGCCGGAACTGATCGAGGTCATCTGGTTCAGTCCGGGCAACTGGCCGAACTGCCGTTCCAGCGGCGCGGTGATGGCGGACGCAGAAACGTCGGGACTCGCTCCGGGATAAAACGTGACGACTTGAATCGTCGGATAATCCACCTCCGGCAGCGCGGAAACAGCAAGTTGTTTGTAGGCGATAAAGCCGGTCAGCAGCACGGCGACCATCAGCAACGACGTCGCCACCGGCCGCAAAATAAATGGCTTTGACGGACTCACTGTGAATTTCTTTTCTGCCAGCCGCCTTTGCCCGCGCCGCCGCCGTTGGCTGGACGAAGAACCACTTTCGCGCCATCGGTCAGCTTGTTGAAATTATCGGCTGCGACGACCGTGCCCGGATCAATTCCTTGCACCGACGAAACGTTTCCATCGGTGGCGTCAACGGTGACGGTTTGCATCGCCACGGTTTGGTTGGTGCCGGTTTTGTCCGGCTGGATCAGATACACAAACGCACTGTCGGCATTGCGTTGAATCACCGTGTTTGGCAACAGCGTCGCGTCTTCCAGCGTGTCCACCAGGAGTCGCGCGTTGACGAACTGGTTCGGGAAAAGCGTCTCATCGGCGTTGGTAAAAACCGCCTTCAGCTTGACCGTGCCGGTGGTCGGGTCAATCTGGTTGTCCAGGCTCGTCAAGGTTCCCGTCGCCAGTTTTTTGGTCTGCGCGCGGTCAAAGGCATCCACCGTCAACGTATTCCCCGCTTTTAACTGTTCCTGGATTTTCGGCAGATCATCTTCCGCCACGTTGAAAATCACGGCAATCGGCTCCAGCTCCGTAATGACCACCAGCGCCGTCGTGTCGCTCGCGTGGACGATGTTGCCGGCGTCCACCAGGCGCAAACCGACACGCCCGGAAATCGGCGAGGTGATGTGGCAATAGGCGAGTTGCACCTGGGCGCTTTCCATCGCGGCCTCATCCGATTTCACGGCGGCCTCCAGTTCTTTCACCTGGGCGTCCACCTGGTCGTAGGTGTCCTGCGGATCAATCTTGGCGGCGAGCAGCTCGGCCTCGCGTTTCAATTCGACCAGTTGCAGGTTCAATGACGCCTGATCCTGGTTCCTTTTGGCGATGGCCTGGTCCAGTGTCGCCTGATACGGTGCGGGGTCAATTTCCACCAGCAAGTCGCCGTCATGAACCAATTGGCCTTCTGAATAATTTACTTTCACGAGTTGACCGTCCACGCGGCTTTTCACCGATACGGTGTTGAGCGGCGTCACCACGCCCAGCGCGTTGACATATATCCCGATGTCGCCGGTCTGCGCCTTCGCCGTGCTGACCATGATAGGGCCAGCGCCGGCCCCGCTGCGGCCGGAGGTTGCCGGGATTGCTGGTTGCGACCGCCCCCGGTGCCACCAAAAGAAAATGCCGCCGGCCAGCACGAGCAAAATGACCCACCACCACCCATGGCGGCTTTTCTGGCCGGGCAGCGCCGTTGCCGGCGTTATTGAAGCTTCGTCTGAATGCATTGGTTATTTAATTTTAAATCAGACATTTCGCATGTCATTTCGTTTAAATTTCACCGGCAGCCTTAAAATATGCCCAACCCGATACCGCAAGCGACTCAAAAACAGCGTCAATGGGATGCCGCCAGCCCCGTCGGGGCGGCATATTTCGTAGATGTCGCTCCGACGGAGCTTGAAATCATTTTGACCAAATATTCTACAACGATGGCACAGCTACGGTGTTGGGTGTGGACGGCAACGCCGCCCCACCCTAAAACAAAAGAGCCGCCCCGATTTCTCGGAGCGGCTTTGGTGCTTGCGCACGGCCAACATCCAGACGCCGTCCGCGCCGGTCATCGACCGGACGCCACTGTTCCCTGCCCGCTATTTCTTGGGCGCAGGGTCGGGGGTCTTTTTGGATTTCGGCTTGGAGTATTCGGATTTTTTGGTCAGTCCGACCGCTTGGGCTTGGTCGCTGTCGTCGCCGTATTGCGCGACGACCTGTTTCTTGCCGCCGAGCATAAGCGTTAAAACGCCGGGCTATTGTCAGGGATTCCTTCGGAACCAATAAACGCCGCCCCGCATTCGTCCATCGCAAAAGATTTTGATTATTTCTTCCGCCACTCGGTCTTCGGCGGCTCCGGCAAACCTTGCGCCCGCAGCGCGGTGCGGAAATGGAGCTTGGAAATTTTCGCCAGCTCGCCCGCGCCGCGTTCGGCCACAAATTGTTTGGCCGCCGCGTCCACCGCCGCGCTCGCGCCTTTCGGCAGTTTCATGGCAAAATCTTTCTCCAGTTTCGCGATGCCTTTCACAAAGGCGTCGCGCGCCAGGATGGACGCCGCCGCCACGGCGATGTCTTCTTCCGCCTTGTGCCGCTGGACAAGCTGGATGCCCCTGCCCTCTTTCATCAACGCTTTTTCGATCACGCTCTTGCTGGCGGCGAACTGGTCGCTGATGGCCTTCACCGGCGGCGGGTTCATCTGGTAGCGCTTGCCCATGAGATTTTCAATCACGCGCGCGTGGCCCCACGCGAGCAGCGTGTTGACGCTGCGCATCTTGGTGTAAAGCCGGTTGTAAGCCTCATTGCCGACGACGACGGAATCCACCACGCAGCCGGGCGTCGTGCGGATGAGTTCGGCGAGGTCGGAAATCTTCTTGTCGCTGGAAATGTTTTTGGAATCGCGGATGCCAGCGTCCTGCCACGCGCCGATGACGCTTTCGTTCACATAAACACCGGCAATGCAGAGCGGGCCGAAGAAATCGCCCTTGCCGCTTTCATCCACGCCGATGCGCGGCAGGAGCAGCTCGGGATTCAAAATGGTTTCGTAGCCCAGCTTGACCTCTTTGAGAATTTCCGGCTCCAGCACGAACTCGACAAATTCCCCGGTGCCTTTGCCCTGCACGACCAACTTGCCGCTCTCGTAGAAAACAATGTTTGTCTTGTCCGACTCGAACGCGAACCGCGCATACGGCACCGTGCGCGGCTTCCAGTTGCGTGCCTGCAACGCGGCGAGCAGCGCCGACGCCTGTTCGTCGGTCAGCTTGCAAGTGTGGATGGTCAGCGGCTTCACGCGGAAAAATTAACCACAAAGGAACGCAAAGAACACAAAGATTTTCGACACGAATTAACACGAATTGAATTTGTGAAAATTCGTGCAATTCGTGTCTATAATTTTCTCGACAAAAACTTCCGCCCAAGCACAGTAAGTTCATGGATTGCGATTACACGGAAATAATTCTGAAAACCGAAGCAAATCTTTCGGAGAAATCCGAGTATTCAAAAAATGGAGTCGCCTACGGCATCCACGAACTTTACGAATTCAAAACTTGGAAGGAGAAAACCGAACAGATGGCGAAATGCGATTGGCATTTTGAACAAGGGGAATTGGTTTTTGCGCACGATGCCAGCGGGAATTATTTTACTATTCAGAATGATGGTTCGATTTGGTTTTTGGATCACGAAACGGACGAACGAACAGCTTTGGCTAAAGATTTGGACGAGTTTATCCACGGACTTCATGCGCCAGAGAAAATCACTTTACCTCCGCATAAAGTGCTGAAGGTTTGGGTTAATCCAGACTTCAAACCGAAGTTTAGGTAAACGCTCCAGTAAACTTGTTTGTGTTCTAGCAGATATTTTCTTCATTTTCTTTTCGTGTATTTCGTGTATTTCGCGGTTCGCCAAATTTCTGAACTCAAAACTAAAAACTAAAAATTCAAAACTCGTTGCCGCGTTGCTGGACTGGTTCGCCGCGAACGCCCGCGACCTGCCGTGGCGGCGCACGCGCGACCCTTACGCCATCTGGGTTTCTGAAATCATGCTCCAGCAGACGCAGGTGAAGACGGTGATTCCCTTTTGGGACCGCTGGCTGCGTGAACTGCCGACGATCGAAGCCGCCGCCAATGCGCCTTCGGCCAAAATCCACAAGCTGTGGGAAGGCCTCGGCTATTACACGCGCGTCCGCAATCTGCAAAAGGCCGCGCAGGCCGTCGTGGCGCAGCATGATGGGAAATTCCCGGAAAACTTTGACGCTGTGCTCGCGCTGCCGGGCATTGGCCGCTATACCGCCGGTGCGATTTGCAGCATCGCGTTCAATCAGCCAACGCCGATTCTCGACGGCAACGTCATCCGCGTGTTCACGAGGATTTTCGGCATCGCGGAAAACCCGAAGGAGAAGGCAACGAACACGCGGCTCTGGCAACTGGCCGAGGAGTTAGTCCTGCGCTCATCACTCGTCACTCGTCACCCGCCACTTGCTTGTTCGCACCTGAACCAGTCGCTGATGGAACTCGGCGCGCTCGTCTGCACACCGCGCAATCCGCAATGCCTGGTTTGTCCGGTGAAAAAACTATGCGCGGCCTTCAAGGAAAACCGCGTAGATGAACTGCCGAACCTCGGCAAGCGCGCAGCGGCCACGGCACGGTATTTCCTCGCGTTCGCCGTCGAGGTGAACGGAAATTTTCTCGTGCAGCAACGGCCGGCCGGCGTGGTGAACGCGCAGCTTTGGGAATTTCCAAATGTCGAAGTCACCGGCTCGAAACCAGACGCCGCAGCGTTGTTCCAAAGACTTTTCAGCGTGAAGCCGAAGACGATTCAGCCGTTGCGCACGGTGAAACATTCCATCACCCGCTATCGCATCACGCTGGAGGCTTTTTCAATTTCCTTGGAGAAACCACCGGCGAAAGTGTCTGGCCGTTGGCTCGCGTCGGAGGGCTTTGATTCGCTCGCCTTTGCCAGCGCCCATAAAAAACTCGCCAGCGCCGCCGCCAAAAGTATCCTGTCCGACCGATGATTTACTTCGATTACAACGCCACCGCGCCCGTGATGCGCGAGGCGCGCGAAGCCTGGCTGGCCATCACCGAGAAGACCGGCGGCAATCCGTCGTCCATGCACCAAGCCGGCACGCGCGCCAGCATCGCGCTCGCCGACGCGCGCGAAAAGCTCGCGGCGTTTCTCGGCTGCCATCCGCTCGACCTCATCTGGACCAGCGGCGCGACCGAGGCGAACAACATGGTCACGCACCATTTCGCCAAGACGCTCGGCGATAAAGAAGAGATTTGGATTTCCGCCATCGAGCATCCGTGCGTCCACGATTCGGCGAAACATTATTTCGGCAAGCGCGCGAAACTGATTCCCGTCACGCGCGACGGCGTGGTGGACGTGGACTGGATCACCACCGAAATGGCCGACAAACGTCCCGGCCTGATCGGCGTGATGGCGGCCAACAACGAGACCGGCGTCATCCAACCGTGGCGCGAAATCCACTCGATTTGCCAGGCTTACGAAGTGCCGTTCTTCACCGACGCAGTGCAGTTCATCGGCAAAATGCCGTTGAAGGGACTCGGCGACTGTGATTTTGTCAGCGGCGCGGCGCACAAATTCGGCGGCCCGCGCGGCGTGGGCTTTTTAAAAATTCCGCACCGCAAAGTCATCACGCCCCTGCTCCACGGCGGCAAACAGGAAGGCGGCCGCCGCGCCGGAACGGAAAACGTCGCGATCATCGCCGCGATGCTGGCCGCGCTCGAAGTGCGCGAAAATCAGATTTCCCGCAGCGAGCATTTATTGCGCAAATTGTGGCGCGATAATTTTGAGCGCGAGCTACTCCGCACGTTGCCCGGCACCAGTATCATCGGTGCGAACGTGCCGCGGTTGTGGAACACCGTTTCCGCGCTGATGCCCGAAGGCGACCGCAAGCATCACTGGGTGGTGCGCCTCGACAAGGCCGGTTTCGCGGTCAGCACTGGCTCGGCCTGCACCACCGGCAAGGAAGAACCGTCACACGTCCTCGCCGCGATGGGCGTCAAGGCGGCGCAAGCCGTGCGCGTGGTGCGTTTCAGCGCCGGCTGGGAAACCAGCGAGGCGGATTGGGAGGCGCTCGTCAAAGGCGTGGCGAAAGTCCACGGCGAGATGCAGCACACGAAAACTTAGTCAGGCGCGATAACCCTCCATCACCGCCAGCATTTCACGCACGGCGGTTTCCATCCCGACGAACACCGCGCGGCTCACGAGACTGTGGCCGATGTTCAGCTCCACCAGATGCGGCACCTGAAAAAGCGTGGTGAGATTTTCATAGTTCAGGCCGTGACCGGCGTTCACCTTCAAGCCCAGCGAATGCGCCTGCTGCGCGCCGGCGATGAGCCGTTGCAATTCGTTGGCGCGCTTTTTTTCGTCTTCAAAGTGTTCCGCGAAAGTTCCGGTGTGCAACTCGATGAACTGGCTGCCGGTGCGGGCGGCGGCGGTAATTTGTGTTTCGTCCGGCGCGATAAACAGGCTGACTTCGATGCCGGCGGCGTTCATCTTCCGGCAGGTCGCTGTCAAAGATTTTTCCGCCATGACCACGTCGAGTCCGCCCTCGGTCGTCACTTCCAGCCGCCGTTCCGGCACAATGCAGACAATCTCCGGCTTGAGCTTCAACGCAATTTCCACAATCTCCGGCGCGTTGGCCATTTCCAGATTCAAACGCATTTTAACGACTTCGCGCAGTTTCCAAATGTCGCGGTCTTGGATGTGTCGGCGGTCCTCGCGCAGGTGTGCGGTGATGCCGTGACAGCCGGCACCCTCGCATAAGCACGCCACCGCAGCCGGATCCGGTTCACCGAATCCGCGGCCGCGATAACGCGCCTCGCGGAGCGTAGCGACATGGTCAATGTTGACTCCAAGCTTGAGCATAAAATTCAACGGGCGCTTTTCTGTGCCAAATCCGGAGCGGCTTGGCAACCGCAAAGGCGCGGCAACCGCCGCCTCATTTCAATTTCGGATTGCCGTGCCGTCAAAATCGCGCTTTCATCGGGCGTGCCAAAATTGCGAATCCTGCTCAAATACTGGCTGCCGCCGCTCGTCTGGATGATCGTGATTTTTTCCGCGTCCGGCGACACCAAATCCTACCAGCATTCATCCGCGCTGTTTTCGCCGGTGCTGCGCTGGTTGTTTCCGCACATGTCAGCCGAGCACATCGAGCTCCTGCACCATCTCGTCCGCAAGACGGCCCATCTCACCGAATACGCTCTGCTCGCCCTGCTTCTCTGGCGCGCCATCCGGCGGCCGCAAAAATGCGACCACGGCCTGCGCCCGTGGCGCTGGGATGAGGCCGGGCTGTCGCTCGCCAGCGTTTTTCTCTATGCCGCCAGCGACGAGTTTCATCAGATATTTGTCCCATCGCGCACTCCGCTCGTTTCGGATGTCATCATTGACACCACCGGCGGCGCCATCAGCCTGCTGCTGCTCTGGGGCATTGGGAAAATCCTGAAGCACTGGTAAAATGAACCGTCCGCTCGCCAGCGTCGTCATGGCCTACGCCGCCGGCCTGCTGCTCGCGCAAATTTTTCAGCCACCGCCGGCCGGGCTGCTGGTCCTGACGGTTTTTGTTTTGATCCTCGCACTTGTGTCCGCCAAGCTCCGCCCGTTTTTCTTCTGGCCGCTGCTCGTGCTGGCCGGCTGGACAAATTTCATCTGCCACACCGCCATCATTTCGCCCAATGATTTAAGGACATTGCTCGGCAACGAGCCGGCGCTCGTCACCGTGCGCGGAGAACTGGCCGAAACCCCGCGCCTCAAAATAACCGTCCGCGATGAATCGGAAAACTGGCGCAACGTCGCCCGCGTCCAGGTCACCGAAATCCGACGCCTGGAAACTTTTCTGCCCGCCGACGGCGAAATCCTCGTCACCACGCCCGGCCTGCCCGGCACCAATTGTTTTGCCGGCCAGCGCGTGGAAATTTCCGGTGTCATCGCGCGCCCGCCGCCGCCACTCGCCGACGGGCTTTTTGATTTTGAAAATTATCTCGCAACGCGCGGCATTTATTACCAGCTCAAGACCGAGTCCACCAACGACTGGAACATTTTACCGCCGGCGATTTCGCATCCGCCGATCACCGACCGTTTTCTTGGCTGGTCAAAACAAACGCTCGCGCTCGGTTTACCCAATGAAGACGAGCCTTTGCGCTTGTTGTGGGCGATGACGCTCGGCTGGCGCACCGCCTTCACCGGTGACATCGGCGAACCTTTTTTGCGCGCCGGCACGATGCACATGTTTGCGATTGACGGGCTACGAATTGCATTGCTCTCCGGCATGATTGTCGCGCTGCTGCGCGCGCTGCGCGTCTCGCGCGCGTGGTGCGGCGCAATCGCCGTGCCGACAATTTGGTTTTACACCGCCGCGACCGGCTGGGAACCGTCCGCCATCCGCGCGTCCGTGATGATGACCATCGTCCTCGGCGGCTGGGCGCTCAAACGCCCCAGCGATTTACTCAACTCCCTCGCCGCTGCCGCGTTCGTGATTCTGCTGTGGAATCCGCTCCAGCTTTTCGAAGCCAGCTTTCAACTTTCCTTTTTCGTCATGCTCACCATCGCGCTCATGCTGCCGAAATTAAATGCGTTCTTCGACCGTCTGCTAAAACCAGACGAACTGCTGCCGGGCGAACTGATTTCCCGCTGGAAAAAATCTGGTCGCTGGCTCGCGCGCAAATTCGCGCGCTACTGCGGCCTGTCCTTCGCCGCGTGGATCGGCTCGCTGCCGCTCGCGGCAAAATATTTTCACCTGCTCAGTCCTGTCTCCACGCTCGCAAACCTTTTTGCCGTGCCGCTTGGCACGTTTGCGCTCATGGCCAATCTCGGCGCGCTCGTTTGCGGCCACTGGCTGCCGTGGTTCACAGAACTGTTCAATCAGGCCGCGTGGTTTTTCATGATCGCGATGACGTGGGTCAGCGTCGAGGCCGCCAAGATTCCCGGCGCCTATTTTTACGTCCCCGAACCGTCGCTCGTCACGATTGCGATTTATTATGCCACCGTCATCGCCATTTTCAGCGGCTGGTTTTCGACACGAAAAAGATCTTTTCTGGGCGCACTAATCTTATTCTTCATTGGTGGAATTTACTTATGGCAATGGCAGTCGGCGCGCGACGAGACCGATTTGACCGTGCTGCCGCTCAACGGCGGCCACGCCGTTTACGTTGACGCCGACGGCCGCGCCAACGACTGGCTCATCAATTGCGGCAATGCAAACGCCGTCAACTTCACGCTCAAGAATTTTCTCCGCGCGCAGGGCGTGAACACGCTGCCGCGCCTGATCTTGACCGAGGGCGACACAAAAAACATCGGTGGCGCGCGAACGCTCGACGAACTTTTCCATGTCGGCGAACTGTGCACGGGCGATGCAAAATTCCGTTCGGCAGATTACCGCGATACTATCGAAGCGTTTGAACAGCCGCCGTCCCGTCACAAAATTCTGAATTCCGGCGACACCGTCGGCGGCTGGCACGTTTTATTTCCAAGCGTGTCCACGAATTTCGCCAAGACCGACGACTGCCCGCTCGTGCTGGTGGGAAATTTTTCCGGCACCAAGATTTTGCTGCTCTCCGATTTGAGCCGCGCCGGGCAAAGCGATTTGCTTGCCACCACCAATGATTTGCGCGCCGACATCGTGGTCGCCGGCTTGCCGTCGGCAGGCGAGCCGCTGTGCGACGCGCTGATTGACGCGATCCGGCCGCGCGTCATCGTCATTGCGGATTCGGAATTTCCCGCCACGCGCCGCGCCAGCCGCGCCTTGCGCGAGCGGCTGGAGCAGAAGCAAATTCCCGTCATTTACACGCGGACCGCCGGCGCGGTGAAAATTGAAACGGACAAAACCGGCTGGAAACTACACGCGATGGACGGACAAACTTTTCAAAGCCGCTGACTTCTATAGCCCCGCCGCCGTCCGCCTGCTAGATTACGCGCATGAAGTTGTTTCGCCGTTGGCCGACCACGTTCGCCCTGACGCTGCTGCTGCTGCTGGGTTCCGCGGTCGCCCGCGCCGGCGGCCATCGGGAAGGTATCGAACGGACGATTGCCGGCACGGATGCTTATCTTTTTTATTCCACCAACCAGGAGCCGGACTGGCATGGCGTGGCTATGCCTGCCAAGCCGACCGAGCCGGTCATCCATTGGTATGACAAGTGGAACCCGGTCTGGTGGCTCGGCAACGCCGATGACCCGGTGCCGCCGGCGTGGTATGAGCGGGACAATCCGCACCGCAAGCGCGACTGGTTTTTCCGCAACCCGTTCACCAACTTCACCTACTTCGTCATCGGCGTGGCGGACAAGGACACGATGCGCTACGGGCGCTATCCCAAGCTGGTGGGCAATCCGCACGGCGGCTGGAATTTCGCGGTGACGCGACGGCGCATCGTGCTGCTGCCGTTCTGGGACTACAAGAACTCGCGCATGGAATTTTATTTCGGCTGGCGCGAGCGCGGGAACTTCGGCATCAAGCTCATCTTCCACCAGCCGCCGGAGGAAATTAAGCCGTGACCCGGCGCATTCGCATTTGACATCGGGGACCGGGCGTGGCTGATTGCCTGGGTTCACCGGCGGTTTATCAACCCTATGCCTAAATCTAGATTCTGTCCCAAGTGCGGCCGCAACATTGTGCAGGCGGCGGAAAGCAGCCTGGCCACGGTGGACAGCCTGGGCATCGTCAACGAGTCCGGCGCGACGTGCTATTGCTGCCCGGACTGCCATGTGATTCTCGGCGTGACCGCCAACCTCGACTGGCTGGAGACCGAGGTGTCCAACATTCCCGTCACCGTGGAAGAAATGCTGAGGCTCTCCGCCGACCTGCCGAAGAAACCAAAGAAGCCGTGAGCCGGACGCGACGGCGATCCAGATTGCCGCCGCAAAAGAAACTTCATCCGTTCACACCACCGGCAGCGGCGTGAATTGCCGGCCGAGGATGGGCGCGCTATTCGTCTTCAGCCAGTGTTGCAGCACGCCGGCATAGACGCTGCGGAAGTCCACATTGTATTTCACGTCGCCCTGGAAAAGATCCGCCGGCGCCAGGCTCGGATACTGGCCGAGCAAGCCGGCCTTCACCTTGTGCCCGATGACGAACATGGGCGCGGCCGCGCCGTGATCGGTGCCGCCGTTGGCATTTTCGGAAACGCGCCGGCCAAATTCACTAAACGTCATCACTAGCACGCGGCCCATGTTGCCTTGCGCCTTCAGGTCGTCGGTGAACGCCTTGACGGAGGTGGCGAGGTCACCCAGCAGCCGAGACTGCGAGGCAAGCTGGTTGGTATGCGTGTCGTAGCCGCCCTGCGAAACGTAATAGATCCGCGTTGGCAATCCGCCACCGATAAGCTTGGCCACCATCTTGAGCGAGCTGCCGAGCTGCGAACCGGGATACTCCGCCTGGTTCTGCACGCGCGCGGCGATGGCGCGCACCTCGTCGCTGCTGTGCTGCGCGTCGAGCGCGGTGCGGGAAATGAAATCCACCGCGCGACCGCCGGTCATGGGCATCCCCGCCGGCAACATGGCGATGCTGCCGCCGGAATTGTCATCGGGCAGCGGGCTGGACATCTCCAGCTCGTTCAATTTTTTATACGACTCCTCGGTGGCCGCGCCGTTGGCCATGAAGCGGTAGTTCTGCGGGTTGTTGAAAACAATTCCCTTGGGCGTGGCTGCGAAGAACGATTCCGGCAACTGGTTGCCAATTACCACGCCGACGGTCGGGTCGGCGCCGGCGCAGGCGGCGTCGAAGTAGCGGCCGATCCAGCCGTGCTTCTCAACGCGGTCGGAGTCGCTGGCGGTCTGCCAGATTTCGGTGGAGCGGAAATGCGAGCGGTTGGGGTTCGGATAGCCAACGCCTTGGATAACGGAGAGCTGGCCAGCGTCGTAAAGCGACTTGAAGCCGGTCATCGCGCCGTGCAGGCCGACCTGGTCGTTCAGCTTCAAAACATTTTCTGCCTTGAGGCCGATGACCGGGCGCGCCTTGTGGTAAAAATCATTGGCATAGGGCACGACGGTGTTGATGCCGTCATTGCCGCCGGCCATTTGCAACACGACGAGAATGCTCGCGTCCTTGCCGGTGGGCGTCTGGATGGCGGAGCCTTCGGCCTCGGCCTGCAACGCGGAAAAAGTATTCGCGAGAAACGCCGGCACGGTCCACGCGAGCGAGCTGCCGAGGACGGTGCGGCGGAGAAACTCGCGGCGCGTCTGCAATGTAATTTCATTTTTCATACGTCAGGTGACTTGATATTCCGGCGTGGACATCATCAGCCGGACGGTGGTGACGATGTCAGCGTTGGACATTTTGGTTTTCGAATCGAGAAACTCGCGCAGGGTCTGCTCCTGGTCGCTGTTGAGCTTGGTCTGGAACAGCCGGTGTTCCAGCGCGGCGACTATCGTGGCCTTGTCCGCGCGCTGCTCGGGCGTGAGAATTTTCTCCACGTCCACGCCGCCCATGCGGACACGCTGCAACGCCTTCATCGCCTTCTGTCCGCCCGCCCCGCCTTCTTTGCGCGCAAAATCATTCGCCGTCAGCGGCGGCAACTGCCCCTCGACCAGCGCCTGCGCGTCGTTGTAGCGCATCAGCAGCGTGTTCGTGGTAATCCAGGTGATGCCGCCATCCCAGCCCTTGACGTTCGGCGGCGCAAACAGATCCTGCCCGAGCTGGCGCAACGCGCCGAAGCAGACCAGCGGCGGCGGCAATTCGCATTCAAGCACACGGACGCTGCCGATGAGCCATTGCACCGGGCTTTTGACCTGGTTGCGGACGATGTCCGGCGAATAAAACTCCTCGCTCCGAAACAGCACGTGGAGAAATGGCTTAAAGTTGTTTCCGTTCGCCCGGAAGTTGGCGGCCAGCGCATTGGCCACCGCCGGCGACGGCTCCGCGCCGGCAAAGTAGTTCCACAGCTTCGCGGTGATGAACTTCGCCGCCTGCGGCTGCTCCACAATCATGGCGATGAAATCGTCGCCATCATAATTTCCCGTCTGCCCGAAGATGGTCTTGTCGCCATCGTCATGGATGCGCGGGCGGTAGATGAACTGCTGGGTGTCCGGTTCCAGCGACCAACCGGTGAGCGCGCGGGCCGCCTCGCCGATGTCGTGTTCGGTGTAGTGGCCCTCGCCCAGCGCGAACAGCTCCATGACCTCGCGCGCGAAATTCTCGTTCGGGTGCAGCTTGCGGCTCTGTGCCTGGTCGAGCCAGACGAGCATGGCCGGATCCTTGCCAGCCGCAGTAAGCAGCTCCTGCCAGTTGCCGGTGGCGTTTTGGCGGAACAGTTCATTCTGCCGCCACATGAAATAAGGATTGCGCACCTTCTCCACGCTGGTGGCAAAATGGCCGTGCCAGAACAAAACCATCTTCTCCTGAAACGGCCGCGGGCCGGTGGCCATGCGCCGGAGCCACCAGCCGCGCAGTTCCAGGATGCGGCGCTGAATGGCCTGCTCCCGCGCCTGCTGCAATTTCCTTTTTTCCTCCGGCGTGGCGGCGTTCTTGATGGCCTCGCGGAACTGGCGGACCTCGTCGGGATCCGGCTTCGCCCAGTCGGGATCGGTCGTGGGGTCGTGGGTATATTCGTAGTCCAGCAGGTGCGCCACCGCCTGATCCAAGCCGAGGTCGCACAGCTTTTGGATGTCCGCCGGCGGCCCGCCAAAGCCGGCCCGGTTCAACAAATGCGCCGCTGTGGCAAAATTCCATCGGTCGGATGAAAGCGGCTTAAGCATATGATTTGTCAGACGAATACTGCCGCTGACAGGTTTCAAGAGAACCCGCCTCCGCCTTCAAACCTGGTCGAGGCGGTTGCGGATGATTTGCGCGAGCTGCTGCATCTCAAACGGCTTGGTGAGAAAGTTGACGCCTTCCTCAAAACCCTCCGCGGAGATTTCCGCGCGGTAGCCGCTGGCATAGACCACCTTTAATTTCGGGTCCTGCTGCTGCAGCAGTTCCGCCAGATCCTTGCCTGACATCCCGCCGGGCATCACCAGATCCGTCAGCAGCAGCCGGATGGCGGCGCGCTGCGTTTTCCAAAGCGCCATCGCCTCCGCGCCGTTGGCGGCGGCCAGCACCTGGTAGCCGAAACGCGTGAGGGCGCCCGAAATGGAGCCGCGCAGCGCGGCATCGTCTTCCACCAGCAAAATCGTTTCGTGGCCGGGGCGAACCTCGCCGAACGAAGACCAGCCGGCGGCTTTGCCGGCACCCGTGGCGAGGCGGGGCAGATAAATGCGGAAGCTGGTGCCGCGCCCCACTTCGCTCGCCACTTCAATCCAGCCCTGATGCTGCTGGACGATGCCATAGACCGTGGCCAGCCCGAGGCCGGTGCCCTTGCCCGGCTCCTTGGTGGTGAAGAACGGCTCAAAAATTCGCGGCCGCACCTCCGGCGCTATGCCGCAGCCGGTATCGCCCACGCGCACGCAGGCGAAGGTGCCCGGCCGCGCGCGCGGATTTTGCGCCGCCGTCGTTTCGTCAAATTCCACCGCCGTGGTTACCAGTTCCAGCGTGCCGCCCTGGGGCATGGCATCGCGGGCGTTCACCGTCAGGTTCATCAGCAACTGGTCCAGCATGCCGGTGTCCGCATGCACCGTCAGCGGCTGGGGCGACAGCTTGATCACCATCTGGATGTGCTCGCCGAGCACCCGCTGCAGCATCTTGGCGATGCCCGGGATGACCTCGTTCAGGTCCTGGTCGCGCAGTTGCAACGGCTGCTTGCGGCTGAACAGCAGCAACTGGTTCGTGAGGTTGGCCGCGCGGTGACAGGCCTTTTCAATTTCGGCGGCGTAATCCGTCCCCGTGCCCGCCGGATTTCCGGCCGCCGGCGCATCGAGCCGGATCAGCCCGGCCTGCATCTGGATGACCGCAAGAATATTGTTGAAATCATGCGCCACGCCGGCGGCGAGCTGCCCGACGGCCTCCAGCTTCTGCGCCTGCCGGAACTGCGCCTCCAGTTCCACCTCGCGCGTCACATCCCGCTTGACGGCGACATAGCTGACAATTTTTCCGGCGGCGTCGCGGATGGGCGAGATGGTGGCCTCCTCCTCAAACACCGTGCCGTCCTTGCGCCGGTTGGAGAAATGACCGCTCCACGTCTCGCCACCCCGCAGCACCGCCCACATCCGCCGGTAAAACTCCGCATCCTGTTTGCCGCTTTTGAGAATGCGCGGGTTCTGGCCGAGGGCTTCCGTCGCCGTATAACCGGTGTTCCGCTCGAACGCCGGGTTGACATACTCAATATTGCCGGCGAGGTCCGTGATCACAATGGTCTCGGCCGCCTGCGCCACGGCGGTCGCCAGCCGGGTATGCGCTTCCTCCGCCTGCTTGCGCTCGGTGATGTCGGTGGCGATGCCGGTAATGCGCACCAACTCCCCGGCGGCAGCCCGCACCTGAAAGCCCCGATCCCGAATCCAGCGCACCGTGCCATCCGGGCGGGCGATGCGGTATTCCACATCCACCGCCGGCGCCGCCTCGCGCAGGGTGTTGAAAATGGCGAAGACCCTTTCCCGATCTTCCGGCACGACGGCCTCCAGCCATTCCGCCGGGCGACGGTAAAGGGTCGCCACCGGCCGGCCCCAGATGGTCGCATACCCAGGGCTGACATAGTGCAGGACCGCGAAATCGGGCGACACGATCCAGAACACGTCGCTGATGTTATCCGCGAGCTGGTGGAATTTCTCCTCGTTGTCGCGCAGAGTTTTCTCCGTCCGCCGCCGCCCCGTGATGTCGCGGAAATTCCACAGGCGGCCATAGGCTTCTCCGTGCGGGCCCGCCACCAGGCTGGTGTGCCGTTCCATCACCCGGCCATCCTTCAGTTCAAGCTCATCCCCGATATGGCCATCGGCGCTCGCCGCCAGTTGGCGGGATTTTTCATCGAAACCCACCGGATCATTGGTCTGCCCGCGCGCAAACGCATATTGCTTCCGGTCGTCGGGGTCGCTGGCGATATCTGGCGGAATCTTCCACAGGTCAATCATGCGCTGATTTTGGATGATTTTTTTGTTCTGGTTGTCCACGACTAGGATGCCGTCCTGCGCGGAATTGACCAGCGCCTCAAAAAACGCCGTCCGCTCGCGCACCTCGGCCTCCGCCTGCTTGCGTTCGGTAACATCGCGCAAGGTTCCCTCGACCCCGGCCGGCTTCCCCCCGGCGTCCAGCAGCACATGGGCGTTGACCGAAGTATAAACCAGGCGGCCGGACTTCGTTTTAAGCCGGACTTCATGATCCACCGCCTCGCCCTTTTCGTGCAGGGCTTTCAGGACGCCCGCCCGGTCGGCCGGATAAAAATAAACCTCGGTCACGGGTTTGCCGATCAGCTCCTCCCGGCAATAGCCCGAATAACGTTCGATGGACGGGCTGATGTCGCTGATCAGGCCGGCGTTATCCGTCTGATAAAAAACATCCTGGACGTTCTCGAAGATGGCGCGGTATTTGGCCTCGCTCGCCTTGAGCGCCGCCTCCTGCTCCTTGCGCGCCGTCACCACGTCGAACACCGCCACGAAATGCCCCGGCTCCGGGCAGAACACCGAGAGATTGAACCACATCTTGAGGGACTGCACATAGCGCTCGAACTTTTCCGGCTGGCCGGTCCGCGCCACGCGCCCGTAAATCTCCAGCAGTTCCGGGTCGCTCTCACGAATGCCGGGAATCACCTCGGACACCCGCTTGCCAATCACATCCTTCAACCCGGTCTGCCCGGTGAACCGGCTGTTCACCGCGAGATAAACAAAATCCACCGGCTGCCCGTCCTGAAAAATCATCCGGCAATACGCCACCCCCTCGTTCATGTTGGCAAACAGCTTGCGGTAGCGCGCCTCGCCCGCCTGCTGGGCGGATTTGGCCTGGTCCCAGCGGACCAGCAGCCGGTATAAAAACTGATACAGCAGCAAACCTGTCACCAGCACGAAGCCCCAGCCCTTGAAGATGAAAAATTTCAGCCGGATGTCCGGATCGTGAACGAAGCGGCGGACCACCTCCTCCGAGCCATAAATCCAAATCGCCGCCACGATGACATAAAACGAGGCCACCTTGAAAGCGAGCCGGCCGGGGCGATTGTTCATAAATGATTGGAATCCCTGCCCATTAACCTAGGCATAGGCACACCCTAGGCCATCCCCCCGAAACCCGCCAACCATTTTTTGGCATTTAATTATATCAGTAGCCGGCCGGGGCGGGTTATGTTTTGGCGGGTGCCCCTGCCCGCCTTCTGCCTTCTGCTCTTAGGCTTGCGGCCCTGCCGCGATGACGGCGGCGCATCCTTCAAACCTGCATTGCTTCTCCCTCTTCGCCGAACGAGGGGAGGTCGGGATGGCCATTCGAAACTTGAATGTTCCACGCTGAATCGTAAAACTCCCCGCCATGTCGCTGCCCGCCGACTTGCACATGCACACGCCGCTTTGCCGCCACGCGGTCGGCGAGCCGGTGGCTTACGCGCAGCACGCCCTGGAGATCGGCCTCACAGAAATCGGCTTCTCCGATCATTCGCCCATGCCGCGCGACGATTTCGACAACTGGCGGATGCTCGACCGGCAGCTCGATGAATACGTCGCCAAGGTGCGGCTCGCGCAGCAGTCGTTTCCCCAGCTCACCATCCGACTCGCGCTGGAGGTGGACTATCTGCCCGGCCACGAGGACTGGATCCGCCAACTGGCCGCGCGCCATCCGTGGGATTATTTCATCGGCAGCGTGCATTACGTCTCGGATGCGTGGGACATTGACAATCCCGCCAAGCTGTCTGAATGGAAAAAGCGCGACGCTTACGAGGTCTGGCGACTTTATTTCGACCGGCTCACGCTGGCGGCGGAATCAAAACTGTTCGACATCATCGGCCACGCGGATTTGCCGAAGAAGTTCGGCCTCCGCCCGGCACAGGATTGCACGCCGTTTTACGAAAAGTTTCTCGACGCCGCCGCGCAGGCGGGCTGCGCCATCGAGCTGAACACCGCCGGCCTGCGGAAGCCGTGCGAGGAAATCTATCCCGGCCGCGACCTGCTGGCCATCGCCTTCGCGAAAGACGTGCCCATCACCTTCGGCTCGGACGCGCACGCGCCGGCGGAGGTGGGGATGAATTTCACCGAGGCCGTGGCGCTCGCCCGCAGCGTGGGCTACACGGAGACGCTGCGCTTCAAACGGCGGCAGGCGGAACCGGCCTGGCTCTGACGCATGAACGACGCGCGCGCGGATAAAAAGTTTTTTCTCTTCGCCAGCCTTGCGCTCGTGCTCGGCACGCTGGCGCTCTACTGGCCGGTCACCGGCTATCCGTTCATCAACTTCGACGATCCCGAATACATTTCCGAAAACCCGGTCACGCAGGCCGGGCTGACGTGGCACGGTTTGGTCTGGGCGTTCAACGGTATCCACGTCGGCAACTGGCATCCGGCGAGCTGGCTGTCGCACATGATTGACTGCCAGCTTTTCGGCCTGAATGCCGGCGGGCATCATCTAGTGAACGTCCTTTTCCACATCGCCAACACTTTGCTGCTGTTTGCATTTTTGCGTGCCGCGACCGGCTGCAACTGGCGGAGCGCGTTCGTGGCGGCGCTGTTCGCGTGGCATCCGCTCCATGTGGAATCCGTCGCGTGGGTCTCCGAGCGCAAGGACGTGTTGAGCACCTTTTTCTGGCTGCTGACCCTCATCGCCTACGCGCGTTACGCGCAAAGCAGTGACGAGTGGCGAGTGACAAGTGACCAGCCGGCCGCGCCGCTCGTCACTCGCCACTCGTCACGGTTTTACTGGCTGGCCCTGCTTTTTTGCGCGCTGGCGCTGCTGTCCAAGCCGATGGCGGTGACGCTGCCGTTCACGCTGCTGCTGGTGGACGTGTGGCCGCTGCGGAGAATTTCAAGTTTCAAGTTTCAAATTTCAAATTACCGGAGACTGCTCGTCGAAAAAATCCCGTTCTTCCTGCTGGCGCTGGGGCTGTGCACGGTGACGTTTCTGGCACAGCGCAGCGCGGGCGCGGTCAGCCCGATGGAATGGTCGAGCCGGCTGGGCAATGTCCCGGTCGCCTACCTGCGCTACCTCGAAAAAACTTTCTGGCCGGCGGATCTCGCGCTGGTTTATCCCTACGTCTATCACTGGCCGGCGACGGCCATCGCCGGCGCGGTGCTGCTGCTGGCTTTGGTTTCCGCGCTCGCGCTGGGGCGGCTCCGGCGGCAGCCGTGGCTGGCGGCGGGCTGGTTCTGGTTTCTCGGCACGCTGGTGCCGGTCATCGGCTTCGTGCAAGTCGGCGCGCAGTCCATGGCCGACCGCTATTTTTACATTCCCAGCGTAGGCCTGTTCGTGGTGCTGGTCTGGGGCGCGGCAGAACTGTGTGCCGCGCGGCCGAATGGAAAATTAATTTTGACCATCGCCGGCAGCGGCGCCCTGCTCGGCTGCTGGCTGACCGCGTCGTTGCAGATTTCCTACTGGCAGAATTCCGCCAGCGTGTTCCTGCACGCGCGGGACGTGACGCAGAATAACTACGTCGCCGACAACGCGCTGGGCAAGGTGTTCGAGCTGGCCGGCGACTACGCCCGCGCCCGCGTGCTTTACGAGGAGGCCGTCAAAATCGAGCCGCGCTACGCCATCAGCCAGTATAACCTCGGGCTCTGCCTGATCGGCTTCGGCCTGAAAGACCAGGCGTTCGCGCATCTCGCCGCCGCCGCGCGGCTGGATCCCGGCAATGTCGGCGCGCAGTTCAACCTCGGCGTGTTCTTCGAGCAAAACCGGCGCTGGGCGGAGGCGAAAAAATGTTTTGAGGCGACGCTGCGGCTGCAGCCGGATTTTGCCGACGCCAAAACTAGGCTGACCGCCCTGCTCGCCGCGCATCCGGAACTGCGCTGAAGCCTGGTCGCAAAAAAAATTCCCGGCCTGACCGGCAAAAACAAATTTTGATTTCATAAAATGTCCACGGGCCAATTGAAAAACCAACTGCGGCTGCCGGGCATCTGCCTCGTTCTGGCGCTGGGGACCCTGTTTTTGTATTGGCCCGTGGCCCATCACGAGTTCGTCGCGCTGGATGACAACCTGTATGTGACGGCCAATCCGCAGGTGCAGGCGGGGTTGTCGTGGGCCGGAGTAAAATGGGCGTTCCAAAACACGATGGCCAGCAACTGGCATCCGCTGACGTGGCTTTCGCACATGCTGGACTGGCAGATGTTCGGGCCGAACCCCGCCGGCCCGCACCTGGTCAACGTCGGCTTCCACATCGCCAATGTGCTGCTGCTGTTTGCCTGGCTGAACGGCGCGACCGGCGCCGGGTGGCGCAGCGCCGGCGTGGCCGCGCTGTTTGCGTGGCATCCGCTGCATGTGGAATCGGTGGCGTGGGTGGCGGAGCGCAAGGATGTGTTGAGCGCGTTTTTCTGGCTGCTCGCCCTGCTGGCTTACACGCGCTATGCGCGAGGCCGTGACGAGTGGCGAGTGACGAGTGACCAGCCCGCCGGGCCGCCCGCCACCTGCCACCCGTCACTTTTATACCTGCTGGTGCTATTTCTATTTGCCTGCGGCCTGATGTCCAAACCGATGGTGGTGACGCTGCCGTTTGTGCTGCTGCTCGCGGACTTCTGGCCGCTGGGGCGGATGGCGAAGGCGGAATTCGGAATGCGGAATTTCAAGGTTTTGGTGGTTGAAAAAATTCCATTCCTGGCGCTGGCGGCGGCGGCGGGCAGCGTGAACTTCATCGCCCAAAAAGCGGGTGGCGCCACCTGGTCGGCCGACGCCCTGCCGCTGCCCATCCGCCTCGCCAACGCGCTGGTTTCCTATGTGCGCTATCTCTCCAAAACTTTCTGGCCGGCGGATCTGGCGGTCATCTATCCCTACCAAAAACACTGGCCGCTTTGGCTGGTGTTCACGGCGGCGGCGTTGCTGGGGTTCTGGTCGGTCACGGTGGTTTGGCGGGCCCGGCAAAATCCCTTCCTGTTTTTCGGCTGGTTTTATTTTGTCGGAACGCTGGTTCCCGCCATCGGGCTGGTGCAAGTCGGCCCGCAGGCGATGGCCGACCGCTATATGTATCTTCCCAGCATCGGGCTGTTCGTCCTGCTGGTCTGGGGCGTGGACGCACTGCTGGCCAAACAGCCGCGCCGAAAAGAAATCGCCGCCCTGGCGGGAACGGCGGCGCTCAGCGCCTGCCTTATTATCGCCTCGCTCCAGTTGCAATACTGGCAAAACAGCGTTAAACTTTTTCTTCACGCCGTTGAAACCACCACCGACAATTACACCGCCGACGCGTATCTCGGCGGCGCGTTGGACAACGCCGGCCTGGCCGATGCCGCGCTGCCGTTTTATGCCGAATCCGTCCGCCTCGCGCCAATGTTCGCGATCAGCCAATGGGATCTCGGCATGGCGCTGCTCCGCAAAGGGCGCGCCGGCGAAGCCGCCGAACATCTCGCGGTCGCCAGCCGGCTCACTCCCGGCGATGCGGTGATCCATTGCTATTATGGCAAAGCCCTCGCGGCCGCCGGAAAACCAGACGCGGCCAAGGCGCAATTCACCGAGGCGTTGCGGCTCAAGCCCGGCGACACCAAGGCGCAGGCGGCACTCGCCGCGCTGCTCGCGGCGCATCCGGAGCTGAAATAATTTCGCGAGGCTGGACAGCTTCGCCGCGTTTTGAAAAACTGCGCGCCGATGAAACAAGCCATTGTAACTTTGGACATGGAAGGCGTCTTGACGCCGGAAATCTGGATTGCCGTCGCCGAGAAAACCGGCATCCCGGAACTGCGCCGAACCACGCGCGACGAGCCGGATTATGACAAGTTGATGAACTATCGGATCGGCATCCTCGACCGGCACGGCATCAAGTTGTCGCACATCCAGGAAGTCATCGGCACGCTCCAGCCGCTGCCGGGCGGAAAAGAATTTCTCGATGAACTCCGCTCCATCGTGCAGGTCATCATTTTGTCGGACACGTTTGAACAATTCGCGCAGCCGCTGATGAAGCAGTTGAACTGGCCGACGCTGTTCTGCCACCGGCTCATTGTCGAAAACGACCGCATCGCCGGCTACCAGTTGCGCCAGCCGAACCAGAAACAAAAATCTGTCGCCGCGCTGAAGTCGCTGAATTATCACGTCGTTTCCGCCGGCGATTCCTACAACGACACCGCCATGCTCGGCGAAGCGAACGTCGGCTTCCTCATCCACGCGCCGGAAAAAGTGAAGGCGGAATTTCCGCAGTTCAAGGCCGTGGACTCGCACGCGGAACTGCTCAAGCTCATCAAAGGAGCGTTGTAAATGCCCACGCGCAAAGGCTCGGTCAAATTGTTCCGACTGCTCGGAATCACCGTCTATCTCCACTGGGCGTGGTTCGTGGCGTTTATTTATTTCACCAGCCGGCCGAACGAATATTCCAGCTACGGCTGGAACGCGCTGGAAGTGCTGGCGCTCTTCGCCCTCGTGCTGATCCATGAATTCGGCCACCAGCTCGCCTGCCGGTCGGTCGGCGGGCAGACCCAGGACATCGTGCTGTGGCCGCTCGGCGGCGTGGCCTACGTCAACCCGCCCCAACGTCCGGGCGCGCAGCTTTGGAGCATCGCCGCCGGGCCGCTGGTGAATGTCGCACTGGCGCCGTTGCTCATCGGACTGGTGATGCTCGGACGAAATTCCGGTTGGGAGACCGGTCATCCCGACGCGTTCCTGCTGCTGACCAATGTCCGCAACATCAACATTGTCCTGCTCGTCTTCAACCTGATGCCGGTCTATCCGCTCGACGGCGGGCAGATTTTGCGCTCGCTGCTCTGGTTTCCGTTTGGCCGCGCGAACAGTTTGATGGCGGCGAGCGTCATCGGCTTCATCGGCGTGACCGGACTGATTTTGCTGGCGATTTATGCCAGCTCAGTCTGGATGGGCATCATGGCGGTGTTCATTTTGATGAACTGCTGGGGCGGCTTGAAACAGGCGCGTGTGCTGGCGAAGATTGCCAAGATTCCACGCCGCGAAGGCTTCGCCTGCCCGTCCTGCAAAACCGCGCCGCCGCTCGGCACGCTCTGGCGCTGCGGCAAATGCGGGCAGGCGTTCGACACGTTTCTGACGCAAGGAATTTGCCCGCATTGCGGAACCCAGTTCAACGTCACGCAATGCCTCGACTGCGGGACTTCGCGGCCGATTGCCGAGTGGATGATTGCGCCGCCGCAAAACAATTAAATAAGGAAAGCAGGAACACAGGAAAAAATTCCTGCCTTCCTGCTTTCCTTATTAAAACTTGATTCAGTCTTCCGCCTTGAACGCGCGCGAAATCAAATCGCGCACCGCCAGCTTCGGGTTTTTCCCCTCGTAAAGCATCGCGTAAACCTCGTCAATGATCGGCGTCGGCACATTCTTGTCCCGCGCCAGCCGGTGTGCCGAACGCGCCGTCGGATACCCTTCCGCCAATTTTGGATGCGACGCCTGAATTGCTTCCATCGTCTCGCCGCGCCCCAGCCGCTCGCCCAAGTCGCGGTTGCGGCTCTGCTTCGAGAAGCACGTCAGCATCAAATCGCCAAGGCCGCTCAGGCCCGAAAAAGTCTCCGGCTGCGCGCCGCACGCCACGCCAAGCCGGCGCATTTCCGACAACGCCCGCGTGACGAGGCCGGCCTTCGTGTTGTCGCCGTAACCAAGGCCGTCGCTCACGCCCGCGCCGACGGCGATGACGTTTTTCAGCGCGCCGCCGTATTCCACGCCGAGAATGTCTGTGCTGCGGTAAATCCGAAATTCCGGACGGTGAAACAATCCCTGCACGGTGTGCGCTGTGGTGGCGCTTTCGCTCGCAACCGAAACGGTCGTGGGAATGCCCAGCGCCACCTCGCGCGCGAAGCTCGGGCCGGACAGCGCGACCACCTTGTCCGCCGTCGTTTGCCCGCGCAAAATCCGGCTCATCGTGTCGCCCGTCTCAAACTCGATGCCCTTGGTGACGCTGACGAAGATTCCCGGGTGGCCTTTCAGCTTCAGCGCCACATCGCGGAAAAATTGCGACGGAATCGCCAGCACCAAGACGTCGCGCCCGGCGACGGCGGATTGGAAATCCGTTTCCGTGCGCCAGTCCACCGGCAGTTTCACGCCGGGCAACAGCCGTTCGCTGTGGCCTTGTTTGAGTTCGGCGAGCAGCGCGGCGTTGATGTCCCACAGCGTGACGGCGTGGCCGTTTTCGTGGAGAACCTTGCCGAGCGACGCGCCCCACGCGCCGGCGCCGAGAATCGTGATCTTCATTTCGTTTCCTTTTTTTGGCCGAACCGGTTTTCCGTTCCGGCCTTAAGCCGTTGGAGATTGGCTTTGTGTTTGTAAATGGCCAGCGCGCCGAGTGCCGTCGTGACAAAGCCAAGAAATAAATTATGCGGCGTCATCACCCAAACCGTCACCGGCAACGCCACCGCACCGGACATGGACGCGACCGAAACATACCGCGTCAGCAGGAGCGCCAGAATGAAAACACCGAGCGCAACCAGCAGCGCCCACGGCGCGAGCGAGAGATAGACGCCCGCCGTCGTCGCAATGCCTTTGCCGCCTTTGAATTTCAGCCAGCAGGTGTAATTGTGGCCGAGCACGGCGAAAATCCCGGCAAGTATTCGAGCCGTTTCAATTTGACCATCAGTGGCGCCAAAAGCTTTTGAAATGAAATAGCCCGTTCCGACAGCAAAAAAACCTTTCGCCGCATCCAGCAGCAGCACGGCGATGCCCGCCGGCTTGCCCAGCACTCGCATGGCATTCGTCGCGCCGATGTTGCCGCTGCCCACGGCGCGGATGTCTATGCCCTTCGCCTTCGCCACGATAAAGCCGAACGGAATCGAGCCGAGCAGATACGCCGCGACCGCAACCATGATGTAAGCGAGAACTGGCACGCGCGCAGTTTAAGAGTCCAACGCCCAAAGTTCAAAGTCCAAAGTTGCGGTTGGAGTCCAAGCTTTAGCTTGTCCGCCCGACACGCTGAAGCGTGAGCTCCAACTCGCCGGTCCCATGCGCGCCGCTTTATTTCGCCTTTTAGAAAAGTGCGCTTGCTGGCAAACTCCGCGCATGGCAAAAGTCAAAGTCGCCGTTCTCGGCACCGGCTCGCTCGGTCAACATCACGCCCGCATCTATTCCGAACTCCACGCCGCTGGCGAGGTCGAACTCACCGGCATTTACGACGTGCACGCCGAAACCGCCCGCAACATCGCCGCGAAACACAAGCTGCGCGTTTTCAATTCCGTCGCCGAAGCCGCCGCTGCGAGCGATGCGTTGAACATCGCCACGCCCACCACGACGCATTTCGACATCGCGAAACAATTGCTGCAATTGGGCAAACACGTCCTCGTCGAGAAACCGATGACCAGCGAATCCGCGCAGGCCGCCGAACTTTGCGAACTCGCGCAGAAAAAAAATCTCGTCCTGCAAGTCGGCCACGTCGAACGGTTCAATCCCGTCTTCAAATTTCTCCAGAGCGCGGCCACCGAACCCAAGTTCATCGAATGCCACCGGCTTTCGCCCTACCCGGCCCGCTCGATGGACATCGGCGTCGTGCTCGACCTCATGATCCACGACCTCGACATCGTGCTCGCGTTCGTCAAATCGCCCGTCGTCAGCGTCGAAGGCGTGGGCATTCCCGTGTTGAGCAAGAGCGAGGACATC
>Ga0302201_10000791_pt1 | contig 28649 bp, 29 predicted proteins | sample II_Bog_N3_2_FD_194586 | JGI IMG/M metagenome (GOLD analysis project Ga0302201, IMG submission 194586) | Peat permafrost microbial communities from Stordalen Mire near Abisko, Sweden - II_Bog_N3_2 | ecosystem: Environmental > Terrestrial > Soil > Wetlands > Peat | place: Sweden: Abisko... | reverse complement strand
TCCCGCCTTCTCAAGCTCCAGAATGATCTGCGCGTACTCTTCCGAGTCCTCCAGCGCCACAAATCTCCGCATCTCATCTATAGCTTGTGGTTGCTCGTCCGCACTCCACAACACGCGAAAAAACAAAAGCGAGACCCGCTCCGACCGAGGCGACAACTCCACAGCAACCTTGCCATGTTCAATTGCGTCGCGGTGCCGGCCGTTGTATGAAAGCACCCACGCCAGGTATGCATGTGCAAGCCCTTCGCGCGGAAACTCCGCAACCAATGCCACCAGCCGTTCCGTCGCCAATGGGACCCGATCGTCCGCGACCAGCTCAACAACCTGGCTGATGGTCTCGAACACTCGCGGGTGCGTTCCTTCCGTCAGATCGCTCATTGGCTTCTACTCGCCCAGAACTCTCTTGAAGATGGCGTCTACATTCCCCAACTGCCGTGTGTAGTCGAAAGTCCTTTTGAGCTTTTCCTCGCTCAGCAACGCGGTAATCACTGGATCAAGGGCAACCTCGTCACGAAACACAAGATCTTCCTTCCATGCGTGCGCCGCGTGCCCCTGCACCAGCCTGTACGCGTCCTCGCGCATCATGCCGGCCTCGGAGAGGTCCAGCAACAATTGCCCGCTGAAAATGAGCCCGCCTGTGCTTTCAAGGTTCCGTTGCATGCGCGCGGGATACACCAGCAGACGATCAATAAGGTCGGTCGTCTTAGCCAACAGATAGTCAGCAAGAATCGTGGAATCGGGAAAAATAACTCGCTCTACCGAAGAATGCGAAATGTCGCGCTCGTGCCAAAGCGGAATGTTCTCGAGCGCCGCCTGGGCATTCGATCGGAGCACGCGCGCAAGCCCGCTGATCTGCTCTGAAGTGATGGGATTTTTCTTGTGCGGCATGGCAGAAGAGCCCTTCTGCTTCTCGCTGAAGTACTCCTGTGCCTCGCGCACTTCCGTTCGCTGCAGGTGCCGCACTTCCACCGCAATCTTGTCCAAAGTGCTACCCAGAATCGCCAGCGTGGAAATATACGCAGCGTGCCGGTCGCGCTGAATTACCTGTGTCGCTACCGGAGCAGGCTTGAGCCCAAGCGCGGCACATATACGCTCTTCGTGCTCGGGCTTGAGGTGGCCAAACGTCCCCACGGCGCCGGACAACTTACCAACCCGCATATCCTCGGCTGCCGCATTGAAGCGAACGATGTTGCGTTCCATCTCCGCATACCAGTTGAGCAGTTTCAGTCCAAAGGTAGTTGGCTCAGCGTGAATGCCGTGCGTGCGCCCAATGGTTGGCGTGTGCTTGAACTCGATGGCCCGGCGCTTCAGCACGACCAGCAACGCATCCAGTCCTGAACTAATCAACACCGAAGCTTCCTTGATTTGTAGGGCCTGCGCCGTATCGACAATGTCGTTCGAAGTCAGCCCATAGTGCAACCACCGCGACTCAGCATCCAGACCCTGGCTCTTGAGCGACTCGGCGACTGCCGTGGTGAAGGCGATGACGTCGTGCTTCACCTCCGCCTCAATCTCCTGAATTCGCGCTACGGAAAAGCTGGCCTTGGAGGCAATCGCCTCCGCCGCTGCGACCGGAATCACGCCGTCTTCAGCCAGCACCGTGCTTGCCGCCGATTCGACCTTCAGCCAGCAGGCGTACTTGTTCTCTTCTGTCCAGATGCGGCCGATGGCCGCGCGCGTATAACGTTCAATCAACTGGAGAACTCCTCTTCAAGGCAACATTGAGCACCTTGCAACAACTCTTGATTGTAGAGGACAAAAATTCTATCCGCGAGGAATCCCCAAACGTGCATGCAGTTCGTCGAAAAGCAGACCTCTGCCTGGCTTGTAAGGTTGGAACCACTCCCCGTCGATGACCAGTTGCGGAATGGCCCGCTTGCCGACGTGGCGCAGTACCTCGTCCGAAGCTGCCGGATTGGTGTCCACATTGATTTCAGTGTATGAAATCCCGTGTGTATCGAGAAATTGCTTGGCCGCGCGACAATCTCTGCACCACGCTGCTGTATAAACCACAACCGTCATGCAGCCATTTTACAGCGTCCTGCTGGTACCGTTAGCATCGTTGAAAATGACTGCCGACGAAATCAAAGCGCTGCTCGGACTGGAGCCCCACCCTATTGAAGGCGGCCACTTCCGCCGAACCTATACTTCGGCGAACACCCTCTACCTGCCGCGGGGCATGCGCCCGATGGGCACCGCCATCTACTACCTGCTGGAGCCGGGAACCTTCTCTGAAATGCACGTCCTCGCGTCCGACGAGATTTTCCACTTCTATCTTGGCGACCCAGTGGAGATGCTGCAGCTTTATGACCACGGAAGCTCCGCGGTTTTCACCCTTGGGCAGGATTTGATGGATGATCAGCACGTTCAGCTCGTTGTGCCTGCGGGGGTTTGGCAGGGCACGCGGCTGATTGGGGATGGCCAGGTGGCGCTTCTAGGTTGCAGTGTAACTCCCGGGTTCGATTTCGCCGACTACCGCAGCGGGAGTTATGGCGAGTTGGTTGAAAAATGGCCGGAGCAGGCTGTGCGGATTAAGGCTTTAACGAGAAGTTAGATTCACCTGCGCTCCCGAAAGAAACTCCGCAACAGCTCCGCGGCCTCATCCGCAAGAATCCCCGATTCCGCCACCATCTGATGATTGAGCTGCGGATGGTTCAGCACACCCAGTACCGATCCCGCCGCACCCGCTTTGGGATCGCTGGCCGCGAACACAAGCCGGTCAAGTCGCGCATGGATCATTGCTCCCGCGCACATTGCGCACGGTTCCAGCGTGACGTAGAGCGTGCACCCATTCAACCGGTAATTGCCCACCGCTGTGGCGGCCGCTCGCAGCGCAACAATTTCCGCGTGTGCCGTTGGATCAATGTCGCGCAGCATGCGATTCTGTCCTCGCGCGATGATTGCTCCTTCGCGCACCAACACCGCACCGATCGGGACCTCGCCGCCCTCGGCTGCTAACCGCGCTTCGCTCAGCGCCGCATCCATCGCTTCAAGATCGGTAATCATGCAATCCGACCTGCCGGCTGCTGCTGCGTCATGCAGTGAAGCGTTCCGAGTCCCCACACCAGATCCACGCTATGGATTCCAATCACCTCGCGCTTCGGAAAAACCTCCGCTAGGATATTCAGCGCGACGCGGTCGTTTGGATCGTGAAACGTCGGCACCAGCACCAGACCATTCGCGATGTAAAAGTTCGCATAGCTGGCAGGCAGACGTTGCCCCCGGAAAACCACGGGACGCGGCAACGGGAGTTCAATCAGTGTGAATTGCTTTCCATCCAGCGTTCGCGCGGCTTTCAGGCGTTGCAGATTCTCGGCGAGCGGCTCGTGGTTTGCATCCGTTGTGTTCGGCTCGACGGCAGTCACAATCGTATCCGGCCCCACGAACCGGGAAATGTCGTCGACGTGTCCATGTGTGTCGTCGCCAGCCACACCGCGGCCCAGCCAGATCACCTGGTCAATTCCCAAATAGTCATGGAAGGCCCGCTCCAACTTCCCGCGGCTAATTCCCGGGTTGCGCTGCTGGACTTCGCTCAGCAGGCACTCTTCGGTGGTGAGCAGAATCCCCGCGCCATTGGTGTCGATCGAGCCACCCTCAAGCACCAATCTGCAATTGGCACCGTTTTCTAATTCAATTGCAGGCAGCCGTGCCGGCATGCCGAGCAGCTTCGCTGCGTGCCCTGGAATCTGATCGTCGAGTTGCCAGTCGTCGTATTTGGCCCACGCGTTGAATTTCCAGTCGATCAGATTCAGCTTGCCCCCGGGATCCTTCACGAAAATCGGTCCCGTGTCGCGCAGCCAGACACGATTAGTCGGCCACTGATGAAAATCCACCTGCGTCAGATTCGCACCAGCCCGGTTCAAGATTCCCGATGCACGCTTCTCCGCGGCCGCGTCTTGCACGAGAAGGTGGACGCGCTCGTGCGCCGCAAGCAGCCGTACAATCTCCGCGTACACCCATGGAATTGGGCCAAACTTTCCGGGCCAGTCTGAATGATTATGCGGCCATGCCAGCCAAGTCGCCGAGTGCGGCTCCCACTCGGCCGGCATGCGATAACCCAGATCGACAGGAAGCCCGCTGAACGTCTGAGGCTGAGGCGCTTTTTCTGGATCTCTGCCCATCTCTACTTCAGGTCTCCATCTGCGGGCCATGCGCTGACGGGGTCGAGAAACCGCTTGGTTATCGGTTTATACGCATCGATGCGGCGATCACGGAGAAACGGCCAGTTTCGGCGGGTGTCCTCTATATGCGCAAGGTCAATTTCTCCCAACAGAATTTCTTCCTTGTCGTGCGAAGCCTTGGCAATTATGCGGCCAAACGGATCAGCCAGAAAGCTCCCACCCCAGAACTCAAGTCCCGGTCCGGCGGCTCGATTCCCTTCCACATCGCCGTGTTCCACGCCAACGCGATTGACACCGGCCACATACACGCCGTTGGCTATTGCGTGTGCGCGCTGGATGGTCTGCCACGCATCGTATTGTGCGGGGCCAAATTCGTCCTTCTCCGCCGGATGCCAGCCGATTGCCGTGGGATAAAACAATACTTCCGCCCCCTGCAAAGCTGTAAGCCGCGCGCCTTCTGGATACCATTGGTCCCAACAAACCAACGTGCCGATACGTCCAAATGCTGTGTCCACGGCCTGAAAGCCGAGATCGCCAGGGGCAAAGTAGAACTTCTCGTAGTAGAGCGGGTCGTCTGGAATATGCATCTTGCGATACACGCTGACGATGGCCCCGTCGGCATTCAGAGTAACCGCCGTGTTGTGATAAAGACCCGGTGCACGGCGCTCAAACAGTGACGCGACAATGGCCACCCTCAACCGGCGCGCCACCTCGGCCAGCTTTGTTGTAGAAGGCCCGGGAATCGGTTCGGCGAGATCAAATAGCCGTATGTCTTCCCGCTGGCAAAAGTATTGCGCGCGAAAAAGCTCCGGCAGGCAGACAACATTCGCGCCTAGCCGCGCCGCTTCTTCAATGTGTCGCACCGCAGAGGCGAAGTTCTCCTCCGCATGCGCTCCCATGCGCATCTGTACCAGCCCCACCACGTATTTGCGTGTTTCGCTCATCGCTCCCAGCCCCGTCTTCCGCGGTTCTATCTCATGCAGCAAGGCCAACCCCGCACGGCGAAGTTGGCCTCGGCTTTTTCTCAATGCAACGCTACTCGTCCAAAATCAACACCGCCGCGGCGATTGTCGTTGTCCACAACCCGCGCTTGTCGCCCACCGCCGACTGCGTGATGTTGCTGGTGCGGACAATCTTGTTCGAGATCCGGTAAATTTCCTTCTTCTCATCCCAACTGGTGTCGGGATCGAAGTCCACGTCGAGCGTCGTAGCCAACATTTCGGCGGCCAACTCCTCGGCATACTCGCCCGCCTGGTCTTCGGTTTCGCCAAAGCTGTGGTGCTCGCTCAGGTAACCGTAGGTGTTGCGGTCGGCCGGAATCGCCACGCCGATGCTCGATACGATCAGCCGGTGCGGCTCGCGCGTTGAGTTCTCCGCGATCACCGAAAAAACTACTTCCCCGTCATGCAGGTATTTCAGCCCCTCTTTGCGGGGAATCACCTTGCACTGTGGCGGAAAGATGGAAGACACGCGCACCAGGTTTTGCGATGCAATTCCCGCATCTCGAAGGGCGAGCTCAAAACTCGTCAACCGTTCCTTGTGTGTACCCTTGCCCTTGGTGAAGAAAATCTTCTTCGGGACCATCGCTTTTCCCAATTTCTATGTATCCTCCGTGAGTTTCAAAATCGTCGAATTTGTAAAACGTTCCCGCATGAGTCTATCGCATCTGGGTGGGTTGAAACAGTATCTCCAGCGATTTCATCATCACTTCACAACCGCTGGCTCCTGACACTGCCTCATCGCCGGTCCGAACCGCTCCCTCAAAGGCCTTCCTGCAAATCCCAAATCGTAACTTTTTACCGCGAATCGCGTTTAACAAAGCATGAAGCAAATGAGCAGGAAAACCTTGTTTTCGACCGCAGTCCTATCCGCCATGCTGAGTTGCGCTCTAGCGCCTGCGCAAGCCGCTCCCGATCCCATTGCAGGCCCCGTTGTCCTTGACTGGACTCCGCCGGCCCTCGCACAACTGAGTTCGGAAGCCGCGGTTAAATCGAGCTTTACCCTTGACCGGAACATGCTGGGTGTCGCCAGCGCCCTGATGCCGGATTCCGATGCCGAAACCAGGCAGGCCATCTCGAAGATCGATGGAGTCAGCGTCCACTCACTGCGCTTCGGCGCCGCCGGCATTGCCGATGAGGCCTCGGTGGATAGTATTCGCCAGGCGTACCACTTGCGCGGCTGGAAACACCTGGTCACTACCGACACAGTCAACAAGGGTCCGTTGCAAAATGGCACCACTGACGTTTGGCTGGTCCTCGACGGTGTCAATGTTCGCGGCGCCGTCGTCCTGGCCGAAACGTCAAAGAGCCTTACCCTTGTAACCGTGTCCGGCAACCTGAGTCCCGTCGATCTGATGCATCTTCGGGGTCATTTTGGCATTCCCAGTTTCAACGGGAGCGACTTCAAAGACGCCAAAGACAAATAGCGGGCGGTCAAGCTAGCGAGTCAGTGGGTTCACCCACCGCAGCCCGGGAAATCGCGCAAAGTCGCGGTCGGTCGTATAGAGGACGCCGCCGTATTCAATCGTGATCGCTGCCATTTCGGCATCAGTGGTGAGCGGTCCACGAACCTGACCCTCCAACAGCGCGCGCCGAAACAAACTCCAGTGACGCTGTCCCGGAACCAGTAAGTGGACTTGCGGCAACTCCATCCACTCATCAACAACTTGCGCAGCCTCCTGCATGGTGAAACGATCCCCGGGGAGTCTGGTATTTGTGTGGATGCGAAGAAAGGCTGAGACAGTTTGCCAGGGAAGGCCTACCGGCTCTTGACCTGAAAAGACAGTCTCCAACCACGCCCGCGCTCTCTTGTATTCCGCGGATGCGCTGTCATAGGCATAAAGGAGAATATTGACATCAAGGACGATCACCGATGGTACGGCCCTTCGATTTCTTCAAGAAGCGCTGGAATACAGTCATAGCTCAGTCCCGGAGGTAGACCCATTTTGCGCGGCTTCACTACAAACCGCTTTCTCGGCTTAGGATCTTTGCTGGCCATCAGCCCTTGCCGCAGTAGCCGGTTTACAGTCCCTTTGAACGTATCTCCTGTGCGCCGCACCTCATGCTCAACCAGCTTGGCGATATCATCGTCGATGGAAAGAGTGGTGCGCACATCATGATGCTAGGATCCAAAGCATCATGATGTCAAATCGTGATCAGCGGTCGTTTTCAGGATTCAAGCCCTGGTTCCCAACTGCAGGCGGCGTTTGACGGTAGAGGCCCGAATCTTCCTCGGAATTGCCACCCCTAATTTGCAGGTGTTAGCCTTTTCCTTGAAGCCGCAAGGAAAGAGGATCACTGACACCCATGCAAACCACCTATAACGGGCTTGAATTGCCCAAAGATGGACAGGCCATCGACTACAAAAACGGCCAGTTTGAAGTACCTGACAATCCCATCATTCCTTTCATCGAAGGCGACGGCACCGGACGCGACATATGGAAAGCCTCGCAGCGCGTTTTTGATGCGGCGGTTGAAAAGGCTTACGGCGGAAAGCGCGCCATCAAATGGTTTGAGATCTTCGCGGGCGAGAAGGCCTACCGCCAGTTCTCCACCTGGCTGCCGGACGATTCCGTCTCCGCCGCCCGCGACCTTCGCGTTTCCATCAAAGGACCGCTCACCACGCCCGTCGGCGGCGGCATTCGGTCGCTCAACGTGGCCCTGCGCCAACTTCTCGACCTCTACGCCTGTGTGCGGCCTGTGAAGTACTACCAGGGCGTGCCCAGCCCCGTGAAGCACCCCGAGAACGTCGACATCGTCATCTTCCGCGAGAACACGGAAGACGTGTATTCGGGCATTGAGTTCAAGCAAGGCTCGGCCGACGTCGCCCGCCTTATTGAATTCATCAACGAAGACCTTCTCAAGGGTGGCAAGAAGAAAATTCGCTCCGATTCCGGCGTGGGTATCAAGCCGATTTCGATCTTCGGCACCGAGCGCCTGGTCCGGTTCGCCATCAAGAGCGCCATTGAGACCGGCCGCAAAACGGTCACCCTGGTGCACAAAGGCAATATCCAGAAGTTCACCGAGGGCGCCTTCCGCGAGTGGGGTTACGAGCTTGCCATCCGGGAGTTCCGCGATCAGATCGTCACAGAGCGCGAAAGCTGGATTCTCGGCAACGTCGATGCCAAGCCCGGAATCACCGTTGAAGAGAACGCGGCACTGATTGAGCCCGGCCTCGAGTTTGGCAACCAGGCTTTCCGCGATGAACTCTACGCGGAGATCAAAGCCGTGCTCGACTCCATCGGCAAAACTCATGGGAACGGCGCTTGGAAGTCAAAGATCCTCATCAACGATCGCATTGCCGATTCGATCTTCCAGCAGATCATCATTCGCCCGTCGGATTACTCCATCCTTGCCACCACCAACCTCAACGGCGACTACATCTCTGACGCCGCTGCGGCGCAGGTCGGCGGCCTCGGCATCGCTCCCGGGGCTAATATCGGGGATGGCTTCGCTGTCTTTGAAGCTACGCACGGGACTGCTCCGAAGTACGCCGACAAAGACGTTATCAATCCAGGGTCGGTCATCCTCTCTGGCGTCATGCTGCTCGACTTCATCGGGTGGAAGGAAGCCGCCAAGCTAATCGAGACGGCCATGGAGAAGACCATCCAGCAGAAGTTTGTAACCTACGACTTCGAGCGTCAAACGGCAGGTGCGACTAAGGTCGGCACCAGCGAATTCGCGACTCGAATCATCGGCAATATGTAGGTTTAACTCCACGGAATCGCCATGGTCGCAGCAATTATCTCGATAGATTGCGCCAAAATCCACGACTGGAATTCGTTCCACGATGAGTTTGCCGCAGTGTTTGGCTTTCCCGATTTCTATGGCAGGAATATGGATGCCTGGATTGATTGCATGACGTCGCTCGACGAGCCTGACCACGGCATGACACGAATTCACGCGGCAAAAGGCGATGTGCTAACGATGCAATTGGAAAACGTTGCACCATTTCGCGAGACGCATCCTGACTTGTATGCAGCAATAATCGAGTGCACGGCGTTTGTGAATTGGCGCAGGATAGAAGTTGGAGAGCCTTCGGTTTTGGCAATCAGTTTCAGGAATTAGGAGAAGGAGAATCATGCGTAAGAAAGTAAGTATTGTCGGCGCCGGCAACGTAGGCGCCACCGCGGCCCACTGGATCGCTTCCAAGGAACTGGCCGATGTAGTCCTGATCGACGTCGTCGAAGGCATCCCGCAAGGCAAGGCACTTGATCTGCTCGAGGCTATGCCGATTGAGAAGCGCGACGTCAGCGTCATCGGCGCAAACGACTATGCCGCCACCGCGAATTCCGACATTGTGGTTATCACTGCCGGCATTCCCCGCAAGCCCGGCATGAGCCGCGACGACCTGCTGCACACAAACTTCAAAATCATGTCCGATGTCGTTGCAAAAGTCGTCGCGCAGTCGCCGGAGTCGATCCTGATTATCGTCTCCAACCCGCTCGACGCCATGGCCCAGGCCGCATTCCGCCAGGCCGGCTTCAACCGCGAGCGCGTCATCGGCATGGCCGGCGTACTCGATTCCGCCCGCTTCCGCACCTTCATTGCGGAAGAGCTCAAAGTCAGCGTTGAAAACGTCACCGCCTTCGTCCTCGGGGGCCACGGCGACACCATGGTCCCGCTCCCGCGCTACTCCACCGTCGCCGGCATCCCGATCACTGAACTCATTGAGCCCGAGCGCCTCGAAGCAATCGTCCAGCGCACCCGCGATGGCGGCGCGGAAATCGTGAAGTACCTCAAGGCCGGCAGCGCCTACTACGCACCGTCCGCCGCCGTCACCGAGATGGTTGAAGCCATTCTCAAGGACAAGAAGAAGATCCTGCCTTGCGCCGCCTATCTGCAGGGCGAGTACGGCATTGATGGCTTCTATATCGGCGTTCCCTGCAAGCTGGGCGCGGCAGGCCTGGAAAAGATCATCGAAATCAAGCTCACACCCGAAGAGGACGCCGCCCTCAAAAAGAGCGCCGAAGCGGTCAAAGAGCTTTGCGCCGTCATCGGAGTGTAAAACACTCATAAATAATCAACTCCGCCGCAGCGGTTGTCATTTTGTCGTTGACAGGAAAGCCCTTGAACCAGCAGCCTAGAGCCCAGACCTAATCCAAAAGGACGGGTTCCGATGACTTTCCCTAAATTCACGACGCTGGCTTTATTTGCCCTTATGACAACCGCTGTTGCGTCCGCACAACAGCACTTCCCCCTCCGTTCCGGCGAGTGGACTGCCACCACATCCGCAACCAGTCAGGTTACCGGCAAGCCGATCACCATGCTCATGTGCATGAACGACGAGACGTTTGCAAAGGCGCTGGCCGGCAATCCCACCTGCGCCCTGAAGAATTTCGTTCTCACCCCCTTGGGCGGCACCTATTCGCTGGCCTGCAGTGGGAAGAGCATGCAGATGGCTGGCGACTTCAAAATCGTATTCGATGGCATGACCCACATGACCTCAAGCGGATCTCTCTCAATGACGTTCAACGGGAAAACAAACCAGATGAGCTCGACATCGGACTTCCGTTGGAAGGGCCCCGTTTGCGACCCCAATGCCGACATAAATCTGCGAGACCATCACGTTCCGCCTACGCAGTAGTCGAGCGCGAATGGTACCGCTCAAAAAAGCAATTTGAAGCGCAGTTGCGTTTTCAACTTGCGTAAACACAAATTTGTTTGAACGGAGAACAGATGAAGCGTATTCGGATTCTGCTGCTGTGCTTTCCCCTAACATTCGCATTCCAGTTCTGCATTGCCCAGGCAAAGGACGCACCGGGCTGCAAAGATTCACCCCTCATCAGCCGTTTTCCAGGCAGCGTCATTACAGCCTGTAAACAAATGGATGACGATGCTTATGACTTCTCAATAAAGGACGCCCAAACCAAGAAGCACGTCGAAGGCAAGTTTCTCCATATCGACTACACCTACCCAAAAACCGCCAGCAAAGCCCAGGTGGTGCGCAACATGACAACCGCCCTGCACACAGCGGGGTATACGTTCGACTATGATTCGGGCGCTTACGGCGACTTTACCTTGCACATGGGTAAACTTTGGATTTTCTTGGGAATTGACAGCGACAATACGTACCACGAGACCTTCGTCACGGAGACAGCGCTGACGCAGGATGTGGTTGCGAATGCCGCAGCACTTTCTACCGGCCTCTCGGGCAGCGGCCACGTAGTCGTGAACGGTATTCTTTTCGACACCGGCAAGACCGACGTCAAGCCCGAATCCGGCCCCGCCTTGGAGCAGGTAGCCAAGCTGCTCAAATCCAATCCCAGGCTCAAGGTCTACGTTGTTGGCCATACTGACAATGTCGGCGCACTCGCCGCCAATATGGACCTTTCCAAGCGGCGCGCTGCGTCCGTGGTGCAGATGCTGACCACCAAGTACGGCGTTCCTGCCGCTCAGTTGGATGGCATCGGCGACGGCCCCAGCGCCCCTGTCGCATCTAACGATGCAGAAGACGGTCGCGCCCTCAACCGCCGGGTCGAGTTAGTCAAGCAGTAACCCAGTCATCAAATAGCAGAGCCAGTCGCAGTCGCAGACTAAGAAAGGGCCGCTCAAAGGCGGCCCCTTCCATTGGTCCGCGTTGCTATGTTAGACGCCTGAACAGGCCCGGAAGTTTACAAAAATACCGCACAAATCCGCCACTTTCATAATATCCATAGCAGTCTCTGGTAGCTCCATTTTCTTCCTGGAAACCCCGGAACCTTTTTTGTGCATCTGTGTCCATTAACAATGAGATGGCAGTACTCCGACCTGCAATCCAGAGGAGCTTGCCAATCGTACTGATCACGAAGAAAGTGGAGGTTTCCCCCCAATGAAAAGCACCATTCGCACAACCCGTAATGCTCTTATTGCAACCACGCTCGCCGGAGCCGTGTTCGGTATCTCTCCGGCTCTGTTTGCAGCTTCCCCGGTTGCTGGCGCAGCGCCGCAGTCGGCCTCTGACAGTACCGGCGCGAGCGATGCCGCGGCCAAGCTGAACAAGAAGGAATTTCGCAACGTTAAAGTCGACGTCGACGCTAACGGAATTGCTACCCTGTCCGGCACAGTCGATCTCTATGAGTACAAAGTTGAAGCCGACAAGCGCGTCCATAAAGCCAAGGGCGTCTCGGCTGTCCGCAACTCCATTGAAGTTGCCGGTCCAACCGTATCCGACGATCAGCTGAAGGCCAAGCTGGTTGAAAAGCTTGAATACGACCAGGTTGGATACGGCAACGTCTTCGATGCCATCAGCGTCGATGTTCAGGGTGGCGTCGTATCGCTCGCGGGCCATGCCCTCAATTACCCTGCGAAAGATTCCGCGCTGGGCCTGGTAAGCACATACCCGGGCGTCAAGGATGTCGTAGATAACATCCAGGTCGATCCGGTCTCAATTATGGATGACGGAATCCGCGTGGCAGTGGCTCGCGCCATCTACGGTTTCCCTTCCCTCAACCACTACGCCATGGACCCAGCCAAGCCCATCCGCATTACCGTGACCAACGGCCATGTGCAGCTCGACGGAATCGTCGACTCGCAGGGAGACAAGGAAACGGCCTTCATTCGCGCCAATGCCGTCTCAGGCGTCTTCAGCGTGAAGAACAACCTTCAGGTCGCGAACAAGCCTGGCGAAGGGCAGCGGTCTTCAATCAACCAATAACGTCCAACCGTCACTCAAATTCATCCTCGGAGAATCGCAAATTCTCCGAGGATGCTCTCCAACTCAAGCCCAGTTCCCCAAAACCTGAGCGACACCCCCCACTTGAAGACATTTACATATTTGTAACAACAAAGAGCGTTTCATTCCTTACACTTATCCCACCATGGCTATTGACGATCCTTTAACCATTGAGCAGCAATCGAGCGCTATCCCCGGCACTGTGGTCCTCCGGCTCATTGGGCCTGTAACCCTTCGTAATCTGTTCGATCTACAGGCCCGGCTCCGCTCTGGTGATCTCCCAAAAAACCAGATACTCGACCTCAGCGGGGTCCCCTACATGGATTCCGCCGGTATGGGAGCGGTCATCAATCACCATGTTCATTGCGAAAACAAAAAGGTGCGCCTGATTGTCAGCGGTGTCAGCCCCCGTGTCCTCGAGTTGTTCCGGATGACGAGGGTCGACACAATCATGACGCTCGCGCCCACTATCGAAGAGGCCGAAGCGAGCCTTGTTTAACGCCTTCTAGCTGTCGAGGTGATTACGCCAATCCGGCGGCCGCCGGAGCCTGAACCGCAAATATTTCGCCTCGCTGAAAGAATCAAGTGCTTTTCCATGCATCCCATAAGGGTGATTGCATACACTGTTCCAAGCATGCCATTCGACTACCCGCTTAACATTGAGCGCATTTCCGGCGCTGTCCCCGGAACCATGATCCTCCGTCTTACGGGTCCGCTGACACTTGTGGCCACCCTTGCCCTGCGTGCCCAACTTCGCGACGGCGAGCTGCCCCGGCTGACCGTTCTCGATCTGGCCGGCGTTCCCTACGTAGATTCAGCAGGAATGAGTGAAATCATTAATCACGAGATTTATTGCCGCGACAAGAAAGTTCAGATGGTAGTGATCGGCGTGAATCATCGCGTCATGGAGATGCTGAAAACCACTCACCTGGACAAGATTCTCACCCTGAAAACCACGGTTGAAGAAGCTGAAGCTGGAGCCTGACCGCCGCGCCAACCCTGTTTCTCAAGTAAACTACTTGCTGGAACTTTCATGCCCGGCTTCTGGTCTAAAACGCGGACAACATTGGAAATGATCAAGTGGGAGCACTCCATCTTTGCTCTCCCATTCGCTCTAACCGCAGCCCTGCTGGCAGCCCGCGGCCTCCCCGCTTTCCGTACACTCGGGTGGATTCTTGTTGCCATGGTCGCCGCACGTTCCTCAGCCATGGCCTTCAACCGCTGGGCCGATGCCAAGATCGATGCCGCCAACCCTCGCACCCGGAGCCGCGCCATCCCCGCCGGCCTGCTTTCCGCAAGATTCGTTTTCGGTTTCACTTGTGTTGCGGCCTTGATCTTCGTTCTCGCTGCCGCCCAGCTTAACCGCCTGACTCTGTATCTGTCCCCGCTGGTGCTCCTGGTTCTGCTGGGCTATAGCTATCTGAAGCGCTTTACACGCTGGTCGCACCTGGGCCTGGGTCTGGCGCTCGGACTCGCCCCTTCCGCTGCCTGGATCGCCGTCCGCGGCTCTCTTGACCCGCGCATCATCGTCCTTACTGCGGCCGTCACATTGTGGGCAGGCGGCTTTGACGTCCTCTATGCCTGCCAGGACTTCGAACACGATCGGGTCGCCGGACTTCACAGCCTGCCCCAGGCAATCGGCATCCCGGCAGCATTCTGGGCAGCGCGTGCACTGCATCTATCCATGCTGGCTCTCCTGGTCTGGTTCGGCATACTCTTTCACTTCATGGTCGCGGGCTGGCTCGGCGTAGCCGCCGTCGCTCTCCTGTTGGCCTATGAGCACTCCATTGTTTCCCCACGAGACTTACGCCGCCTGAACGCTGCTTTCTTCACAATGAATGGCGTGATTGCCATGGTCTTCTTTCTCTTTGTCGCTGCCGACCTTTGGCTGCGGAGCTGAATTTGATGCCATTCGACCCGCTGAACGAAAAAATTCCGATCGAGCTGTGGTATGGTGCCAGAAAGCACTCCGCAGCAGACTCATCTCAAAAACCAGTTGTTAATCCCTCAGCGGGAGCATCGGACTCAGAAATGAAGATCGCGATCCAGGGAGAACCCGGCTCATTCAGCCACGAAGCGGCCATGAACCTCGCCACGGGCGCGGTGATTGTCCCTTTTTCCCTTTCTGCCGATGCGTTTTCCGCCCTCGCCAAAGGCACGGTCGAGGCCGCAGTCATTCCCATTGAAAACAGCCTTGCGGGCTCCGTCTCTGAACATTTTGACCTTCTGCTCACGCACGACGTGAAGGTCGAACGGGAAACGCTGCTGCGCATCCGGCACAACCTGATCGCCATTTCCGGCACACAGATCGCCCAGATCGATCGGGTATTTTCGCATCCAGTTGCTCTTGCGCAGTGCAGACGTTTCCTGGCCAACCATCCCAAGATGGAGTCTTTTGCCTTCTACGACACTGCCGGCAGCGTAAAACAACTTGTCGAATTGCGCGATCGGCATGCCGCCGCGATTGCCAGCGAGGCAGCCGCCCACTACTACGGAGCACAAATTCTCCAGGCCGGGATTGAAGACAACCCCGAAAACTTTACCCGCTTTTTCCTCGTCCGGCGCACCCGCGACGCGGTGGCAGATCCTGCCGCGAATAAGATCAGCTTGGCCTTTTCCGTCGAGAATCGCCCCGGCTCGCTGGTTGCGGCTCTTACGGAACTCTCCAAGCTCGGCACCAACCTGACAAAGATTGAATCCCGGCCCGTCCACGGCAAGCCTTGGGAATACATCTTCTACGTGGATTGCCAGATTGAATCCTCTGAAGCCGGTGCATGGGCGCTCGAGGCGCTGGCCCCTCATTGCGCAATGGTCAAGGAACTGGGTCGTTACAAGGAAGCGGGCCGCATTCTTGGGGCGGCTTTGTAAGCATTCAACTCTTGGCCGAATCTGGTTCTATGGTAAAAGCGAAAAGGGAGACGGCGCTCAGGCCGTCCCCCTTTCGTTCTAAACATTTCTGCTTTGACGTTAGAAGTGGTATGCCACTCCGACTGCCGGCATATAAATGTTGTACCACTTATTGGTCGTAAACTGCGAGTCGCCAAAAGTAGGCACCTTGGTCACGAACCCGCGGTATTCCGCGCGGATATCGAAGCTGGGGCTGACTTCGTACGCCACACCGGCTCCATACATCCCGCCAATGCCCGTCGCCTGCTTCACGTCGAGTGTGCTGGTTCCGGAGTTACGTATAGGCAGAAAAATCATAGCGCCCGGTCCCGCTTCGAGAAACGGATTGAGTTTGTGGAAATTGAAGGTCCGCACATAGGCGGCCGAAATCTCCTGGTTACGCGTCAAAACGTTGTAGTTGTTGGGATTGGCGTAGTAATGAATCTGGTTCTGATAGGTGATTCCGTAGTTGGCCTCTAGGGCGCTCGATGGCGTTAGCATGAAACGGTAGCTTACTAAGGCGCCATACCCCGTGGTCGAGTGCACCTGCACGTCGGTTGACGAAGCGATAAAAGGTTCAATCAGCCCGGTTCCACTGATGCTAATGTCCTGGCGGCTCTCCTGAGCCCGTCCTGCGGCCACGCAAACGGCCAACAGAAATACAACTGATGCGATCTTCTTCATTCGGTCCTGAACCTCACCACTGCGCAACCATAGGCTGGCAACGAGCTTGTCTATTCCGGCGCGCCGGTTCTTGTCCGGGCCCCGCTTTCAGAATTGTAACTGGCCAGACCGGCCCGTGCCGGAAGCGGCCGCCTCTGAACAGCTTCCGGAACCGGGTCCTGCACTTGTCCCGGCACTCCATAGGCTATCCTTTCGAGAGTCCTGAGCCTATAGACGTACGTCAACACGTTCCGGTACCTTCCAACTCGACATCCGGATCCCAAAAGTGCTCGCCTTCCTGTCTTCTATTCCCTGTTCCCTGATCCCTGTTCCCTGCACTTTTCACCCCGTCCGTTCCACCTGGTAGTAGAACGGCGGTCCCTTTTCCTTGGCTAGCGTCCGCACAGTCCCCAAAAATGCCCGCGCGGCATACGAAAGCGTCGATTGCCGCCGATGCACAAGCCTCAGCACTCGCCGTGTTTCCAGTTCGTCCACCGGCACACGCACCGGGTCCCCGTTTTCCAGCTCCCTGGCCACCGAGAGGTGAGGAACCAGCGCCACCCCGTTTCCCATCGCCACAAATCGCTTGATTGCCTCGATCGTCGGCAACTCAATTCCCATGTTCAGCGGAGTTCGATAGCGCTGAAAAGCCTCAATCACTTTTCGCCGGAGCGGCGAAGTCACATTGTGGGCCACAAAAAGCTCCTCACCCAGATCGTTGATCGAAACCCGCTCTGCCCCCGCCAGCGGATGATTGGGGCTCACAATGAATGCCAGGCTGTCTCCATACACGGCAATGGTTCGGAACTGCGCCGGGTCTGGCCGAAATGAAATCACGCCGATCTCAAATGTGCGCAGGTTCAGCTCCTCGGGAATCTTCGAGGCCAGCATCCTGTGCACGGTCACGCTGATGTGCGGAAACTCCCGCCGAAACTGGTCGATCGCCGGAAGCAGATACATACACGTGTACTCATTCGCCGCCAGTTGCAACCGGCCCCGCTCCAGGCTCTTCAATTCACCCAGCGCGCTCGTAGCTTCGCGCCGCAGCGCCAGCAACCGCAGCGCATAGTCCCGCAGCAGAACACCGGACGCAGTAAGCGACCCATCCCGCGCCGCCCGGTCAAAGAGAGTCTCCCCGATCGACTCCTCCAGCTTGCGAATCACCTGGCTCACCGCCGGCTGCGTCCGGTGCAGCCGCACTGCGGCTTTCGAAAAGCTCTTCTCTTCCGCCACCGCCAAAAACGTCTCAAGCTGATTCAGTTCCATAACAGTTCTCCGGATCGCAGTGGTTAGTGAATAGTGGTTAGAAACGCCCGAAAGACGGGAGCAAGCCACTTGGCTCCCGGAGAGACCGGCATTCCGCGCCTGCCAAATAGTCGAGATTTGCGGACGGCAGCAGCGCAGGGATTCGCTAACCACTAACCACTAGTCACTGACCACTATTCCATAAGCAATTGTAATCGACTCCCCAAAAAGAATAACTTTGCGTTATGCAGCCCTAATGCGAGACACTTTTCAGGTTGGATCAGATCTTCCCCTGGCAGGCGAATAGATGACCTCAAACATTCCGGACCGCGTAGCCTTCTTTGACACCACTCTTCGCGACGGCGAGCAGTCCCCCGGCTGCAGCATGACCACGCAGGAAAAACTGACCATGGCCCATGCCTTGGAAGACCTGGGCGTGGACATTATCGAGGCCGGTTTCGCCATGGCTTCTGAGGGCGACTTCGCAGCCATCGCCACTATTACCCAGGCCATCCGCAAGCCACGCATCGCTTCCCTAGCCCGCGCCAAGAAGGAAGACATCGAAATGGCTGCCCGCTCTGTCCAGTTCGCCGACCGCGCCCGCATCCATGTCTTCCTGGCCTCGAGCGATCTCCATCTTGAATACAAGCTCAAGATGAGCCGCCAGGAAGCCCTTGACCTCACCGGCGAATCCGTCCGGCTTGCCCGCACCCACGTTGACGACGTCGAGTTCTCTCCGGAAGACGCAACCCGTGCCGACCGCGATTATCTCGTCGAGATGGTTCGCGTCGCCGTTGAAGCCGGCGCCACCACCATCAACATGCCGGATACCGTCGGCTACTCCACCCCCGAGGAATACGGCCGCATGTTTGCCGAGGTCCGTGAACGCATCCCCGCCGTCGACGAGCAAGGCATCATTCTCTCCTCGCATTGCCACGACGACCTCGGTCTCGCCGTCGCCAACTCCCTCGCCGCTATCCAGAATGGCGCGCGCCAGGTTGAGTGCACCATCAACGGCATCGGCGAACGCGCCGGCAACGCCGCTCTCGAAGAAATTGCCGCCGCCCTCTACGTCCGCGGAGACCGTTACGGCATCGGCTCCGGCATCAAGCTTGAAAACCTCTACGCCACCAGCCAGACCCTCGGCCAGATCATCACGTTCCGCCCGTCGCCCAATAAGGCCATCGTCGGCGACAACGCCTTCGCGCACGAGTCCGGCATTCACCAGCACGGCATGCTGGCCAATCCGCTTTGCTACGAGATCATGACGCCCGCGCTGGTGGGTGTGGCCAAGACGCATCTTGTCCTCGGCAAGCACTCAGGCCGCGCAGCTCTCAGAAACAGGCTCGAGCAACTCGGCTTCGCCCTTAACCGCGAGGAACTGCAACAGACCTACTACCGCTTCGTAGCCCTCGCCGACCGGAAAAAAAACATCTACGACCAGGACCTGGTGGGCCTGTTGCCCGATCAGATTCGCGAAAAACGGCATGCGCCAGTTTCTGAGTTGGATTAGGCTTTGAAAGGGCTCGGCTCTGGCCGTGTCAAATGCATCGCAGCAAGAGTTTTGTATCAGGGCACGACTTCAGTCGTGCCGCAACCGTACCACATTGAACATGGGCTTTAGCCCCCGCGGGGTGCATCGACGGAGCCGACAAGGAAGAAACGCCTCATCGTAGAACTCGTTGCAACGGGATTCGCATCTCCTTTGCTCATTTTTCTCATGATTTACACACATGCATACGAAGCGTTGGGGATTGCAGGGTGGATTGTATGGCCAATTGTCATGCTTGGACTAGCGGTCAGCGATTGGATCAATCATGTTTTCCCTCCGCAAGGGGAAGGGTGGTTCGAGGGACTGGGAACCACCGTTCTCGTGGAAGCGGCTTTCCTGTGGCTATGGATTTGGATCCTCTTGATGGTCATCGTAAAGCTGATTGAAAAATTCATCCCGCGAAAAAGAAGGAACGCATGAAGCTGAAGATCCTAATCACCGCCGGCGACGGCATCGGCCCCGAAGTCACCAACGAAGCCGTCTCTGTCCTCAAGGAAGTCGCCCAGATCGGCGGCCACACGCTTGAACTCGATGCCAAACGCATCGGCGGCATCGCCATCACCACCGACGGCACGCCCCTCCCCGCCGACACCCTCGCCGCGGCCCTCGATTCCGACGCCGTCCTCCTCGGCGCGGTAGGCGGCAACGAGTTCAATTCCCTGCCACCAGACAAGCGCCCCGAAGCCGGCCTGCTTCAGATCCGCTCCGCCCTCGGCGGCTTCGCCAACCTCCGCCCCGCCTTTGCCTTCAAGGAGCTCGCCGTCAACAGCCCGCTCCGTCCGGAGATCATCGATGGCGCAGACATTCTCTTCGTGCGCGAACTCCTCGGCGGCCTCTACTTCGGCCAACCTCGCGAGTGGAACAAGGCCACAAACGAAGCCTGGAACACTATGCGCTACACCAAGGCGGAAGTCGTCCGCGTAGCCCGCATCGCCTTCCAACTCGCACAAAAGCGCCGCAAGAAGCTCTGCTCCGTCGACAAGGCCAACGTCCTCGAAGTCTCGCAACTTTGGCGCGCCGCAGTAATTGAAGTCGCCTCCGAATTCCCGGACGTGACCCTCGAGCACCAGTACGTCGACGCCATGGCCATGCACATCATGAACCGCCCAAAAGACTTCGACGTCGTCCTCACAGAGAATCTCTTCGGCGACATCCTCTCTGATGAGGCGGGCGTCATCACCGGCTCACTCGGCATGCTGCCCTCCGCCACCATCGGCGGCAAGGTCAATCTTTACGAGCCAATCCACGGCTCCGCGCCCGACATCGCAGGCAAGGGCCTGGCCAACCCGCTCGGCGCAATCCTCACCGGCGCATTGATTTTGCGGCATTCCGGTGGGCTTGAGGCTGAAGCTGTCGCCATCGAGACCAGTGTGCGAAAGGTGCTCGAGCAAGGCTTCCGCACGCCAGACCTCGCTCGCACCAACCCGCAGGGATTCACCGTCCTCTCCACCACCGAAATGGGCACAAAAGTACGCGAAACTGTAAAAACCATGTTAGTCAACGCATAAATATTGGGCTCCCCTACCTTCGCGCATTTTGCGAAGGATGGGAAAGCACAAATCAATTGGAGCGCCCATGACAATCGAATCTAAGCTTCGGGAAAGAGTGCAAGAACTGGCCGAGCAACAAGGCAAGTCTCGGAGCGACGTGATTAAAGAGGCACTCGAGACATTCATTAAACAGAAATCCGCAACCGGGAGTTCAATGAGCGCACCAAAAACATTATTCGAGAAAGTCTGGCAGCAGCACGTGGTCGTCGAGCCCCAGGGCGAGCCCACAGTGCTCTACATCGACCTGCAGCTTCTCCACGAGGTAACTTCCCCGCAAGCATTTGAAGGCCTTCGTCTCGCCGGCCGCAAAGTGCGCCGCCCAGACCGCTGCATCGCGACCGTCGATCACAACGTCCCCACCACCATCGCAGGCCGTCTGCATATCCTCGACACCATCGCCGCCACGCAAATCGACGCGCTGCGCAAAAACTGCGCCGACTTCGGCGTCGAGCTCTATGACGTCGACTCGCGCGAGCAAGGCATTGTGCACGTCATCGGCCCTGAACTCGGCATCACCAAACCCGGCATGACCATTGTCTGCGGCGACTCGCACACATCGACGCACGGGGCATTCGGAGCCTTGGCGTTCGGCATCGGCACCAGCGAGGTCGAGCACGTTCTCGCCACTCAAACCCTGCCGCAATCGAAACCTAGAACCTTCCGCATCGCCGTCGAAGGCGAACTGCCGACAGGCGTCACTGCGAAAGACATCATCCTCGCCATCATCGGGCAAATTGGAACGGACGGCGCAACCGGCTGCGTCATTGAATACGCCGGCTCAGCCATCCGCGCGCTCTCCATGGAAGGTCGCATGACCGTCTGCAACATGAGCATTGAAGCAGGTGCACGCGCCGGCATGATTGCTCCTGATGAAATTACCTATGCCTACCTCAAGGACCGCCGCTTTTCCCCGCAGGGCGCAGCGTGGGAACAGGCGGTCGAAGAATGGTCCAAGCTGCCCACCGACCCCGGCGCAACCTTTGATCGCGAACTGGTGATCGATGCAGCATCGCTTGTTCCGTACGTAAGTTGGGGCACCAGTCCCGGCATGGTCGCCCCCATCACTTCCACGGTGCCCGACCCCGCCACAGTCCAGAACGAGCAGGAGCGCAAAGGCCTCGAGCGCGCACTCGAATACATGAACCTGAAAGCCGGCACGCCGCTTGAAGAAGTTGAAATCGACCGCGTCTTCATCGGCTCCTGCACCAATTCGCGCATCGAAGATCTCCGCGCCGCCGCAAAGATCGCCGCCGGCCACAAAGTTTCATCGCACGTCAGCGCCATGGTCGTTCCGGGATCGCAAGCCGTCAAAACACAAGCCGAAGCGGAAGGGCTCGACAAAGTCTTTATCGAAGCTGGCTTTGACTGGCGCGAGCCTGGCTGCTCCATGTGCCTCGGCATGAACCCTGACATTCTCTCGCCCGGCGAACGATGTGCTTCGACAAGCAACCGTAACTTCGAAGGTCGCCAGGGTCGTGGAGGCCGCACGCATCTGGTCAGCCCGGAAATGGCCGCCGCAGCCGCCATCGCCGGCCACTTCGTCGACATCCGCAACTGGCACGTCAACGAGGAGGTGACCGCCTAATGGAACCGTTCAAGACACTCACCGCACTGGCAGCGCCGCTCGACCGCACGAACGTCGACACGGATCAGATCATCCCGAAACAGTTCCTCAAGCGCATTGAGCGGACCGGCTATGGCGAGTTTCTTTTCTTCGACTGGCGTCGCACGGCCGCAGGCGATCCCAATCCTGAATTCGAGCTTAACGACCCGCGCTATCAGGGCGCCCAAATACTCATCGCCGGTAAGAACTTCGCCTGCGGGTCCAGCCGCGAGCATGCCGCCTGGGCCTTAAGCGACTACGGATTTCGCGCCGTGATCGCCCCCACTTTCGCCGACATCTTTTTCTCCAACGCAGGCAAGAACGGCATTGTCCTCGTCCGTTTGAGTGAAGAGCAAGTCGCACAACTGCTTTCCAACGCGAAGAACATTCCGAGCTATCAACTCACTGTCTCGCTCGAAGACCAAACCGTCACCGACACACATGGATTTCATGCAACCTTTGAGGTCGATCCCTTCCGCAAGTTCTGTCTCATCGAAGGTCTCGACGATATCGGATTAACCCTGCGCCACGCCGCAGCACTCGACGCATACGAGACGCAACACGACAACGCAACCTGGCTCAAAGCAAAATGAAGCGGAGTTAGTGGTTAGCGGAGCTAGCGGAGTTAGCCCGCAAATCGAGCGAATGGACCAACACCGCTAACTCCGCTAGCAACGCTAACACCGCTATCAAGGACACAATGACCATCGAAGGCAAGCGTCAAAGCATCCCGTTAACTGAAGGCCCAAGCAGGGCCGCCGCCCGCTCCTATCTACGCGGGGCCGGTTTCGCAAAAGAAGATCTGCACAAGCCCATCATCGGTGTCGCCAACACATGGACTGAGATCGGAACCTGCAACGTTCATCTCCGCGAGATCGCAGAAGCTCTGAAGCAGGGCATTCGCGAAGCCGGCGGAACTCCCATGGAATTTAATACCATCACTATCCACGATGGCATCACCATGGGCACGCAAGGCATGAAGGCTTCGCTCGTCTCGCGCGAAGTGATTGCCGACAGCATCGAACTTGTCGCGCGCGGCAATCTCTTTGACGGCCTCGTCGGCATAGGCGGCTGCGATAAAAATATGCCCGGCATCATCATGGCGCTCTGCCGCCTCGATATCCCCGGGATGATGCTTTATGGCGGATCCATTGCACCCGGGAAGATCAACGGACCCGATGGCAAAATGGTGGATATCACCATTCAAAATGTCTTTGAGGGCATCGGCTCGCACGCTGCCGGCCGCATCGACGACGCAGGACTCGAAGTTCTTGAAGCCAACGCCTGTCCCGGCGCTGGCGCATGTGGTGGTCAGTTCACCGCTAACACTATGGCCATGTCTGGCGAAATTCTAGGCATCTCGCCCATCTATCTTTCGGGAGTGCCCGCCAAATCGAAGGACAAGCTCGAAGCCTCGCGCGAAGCCGGCCACATTCTCATGGACGCAGTCCGCGCCAATCGCAAACCCTCGCAGATCATCACCCGCACGTCGATCGAGAACACCATCGCCAGCGTTGCAGCCAGCGGTGGGTCCACCAACGCTGTGTTGCATCTTATCGCCATAGCGCGCGAACTCGGGATTCCCTTGAACGTTGACGATTTCGACGAGATCAGCAAACGGACACCATTTATTTGCGACCTGACGCCGGCAGGCAAATATGTTGCCTCGGATTACCAGGCCGCAGGCGGTTCGCGGCTTCTCGCACAACGTCTCATCAATGCCGGCCATGCAGACGGAAGCACCCTCACTATCAGCGGCAAGACGCTTGCAGAAGAAGCAGCCCTCGCCGTCGAGACACCCGGCCAGCCAGTCATTCACACCTTTGAAGATCCCATCAAGCCCACCGGTGGCCTCGTCATTCTTAAAGGCAACCTCGCGCCCGAAGGATCGGTGATGAAGATCGCCGCCGCCAACCGCGTCGAACATCGCGGCCCCGCTCGCGTCTTCGAATGTGAGGACGACTGCTTCGCCGCTGTGCAAGCAGGACAGATTAAACCTGGCGATGTGCTTGTCATTCGCTACGAGGGGCCAAAGGGCGGCCCCGGCATGCGCGAGATGCTCCAGGTCACCGCAGCCGTCTCCTCCAACGCCGAACTCAGCGCGCACGTTGCGCTGCTCACAGACGGCCGTTTCAGCGGCGCAACGCGCGGCTTCACAGCCGGGCACGTAGCTCCGGAAGCATTCGTTGGCGGACCCATCGCCGCCGTCCGCGAGGGAGATATCATCCACTTCGATATTCCCAATCGCAAGCTGACCCTCGAAGTCAGCGATGAAGAAATCGCCGCACGTCTCAAGGGATTCACGCCGCCCGCGCTTCGTTGGCCCAAAGGCGTCTTCCGCAAATATGTTGACCGCGTAACCAGCGCCTCAGAAGGCGCCACAACGTAAGAGGCAGTTTTAAGTTCTAAGTTGTCTGTGGTCAGCCACCGGCATACTTACAACTTAGAACTCACAACTTATAACTCGTAGTTTTCAAGGAGTCATCCATGGGAACCATTGACAACACGCAAGCCTCAAACGCCCACCTCACCACTCCTACCCGTCTCACCGGTGCGGAAATCCTGTGGGCCACACTCGTAGGCGAAGGCGTTACCACCGTCTTCGGCTATCCCGGCGGCGCCATCCTGCCCGCCTACGACGCATTGCGGAAGTTCCCCCTCCATCACGTCCTCGTCCGTCATGAGCAGGGCGCATCGCACATGGCTGACGGCTATGCGCGCGCCTCGGGCAAGGTCGGAGTAGCCATCGCCACCAGCGGCCCCGGCGCCACGAATCTTGTCACAGGCATCGCCACCGCCATGCTCGACTCCATTCCCATCGTCTGCATCACCGGCAACGTATCCAGTAAAGTTCTCGGCACAGACGCGTTCCAGGAAGTCGACATCACCGGAATCACGCTCCCTGTCACCAAGCACAACTTTCTCGTAAACCGCACAGAAGATCTCGCCGCTGCCCTGCGCAGCGCTTTCCAGATCGCTGTTTCCGGTCGGCCAGGCCCCGTACTTGTTGACATCACCAAGGACGCGCAGCAAGGCACGGCCATCTTCGACTTCGCCGCCGCCAAGCCGCGCCCCTATCGCCCCCACCCCATGCTTCGCGTTGCAGAGTCCGACCTCACGCAAGCCGCCGAACTCATTCGCAACGCAAAGCGCCCTGTCATTCTCGCTGGCCATGGCGTCTCAGAATCCGGCGCAATGGAACAAGTCCGCACACTCGCAGAACGCGCGCAGATCCCGGTCGGCCTCACCCTTCTCGGCCTCGGCTCGTTCCCCGCTTCGCACCCGCTCAATCTCGGCATGATGGGCATGCACGGCGAGTCCTGGCTCAACAACGCGATACAGGAAGCCGACCTGCTCATCGCCTGCGGCATGCGCTTCGACGACCGCGTCACCGGCACTCTCGCTACCTACGCTCAGAAAGCGAAGAAGATTCACATCGAGGTCGACCCCGCTGAAGTCAATAAGAACGTTAAAGTGGACGTGGCGCTCGTCGGCGATCTTCGCGAAGTCCTCGAACAATTGCTTCCCAGAATCGCCGGGCGGGACGGCTCCGCATGGATCAAGACCATCGAAGCCAGCAAAGGCGCATCCGCCGTGCGCGACATCAAAAACATTCCCGACTTCGGCCATCTTTATGCCGCTCACGTCATGCACGATCTGTGGCGCATCACAGGCGGCAACGCAATCGTAGTTACCGACGTGGGCCAGCACCAGATGTGGGAGGCGCAGTACTTCCACCACGAGCAACCGCGCACGCTCATCACCTCCGGCGGCCTCGGAACAATGGGTTTTGCTCTACCCGCAGCCATTGGCGCGAAATTCGCCTGCCCTGAGAAAGAAGTCTGGGTCGTCGCCGGCGACGGCGGCTTCCAGATGACCGCTGCCGAACTCTCGACAATCGCGCAGGAGAAAATCAAGATCAACATCGCCATCATCAACAACGGCTATCTCGGTATGGTCCGCCAGTGGCAGGAATTCTTTTACGACAAAAACTACGAGTGTACTCCGCTGGTCAGCCCGGACTTCGTTATGCTCGCCGGCGCTCACGGCATTCAAGGACTAGCCGTTCGCACCCGCGCTGAAGTTGCACCCGCCGTCGATGCAGCCCGCTCCGCAAATGGCGCATTCCTGCTCAACTTCATGGTCGAAAAGGAAGAGTCCGTTTACCCCATGATTCCCGTCGGCGCAGCACTTCACGAGATGATCCGCCGCCCTGAACACGACCCGCTGCTCGAGTCGCCGAACGACAAGTAGCAAGGCAGTTGTAAGTTGTCAGTTGTCAGTTGTCAGTTTCTGAGACGGTAACGTCACGTATCGATTTGGCGATAGCAGGTAACTTACAACTTACAACTGTTCACTGACAACTGGAAAGGCATTTATGCTGCATACATTCGTTGCATATGTTGAAGATCTGCCCGGCGTGCTGACCCGCGTCGCTTCGCTCTTCCGCCGCTTGAACATCAACATTAATTCCCTCACCGTTGGCCGCAGCGAGCGCCCCGGCCTCTCACGCCTCACATTGGTTTGTGATGCCTCTGCTGAAGCTGGGAATCGCGTCCGAGCCAGCCTCTTCAAACTTGAAAACGTGGTCGATGTGGACGACATTGCCGGCGCTCCCGTCGTCACTCGGGAGTTGGCTCTCATCAAGGTCGCCGCCACGCCACGCAACCGGGCCCAGATCTTCGACCTGGTTGAGGTCTTCCGCGCCCGCATCGTTGACCTGACGTCCGAGTCGCTCATGATTGAAATGACCGGCGTTGAAAGCAAGATCGAAGGCCTAATCGAGGTGCTGCGTGAAGATGATGGCCGTATCCTCGAAATCTGCCGCAGCGGTAAAATGACCATGCGCCGTGGCCACCACACTTCCAGCGTTCTCAAAGCCATGGGCGCGGGTCCAGCAGAGCCCGAGACCGAGCCCGCAGAACATTTCGAAGACAGCGTCGCCGCTGAACCCGAATAAGATTTGATTGAATCCGTCCTCCAGAGCGAAGCACAGCGAAGTCGAAAGCCTGCTTCTGCTTCTTAACTTCAATGATCGGGACTCTCCTTGTCACAGTCCCAAACCCTAAAGGAAAACAAGAGAAAATCATGGCAAAGACTTACTACGATAACAACGCCGACCTGTCCCTCATCCAGGCAAAAAAGGTAGCCATCATCGGCTACGGCTCCCAGGGGCACGCCCATGCTCTTAACCTGAAAGATTCGGGAGTGCATGTCAAGGTCGGCCTCGCCGCCGGCTCCAAATCCATCGCCAAGGCTGAGAAGGCCGGCCTCGAAGTCGATACGGTTGCCAATGCAACCAAGTGGGCGGACGTGGTCATGGTTCTGGTTCCCGATCAAACGGCAGCCAAACTCTATGCCGACGAAATCGGCCCCAATCTTGCCGACGGCAAGCTGCTCCTCTTTGCGCACGGCTTCAACATCCATTACAAAACCATTATCCCGGCGCCCGGTATCGACGTGGGTATGGCCGCACCTAAGGCTCCCGGCCACCGCGTGCGCGAAGTCTTCATCGAAGGCGGCGGCGTACCCGGCCTTATCGCCATCCACCAGGACGCGACAGGAACCGCGCATGCGCTGAATCTCAGCTATCTCAAAGGGATCGGCTGCACCCGCGCCGGAGTTCTCGAAACCACCTTCAAGGAAGAAACAGAGACCGATCTCTTCGGCGAACAGGCTGTGCTCTGCGGCGGCGTCAGCGCCCTGATCAAGGCGGGCTATGAAACCCTCACCGAAGCCGGCTATCAGCCGGAGAGCGCTTACTTCGAAGTCCTGCATGAGCTCAAGCTCATCGTCGATCTCATCTATCGCGGCGGCCTGGCTTACATGCGTTACTCCATCTCCGATACCGCGGAGTGGGGCGATTACGTCTCCGGCCCGCGCGTCATCAACGAAGAAAGCAAGAAGGCCATGAAGGCCATCCTGACCGAGATTCAGGACGGTACGTTTGCCAAGCGATTCCTCGCGGACCAGAACTCCGGCCGCAAGGAGTTTCAGGCCTTCCGCGACGCCGAAGCCGCTCATCCCATCGAAATCATCGGCAAGACGCTGCGCGCTTCCATGCCGTTCCTCGACCCAGTCACCGTGGAAGAAGTCGCTAAAAACCGCTAAGAAAACGGCCTCCAGAGTGCTCTGGAGGCTGTTTTTTCGCTTAAAAACGCTCAAATATGTCGCTTTTTGAGGGTCTATTTTCAAGTAAAGCCGATAGAGTATTGTTGAAGAGTTTCCTGCATCTTGCTGATTTAGAACATGCTACCCGCTAACATAAACTTGGGCTCCGCCCGGGAAATTCCCGTTTTTTGGGGAGGGGGGTGGGTGGGGTATTTTTTGCGCTTCCCAGCAGAACCTGGGGCACGTACGGCTGAGGTTTGGCATAC
>Ga0302201_10000789_pt1 | contig 28659 bp, 22 predicted proteins | sample II_Bog_N3_2_FD_194586 | JGI IMG/M metagenome (GOLD analysis project Ga0302201, IMG submission 194586) | Peat permafrost microbial communities from Stordalen Mire near Abisko, Sweden - II_Bog_N3_2 | ecosystem: Environmental > Terrestrial > Soil > Wetlands > Peat | place: Sweden: Abisko... | reverse complement strand
CCGTGAGAAGCCAAATCTGGTGCGCCATCGCCACCTATGTGCTGATCGCCATCGTCAAGAAGGAACTAAAACTCGACGCCTCGCTCTACACTTGTCTACAGATTCTGTCGGTGTCGATCTTCGAGAAAACCGAGATTTCATGCGCCCTTCAGCCATATCTCCACAGAACCGACCAATCTGCTTTCTCTAACCAACTGAATCTATTCAACATCTAACCGGACACCAGTGGTAGGAGTTCTCTTCTGAACGGGAGCATTCTCACTTTTTCCTGCATACCAGTTCTCCGCCGCCCAGCGGAACGATCAGGGCATCGACTCCGGGGTCTTCGAGCGCGCGATCAAGCATGGGTTGCAAGGTGGCCTGATGGTTGATGGCGTTGTCCGCGACGAGAATGCCGCCCGCAACCATGCGCGGTACCAACGACTCGTAGCAGCGGCAATAGATATCCTTTTCGGCGTCGAGAAAGCAGAAGGCGATCTCGTTCAATTCCGGCAGGCGGTCCAGCGCGTCGCCGTGAACGAATTCGACCACGTCCCAGACGCCGGCCGCGTCGAAGGTCTGGCGCGCGAGTTCGGCCTTCTCGGTCAATATCTCGTAGGTCGTGATCTTCCTGCCCGCCGACCGGCAGGCCAGTGCAAGCCAGAGCGTGGAGTATCCCGCGCTGGTTCCGATTTCGATCCAGCGGCCTGGAGGCGACGCTGCCGCCAGGATAGCGATGAATCTGCCCACCTCCGGCGGAATCTGGCGAAGCCGCTTGAGGCGCGGCGTTCCATCCGTGCGGTCGCGAGCGTTGATCCGCTCCAGCTCACGCATCCGGGCCATCATGGTTTCAGGTATCTCGTGGAACATCTTCTCCCTCAGTACTTCGGCACCTTGGGGTCGATCTCCTCGCTCCAGGCGTGGATGCCGCCGGCGAGGTTCGCGACGCGGGGGTAGCCCGATTGCTTGAGAAACTCCGCGATCCGCTGGCTGCGGACGCCCGAATGACAGTGGACGATGACCTCGCGGTCGCGGTCGATCTCGCCCAGCCTCTGGGGCACTTCGTTCTGCGGAATCAACCTTCCGCCGATCTGGGCGATCTTGTACTCCCATGGCTCGCGCACGTCGAGAATGTAGACCTCCTCGCCGGCATCGATGCGGCGCTTCAGCTCTTTTACGGTGAGTTGGGGAATTCCATTCTTCAAGGTTCTCTCCTCGGTCGGTTTGGGTGGGATGCCGCAAAACTGCTGATAGTCGATCAGGTGTGTGATGGTGGGGTCTTCGCCGCAGACCGGGCACTGCGGATTCTTGCGCAGCTTGAGTTCCCTGAAGCGCATCTTGAGGGCATCAACCAGCAACAGCCGGCCGATCAGCGATTCCCCCTTGCCCAATATAAGTTTGATGACCTCAGTAGCCTGGATGATGCCGATCAGTCCGGGCAGAATGCCCAGCACCCCGCCCTCAGCGCAACTGGGCACCAGGCCGGGCGGCGGCGGCTCTGGATAGAGGCAGCGGTAACAAGGGCCTTCTTTGGCGGCGAAAACGCTCGCCTGGCCCTCGAAGCGGAAGACCGAGCCGTAGACGTTGGGCTTGCCCAGCAGAACGCAGGCGTCGTTGACCAGGTAACGGGTGGGGAAGTTATCCGTGCCGTCGGCCACGATCTCATAGTCCTTGAGGATATCGAGGGCATTCGCGCTGCTGAGCATAGTGTCGTGCTTGATGATCTGGACGGCCGGATTCAGGGCCTTGAGCTTCTCCTCGGCCGAATCCAGCTTCCTGCGCCCGATGTCGTTGGTGGAGTGGATGATCTGCCGCTGCAGGTTGCTCGCGTCCACCACATCGAAATCGACCAGCCCCAGCGTCCCAATGCCCGCCGCGGTGAGATAAAGCGCCAGAGGCGAGCCCAGTCCGCCGGCTCCCACGCAGAGTACGCGCGCCGCCTTCAGTCTTCGCTGGCCATCCATGCCCACTTCGGGCAAAACCAGATGCCGTGAGTACCGCCCCACCTCGCTGGTCGTCAATTCTGACAGCTTCGTAGTCATGGTCCTGCTCTCGGCTGGTAACGGTTGCATATCTCTTTGCGGGGAAATAATCCGCTGCCGCGTCGTTTCAAGATAGGCTAACAAACGTGAGCGGCTCCGGCATCCCGGAGCCGCTCGCTTGTTTCCTGCGCTTGAGGGGTGAAGTTGACTACTGCGTGGCTTTCTTTGCAGGCATCGCAGGCTTGGCCGCGGCGGGCTTTGGCTTCCAGAAAGTGGGATCGGCCTTGATAAACTCCTCCGGCGGATAGCTCTGCGCGGGGTTAACCGAGTAAAGCTCGAACCTGTCGGCTGCGATGGCCGCGGTGCGCAGTTCCCGCATCTTTGCCTTATCCTCGTCGGTCAGAACCGCGGTGAATTTTGACTCCTCCGCATAGCTCTGGTCGATATCGGCCATGGAGTTGTCGCTGGTGAGGAAGACATAGGAGCCGACCTGATCTCCGTACTCCACGCGGTATGCGCCCCAATGGTCGCTGCTGCCGGCCTTGTCGGCGAGGGCAATCCACATCTTCACCAGATCGGCAAATTCCTTGCCGTGGCCGGGACGAACGCTGATGATGCGAGCTTCAAGGAAATGCCCGTGGGAGATATCGGCTCGGCTATGATAGCTCAGTTCGGGAACCGAGCTGAAGATCAACTGCTTGGTCTCCTCCAGCAGTTCTCCGTCGTCCATATTGAGACGCTCGAACTCCTTCGCGCTGGCCGGATCCTCGAAGACCTTGTTGGCCTTTTGCATGGCATCAAAGGAGTCAAATGGAGCCAGATAGATGGCCCGAGCCTTGCCCGACATCGAGTTGAAGGCGACGTAGTGGATGGGATACTTGGCCCTGGTCATGGCCTGGACGAAGGCGCCCTCCGTCTTGTCGTGGGCCATGCCGCCCTTGCCGGGCTTGGTGTATTCCACGGTGACCTGCAGGTACTTCGGAGTCGAAACAGTTGTAGATGACATGTTTTGCGCCGCGGCCGTCGAACTGCCGGCAACCGCGAGTGACAGTCCCAACAAAAGGGGGCTGATCTTGTTCATAGGTAGAACCTCCTGGATTGGCTCGGAGATCGAACGCGAGGGGGGAGGCGGGGAAACCGGGGAAGCGCGTACGCTCAAAGTCTGTGTGATTATCCTGTCCAAAGCTCATTCATGTAAAGAGGTTTCTCGATTATTCATAGAGGTTTCTCCGGCTTGGTCCATGATCCTGTCGGGCCGGCGCCTCCATCGCTCACCTGGATCGTCTCCTGCTCGAAGCGCTTCTCTTCCCCGGTGGCGCCGGCCAGCAGAAAGGACCTGGTTTCGGTGGCCTTTCCCTGGGCGACAGCCGTAATCACATACGAGCAGCCCAGCCAGTGGGCTTCGGCCATGTCTGTCGGCGACCAATGAGCCGGGTGGTCGGGGTGGGAGTGGTAAAACCCGGCAATCTTCAGGCTCCGGCGTCGCGCCTCGCCCTCCATCCTTACCAACTCCGCCGGGGCGATCTGGTACCGGTTGCGTGCCGAGCCGATCTTCTCGTTGGATGCGCGCACCGCCGCCTCGACCTGCCAGCCATCGAGCGTAAGTTTCCCCAGCAGCGCTCCACAGCACTCGTAGGGGTAAGTTTCTTCCCCATGAGTGCGAATTGCCGCGTAGACCGCCTCGGTCAGCCGAAGAAGGCGGACGGGCGGCGTTCTTCCGATACGCTCCGGAAGCGGGGAACCGGGCTTCGCTTGTGAATCTTCGATCTCCATGGGAATTGCGGTTGGCGCTCCGGGTATGCGAGATTGGTGATGCGAGGTTAGAGTTTCAAGGCGACTCTGCCGATAGCTGTCTCATTATCCTCGCAGACTGGAAGGCGACCGTGAGCCGGAAATCGGGCAACCCGAACTTTGAGCAGACTGTGGAGACGCTTCGCGCGCATTCCTTCAATGTGGCAGACTGGGCCGGGGTTGCGGGCGGCGTGCTGGTCAGCAAGCACGGGGCCGGGGCGGTCCTTGTCCCCGCCGCGGACAAGGAGTCGCCGGCTGCCTTCGCTCTTCGGCCCGGAGCGCTGGTCGGGGGCAAGGTGGCTCGGCTGCTGGACCGCGGCTACCAGAAGTTCTTGTTGACCGGCGAGTTTGAGCTTCCCGCCTCAGCCAGCCAATTGCAGGCGATTCACCTCTTCAGCGAAGAGTTGAAGCAGGTGACCGGGGCCATAGACCTTTACAACGAGGCGCTCGGGACCACAAGCGACCTGTACCTGTATGACCGCTTGCAGGGCCGTGAAGCCGCGCATCCTCCCCTTCCATCCCCGCCGGAACCGGCTGGGGGACACTAGTTTTCCCCCCAACGCAGGCGGTGATGGCGATGGAATCGGAAGAAAAGGCGGAAGAGGTTGCGGCCGGGCAACAGAGCCGCCGGACCGTTCCCCGCTTTGACGTGGACGAAGATGCCCATCTCCTGCTGGTGAAACACGGCGCAACCCTCCCCTGCCGCATCGTCGATCTCAGCCTGAGTGGCTGCCGCGTTTGCACCCAGGAGCGGTTTCCAGCCGGAACCATGGTCCAGGTCGAGGTCAATTTCAGCGTGCGCGGGCTGGCCTTTCGTTTCCGCGGCCTGACCCAATGGACCGACGGCCGGCATCAGGTCGGTATTCGCTTTGTGGATCTCCCCGAGCGCCGCAAAGAGGAGCTGATCGAGGCGCTCAGCGAGGTCGAGGAGGAGAATGCCGCCAAAGCAGCACGCCTGGCCGCGGAAAAACTGGCTGCCGAGGAGCAGGCAGCCGCATTGGAGGCCGCCGAGGCCGCGCTTCTTGCGGCTGTCGCGGCCGCAAGGCGGGACCAGGAAGAGGCGCCCTGCCGGCCTCCGGTTCTCGGCCCAGTCGAGACAATTGCCGGGCGTCCCGTCCTCCCCGCGTCAAGGCCCACCCGGCTCAAACTCCGCTCACCATCCCGCACAGAGGTCGATACTTCCGTCCTGATTCATCTCATCCATGCCGGATCCTGGCTGCAAGCGCAGATTCTCGACCTGAGCCCGAACGGTTGCCGCGTTTCTACGGAGGAAGAGCTTTCTGTGGCCATCTACACGCGGGTAGAAACCGAGTTTCGCCTGGATGGGCTGCCCTTCCGCCTCGACGGCGTCATCCAAGGCGCCCGTGACGGGGACGCACGCAACGTCGGCATCCGCTTCCTCGAGATGAGCAGCCGCAAGCAGGAGCAAGTCGAACAACTGATCGAAGAGTTAGGGGAACAGACTGAATAGGGGACACCTGGCACCTTGCGGATCAACGCTTGGATTCACCGGCGGCGGGCGGCCCGGCTCTGACCGGCCCCAAGAGAATGGGTGCCCCAGGTCTCGCATCTGAAACCTGGGAGACCACAAACCCTGAACAAGCGGGCGAAAGGTGGGCTACCACGAACTTCGTCCGTCGGACTGAACGTGGAGTCCTTTCGTCATGGCAAGTAAGTATCCTCCGGAAAATCCGGAGGCCTTACGGTTGGTGGCCCCTCGAAGGGGCCTCACGAAGCGCCTTCTGACTGGAACAGCCTTCACCATGGGCGCAGTACAGGTTGGCCAGCAAACCCCGCGCCGTAGGCGCAGTGGTTGTTAGCCCAGCGCTTCAGCGCTGGGAAGCGGCGATAAAAGAAGAGAACCGGAGTCCCGTAGGGACGGCGCTTCGTGCGCCGCGCCCATCCTTTTTTGCGCTTGTTGCGAAAGAGCGAGGAATCGGAAACCTGGACGACTCCCGTAAATGTCAAACTCCTGCCGCCGCCCCGGCAAGGCCGGGGCCTCTCCCAAGCCGAATAGATTTGCACGTCAACAGCAGCGCGGAGTCTTTCGCTTTCCGACGTTCAGTTGTTAGCATCATGCTCAGCCGGAGGCTTGGAATGGACTACGACGAGGACAAGGTGGACGAGTTGGTGCTGGCGCTTCTGTGTCTGACGCAGACCGGCGAAGGCCGCGCATGGAAGGGTCACGACTGGGACGCCATGGAGCGGCTGCACGCCAAGGGGTATATCTCCGACCCGAAGAGCAAGGCCAAGTCAGTTGTGCTGAGCGAAGAGGGTGAGCGGCTGTCGCGGGAACTCTTCGAGCGGCACTTCGCCCGCAAGCGATGAATCCCGGCGCAGGCGGCGCTTGGCGGATGGCGCATCCTAAGTCTCTCTCATTGCTAACCTTCCCTCAAATGTGGGACGGCGGGCGGCCTAGGTCTGACCAATAAGCATGTGTGGCCCATGTCTGGATTTTCAGACATGGGAGACCACCTTGACCGGCCTTCTTTCGTTCTCCGAGGAAAGCGGGGGTTACCACGAACCTCGACCGTCGGATCGGGCGCGGAATCCTCTCATCACCGTGAAACCTCCGCTGCGAGGTTTTTTCCCCGTCCGCTGCGGAATCTCCGCCCGGTTTGCAGATAATTATCCTCCACCGGCGCAAAATGTGAATAGTTGTCCATGCCCCTTCGGTTCACAACTAGTCATGAAAATCGATCCATGGCAGCCCGTTGCTCCCCGCTCCCGTAGGGAGCAGGTGAAAGTAGCCCCGGATGGAGCGAAGCGTAATCCGGGGAATGCAGGCCAATGAGGATCTGCGCCCCGTAGGGGCGCATCGAGAGGCGCAATTATGGGAACTAAAGAGAATCCCGAGAATCATTTTCGAAGAAGTTCAGGGCGAGGGATGATGGCGATAACGGCACAAGCGGCAAAAAGATCGAACACCAACGGGAGATTGCCGGCTCCCTGTATGCTTTTCGGACCCCCCTCCCCCCTATTTACCGTGAAACCGTGAAACTGTGAAGAGACGGGCGGTGCCCCCTCGGGGGGTCCATTCTCCCTTTCTCCGCTCTTTTTGAGTGAGGTTTGAGACTGCGAACGAGGCGGATGAACTGTCTTGGGTTCATGCAATTGCCCCGGCATTAGCGCCCAAGGGTGTACAGCGGGCGGCCCGATGCAGTATCCTAAGCATTAATCCATGATCTTTTCCCGCGACTACATCGGGTATCTGGCCCGCCGGACCGTCAAGCATCTCATCGACGCCAAGATGATCACTACCAGCGACTTGAAGGTGACCGAAGCGCGCGTCACCGGGGGGCTGACAGAGGAACTGTCGCTCGAGGACCGAATCAACGAGGAGGTGCGCGTGATTCTGGACGCCTACTCCGAGGAGATGCGCAAGTCCGGCGCGCAGTATGCCGAGATGTTTAAGAAGGTGAAGGCCGAGCTTACCAAGAAATACAAGGCGGTGCTATGAGGATCAGCCCCGACAAGCTCAACAAGCTGGCCCACACCGTGGCCGACACCCTGGCCGAGATTGATGAGGTCGGCTTTCTGGAGGATCGCAACACCATCCGCCAGGAGGCGAAAAAGGCGCTCACCGCCCTGCTCACCCAGGAGGCCGGAATTGACTCCGCCGCCCGGACCAAGATCGCCAACCAACGCAAGATCATCGTGGAAGGCTCGCAGGAGTGGGAGATCCTCTACCGCAAGTACTACAACGACGAAGTGCGCAAGCTGGGGATCTAAGCGATACTCTTCAAATGGCTGTCATCCTGGGCGGCCGGGGCGTAGCGAAGGGAATCGAGAGATCTGCTTTTCGGGGTACGGCTATTCCGCAACGCCGCTCTTTGGCAGCAGCCCGAGTTTTTGATAAAGTAAGAGTGTGGCCGGTGACGGCCAGCCCAGCAACTGTGTGGCGCTATCGTCTAGGGGTTAGGACGTGAGATTCTCAATCTTAAAACCCGGGTTCAATTCCCGGTAGCGCTACCAACTAACACAAGTTAAAGTACTCTGTCCCGGCGACCGCTCCGAACAGGCATTACTGGCCGAAACCACGGAAGTCCCTGGCATGATTCCGACGCAACAGGCTGCCGGCCGTCATCGGACCCGGAATCTTGCGGATTCTCCGGCGTCACCGACTCTTCCTGCGGAATTGCCCATTCGTTATCGACTCCCCAAACGTGAGACGGGGAGCGTGCGCATCGCGCTCCCCGGCGTGGCCCTGTTTGTCAACTCGCGGCCTTCACGGCGAAGCTCTGCGAGACCAGCGGGGCGGCCGAATAGGTGCTGTTGCCGGCCTGCGTGGCATGAATCACGCAGCTGCCCGCGGTCAGCATGGTGGCCGTGGTTCCAGAGACAGAGCAGACTGAGGTTGTAGCCGAGGCAAAGCTGACTGTCAGCCCGGAGTTGGCTGTGGCGGATAGAGTCACATTCGCTCCGACTATCTGGCTTCCAATCGTCGGAAAGGTAATGGTCTGGCTCAAGGGGGTTACCACGACTTTCTGCGTCACGATGGGAGCCGCGGCGTAGTCCGGATTGCCATTTTGCAGGGCATGAAGGTAACAGTTCCCCGCAGTCAGCAGCGACAGCGTCGTTCCTGAGACGGTGCAGATCGTCGGTGTAACTGAGGCGAAGCTGACCGACAGGCCGGAATTCGCCGTGGCCGAGAGAGTTACTTGCGTCAAGGGATACACGGGTACGGCGACAGTCGCGAAGTTGATGGTCTGGATGATGGGATGCACGTCGATGTCGTATGCGAGCAGCGGAGCCGCGGCATAAGTGGCATTGCCCGCCTGAGTGGCGTGAATGTCGCAGGTTCCGGCGATCACCAGCGAGGCCGTGTTGCCGGAGAGAGTGCAAACCGTCGGAGTAGCCGACGCCAGAGTAACCGGCAGCCCGGAGCTGGACGAGGCGCTCAGGGCCAACTGCGACAAGGCGTACTGGGTTCCGGTGATCGGCGTAAAGGTGATGCTCTGGTGGGCCAGATGCACGGCGACAACCTGCGTGACCGGCGTGGCCGCGCCATAGAGCGTGTTGCCCGTCTGCGTGGCTTGCAGGATGCAGGATCCTCCGATGAGCAGCGAGACGGTGTTGCCCGCGACGGAACAAACTGTGGGAGTCGTGGTAGCGAAGCTGACCGCGAGCCCCGAGCTGGCCGTGGCGCTGAGGGTTATCTGTGACAAGGCGTACCAGGCGCCGGTGATGGTTTTGAACGTAATGGTCTGCTGCGCGGGATGGACATAGAAGCCCTGCGAAACCGTTGCAGCCGCGGTGTAGCTGGGGTTGCCGGCCTGCGCGGCGTGCAGGATGCAGGTGCCCACGGTGAGCAGCGACGCCATGCTGCCGGAGACGGTGCAGATGGCTGGAGTGGTGGAGGTGAAGGTAACTGTAAGGCCCGAGGTGGCCGCGGCCGACAGGGCGAGTTGGGTCAGCGCGTACTGTGCGGCGGTGATGGCGGGGAAGGTGATGGTCTGGGGCCCCTGAATTCCCATGCCGCTCAAAGGGATCGTCTGGGTGGCATAGCTTGGAGCGGCGGCATTGGGCGCATTATCGGTCAGCATCAGCGAGCCGGTGAGCGCGCCAATCGCAGTCGGCGTAAAGCTGACGGATAGGAAGCAGGTTGCGCCGGCGGCCAGCGTCCCGTCTGCGGATCCCGCCGCCACAAGCGGGCAGGCTCCATCTCCGCTGCTGTCGAACGTAAAGTCTCCCGAGATACTGGGGTTGTTTCCGCTCGACGGAGTCGGGAAGGTCAACGGCGCGTTGCCAACGTTCGTCACCGTGACCGTCAGCGGGCCGTCGGCTGTGTCGGTTGTTCCCGCCTTCGTTTTCGTCGCGAAGCTCAGGCTCGGAGGATCGGCCAAATCCTCTTTCAGTACGTGGTTGCCCAGGTAGTCGGCAATATAGATGTTGCCGCTGCCATCCACCGCCAGGCCAGCCGGGGCGGTAAGGCCGCTGGCTGAAACTACGCTCTGCGTGTAACTGCCAGCCGACAGCGTCTCCTTCAACACTTCCACTAATCCGGCATCGGAGATGTAGATGTTGCCGAAGGCATCCATGGCAAGGCCTTCCGGCTCTTCCAGTCCGCTGCCGATGCTGCTTTGCGTATAACTTCCAGCCGAAAACGTCTCCTTGAAAACGGTAGTATTTCCTGGATCGGAGATGTAGACGCTGCCGCTGCTGTCGACGGCAACCCCGTAGGGCGCAACGAGCCCCGTGCCTATGCTGCTCTGCGTGTAGCTGCCGTTTGAGAGCGTCTCCTTGAAGACCTGCTGGCTGCCGGAGTTGACGATGTAGACATTGCCGTTTGCATCCACGGCCACGCCGGTAGGAGCATTCAAGCTGCTCGCGACGGTGCTTTGCGTGTACGTGGTTCCCAAAGGCGTTTCTTTATAGACCGCGTTGCCCGTGTAATCGGCGATGTAGGTGTTGCCGGCCCCATCCACCGCAACGCCGCCGGGCGCCTGCAATCCGCTGGTGGGCAGAATCGTCTGGCTGTAAGTGCCAGCGGAGAAACTCCCCTTCAACACCTGGCTTTTTCCGGAGTTACCTATATAGATGTTGCCGAAACCATCCAACGCAACTCCGGCGGGCGAGGATAGTCCGCTGCCCAGAGTGCTTTGCCTTCCGGGTGGGAAGTTGACGAGCGGAGCCACTCCAGCGCCCTGCACGTAGCCGGTGGCGAGCACGTTGCCGGAGCCGTCGTAGAGAACCGCCGCGCCATAGCGCGCGCCTGGGAGCGTGGGATTGAAGCTGACGTTCAACGTGCAGGTTGTGCCGGCTGAGATGCTCCCCGGCGTGCAGGTGTCGTTTCCGGCATCGGTGAAGTCCAGGCCGGGCGCGCCTTGCGTCAACACGGCCGTCGAACCGAGGGTAGCGGCATGGTTGAATAGGAAGACAAGCGGAATCGACGATGAGGCGGCGCTACTCGTATTGGATTCTGAGGCGGACCGGATCACATTGGATGGCCGAGCGGTCCTGTTGACATCGGGGCTGACATCGGCGGGGGAGCCGCTGCTGGCGGTGTCGGCCGAACCGAAGTTTGTGCCCCCAGGCACGAGTTTATACGCGGAATAGTAGATGAGGGGGTTAAATTCGTAGATGCCGGAGAAGTTGACGTAGGAAATCCCGGTGACATAGAGGTTTCCGCTCCCATCCACTCCCAGGCTACTTGGTTCGTAGAAGGCGGCTACAGGATTTAGAGGCAAATCGAGGTTGCCCAGATAGTCGGCAATGGTGCCGTTCACGTTCTGTATCTCAAACAGAGTTTGGAAGCCCGCCGGGTCGCCCGAGTTAGGGTCGGAAGCGAGAAAGAAGACATCGCCGTTCGAATCCGTCGCTAGAGGTTGGTCGGGATCGACGTTCCCGGTGCTTTGCAGGTACTCGAGGGAATAGATGTCGAACCCGCCATAATTCACGAAAAGTTCATCCAAAATATTCCCCGTTCTGGCTACCATAGTTAAAATATGCCCGTTCCCATCCACAGCCACGGCAAGGGGGCTGCCCTCAGTTACGTCAAAATCAAAGCTCCATAGCGTGATGATGGACGGCGAAGCGGGTATGCTGCCGTTCACCGCCCTGATCCCCTTGATCTCGTGGGAGTAGACACCATCGACAATATAAACGTTGCCGTTCTTATCCACCGCCACGCCGTTCGGCGAGAGCCAACCGCTACCCAGCGCATTTACCGTGGCGTAGCCGCTCGAAGCCGTAAGCTCAAATACCGCCTTATTGTAGCGGTCGGTCACATAAACATTTCCGTTCTTGTCGATTGCGATGGCGCTTGGATCGACATACACATTTCCGTGCGGGTCGAGTACGGGGTTGGCAATCGCAGGAACCAGCGAAAGTGTATTGACCGTGGTATAGCCGCCCGCCGCCACAAGCTCGTAGACGGCTCCATCCTGGTAAGTGGCGCCGATGCCTCCACGGGCACAGGCAACAAAGATGTTGCCGCTGCCGTCTATAGCGACGCCATCGGGGTAGGTCAGCCCGCTGCCCAGCGTGTAGGCGGCGCCCATGAAGGTTACGGTCTGGGCCGCCGCGGCGGGCAGCAGCAGGCTGGCCAGGGCTAGCATCAAGAGTGAGAACAGCGTCCGAGGACAGGATAGCGGGCTTACGCGTGCGAAGACGAGCGATTTCATAGAAACTCCTCAGTTTCGGAAAGAGGGAACTGCGTGCGAGGAGGAAGCCCTCGCCGGTCACGGCTTCAAGTTCTCCATCGTGCGGCGGGAAGATCGCAGGCGCCGCGGAATCCACGGTTTGGGGTGTCGATTGCCTAGAGAATGGCGGGCCGCGCCTCAATGCGTGGCTCGCTCTGAAAGAGGAAGCCAGATTTTTCGATTGCCGTGTGGCCCTTGGGGAAGTGGTTCGTGCGAGGGTGCGCTACCGGCGATACGCCCGGCTATAGGTAAAGTAGACCATAAACCTCCAAAATACAAGCAACAACTTGATGAATAATCTCCGGTCCGCTACGGTGAGCCTCCCTGCTCCAGCCTTTCCATGTCTTTCCACCCCCGGCGCTGCAACGGCTGATTGTCTCCCTCACTCGACCAGTTTGAAGCGGGAGCTGCAGGGTTGGGGATTGAGCAGGCGTGAGCGCGGCTCAAGCCGGGAAGGCTGATTTCCAAGAGTTTAATGGATGAACTGATGCCGCGGTTGAAGCCCCGGCCGCTGGAGCCCGGCACCATCCCGGCGCGAACTTTGATAGCTTGAAGTTATGCATGAATCTGCTGCTCAATCCGGCATGGCTGGTCTCGATCTGGAATCGCTGGCTGGCGATGTTGTGGCGCTCGCCGTTGGCGCCGGCGCCAGCGATGCCGAGGCTGTTCTTCGCGAGGGCGACGAGTTCTCGGTTACCGTGCGCATGGGCCAGGTGGAGACGCTGAAGGAAGCCGGATCGCGAGGATTGGGACTGCGGGTCTTCCTGGGCAGGCGTTCGGCCTCGGCTTCGACAAGCGACCTGACCGCGGAAGGGATCCGCCAACTTGTGGCTGGTGCGCTGGCGCTGGCCAAGATGACCGAGGAAGACCCCTTCGCCGGCCTGCCGGAGGCCGGCGAGTTCGGTTCGCTCCCAGGAGATTTACGCCTTTTCGACGAAGATGTGTATTCGCTGCCGGGCGCGGAGCGCATCGAGTGGGCGCGGAGGGCCGAGGCGGCGGCGCTCGCGGCCGACCCGCGCATCACCAACTCTGACGGTGGCAGCTTTGAGGCGGCCACCGGGCGCAAGGTGCTGGCCAACTCGCGCGGCTTTGCAGGGGGCTACCGCACCAGCTATGCCGGAGTCTCGGCGGCGCCGCTGGCCGTGGACGTGAACGGCGCGATGCAGCGGGACGGCTGGTGGTCGAGTGCGAGGCGGCTTGCGGACCTCGATTCGCCTGAAGCGATTGGTAAGGAGGCAGCGCGGCGGGCGCTCCGCCGGCTGGGGGCGCGGCGCGTGGCCACGCAGCGGGTGCCCATCGTCTTTGCGCCAGAGGTGGCGCGTTCGCTCATTGGCTCGCTCTTCGAGGCGGCCTCAGGTGATTCGATCTGGCGCGGCGCATCCTTTCTGGCCGGGCGGCTGGGTGAGGAGATCGCTTCGCCGAATCTGACGATCATCGATGACAACACCATGCTGCTGCCCACGGGAATGGGCGGCTTCGGAACTTCTCCTTTCGACGGCGAGGGCCTGCCCTCGCAGCGCACTCTGGTAGTAGAAGCCGGCGTGTTGCGGAACTACCTGCTGAACACTTACGCCGCGCGCAAGCTGGGCATGAAGTCCACTCACAATGCCTCGCGCGGCCTGGCCGGCACGCCGGGGATCGGCTGCGGCAACCTCTATCTTGAACCCGGCACGCTCACCCCGGAGCGGATCATCGGCGATGTGCCCGCCGGCCTCTACGTCACCAGCCTGATGGGATTTGGCGTCAACGTGGTCACGGGCGACTACTCCCGCGGCGCAACCGGCCTGTGGATTGAGAACGGCCAGCTTACCCACGCCGTTGAAGAGGTCACCATCGCCGGCAACCTCGCCGAAATGCTCAAGAACGTGACCGCCATCGGCAACGACTTGGAGTTTCGCGGCGCGGTGGCTTCTCCCACCTTGCGCATTGACGGCATGACGATTGCGGGAGCCTGAGCGAGTGCCCATGCCGATTGAGCTCCAAACTCTTGCATTCGACCCGGCTGACGCCAGGGCTGCGCTGGCGCAACTGCCTGCAACCCCTGCGGTCTTCGCCCTCTATGGCGCTGAAGCGCACTTCGAGCCTTACATTGGGCGCACACCCAATCTGCGCGGACGGCTGGAACGGCTGCTCCAACCTTCGGCCAGGCACCCGCGACGTTTGCAGTTGGCCGGGCGGGTGCGGGAGATTCGCTGGCGGCTGACCGGCTCGGAATTCGAGTCGCTTCTTCTCCAATTTGAACTGCTCCAAAACGAGTACGGGACAAAGTGCCTTGAACGCATGCATCTGGGCGCGCCGGCTTTTATTCGCTTTCTGGGCTCCAATGCCTACCCGCGCATCGTGGTGACGAATCGCCCCAGTCAGCGCGAGAGCCAATGGGCTTACGGGCCGTTTCAGTCGCGGGCCGCGGCGGAGCGCTTTGCCGAGGAGGCGCTCAAACTGTTTCTGCTGCGCCGCTGCACGGAGGAGCTGGCTCCGAATCCCAGCCACCCCGGCTGCGTCTACTCGGAGATGAAGATGTGTCTCGCGCCCTGCTACCAGGGTTGCACGGACGAGCGCTACGGCGAGGAGGCCGCGGCAGTGGAGCGGTTTCTGGCTACGCGCGGCGAGAGCCGGCTCGTCACGCTCCGCGACGAGCGGGACGAGGCCTCTGTACGACTGGAGTTTGAGGCTGCCGCGGCTCTTCACTCGCAGGTTGCACGCGTCGAGAATGTGAGAGCGCTGGCTCCGAGCCTGGTTCGGCCTCTCAGCCAGCTTCAGGCGGTCATCCTGCAAGCCTCGGCCACTCCTGGCGAAGTTGCCGTCTTCCTCTATGAAAATGGCCGCCTGAGCGGGCCGGCGGGATTTTCGACCCTGGGCATGAGAATCCAGAATGAGCAATCCGGCTCGACTTCGCTCTTTGCGCATCCAGTCGTTTCTGAGCCGATTCCAGAAACGACAGGGATCAGGGATCAGGGATCAGAGCTCAGTTTGAACCATCCTGCGGAGACGCTGTCACAACCTGAGGCTGATTCATCAGAAGCATTGGCCTCGGGGATTGGCGCTCAAGAAGCCGCGCCGATGAAGCTAGCACGCGGCGCGCTCGAAGCCCGCATGGAGGCGGCGCTGGCCGCGCTGGCAGAGCACTCTGAATCTTCGTCGCCCACCCTTCGCCAGGGCCACCTGGCGCTGCTCAAACGCTGGTATTATCGTCCTGAAGTCCGCCGTACCGGCGAGATCTTCTTCCCCGACGCCGAGGGCCGCTGGCCCGTGAAGGCCATGCTGCGCGGCGTGGGACGGGTTGCCGGAAAGATGCTGGCTGCCGGGAACCACACAGAGTAATCAGTAACAGTTTATTTGCGTGGGGGTTGAGCTCTCTGAGAGCCTGGAGACCTGCCATTCGCCGCGTTGGAGCTCAATGATCTGGATGGTTGAAGTTTGTGGTGTCCCAAGTTCGACAGTCGGGATCTGGGGCGCCCGGCGATGGACACCCTGGGGCTCTTCGTCATGAGACCGCCGGGAGGAGCCGTAGCTGGAATAGGCTCAGCCTTCCTCGACGTCTTCGCCGTCATCCTCTTCGTCGTCTTCTTCGGGCTCGTAGTCCGGGCAACCTTCAGCAACGTCGCAGGTGGAACAAACGAACGGGTACGGGCAGGTACTGGTTTCCGGACCCAACTCATCGCCGCCGGGCGTGAGGGTCATGGAGTGGACCGCTAAGATCGGGACGATGTGCTGTCTACGTTCGACATTTTGCGAAGCGATCTGGAGGGCGTAGAGGTAGAGGCCGGCGTGGCGCGGGTCGAGCTTCGCGGAGCCCAGGGCGTTGAGGATCTGGGCGAGGGCAATCTGGATGGCGCTGCGATCCTCCAGAACGGGGAGCTTGAGCGGCTCATCCGGGGCGAGGGGCGGGGCTGCGGCGACGCGGTGCAGGCGGGTGTGGAAGTAACAATAGGGTTTGCCGCGGAGGGCTGGCGCCTGGCATTTGCAGCCGTTGGGCATGATGTGACGGCATTCGTTACACATTGCGGTGTTCTCCCTACCCCCACCCCGTCTCTGTGAGGAAAGTCTTTGTTTTCAATGGGATTCGGGGCGGGCTTCTCCGTAAATTTTTGATTCCGTTGGAGTTCTTTGCAGATTATTGAAAGCGAATGGGTTAGGGGCGATTTGTCGAAGCTCCTCGCTTCCAGCGCCTCCCCTGACTGCATTCGTTGCGGCCTGCACAGGTTTTGAAAGACACTATGGAACGATTGTGCGCCAAGGGCGGGTAATTATCTGCAATGATCTGGCTTCGTTGTTCCTGGGCCTGAATTGAGCGCGTGGCGTCGGAGGATAACGAAGCCGGGACTTGAATAGCCGATCGAAGATGCCCCCACGGCTTAGGATCCTGGTCTCCCACCCTTCGCTAGAAAAAAGCGAAGGATGGGCCACCCGAAACATTTCCCTTACTGGGAGACAGAATTGTCCCAGGTGTCTTCGGGGGATGCGGGTTCCCCGCCCTGGCGATTGAGGATGCGTCGGAAGGCTTCGCGGTCGGCGCGGTTGCGGCGCTGCGAGAAGAACTCCTCGGTCTGCATGGCGGCGATTTTCTCGGCAGCGGCGACTACCAGAAACTGGTTCATGCTGGTTCCGTCGCGGTCGCTGATGGTCTCAAGAGCCGTCTTGAGAGAGACCGGCAGACGCAGGGGGAAGGTGGCGATTTTCGTAGTCATGGTTTGATCCTCCTCAAGGCTTCGCCGGGGCGAATCACGTCGATGCCAAAGCTGCGCTCTGCCTCGCGCAGGTCTTTCTCGTTGAACGTCACGATGGCGTCGGCCCGCCCATTCACCGCTGCCTCCAGAACCAGCTCGTCGCCGGGATCGTGGAGTTGAGGGCGCCACCGAAAATGCGACTCAACAGGCTCGGCCATGGCGATCAGGCCGTCCACAAAAATCCCCGCTTCCGAAGCGGTAATCCCTGCCGCCAGCCGGTGTTCCGCCGACATGCATTTGGCTTCGTATTCCAGGGCCAAGGCCACGCTCAACAACATCGTCGCCCAGCCCTCATCGATCCGCCGCAGCAACTCCGCAGATGCGCCTCGCGGACTCCGCATTGCGGCAGGAACGACGTTGGTGTCGAGCAGGATTCTCACCTAAAAAAATGATACCACATCGCGGGCGATGTCATCAATTGGGGATTTGAAACTCGGAGGTGTGGGGTTCGTGGTATCCCAGATCCGAGAATCCGCACCTGGGCACCCGGCTGATTGAGTTCCGTGGGATGTGGGCCACCCGCCGGCGGGTCTAAAGACTAGGCGATTTCCAAACGCTAACTTCGGATTCGCGCTATCCTGTGTACAGGAAACTGCCATGCAGACCACCATTGAATTGCCGGAGCCGATTTACCGCCAGGGGGAGCAATTGGCGCGGCTGCGCGGCGTTACCGTGGCGGAGCTGGCTATTCGCGCGTTGGAGCGGGAGTTGCTTGCCGCCCAGACCCTCCCCGTTGGGCGGAAACCGGTGAGTCTTCCTTTGGTTCCCTCCAAGGAGCCGGGCGTTTTGGACTTGAGGGACTTCGACTTCGATGATCTGCTTGCCTGACGTCAACCTTTGGATCGGGCTTACTTCCAACCGGCATATCCACCATGCGCGGGCCAAGGCTTGGCTGGAGGGCATCGAAGACACTCGAATCGCCTTCTGCCGCATCACCGAGCTGGGTTTCTTGCGCTTGCTCACGAATCAGCATGTGATGGGCGAAGATGTACTTCTGCCGCGTCAGGCATGGCTTGTTTACGATGCGTGGCGCATGGACCCGCGCGTCGATTTTCTTGCCGAACCGCCCGGCTTGAGTGAGCGCTGGAGAGAACTCGGCGAGAGAATCGCCGGAGGGACGAATGTATGGACGGATGCTTATCTGGCCAGCTTCGCTGCCATCTCGGACGCGACCCTCGTTACCCTCGACCGCAGACTGAATACGCTGGGCGCGGCCAAGGTGCAGTACTTGCTGTAAGGCTTTATCTTTCAATCGTGTGAGATCCCAGGTACGAAAATCCGGACCTGGAGCTCCGGGAAACACCGACTCATCCTAATTCTTATTAAACGGATACGAGCAATCCCTTTTCGAAAAGTGAATTGAACGAAGTCTCAACACACTCTCTACTGAAACGCGGCTTGATCTCATTCACAACGCCCACCAGAAAAGCAGGTTCGCTGTGAACTTGGAGGTCATTAAACTCTCGGTCAACGTAGATGATTGTGCTTGCCAGCTCAAGTTCCCCGCTATTGAGGCCCCCAAACTCCTTCAAAAGCCAGTCGATGTCCGCTTTGTGTTGAGAGAGAAAACCGTTCGCATCTTGTTTAATTCTTGGAGCTCCCGCCGCCTGTTGGATCCTGTAGCCATATCCACCAGCAAAGGAGACCTGTGTCGAGCAGACAATATTCATTGCCTCAGCAGTGCTTAGGTCTGAGAGAACATCTGCGTCGAATGGTCCATATGAGTACATGGAGAAGTTGTAGCCAAGTTGCACACCGCGCAGGGTCTGCAAGAAGTACATGTACTTCATGAGCGCGGTCCGACCAATGTGATGGGAGGGATGGCTCTCAGCTAGCACCGGGATCAAACTCAAGCGTTCCTTGTCTCGTTCGCTCATTTTCTACCTCCTGCCTGATGATTTTGTTTGCGCGCTCGGAGTCCTCAGGACGGACATAAAGCAGAACCTGATTGTTGGCTTTCATACTTCGGACCATGTTAGAGAATTTGGACAGAGGTTGAACCAATGTCGGATCTACATCGCTCATGATCGGGATGTCGGTCGCGCCTGTCTTGTACCAGTTCTTTGAGGCTTCCTCGATGCTCACAACGAGGTTGCCCAGCTTCTCCTTGATTAGCTCTAGAAATACCAGATCATCTGGGCTCGAGATTTCTGGGCTGTGGTATGCGAGCCTATAATGGTCTCGGTTAATGAGGCGCTTGCCGTGCTCCCCGCCTCTTCCTGCGGACAACTCACCCAATACTTTCCAGTCGTCCCATGCCAAGAAATCTCCGATTTCTGCGTCTATGGGGCGTGGGAATTTCCCCCTTGGCAAAATCTCCGACAACGCGCCCTTAAGGTGGATGTCGTAGGCCACGCGAGTCTTATGGAAATACACCTGGGTGAACATGAAGTAGCGTGCAAGCACGAGTCCTTCAGCCGCGTGCCACCCTCCCTCTGAGAATCCAAGCCTGGGCCCGCGTCCTCGTGTGCCCCGGATTGCCAGAATAGTATTTGAAACCCGATTCAAATCAAATCTTCCGTATTGGACGCCTGCGTGATACGAGTCCCGCAGCAGGTAATCCATCCGATCTGCATCCATTTGACCGTCGATCAGATCTCGCCAAAACAATCTTTGCTTCGCTTTCGTACTCCCCTCCAGGAGCGCTGCGACATCTTCTACCCTGAACCCGTAATTGGCCGTATTTAGCGGGTGGTTTTCGATGACGTCCCGAAGCTCAGTTCTCACGATTGCAGCTGAATATTGCTCGTGTTTGAACTTCAAACCATGATCGTTTTCGGGGAAAAGCTCTTCCGACGCATGGGAAAATGGAGAGTGTCCGACGTCGTGCAGCAGAGCTGCAATGCGGATCAACTGCTGATCACGCTTTAATCCGTCCTGTGTGTATCCAATATCCTCCTTCAGGACATCCGATGACCTTGACGCAATTGCGCTGTATAGCATTGAAACTGTTTGCAATACCCCCAGTGAGTGCTCAAATCTGGTATGCATTGCTCCGGGGTAGACTTGATCGGTCCACGCGAGTTGCCTGATGCGCCGCAATCTCTGAAACGCTGGCGCGTCGACGATACACCGCTCCCACTCGTTCAGGCTAATGAATCCATGAACAGGGCAGCGAATCTCGTACGTTTTATGCAGTCCATTCACTCTGGACATCCACTATAGATGACCTGAGGGGAGAAAATCTAGCGAAAAAACGCGGGGTGCTCTGTGTATAACCTGAGTTTATTTGGAAATGCAAGGGCGGACCGATCGGGTCGGCCTTTGCATTTCCAAAGATATAGCTGGCGTTATGCCTTCGCCAGCACGCCGCCGGTCAGGCGCTCTTTCAGGATTTCGTGGGCGTGGGTCAGGAACTCGTCTAACGGGAGTTTGCCGGAGTCCACTTCGGCGAGGAGGGCGCGCTGGGCGGCGTATTCCTTGTTGACGATTCCGGCCTTGGATTGCAACATGCGCCAGGCTTTTCTGCGCTCTGTGCAGAACATGACTAACTGGCGGCTGATGGCGTAGTAAGTCGTCTTGCCGGCGTCTTCGACGGTGATGTAGACGCCGAAGTCGGGGATGAAGGCGCGGTGGGCGGGGTTGAGGTAGTGGCGATAGACGACGTCCTGCTGGGTGATGCGGACGAGCATGTTATCGAGCGGGAGGAGCTTGGCCGCCGCCTCGGGCTTGATCTTCTTCAGGTGGTTGCGGAAGCGGGCTTCGGTGGTGCACCAGTGGGCGACGGTGTAGCGGCGGGTCTCGCCGGTGACCTTGTCCTTGGTCTCGTACCAGTCGAGATCGATGGACGGGTTGCCCTTGATGTCGAGTGTCTCCTGATAGGTTTCGCCGAGGCGGGGGTTAAAAACAAACTCCGGCACGCCGCGGGAGTCGCGGACTCTCTGGGCCTGGAAGAGGGCCATGTCGTCGGCGACGCCGTGCTCGGGCTGGCAGGTGGTGAAGGCCTGGATGAACATGGTGCCGCGATACTCTAAACCATCCAGAATGGCGCGGTAGAGCTTCGGTGCGTTGGCCATGGAGACCTGGGCGACAAAGGGCGAGCCGTGGCCGGCCAGGAAGGTCTCGGCAACGGTCTTCTTCTCGGTGCTCTTGCCTTGAGTGGCCGCGCCGAAGACGTTCATGTCGTTGCCGCCGAGCATGGGGGTGGAGTCGGAGTTCTGGCCGCCGGTGTTGGAGTAGACCTGGGTGTCGAGCATGAGGACTTTTACGTTGGGCCGGTTCTGGAGCATGACCTTGGACATGTTCTGGTAGCCGATGTCGCCCATGCCGCCGTCGCCGCCGACGGCCCAGACCTTGGGCAGCTCGACGATCTCCTGATCGGTCATCAGCGCGTCAGTGAAGTGGCTGAGGTTGTAGTACTCCTGGGCATCGATGACGTCTGAACTGCCATGATCGGAGGAGGCTCCGTCGCCTTCCGTGCCGGCGTCGCGGGTGAGGAGGATGTCGGCCAGACGCTCGGGAATGACAGAGCGGCGGGCATGATCGACGATGAAGCTTTCGCCCATCAGCCAGCCTACGGTGACGCCGTCCTGGAAGAGCGAGTTCATCCAGGGGTAGGGGTGGGGATTGTTGGGCGCCGTGGAGCCGTATACGGTGTTGCAGCCGGTGTGGGCGGACATCGCCATGACGGACATGCCGTTGGCCAGGCGGCCATCGACGGCTTGCAGGTTCTTGTGGTTGAAGGCCTCGGTGAGCAGGACGGCGGCGATGGCCTCGACCAGTTCGGCGTCGCTGATGGGGCCGTGCGCGGCTTCGTAGGCGGCAATGCGGGCGCGGGTGTCTTTCTCGTCTTCGCCGCCCAGGCCGAGAACGAGGTGAGCGATCGCCTGACGGAGCAGTGCATACTCAGCGGGGCTGGTCGCCTGTAGCTTGGCCAGGCGGGCTACGCCGGTCTTTTCCAGCTCGCCGGCCTTGGCCAGGAAGCGGTCGCTCTTGGCATGGTAGACGGGGCGCATGTAGGCCTCGGTGACCGCGGCGATGGAGCGCAGAACGGACTTTTCACCGCAGCCAGCGCAGGCTCCGTCTCCGGAGACGAGCGCGTCGTAGTTGGAACGGACCATGAGCATGTTGCGCAGCGTGGCGGTTTTGGAGTCGGCCGGATTGGCGGAGTTGAAGAGGCCGAGGTACTTCTGCGAAGTGTCGGGGAGGAGATCGAGGAAGCCGGTACCCGTCATGTGCTTGGCGTTTACGTCTTCGGTTTCAGGGACCATCCGCAGAGCCTGGTGATCGCCGCAGGCGGTGACGCAGGCGGCGCAGCCCTTGCAAAGATCGGAGACGAAGATGGAGAAGATGCCGCCGGAGCCGGGCGTCTTGCGCTCCGGAGAGGAGAAGATGGCGTTCACCTTCTGGTAGGCCATGGGAACTTTTTCGAGGATGGCGAAGAACTGGAGCTTGGATTCGGCGGAGAAGCCGTCAACCGTTTCCGTGACTTCGCGGAGAATGGTGGGCAGCGGGGTTCCGGCCTTTGTGTCGGCAACCATTCGCTGGCGGGTTTGGCGCTCGATCTCGGGCAGCGCGGTCAATAAGCCGGCGCGATCCGCGGGGTTGGCCACGTAGTGGGAGACGGCCGTGCGGAGCAGTGTGCTCAGGTCCTGCGCGGTGTTGGGTAGCGCCGTATCCGGGCAGACGGAGATGCACTCCATGCACTGGGTGCAGTTCTCGGGGATGAAGAGCGGAGTCTCGCGGCGGGCGACGTATTTTGAGGCGGTGTCGCCGGTGGCCGCGGCGATCAGGCCCATCGCCGCGAGCGGCGTGGCCGGCTGATTGTAGCCGAAGTGGGCGCGGAACTGGGCGTCGAAGTTGGCGACGCTGGCCAGCGGCGCGCGCGGGCTTTGCCCCGCGGGCATGGCGTGGGAGCGACAGCCAAGGCCACGGTCTTCGCCGGCGGGTACGGCTTCCAGAATCGGCAGCAGAGCATGGCCGCGCAAGCTGGAGTGGTCGGCCGCCGCGAGCGCGCCGATCTTGATCTCCCTTACCTGCTCGAAGCCCTGGAGCATGACTTCCATGTTGGACTCGACGACAGCCTCGCCGAGCTTGCCGAACTTCTTGACATATTGCTCGCGAACCACGGCGCGGTACTGCTCCTGTGTGATGCCGAAGTCGCGGAGCAGCGAGCTGACGGCGAAGAATGCGCCAAGGAAGGCGTTGCCCTGCATGCGGAGCTGGAGATCGCCGCGATCGGTGGCTTTCTTGGCGATTTCAAAGCCGGGCAGGGTGAAGACGCGGATATTTTTGTCGATGATCTGCTTGCGTGCCCAGATGGGCAACTGGCCCCAGGCCTGCTCGCCTTCCTGATCGGACTCCCAGACCAGGCTTCCACCCTCGGCCATGCCGTCGAGCGGGTTGGTGTGGGTGAAGGCTTTGGGATCGCAGCAGAGAACGACGGTGACATGGCGCAGATCGCAGTTGACGCGGATACGGTCCTTGGCGGCGACCATGAAGTAGCTGGTGGGCGCGCCCTTCTTCTCTGAGCCGTACTTGGGATTGGCGCTGACGTGAATGACTTCCTTGGGGTTGCCCAGATTGTCTTTGAGGCCGTCGCGCTGATAGATCAGATCGTTCAGGTCGCCGAGGATGGCGCCCAGGTTCTTGCCGGTTGTGATGGCGCCCCAGCCCCCAATCGAATGGAAGCGGACCGCAACGGCGCCCTCGGGCAAGAGCGAAGGGGTCTCTCCGCCCAGAACCGCGTATGGATGGTCGATGCCGAGGACGAAGAAGAAAACGCCGTCGGCGGCGGTCTTGCCATCCTTGCGGGCGCGACCGGCAGTGGCAAACTCAAATGCGCCAATGATGTGCTCGGGACGGAAGTCGCGTGAGCCGAGGCCGTAGCTGCCGCCGTAGATCTTTGGAACCTCAGCTAGCGAGATCGAAGGAAGGCCTTCGACGGACTGAACAGCTTTGGAGAATGCGGTGCGAATGTCGCGGCCGAGTGGGTTGTCGCCAGCCAGCGCCTCGTCGGTGCGCTCGAGGATGATGACGTTCTTCTTGCCCTTGAGAGCTGCCACGATGGCTGCCTCCGGGAAGGGGCGAATCACGTTGACGTGGATGGAGCCGACGCTGGCGCCACGGGTTTCGCGCAGATAGTCGACCGCGGCCTCAATATTCTCGGCAGCCGAGCCGAGCGAGACGAAGACCGTCTCCGCGTCTTCGGTCTTGTACTGGCTGATAAGCCCGTAGCGGCGGCCGGTCAAGAGCGCGAACTCGAGGTAAGCGTCCTCGAGGAATTCAAGAATCGGCTCGGCAAAGTTGTTGCGCCGCGCCACTACGCCGTTCATGTAGTGTTCCTGGTTCTGCACCGGGCCGAGGAGAACGGGGTTGGTCAGATCCACCATCTTGGGAACGCGGCGGCGGGTGGGGCCAAAGAGCGCGCGCTGCGCCTCGGTGGGAGATTCGATGATGTCGTTGGGCGCGCCCAGATACTCGCGGATCAGCCCGGATTCATGCTTGTAGAAGGTCCGCTCCAGGTGGCTGGTGAGGAAGCCGTCCATGATATTCATGCCGGGAGTCAGGCTCAATTCGGTGACGCGGCGCAGGATGAGCGCCTGATCGGCGGCTTGCTGCGCGTCCTTGCCGAAGAGCATGATCCAGCCGGTGTCGAGTGCGCCGTAAATGTCGTCGTGGCCGCAGTGGACGTTAAGGGCGTGTTTCGTCAGCGCGCGAGCGCCCACTTCAAGGACCATGGTCGAGGCCTTGCCCGGCGCGTGATAATACTGCTCGACGCCATAGACCACGCCCTGGCCGGAGGTGAAGTTGACTACCCGCTTGCCGCAGACCGAGTGGGCGATAGCGCCGCCCTGGGCCGCATGTTCTCCCTCGGTCTCAATGGCGATGGTGTTTTGCCCGAAGACGTTCAGGTGGCCTTCGGCATAGGCCTGCTGGAAGAGCTCGCCGCCCTCGGTGGAAGGCGTAATCGGATAGAAGACGCCGGCGTCGGCGATGCGCGTCTCAGTGTGGTACGAGACGAGCTGGTTTCCATTGGCGGTAACCCGAATGCCGGGATAGCGAGCGGCAGCAGTCATGAATCCCTCTCTTTTATGTCCATTCTTTCAGATCGATGTCTTTCGCGTGCGGTGGGAGGCTGGCTAGACAGGCAGGCTAAGGACTGGCTGGCCTCAGGAATAGCCGAAGTGCAGTCCCATAACCCGCTGGGGAAAGCGGCCTATCATTTAGTATGCACTTCCAAAAGGGACGATGTCTCGCCAGATGGGACTTGCGGCTCCCTTCATGGGAGAGCCAGTTGCGGCTCCTTGCGGAATCAAGAATGGTCGGTCTGAGACTACGGTTGAAATTCCTTCAAGTTTTAGAGAGGCGATTAAGACACAGGCTTGAACCGGCTGCGGAAAAGGGCCTGACATCGGGCTGGATTCGGGAAAGAACATCCCGCAGGGGCTAAAGCCCTGCCTTTATTTTGTGGAATTTGCGGCACGACTGAAGAGGCTGCGGAAAAAGGGCACTCAAGGCCCCACAGTCCCCCAAAAACATCCCTCAGGGGCTAAAGCCCTATTGATTCTATGGGCTTTATCGGCACGACTAAAGTCGTGCCCTTTCAAAACAGAGGCTTCGACAAGAGTTTTTCCGCAGCCTGTAAAGTCGTGCCCTTTCAAAACAGAGGCTTCGACAAGAGTTTTTCCGCAGCCTGTAAAGTCGTGCCCTTTCAAAACAGAGGCTTCGACAAGAGTTTTTCCGCAGCCTGTGAAGTCGTGCCCTGACGCTTGTGGTGGCTCTGACAGGAGTTTTTCTGAAGCCCGAGAAGCCCCCGGTTCCCTCCGGAATCATCTAATTGCAAAAATCAGCATTTCCGATATTGGCATTCCAGCAGGGGTTGCCATGTCTTACCATGACGGGGAGGATTTCTCCGCGATGAATTCTGTTTTGAAGTTGCGTTTCGCTCGTTTTGCCTGTCTGGCCGTCCTGGCCGGCGGAGTGCTGTTTGCCGGATTGGAAAGAATGGGGGCGCAGAGCGCCGCCGACGCCGCCAGGATCGCCGCTGCGCTGCCCGCCGAAGCCAACGCGGTGATCGACCGGCTCTCCAGCCTGCGCGAGTTGCCCGATGGCGTGTGGAAGATTCATGCCGGAGACCTGGCTCATGGCGAGTTGGTAAACCTGGACGAGAGCGACTGGCAGCCCATCGCCCTGAAAAGCAAAGCTCCCAACGATGCGGTCTGGTTTCGGCAGAGCTGGCAGGTGCCGGAGACGCTGAATGGCTATGACCTGACCGGCGCGCGCATCTGGTTTCAGTTTCACGCCGACGCCAACGGGCCGATGCCGGAGATTCTCTACTTCAACGGCCGGCGCGTGGCGATGGGCGACGACCTGGAGCCCGTTGTCCTCTTTGACGACGCCCGCCCAGGCGATAAGGTCACGGTCGCCGTCAAGCTGCTGCACACGGTAGACACCAAGACCTTCAAGGGCGCGACGCTGAAGATCGACTTCCCGGAAGGCAGGCCGAATCCCGAGGACTTGCGCGAGGAGTTTTTGTCGGCGGCGCTGCTGGTTCCTGCTCTTGCGCCGGGCGATGCGGCGCAGATGGCCACGCTTGACGACGCCATCCGAACGGTGGACCTGGGGGCGCTGGATGCGACCGGAGCGCTAGGCGCGGAGGCGCGGGCCCAAGCTCAGGGCAAATTCGACGCCAGCCTGAAGGCGGCCGGCGCAAAGCTCGAAGCCCTCAAACCGCTGCTCCAGCAGGTTACCTACCATCTCACCGGCAATTCGCACATCGATGCCGCGTGGCTGTGGCCGTGGACTGAGAGCGTGGATGTGGTGAAGCGGACCTTCGGAACCGCGCTGCAACTGATGTATGAGTATCCGGATTACACCTTCACGCAATCGGCCGCGGCTTACAACGAGTGGATCGCCGACAAATATCCCGAGATGAACGCCGAGATTGCCCGGCGGATCAAGGAGGGGCGCTGGGAGATCGTGGGCGGGATGTGGGTTGAGCCGGACCTGAATATGCCGGACGGCGAGTCGCTGGTGCGGCAGTTGCTGGTGGGCAAGCGCTGGTACAAGCAGGCCTACGGCGTGGACGTGCGCATCGGCTGGAACCCGGATTCGTTTGGATACACATGGCAGTTGCCGCAGATCTACAAGAAGAGCGGCGTGGATTATTTTATAACTCAGAAGATGACCTGGAACGACACGAATCAGTTGCCGTTCAAGCTCTTCTGGTGGGAGTCGCCGGATGGGTCGAAGGTGTTGGCGTACTTCCCGCACGACTACGGCAACGAGGATCTGAGTCCGGTGCGGCTGGGCAGCGATCTGACAGCGGCCCGGCAGCGCGCCACCGGCATGACGGAGATGATGGACCTCTACGGCGTCGGCGACCACGGTGGCGGGCCGACGCGGGCCGTGCTCGATGAGGGCCTGCACTGGACTGGGACGGGGCACGTGACGCCGAAGTACGAATTCGGCACTGCGCAGAGTTACTTCTCTTCGATTGAAAAGCAAGTTGCGCCGGAGAGTCCGGTGTGGAACTACGCCTCGATTGCCAAGGGCTACACGCCTCCGCCGCCGGTTGCGGGCAAGGTGAATATTCCCACGTGGAAGAGCGAGCTCTACTTCGAGTACCACCGCGGCGTGATGACGACGCAGGCCAATCACAAGCGCAATATGCGCGAGGCTGAGGTTGAAGTGCTGGACGCGGAAAAGTGGGCGTCGCTGGCGTGGCTGGAGGGCCGCGAGTATCCGGGGAAAGAACTGACGGAGGACTGGAAGAAGGTGCTGTTTAATCAGTTCCATGATTTGGCGGCGGGGTCGGGGATCGGCGTGATCTATAAGGATGCGCAGAAGGATTATGACGTGGTGCGGTGGTCGACGAATGAGATTGATTCTGGGGCGCTGGCAGCGGTCGCGGATGAAATCGATACCGCTAAAGGCCAAAAGGATGGGGAGGGGCAAACGATTGTTGTGTTCAATCCGCTTGGCTGGGCTCGTTCCGCTGAAGTAAAGGTCCACATGCGTCATTCGGTCGGCACAGTGGAGGGAAATCAGTACGAGCTTGAGGCTCTTCTCGATCCTGAAGGGAATGTTGTAGATGGAATAATCTCGAACTATGACCCGACCACTGAAATGGAGGACGTAACAATTCCCGTCAGCGAGGTTCCCGCGCTCGGCTACGCGGTGCTTAGAGCACATTCACACAACGCATCAACCCCGGAGAAATGGGGGACGAGTATTCAGCACAGCAACGGAGATAAGGCTCCGCGCTGGAGCCTGATAACCGATTCTACATTTGATAACGAATTCCTCCGCTTGAGAATTGATGGCAAGACTGGCTGCATCACCAGCCTGCTTGATAAGCGCTCCAATTATGAGATGCTTGCGCCTGGGTCGTGTGCCAATGAACTCCAGGCTTTCAAAGACACGCCACGGGACTACGATGCATGGAACATTGATCCAGGAACGCTTGATCAGCCTCCGACTGTGATATCTGAGGTCGATTCAACCGAATCAATCGTGGAGCAAGGAGCGAATCGTGTGCGGATCACGCGGCACTGGCAGAATTCAAAATTTGTCCAGACGATAGCTCTTGCTCCGAACTCTGACATCGTCGACATTGACAACGAAATCGATTGGCATGAGTCGCACGTTTTGCTGAAGGCGGCCTTCCCGCTGGCGGCTTCCGGGCCGTTTGCTACATACGAGATTCCTTACGGGAGCATCGAGCGGCCGACTACGCGGGATAACTCGTGGGAGAAGGCGCAGTTTGAGGTTCCGGCGATGCGCTGGGCCGATCTTTCTGGAGCCGGCCCGGACGGCAAGATTCACGGGCTGAGCATTCTGAACCAGAACAAGTACGGCTACGACGCGGTGGGCAACACGCTGCGGCTGACACTGCTGCGCTCGCCTAAATGGCCCGACGCCGAGGCCGACATGGGCCATCACCACTTCCACTACGCGCTTTATCCGCACGCCGGAACGTGGAAGGATGCGCTGACCGTGCGCCACGGCTACGAGTACAACTATCCGCTCACCGCCGTCGTCACCACGGCGCATCCCGGCTCGTTACCCGCAAGCCACTCCTTTGCTTCGGTC
>Ga0302201_10000788_pt1 | contig 28661 bp, 21 predicted proteins | sample II_Bog_N3_2_FD_194586 | JGI IMG/M metagenome (GOLD analysis project Ga0302201, IMG submission 194586) | Peat permafrost microbial communities from Stordalen Mire near Abisko, Sweden - II_Bog_N3_2 | ecosystem: Environmental > Terrestrial > Soil > Wetlands > Peat | place: Sweden: Abisko... | reverse complement strand
CTCCTGAGCCGGCGTCAGCCCGTCCCGCTTCTTCTTCGCCTCTGCCTGCGGTTTTCTCCCTTCCGCAAACTCAACCAGAGCCTTCACGCTGGCCAGGTCGCCCTTCACCGCCTTGTCTGACAGCGCACCCACTATTTCTTCCGACTTCTCCCCCACCACCCGGTTCGCCGCGCACCGCAGCCGCTCCGTTCCGTCCTCGCAGGTCCTCTCGCCCGGGCTTACACGTTTCCGAGTCGTTCTGCGCGTTGAACTGCCCGCTTCGCTTCTTACAACGTCCGTTGCCAACTCCTTCAGCACTTTCGCCATCTCTCCGTCGTTTCCGGCCGTCGCCCGCAAACCCGCGCGCCAGCAGAAAAGGAGCATGAGGCAATCCCGCTCCGGGATTACTCCTCCCAACACCGGTTAGTCAGTATCATGTCGTTATCACTGGTTAAAATCCGGTACGCTTCGTCTCCCCTGCGCGCCCGCGCCGCGGAGATGGCCTGTTCAAGATCAGGAAGGCTACTCCCGCCTTCCGTTCCACTCAAGCATCTTTTTTTGTCTCTGATCCAAAGCGTACCCCAAACCCACATAATTCCCTGCAAGAATCCCTTGTTCATTCATCACCCATCAACGTTCAACCGTCACAACCCCTCCCTATTCCCCATTCCCTATTCCCTATCTCTCCATCTCCCCCGGCCTCCCCACCGCCATCCGCACGCCCCGCAGCCAGCGTTCCTCTACGCGCGCTTGTCCAGGGATTAGCATTGGCGCCAGCCGCTCGGGCATTCTTTCCGCCGGGTGCCTGAAGTCTCGTTCTTAAGGCATCGGCTCAACCCCATCCGCCCGTGGAAACACGCTTATGCGATTTGGCATCATTCCAGAAATACTCCGGTACACTGCGGCGTTTTTCAGGAGAAACCGAAGTTCTCCCCGCGAGGCGCGACTCTGCGGCCTTCTAACCCTCCGATTCCCAATTCAGGATCGCGCATTTCACCGCAGTTCCTTATTGGATTCCGGCCTCAATTTGCACAGGTTGGGGAAAGCTTCATCGTGCTGTAATGAGGACAATCCGTTGCTCGTTGAGAAGTCTGGAGAATTACAGAAGGTGTGGACACCATTCCTCAATCGAAGCGCTCCGAGGTTATGGCGCGGGTCCGTTCCAAGGGCGCCCGTCCCGAGCTGTTTATTCGCAAACTTGTCTTCGCCATGGGGTATCGGTACCGGCTCCACGTTAGGAACCTACCCGGTTGTCCCGATCTTGTGTTTCGCCCTCGCCGGAAGGTCATGTTCGTTCACGGCTGCTTCTGGCATCGGCACGAAGGCTGTTCGCTCGCGCGGATGCCGAAATCCCGAGGGGAATTCTGGGGGCCAAAACTCGAGGGGAATAAGCAACGGGATAGCAAGAACATGGAGAGCAAGCTTGATCGGGGCGGGTTCCGCCAAGTCAACTCAGCTTGCCGACGGTTGGATCAACCACATACCAACCTTCACTTAGGTCATTCCATGTAGGGTTGGCTCTTTCCATCAAGGCGATTTTCTTCGCGCGAATCCATCCCTTCAACTGCTTCTCCCTTGCGATTGCGCCTTCCGGATTCATGAATCGCTCGAACCATACAAGTCTGTTGCAATTGTAGGTTGCAGAGAATCCGTCATGAGTCTTCTGTTTATGTTCAAAGACTCGCTTCGGAAGATCGCCGGTCATGCCGACGTAAAGCGTGTGACTTCGACTGGCCACGATGTAAGCGCAATAGACCTTCTCTTCCATGCCGGGAATCTATCGCAATTTGCTAACGATGGCAAACTTCGAGCACCACTCCGGCCCCGACTCAGCCGAAGGACCCACCTTAAATCTGTCATCCTGAGCGTAGCCGAAGGACCTGCGTTTCTATAGCTCTTTAGTTCTGTAGTCTTTTAGTTTCTTATCTATATCTGTCATCCTGAGCGTAGCCGAAGGACCTGCGTTTCTATAGCTCTTTAGTTCTTTAGTCTTTTAGTGTCTTATTTATATCTGTCATCCTGAGCGTAGCCGAAGGACCTGCGTTTCTATAGCTCTTTAGTTCTTTAGTCTTTTAGTTTCTTATTTATATCTGTCATCCTGAGCGTAGCCGAAGGACCTGCGTTTCTATAGCTCTTTAGTTCTTTAGTCTTTTAGTTTCTTATTTATATCTGTCATCCTGAGCGTAGCCGAAGGACCTGCGTTTCTATAGCTCTTTAGTTCTTTAGTCTTTTAGTTTCTCATTTATATCCGTCATCCTGAGCGTAGCCGAAGGACCTGCGTTTCTATAGCTCTTTACAACTATCTCGCTCTTGATAAATCTGCCTCTGCATTTCTGCGTTACAACCCAACACGATCGGAGCAATGCGCGAAGCCTTGGCGCAGTCCCCTGCGCCCAAGTAAGCGATAGAGAAACATTGCCGAGTGCATCCCGAGGTATTTTCCGCTAAGATTTGGACAAGTCAAACGCCCCGCAGCCAGCCTTCCTCTACGCGCTTGTCCAGGGATTAGCACAGGCACCAGCCGCTCGGGCATTTTTTCGCCGGGCGCCTAAAGTCTTGTTTGTAAGGCCTCGGCTCAACCCCATCCGCTTGTGGAAACACGCTTAGGCGATTTGGCATCATTCCAGAAATGCTCCGGCACACCGCGGCGTTTAGCGGGACCGATCCAGCTTGACCGCGGGCTTCTTCCTGTCAATTTAGGTCCTATCTCCCCGGTACCCGAGTGGGAGGGACCTGGAACACCCTCATCGTGGGCTGCAGAGGGCGCCGGGACCGGGGCCGGCCGCCTGTCAGCCCGCCAAATCGCTCCTCTGGCTCGCATGGGTTGGCGGCTCGCAGCCTTGTGCGGTGCGGTCAGCGCTAGAAATCCCTGCGAATCACGGTCAAACCCAGCGAGGCAGGCACGAGATCCACCAAAACACTTCGACAGAGGTACAGTTACCCAGTGAAATCGGCAACTCAAGACCTTGAGAGTCCTCAGGTGAGTCTCTGAGTCTAACTAACCAGAAGGGATTATTGCCAATTGCCGATGATGCTGTATATTGTTGGCACTGTGCCTTTTCTAAACGCCTGGCAACGTTCGCTGCATTTCGCCAAGCATGGACACGAATTCGGGGCCAAGAATGAATTCGACTATGAAGCGATGGCGGAGGCGTTTATGGGTGCCGCCATGCATCCGAATATGCACGAGTGTTATCGATCAACCGGTACGCGTGACCGGTGCCGGATCGACGCGAACACACGACATTTTGGAGTTGCATTTAATGTCCTGACCGTCCGAACCTACTACACTGTTACCGCCGCCAAGATAATACGGCACCGTGGTGCAGATGGCTACGTTCAGGCGCAATGCGCAATGACCCGATGAGGAAACTGTGTATACCTGCCCTGTTTGCTTCTACACCGGAATGCAAGACCCGCCGAGAGACTACAACATCTGCGAGTGCTGTGGGACCGAGTTTGGCAATGACGACGATGTGCACACTCACGAAGTGCTGCGGGTGCAGTGGATCGACACCGGTGCGAAATGGTTCTTTCGCTCAGCCCCGGTTGGCTGGAATCCGTGGACGCAACTGTTCATGGCTAACGTGGGGGCGCTCCGCTACGAGGGCATTTCTACGCTCTACGGCGGGGCCGTCTTTGAGACGGCAAAGGCTTCCCCTGCCGCAACTGTTGCGGGCTCGACCTACTACGGCGTAGTCACGATGTACGGCGGGAACGTGCTTGATGCTGGAACGGGCACCTACGCGGCAATCGTGACGGGACAGCCTTACGGCGCAGCTTCCACAATATATGGCGGATACGTGATCGATCCTACTACGAACCACGCGGCGCAAGATGTTCTTGCTCACGCAGCCTGAGGGAGCCACATGCCGAAGTTGACTATTCTGGCCGCTTGCGAGCGCGTCATCATTGAAAGGGAGGCTTCGCTCCCTTCCCTGATTAGCATTTTTCAGCGAATGAACGTCCAGATTCAAGACGCTCCATTACCGGATAACGCCCTCTCGCCTACTCGATGGGCAGTTTTCACGCTATGGCAGCACACCCCCGAAGAGAGAGGCGTTGCATACACGCAGCGGACCGAGATCATTTCGCCGTCGGGCGAAAAGTTTGCCGAGGTGACCACACCGTTGAAAATTACCGAGGCCGATGACCTTCAGAGCAAGAACCACCTCGATGTTTTCGGAATCCCGATCAATGTGGAGGGATTCATAAAAGTGCGGGTCTGGCTTGAAGGGGTGGCGGACGCGACCGGGGAATATCAGTTCCTAGTTAAGCATGTGCCGAAGGCGAGGCAAGAGAACCCAGCTCCCACCGAGGCACTCCAAACCCAGGGCTAATCGGTCACTGATTGGCGCGGATGCATTGCGACTGGGCGCAATGGAATCCGAATATGACGGACGCGCGAACAGAAGCACAGATCGTCAAGGACATAGCGCGGCTTCTCGCAGAGTATTCGTTACGAGGGTCGGTCTATAAAACCTTCCACCGCTTTGTTGACGAAATGAGAGAGCCAGTCGAGAGTGACGCGCCTTAATTTCGAATGGGCTCGTAGCTGAACCGTGCCATTTGAGCGACCACTGAAGGGTCGAGTCGGCATAGCTCCTGGTAAGTCGTCAAGTGTTCGCCAATCTGTCCAACCTCGATTGTCGGCTGACGCCATCAGCACAATGAGCATCTCGAATGACGATCTCCAGCAGCCGGTCCCGAAAAACGCCCTCGCATCTGCCGGCAGCCCCACCCACTCCCAACTCCAAAATGCCCAGGCCGAGATAAAGCCCGCCAGCAGCCGGAAGCCCGATCTCACCGCCGCCGGGCGCCCCAGGCCCCGTTTCCAACACCTGGCGCGCCCGGCTATTCCCTATTCCCTAGTCCCCTATCCCCGCCAGCGCAACTAACGCCTTGATCGCATTCAACTGCGGGTCCCGCCGCCTGCGCTTTTTGCCCTCATAACTCCTCCTGTCGTCCGCCTTCACGCGTCTTTTTCCCAGCGCCTTAGCCTTCGCCGCGTTCTGCACCGCCGCCATGTCGGTCAGCGTTCCCCGCTTCGGCGTCAGGCAATAGCTCAGCTCGCAATCCATCGCCTCGGCCGCCCGTCGCAGCGCCCGTAGCGTGATCCGCGACGCTCTCTCCGCTCGCTCCAGCCGGAACACCTCCCATGCCTGAACCCCCTGCCGGCGAGCCAGCTCCTCCGCCGGCGTCCCCACCGCCAGCCGCACACCCTGCAGCCAGCCCTCCTCAATGTGCGCCGTCTTTTCTGTCAACCGGAACGGCAGCGTCGCCTCCTCCAGCCTCGCCAATAGCCGCTCCCGCATTTCCTTCCTCATATGCATTCCCATTCGTTCTCCTATCCCCGCTCAAGGTTCGCTCAAGCGGCCAGATGATATCAGTGCATGCACTTTCCCCGCCCCACGAGCCATTTTCGTGCGCAAAAGCGCATCAAAAACGCATGTTTCTGCGCTCATTTCGCACTAATAAGGCCTTAATTTGTGTTGTTTTGCACTAATTATCACACGCTTGCCGGAATTAATATGCACCTGCACCGGGCTCTCCACGAGCCCTTATCACCGCCGCAGCCGGAGCACTTTACGACAGGTCCACCATCACGCGCTGGGTGCCCATGGTCCCTCGCCTTTGGGGACCAGGGAAGGCGCGCTTGATCACCATTCCAGCAACCGCCCCCGCTAGCCTTGTGACCTGGCCCGCCTATCGGCCCATTGGATTTATAACGACTGTGATGTAGCGCACAGCGAGTCGTTATTTGAAATAAGTACTTTCTCATCCATCGGCGAAAACACATTGGGCCAGTGCAAGCCACTCCTAAGCCCATGGCGGTTTTCAACCGTACCTGCAGGTTTGAGCGAGGGACGCATGGGTCAGTCAATTTGGAATTCAATGCAGCAGAAGGGCTACAGCCGCAGAGACTTTCTTCAGTTCTGCGCCGCGGCCGCAACCGTAGCCGGATTTGGTCAAACAGGTGTTGCTCAGGTGGTCTCGGCCTTCGAGAAGAAAGACAAGCCAGCCGTGGTATGGATGCACTTTCAGGAGTGTACCTGCTGCAGCGAGTCCTTCATTCGCGCCTCCCACCCCATCGTCTTAGATGTGCTGCTGGATGTACTTAACTTGAACTATTCAGAGACTTTAATGGCCGCCTCCGGCTTCCAGGCCGATAAGAGCCTCAACGACACCATCCAGAACAACAAGGGCAAATACATTGTGCTGGTGGAAGGCGCGGTGCCCACGGGCAACGACGGCGTCTACTGCATGATCGGCGGCAAAACCGCCGAATCCATTCTGCAAACTGTAGCCAAGGATGCGGCTGCGGTGGTGGCATGGGGCAGTTGCGCTTCCAATGGTTGCGTCCAGGCGGCCAAGCCCAATCCCACCGGCGCAACCCCGATCCACAAGCTGATCGACAAGCCGGTCATCAACGTTCCCGGATGCCCGCCGATCGCCGACGTGATGATGGGCGTGGTTACCCACCTGCTGGTTCTGGGTCAGGTGCCCGCGCTCGACAGCCAGGGCCGGCCAAAGGAATTCTACGGACGCCGCGTGCATGACACGTGCTACCGGCGGCCCAACTACGACGCCGGCCTCTTCGTCGAGTCGTTCGACGACGAGAACGCCCGCAAAGGCTACTGCCTCTATAAGATGGGCTGCCGCGGCCCGGTTACCTACAATGCCTGCTCGGTAATCAAATGGAACGAGGGAACCAGCTATCCCATCCAGTCCGGACACGGCTGCATCGGCTGCAGCGAAGAAGGCTTCTGGGACAACGGTCCGTTCTACCAGCACCTGGCTTCGTTCCCAGGCTTTGGCATTGAGAGCACGGCGGACACGGTGGGCACGGTTGTGGGAGTTGCCACTCTGGCCGGAGTTGCTGCACACGCAGTCGTAACCAACATTCGCAAGCGGCCTGTAATTGCTGAAGTACACGCTGACGATCAGAAGGAGCTTTAAGACACTATGACACGCATCGTCGTCGATCCAATCACTCGTATTGAAGGCCACCTGCGCATTGAAGCAGTGGTCGAAAATGGCGTCATCACCGACGCATTCAGCTCCGGCACCATGGTCCGTGGCCTGGAAAAAATCCTGATAGGCCGCGACCCACGCGACGCATGGGCCATCACCGAGCGGGTGTGCGGGGTGTGTACTACCGTACACGCGCTGACCAGCGTGCGTGCGGTAGAAGACGCACTCGGAATTGTGATTCCGCCAACAGCCGAGATCATCCGCAACATCATGATGACCACGCAGTACGTGCAGGATCACGTGATCCACTTTTATCACCTGCACGCGCTGGACTGGGTGGACATCGTCAACGCGCTGAAGGCCGATCCGAAGAAGGCCTCGGAACTGGCTCAGTCGTTCTCCAAGTGGGACAAGAATACGCCTGCCCACTTCACCGATGTGCAGAACAAGATCAAGCAATTCGCCGCCAGCGGCCTGGGAATCTTCGCCAACGGTTATTGGGGTCATCCGGAGTACAAGCTTCCGCCGGAAGTTAACCTGATCGCTGTGGCTCACTATCTCGATGCGCTTGAATGGCAGAAGGAAATCGTCAAGATCCACGCAGTATTCGGCGGCAAGAATCCGCATCCGAATTACCTGGTGGGCGGCGTTCCCTGCTCCATCAACATGAATGAGGTAGCCGCCATCAACTCCGAGCGGCTGAACCTGGTGTCGCGGCTTATAAGCCAGGCGGATGAGTTTTTGAACCAGGTCTACATTCCCGATCTGCTTGCGGTCGCTTCGTTCTATAAGGACTGGGCGAAATACGGCAGCGGGTTGAGCAATTATCTCTGCTACGGCGAGTTTCCCACCAAGGGCTATAGCCAGCCTGAGTCGTTCAAGTACCCTCGCGGCGTTGTGCTCAATCGCGACCTGAGCCATGTCTATCCGGTCAATGCAAGAGACTCCCAGGAGATCAAGGAATATATCGCCAGCTCCTGGTACAGCTACGAAGGCGGCGACAAAGAAGGCATCCATCCGTGGGCCGGCGAAACGAATTTGAACTACACCGGACCCAAGCCGCCGTTTGAAACGCTCGCAGGCTTCGAGAAGTACTCATTCCTGAAGACTCCGCGCTGGAAGGAACAGGCGATGGAAGTGGGCCCGTTGTCGAGGCTGATCGTGGCCTACGCCTCTGGCCGCACCGACGTGCAGGACCTGGTAAAAGATACCCTGGGCAAGCTCAATGTTCCGGTGGGCGCGCTGTTCTCGACGCTGGGCCGTACCGCGGCACGCGGCCTGGATGCAGCCTTGGCCATGACCTGGCTGAAGGAGTACTTCGGCCAGTTGATGGACCGCGTCAGGATCAACGAAGTCTCCACCTTCAACGGCGAGTTCTGGGAACCCAAGAGCTGGCCCAAGGATGCGGAGGGCGTTGGCCTCACCGAGGCTCCTCGCGGCGCGCTTGCGCACTACATCAAGATTCACAACGGCGCCATTGCGAACTATCAATTGGTTGTGCCGACCACCTGGAACGGCTCGCCGCGCGATGCCAAACAGCAGCGTTCTTCCTTTGAACAAGCGCTGATCGGCACGCCAGTGGCAAAGATCGACGAGCCGGTCGAGATTCTGCGCACGATTCATTCCTTTGACCCGTGTCTTGCCTGCGCCGTGCATCTGTACGATCCGCAGGGAAAACACCTTCACCAGGTTTCCTTCGAGTGATGCCCATGAGTGCTTCAGGCGTTGGCGCAAGCAGAGTTGTTCAGACCGCTCCCAAGCCGGTCGAGTATCGGCGGATCTATGTGTGGGAATTGCCGGTGCGAGTCTACCATTGGATCAATGCGGTGGCCCTGGTGGCCCTGTGCATCACCGGCTACCTGATCGGCGCGCCGTCGAGCCCGTTCTATGCGGCACAGGCCTATCAGCAGTACTGGTTTGGCTGGGTGCGATTCATCCATTTCCTCTGCGCGTTCGTTTACGTGTTCAACTTTCTGGCGCGCCTCTACTGGGGCTTTGTCGGTAACAAGTACTCCCACTGGAACGCCTTCTTTCCACTGAAAAAGGCGCAGCAAAGGGAGATCGTCGAAGTCATCAATGCCGATGTGTTCGAAACCAAACTGCATGGGCCCATCTCGACCGGGCACAATGCGCTGGCCGGCTTGATTTACTTCTTCACTTTCCTGGCGTTTGTCTTCCAGACCATTACCGGCTTCGCTCTTTACTCCAGCATGAGCAACTCGTGGCTGCCACGGATGTTTACCTGGATCGTTCCGCTGATGGGCGGAGAATTCGGCGTGCGCTTCTGGCATCACACGTTCATGTGGTTCTTTGTCACGTTCATCATCGTCCACATCTACCTTGCTTTCTATCACGATTACATTGAAGGGCGCGGCACGGTATCCTCAATTATCGGCGGATGGAAGTTCGAGAGGGATAAAACAGGGGACAGGGACTAGGGACTGGGGAACAGGGAGCAGCTTTAACCCCTGGGGAAAGCGCAAACTAGGAGAGAATGGTTTGACCAACGAAACCCAAATGAAGACGCTGGTGCTGGGCCTCGGCAATATCCTCATGGGAGACGAAGGCATCGGCGTCTATGCGGTTCGGGCGCTTGAACAGCACAAGCTCCCTCCGAATGTGGAGTGCCTGGACGGCGGCACCGGCGGCTTTACTCTGCTGGAGCCGCTGCAGAACGCCGACCGCATCATCCTCATCGACGCGGCCGCGGACGACAGCCCCGTGGGGACCGTCACCCGCACGACACCTCGGTTCTCCCGCGATTATCCGCCCACGCTCACGGCGCACGACATCGGCATGAAGGATCTGCTCGACATGTTCTATATCCAGGGCGGTGAGCACGAGATAGTTCTCTATGCCATTACGATCGATCCTAAACAGCCCATTCGGATGAGCCTGTCGCCTAAGGGCGCCGCGGCGGCGGAGGTGGCCGTACAGGAGATCCTGTTGGAACTGCGCGCCACTGCTGTGGCCTGTCCGGCCGCCTGAGGACCTTTTCAAAACTCTTCAGAGATGCCCGAGGATGCGGCAGGGAAGAGCCCCTTAGCGGTTGCTCGGGTACGGTTAAATGCGTGCGCCACGATGGTAAAATCTCACTTTTGCATACGCATATATGCGAACTCAAACGTGTGACAAATAGTGCAAAATAGCGCGAAATAAGGCTGTTTTGATGCGAAATGAGCGCAAAAACATGCGTTTTTGACGCGCTTTTGGGGCAGGAAACCGCTTGTGAAGCGAGGAAAATGCTAGCACTGATATCTTCTAACAACCAGCGATGCCGGCCGTTTCAAGACAAAAACGATGCACTTTGCGCGTCGCGGCGCCTGTCGTTAAATGCTCCGGCTGCGATGGCGAAAAGGGCTCGCGGAGGGTGCGCAGCAGGAGCATATAGCCACCGGCAAGAGTGTGAAAAACAGCGCAAAATGAGGCCAAATCGGCCCGTTCTTGATGAGTTCCTGCACGAAAAACTGCTTGTGGGAGGCTTCGTTGGGAGAGGAAAATGCTGGCGTTGCCAGCAGATCGTCCCCGATGTTCTCATCAAAAAATGTTAAAGGGAAAACCAGATTCTTCGACTCACCACCCGCAAACTGAAAGACGTTTGGGGCCCCGTTCGCTCAGAATGACAACCCTTTATTGGCATCTGCGCGAGCGCTCAGCTATGAGAGGTGCGCGAAATCAAATTCTGGCGCCTTTGGGCTTCCACTCCAAATATTCAAGCATCCATTTCCAGGTTGAATCGGAGCTTTGCGTCGTGGGCGGCGGAGGGGGAGCCGTTGTGGGAAACTTCACCGGCTTGCCGCGATACGCCTCGGAAAGCTGTTTGAAGACCTTGCCCTGCTCTTTAACCTTGCCGTCATTGGTGAGCAGCCCCAGGGTGTATTCGAGCGAATTGAATGCGAACTTCCGATTCACGTCGTGGCTATCCCAATAGGTGAACCAACCCACGCCCGACTCTACGGCCTCGGTAACCGCCGTCTCCAGCCATTCAGCCTGTTGCTTTTCCGCCATGGATTCGATGCAGGTGTTGAACTCCCCTGCCCAGACCGGCTTTTGCTTGTCGCGCGCATACGACCGAACCAGCGCAGCAAATGCCACAAGCAGCCGCGTGCTCGGCGGGTCCATGGGACCGCCATACTTGAGCGCTCCCGACCACCAGGGATAGGCATGCATCACCGGAAAGGGGTTGGAGGCCAGAGCCTGCGGAGAAAAAGTGTCCCGCCGAAACCACGGCTGATGATCAGTCCCGTTTACATGAATGCCGCCGGGGTAAGCCGAGTTCATCAGCGAGAACATCCTGTCCATCCAGGCATCGCCCACAACGGGCAGCGCGCTCCAGCATGTGTTCATCTCGTTTCCAAAATCGAATCCGACGATGTTTTCGTGCGCTTTCATTGTCTGCGCCAATGCCCGAATCAGTAGCTCCTGCGCTTTCCAAATCTCCGCATCCATGTAGAGCGCAGGATCGGGCTTGTTGAACGGCGGCAGAAAGTACCACCCGCTGAGTTGCCCGGTGAAGACAGTGACGAGAGCATCGAGGCCGCGCTCTGCCATGAGCCCAAGCATCTGGCTCAGCCGCTCCAGATGGGCGGTACTGACCCAGGTCAGGTTCGGCTGGAAGTAGGGCCAGATCAACATGATCCGCAGATGGTCGGCCCCAAGAGCCGATATCGAGTCCAAATCGCGCTTGATCGGATCCGGGTCCCACTCGTTCCAACAGAACCACCAGTTGCTGGAAGGGGTGTAATTGACGCCGAAGCGATGACGGTCCAGCGCATTGCGCTCGCCGAGCGCTTTGCCCGGAATCGTCTCAAGCGAACCGACGTCTGCGGTTCCGGCATGAATTGGATTGCGCCCCGGTTGCCAGGACGATGCAAGGGCGGCGCCGGCCCCGCTGGCCAGGAATTGCCTGCGATTCATTGGTGTCTTTCCGCGAGATTCAATTGCGCAGCAAGGATATACCTCGGCCCCTCTTGCTTGGGATTGGAAGCCTTGCTTTAACTGACCCAGGAATGGCGGAGCCGGAATTGGCAAAGTTGGCCAAAGCGTCTACACTTCGGTTGAGGTGCTCCATGCCGACGCGCAACGTGAGCCTGACGAAGGAACTGGACCAGTTCATCGCCGCCAAGGTTGAGAGCGGGCTATATGCAAATGCCAGCGAAGTGATGCGGGCCGCATTGCGTGTGCTGGAGAGAGATGAGCGGGAATTTGAGGGGAAGATGGTTGCGCTTCGTTCAGCGATTGCAGAAGGGGATGCCGGCGAGGATGCCGAAGAGGGCGCCTTTGAGGGCCTCTTCGCGTACATCGAAGAACTAGGCGCAGGGAAGGAAGATGATCTTGCCAAAGTTCATTCCCTCCAAGCCCGCTAAATCGGATCTGAGGTCCATTGTCCGGTATGCATTTGAGCGATGTGGCGCTAACCAGGCTTTCCGGTATGTCCAGAGTCTGCAAGTTTGCTTTCAGGTTCTTGCGGCGGATTCGGGAATTGGGCGAAGCTGCGATTCGACCAGCGCAGGACTTCGACGGAAGGAACATGGGAGGCACGTCGTGTTCTACCGATTGAAGCCCAGCGGATTACGAATCGTGCGGGTTCTGCATCAGCGGATGCTTCCAGTCAAGTCTCATTTCGAGCAGTGAGGGGCTGTGCAGTTGTCCTTCGGGATGGCGATGCCGAAATAGGTCTGGGCTGTTTCCAGGAGATCTTCGTCGGTCATTACGCCGTACTCGACATGCGGCTCCCTGCCGGGGGCTATCAGGTAATACCCGATTCCGACCTTGCCGGTTTCGAAAGCTCTGGTTTTCGTTCCGTCTTGGATTTGGAAAGAGCGCTCGCTCACTTCCTGGATTTCAACTCCAGCGCTTTCAAGACGTTTCCTGACCATGTAAAGGTAGTAGTTGAAGTCGCTAAGAGCCTCCGCGTCCCCCTCGCCGCTGTTTGCTTCGGCCTCGGTAATCGGTAGAAAGAAGGCCACAATCGTTGGGCGATGAATCAGGACTGTCTGCGGCTGCTTGGTTGCGGCTTGCGTATCGGCAGATCGCGCGGAGGCGATGGCAAGCAAGACGATCAGAATGAGCCTTTTCATGGCTGCAAGTCTACGCTGAAAGCGGACCCAGCTTCAAAAGCCCAAGCGCGCAGACACCGGCCGGATGGCGGAGACGCAGCCCAATTGTCCACAACTCGCACAGGCGATTCGGGAAACTGCGCCTTGTTGCCGGACCGCGCGAAGACTAGCCTATATACAGCGCAGGAAGAAGCTTGCGGAATCATTGGCGCATCCAATCTCGCGACAGAATGGACCGGAAGGAGGGCGAAGCCCGCGTCGTTGGCGGCGGATTTGCGCTTTCCACAGGCGAATGCCTTTGTTTAGGAAATGGGTTCTCCTAATGCAAACAAAATACAAGATATTGTGGTTTGTGCTTGACTTGCACCACAGACAGCGGTATTTTTTCATCTGCGGCTGTAAACAGTTTGTAACGTGGCCCGGCGTGAAAAGCCGCCGGCGGTCGCAAGAAAGCCAAGTACCTGCGGTAGCTCGCATCCCCGCTTTCAGTTGTCTTTGAGTAGCTTCCAATTGCCCCTGCCAGGCTGCGTTGCGCCGGTGGGATGAGGACATTCACTTTTCCAGCACATTAAGGAGATTCCATGAACGAGGTCCACCTTTCCGCTGCCCCCGCTTCTCTGCAGACTCCGTACAGCCAACGCGGGCTGATGTTTACCCGCAGATTTTCGACCGAGGGCGTATCCCCTTATGACGAGGTGGAGTGGGAACGCCGCACCGCCTCCATTACCGACACCAAGGGCAACTCGATCTTTGAGCAGAAGGACGTGGAAGTGCCGGTGGACTGGTCGATGACGGCCACCAACATTGTGGCCTCGAAGTACCTGCACGGGCAGGTTGGAATGCCGGAGCGGGAGACCGGGGTGCGGCAACTGGTGGGGCGCGTTGTGGAGACGATTCGCGACTGGGGCATGGCTGGCGGCTACTTTGCCACGACGGGCGATGCGGACGCGTTCCACGACGAGCTGGCATACATGCTGCTTACGCAGAAGGTGGCGTTTAACTCGCCGGTATGGTTCAACGTGGGGTGCGATCGGCTGGAGCCGAAATCCGACGGGCAGAACTGGCACTGGGACGCGGCAACCGGCGGCGTGAAGTACTCGGCTACCGGGTACAGGAATCCGCAGTGCTCGGCGTGCTTCATCAATTCGGTGGACGACTCGCTGGACTCGATTCTGACGCTGGCCAAGACCGAAGGGATGCTGTTCAAGTGGGGCTCGGGAACGGGCACGAACCTGTCGTCGATTCGCGGGTCGATGGAGACGCTGTCGGGCGGTGGGCAGGCCTCGGGGCCGCTGAGCTTCATGCGGGGATTCGATGCGTTTGCAGGGGTGATCAAGTCGGGCGGCAAGACCAGGCGGGCGGCCAAGATGGTGATTCTGAACGCGGACCATCCGGACATTATGGATTTTATCGATTGCAAGGCCAAGGAAGAGGCGAAGGCCTTTTCGCTGATCAGGGCCGGCTACGATGGATCGGGGCCGGATTCGGAGGCGTATTCTTCCATCTTCTTCCAGAACGCCAACAACTCCGTCCGGGTGAGCGACGAGTTCATGCTGGCCTACGAGGACGACAGCGAGGTCAGCACTTATACAGTGAAGGGGCATGGAAAGGTAAAGACCTACAAAGCGCGGGAGGTCATGCGCAAAATTGCCGAGGCTACCTGGCTTTGTGGCGACCCTGGGATGCAGTTCGACACCACCATCAACAAGTGGCATACGAGCAAGAACACGGCACGCATCAACGCCTCGAATCCTTGCTCGGAGTACATGTTCCTGGACAACTCCGCCTGCAACCTGGCCAGCTTTAACCTGATGAAGTACCTGACCCCGGCGGGAGCGTTCGACATTCCCGCGTATCGGCATTCCATTTCTGTGGTGATTACGGCCATGGAGATCCTGGTGGATAACTCGGGATATCCGACGGAGGCCATTTCGCGGAATTCGCACGATTACCGGCCGCTTGGCCTGGGTTATGCCAACCTCGGTGCGCTGCTGATGGCGATGGGGCTGCCGTACGATTCGGCTGCCGGGCGCGATTTTGCAGGAGTGATGACGGCGATCATGTGCGGGCAGGCCTATTTGCAGTCGGCGATTGTTGCGGCTAACTGCCCGCCGATTGCTTCCGCTACTCCGCTGACGGCCGGCGTAGAACGGCAGGGCGGCGCATGCCCAGGCTTCTACGTGAATCGCGAGCCGTTTCTGGACGTGATCCGGATGCATCGCGCGGAAGTGAATAACATTGGCAAATCGCGTTTGAGCGGCGAGCCATTCAGCGTGCCGCAGCTTGATGCGCTGATCGACGCCAGCCGCGAGTGCTGGGATATGGCGCTGATCTACGGCGAACGCCACGGATATCGCAACGCGCAGACCACGGTGCTGGCGCCAACGGGCACCATCGGCTTCATGATGGATTGCGACACCACGGGAATCGAGCCTGACCTGGCGCTGGTGAAGTACAAGAAGCTGGTGGGCGGCGGCATGATCAAGATTGTGAACAACACGGTTCCGGCGGCGCTGTTCAAGCTGGGCTATGACAACGACCAAGTGAACGCCATCGTGAGCTATATCGACGCGACGGGCACCATCGAGGGCGCGCCGGGGCTGAAACCGGAGCATCTTGCGGTGTTCGATTGCAGCTTCAAGCCGGCCAAGGGCACGCGCTCGATTCAGTACATGGGGCATATCAAGATGATGGCGGCGGCGCAGCCGTTTCTTTCCGGCGCAATCTCAAAAACGGTGAACCTGCCGCACGAGGCCAGCGTGGAGGACGTTGCCGAGGCTTACGCCGAGAGCTGGCGTCAGGGCATCAAGGCAGTGGCTATCTATCGCGACGGCTCCAAGGGCACGCAGCCGCTGAATACCAGCATGGATGCGAAGAAAGAACCGTCCGCTCTGGATGTTGTCGGCAGCCGCGTGCTGGCCAGCGTTGGGGCCGGACACCAACCCGCCGAGGCGGACCTGAAGGCCCTGGAGGCCAAGATCAGCGAGAAGCTGGAAGTGAGCGCCAAGCAGGTGATTGCAGCGGCCGCAGCTTTCCAGAATGCAATGGAGGAAATTGCCAAGGCAGCCGCAGTGCCGGTGTTGACGGCTACTCCCGCCCCCGCGCCGGTAGCGGCGGCACAGGAGCGCAGGACGGATTCAGAGCAGGACCCGAACGGACCGCCGCGCGCTGTGCGCCATCGGCTGCCGGAGGAGCGGGCGTCGATTACCCACAAGTTCTCGATCGGCGGGCATGAGGGCTACGTTACCGTGGGCCTCTATCCCACGGGTCAGGTGGGCGAGATCTTCATCAAAATGGCCAAGGAAGGATCGACGGTCTCCGGCCTGATGGACGCCTTCGCAACGTCGATTTCGCTCGCCCTTCAGCACGGTGTGCCGTTGAAGGTGCTGTGCGAGAAGTTTGCCCACACACGCTTTGAGCCTTCCGGCTGGACCGGGAACGAGCATATCGGCTACGCCAAGAGCCTGATGGATTACATCTTCCGCTGGCTCAATCTGCGTTTCCTTTCCGGCACGCAGTTGACGCTGTTTGCCGGCCTTGCTCCGCAGGCGCCGCAACTGCCGGCAAGCCCCACGCTGATTCCTGACACCGAACCGGAAGACGATGCGGTAACGTCGCAAAACCACCTGGCCAGACTGGCAGAGGAGGTTGCCAAGCGGCTGAACATGGTGAGCGGCCATGCGGTTGGCCAGATCGGCAGCCAAGGCTCGGGAGGCGGCATCGCGCCCGAGGTTCGGGCTTCTTCGGCCGCAGCGCCGAGTCTGGCGTCCAGTCCCACGCATGGCCCGAGCCTGAAGGACCGAGGCATCTATCACGCGGCCGAGGCTATGCGGGAGATGTACGACATGGGAGATGCGCCCAGTTGCGGAACGTGCGGGGCCATCATGGTACGCAACGGCAGTTGCTATCGCTGCATGAGCTGCGGGTCGACGAGCGGGTGCAGCTAGCCCACACGAGTGCGAATCCAAAAGGCGCCGAAACCCAATTGGACTTCGGCGCTTTTCTTGTGGCAGGGGAGGGACGCTTTAAGCTTCTCTACTTTTGTTGTGCGGTTTGCGGCGCTGGTGGGGTGGCTGAAGGCTGTTTGCTGGAGCAGGGCGAATGCTCACCATCGGATGCGGAACATCCATTGCAGTGACCGAGGTCCGCCTGGTTGATACAGCGATCCACTTTGGCCATAACTCTGATTCAAGGAGAGAGTGGGCTGCCCAAACAATTGATCGTTGAGATTGGGAACGATATAGCCAAAGTCAGGGCTGTTAGAGACGTTGAACACATCGGCTCGAAGTTGGAGGTAGAGCTGGTTGTAGAGGTGGATGTCTCTGCGCAGGGAAAGACTGAGCTGTTGCGCGCCAAAGCCTCGCGCAATGTTCCGCGGGGCGTTTCCCTCAGAAGCGCCTGAAGGAAGCTGAAATGCTCCGTCGGCAGCATCTGGGCCGCCATTCAACATCCGCCCACCTGGAATTGAGCTGTCTGACAAGTAGAGTGGTTTGCCGGGAATGAGATTCGCGCCCGTGTAGAATTGTTCTCCCGTGACAGGATCGTGAAGCAGGTTGCCCAGCACGTCGACAGGATAGCCGCCGCGTAGAAAGAAGCGCCCGTCGACACCCCAGCCCGACAAAGCGTTATGAACCAAGGTTCTTCCAGTCACCTGCGGAAGAGTCCATGAGACAGCCGCCTGCAAGTTTTGGCGCACGTCGGTATCGGCATTGCCTCGCGTTGGCGTTGCCCAAGGATTGGGGCTGCCGAAATCCAGTGCATGCCCCCACACATACGATGTCATCCACGCCAGGCGAGAACGATATTGGCCGCGATAAGCCAGTTGCAAGGAATCGAACCGCGATGAAAAGCCGGAGGGAAAGGTGACAACCTCCTGAAGAGGCGTGATTGGGCTTGCGATCTGACTTCGCTGCGGCACAAGCAGGTCAAGCCCGGACGCTCCGACGTAGGAGACAACGACGGACTCGTGCTCGCCGGCTGCTCTTTCCAGCGACACGTTCCACTGCAAAGAATAGGGATTTCGGAGCGCCTGCGGAAAGATATAACCCAGGCTGTCCGCGCTCGGAGCATCTGGAAGAGGAGGAGCGGTTGCAGTCGTTGGTATGCTGGCGTTCTGCAGGACCGAGGTGCTTGTAAATCCGAGCGCGGTAAATGCCGGCGCTGCGGCACGATTTGGCATATCGAAGATGACGCCGAGACCGCCGCGCAGAATGAACTCGCGTCCGGGTTCGTCTCCGGCTTCGCGGCCAGGCTGCCAGGCGAAGCCGATCCGCGGTCCAAACGCCCGCCAGTCTGTCTTCCAAAGCGGGGTTCCGCGCGGACTTACGGACAAGGTAGCCGGCGAGTCCGGATCGCCATTTACGCGAAATGCGTCGCGGCTGTCGGAACTGGACGGTGGAGGGCTGACATCCCAGCGCAGGCCGGGACTCACGGTGAGATTCCGCGCCACTCGCCATTGATCCTGCACAAATGCTGCGGATTGCTCAAAAACGGGATGCGCCGGCTCGTTCCTCCTCAAGATCAGAAAGTCCGCGCTGTTCGCCAAGATAGAATCGGTGTTCAAGTAATCGGCTTCGATGGTCCAGGGTAAGGGACGCACTGCGCTATGCAGATTACGGGCATCCATGCCAACTCGAATCAAATGCTGCCCCCGCTGCAATGAAAACGTATCACGGAGTTCGAGTTGGCGAAGCGCATTTGTTCCGCCATCGGTCCACGCGGCAGTATCATCGATGCCGGCAATGCGCATGTACAACTCACTGCGCGTGTCGTTCGACGCGCCTGGGGAGCCCAGCGCAGCGGGTAGATCGACAGGTGCGGCGCCGGAGGCCGGAGCGTAGGGGGACGGGTAACCTAGCTCGAGCGAAGATACGGTGCTCGAACCGGCGCGGGCCCAGCCGACCCTGAACTCATTGCCCGCCTGCGAGGAGACCTGTCCATCGAATCCCAGTGTGAGGCTCTGATTCGAGAGCTTTGCGTTGGTCGTCGTCAAGAGAAGCGAAGCCTGGCTGCCGCTGGGCGTATTTCCAAACCGTAAGAAGCCGGAGAGGTTGGCGCCGAGCGTGCGATCGACTCGGAAGTCCATCGATTTCAAAAAGCTCGGAGGGCTGGATTGGGAATAAATGTCCTTTATGAGTGCAGGCCCATTGGATCCGCTACCAGACGGTGGGTTATTTCCGCCAGGTGGAATGGACAAGCCAAAGAAAGCCAGGAACGCAGTCTGAACCTGAGCCGGCGCTTCGAGAATCCACTGATTGCTGGGCGTGTATAGCACAAGCGGAGCCGTCCTCTGCTGCACATGCATCTCTTCGTACGATCCGAAGAACTGCGTCCGGCTCTGGATTGCTTTTTGGCGCCCGAAGATGAAGGGCATGCCCAGTGATCCGCCGATATCTTGCTGATAGTAGTAGAGAGTGTTCTCTTCGCCGTTGTATCTGCCAAACCAGTCGGTGGCATCGAAGTACCCGTTGCGCAGGTAGGCGTAAGCGGTCGCGTGAATCTGATTTGTGCCTTGGCGGGTCAAGAGGCTGAATTGTCCACCGGCTGCGCCTCCGTACTGCGCTGAAGCAGTGGATGCTACGACTCGGAACTCCTGCAGCGCATCGAGCGCAACTAAACCGTGTGTGGTTCCGAGAGACGTGACGCTCGCGTACTGGCCCACCGCCGGCACCTTTTGATCCGCATCGAGCGAGCCCGAGCCAAAGTTTGCGGAGATGCCGTCAATCCAATAGTTATTTGTGTCGGACGACTGTCCATTCACGCTGAATCCGCCAGTATGGGGCACTTGCGGACTTACCGAAACCGAACCCGGCGTCATGGCGATGAGATCCTGAAAGCTTCGTCCGTTGAGGGGAAGATCCCGGACCAGATGCGAGTCGACGACTGTGGTCATCTGCGCGTCTTCTATATTCAAGTTTTGACCGCTCCCGTCCACCTCCACAGTCTGTTCCACAGTGCTCAGACGCAGCTTGATTAGAAACTTGCGTGACTCTCCAACATTGAGGCTCAAACCGGTAAGGTGAATAGCGGCAAATCCATCGCGCTGCACTTGCATGCTGTAGAGACCCGGCAACACGCCTGGTATGAGAAACGCGCCGCCCGCGTCGGTCGTTGCCGCATTCTCATTGCCGGTTTGGAGGTTGAGCAGTTTGATAGCAACGAAAGGAAGTCGTGCGCCCGATGTATCTTCCACTTCGCCAGAGACGTTGGCCGTGCTCACCTGAGCGCAGGACGGCGTTGCCGCCAAGAGAAGCACCGCCAGAATGAGAAGCGGCTCTGAGAGAAACGAAATCCATGACCTGAAGGAATTCACCTCGAACGCATCTCTCCCACCTCGTTTTGGCCCGAGGTATTCCCGTTTGTCAAGCGGCTTGCAAACGAATGCATACGGCTTGCTTCGGCGACAGGCAGAGCGGTTCGCAGGCGAGAAATAGACTCACGCGCCTGTGCGGCGGACTGGTCAGCCGCGCTGCCTGCGAACAGTCTTACAACCTCTTCGTTCACTGATTGCGCCTTCGCACGCAGCTCGGAAGTGTCATGAGCAAATGCGGTCGCATCCGTGATTCCAGGCACGTCAACGGAGGGAATTCCCGCAATGCCGGTGGAAATCGAATCCAACTGCAGCCGCAACACCTGAAGTTCCGTAAGGGCTGCGGCGGAGTGCCGTTCGACCATCTGTGTCCACTTAACACGTGCATCTCGATTCAGCGAGGACTCGTCCGCACGTCGAAGGATGCTTCCAAGACGATCGAGAGCAAATGCATGCTGCAACGCTGCCTGCGCATGAGAAAGCGCGGAAGCCGCAAACTCCTGCTCCGCATTCTGCAAGGCTGCTCCCTTCAGGCCACGCGCCAGCAACGCATCCCGCACCAGCCCTGCGGCCGGTGCATCGCCGTTGGTTCCCGCAAGTTCCTGCCGAAGCACATTGCCGCGGTGGACTGCTGAAGCGGCCTGCGCGGCAGAATAGATTTGAAAATCCACGCGGTTTGCATTCGGAAGGGTGGCTACCCTCACTCGGAGTGCCGCGAGCAATTGCGCGTTGGCAAATGTTCCCGTCATGCGAACGCGGCCACCTGCGATAGGACTCACTTCAATCGGCTGACCGGTATCAACATTCTGTCGGAATAACTCAAACAGCACGGCAACCTCAAGGTTTGCACCGTTGGCATCCTCCTCTGCATTGCCGCCCATTTCGGCCGGGAGATTGCGTTCGCTCCGCATACCTGGAGCCGTCATCTCCTGCGGCTGCGGAAACGTCCGAAGCGGCACGTCCCTGTTGGGAACTCTCCGCAGCAGAATCTGCACCAGCCGAACCTCAGAAACACCATCTTTGGTCTGGAAGCGTACTCTCTCTGCCTGAACCCGATAATTGCGGTCCAGTACGAGTGTCCGCGAGAGAATTCCGTCGCGGCCGTTCTCGTGCTGCGTAAGGTCAAATCCGCTCAAGCTCCGAGAGGCCTCAGCCGCCGTTCCTTCACGGGAAGCAAAAGGCGCGGTGGAAACATCGCTCCGCCATACACCGCTTTCAACGAACTGACGGTCTGTCTGCGTGAGTGCCGCGTCGTCCTGAAGATGAACGGAATTTGCGCCGTCCTTGGATTCGATTGACGTGGCGAGCAGTTGCTGCTGAGCGTTATAGAGACGCCGCACCACCTTCTCGTCGCTGCTATGCCAGACGTCAACCGAGCCAAGAACCGATCCCTGCTCCGGGCCCGTTGCTTCTTCAATGCGAAGGTTCTGATGGAGTGTTTCGGTTGGCAACGGAACTTGAGCAACTGCCTGCGCGCGAACAAGTACGTCACGCCAACTGGGATGTGCGTAGCGGTAACCAGCGGTTCCCACTACGGCCGCCAGCAAGAGAGACGCGAAGGCAGCGGTGCCCCATGGAGCCAAACGGAACCGCCCCGGCCACGGGAAGCGTTCCCAGAAGGACACCAGCCTTTTGCGCGGGCGAGTAGACAGTTCCAGTTCGCAACTGGCCGCGAGAGCTGGATCGACATAGTTCACTTCGGCATGCATGCCGAGCCCGTCAAAACGGACATCGAGCCGCAAACGACGATCATCGTTGAGCAGAATCTGCTGCGACAGTTGAACCATAGGAACAGCTGCGGCTTCGGGATCGAGCGGAATGTGGGCCAGGCGATCGCCATATTCGTCGAAGACTTCGATGAAATGCACATTGGGAGCCGCTTCCACGCGCGACGACAACAAATTATGGGCGCTCTCGACTGCATGGAATGCGACAACACGACCCTCGACGGCGATAGCCAGAAGCGTGGGACGCCGCTCAAGCAATTGCTCGCGCCGCCTGCGCACCAGCTGCATGGTCGCTTCGAAACTCTTGGACCCCTCCGGCCTCGGCCTGCGGTCAAGGTGGCCGTCGATGCCGTCGAGCGGGCCATCGCGGTCGTCCAACTTCAAGGCGCGCTCCAGTATCCTAAGACAGCGTTCGCATCCGGCAAGATGCGCGAGTTCCCGACAACCAACCGGAGGAGCGCTTGGCTGATTGTAGGCGTCGACAAGCTCCTTCTCTGCCACGCAACTCACGGTGACGGCGTCGAGGATGGTCGAACGCAGTTCCTTCAGAAAGAGGTCGCTGGACATGCCAGCCCGAAGCCACTTCCTTCCCGGCAAAGCGCCTCGGGAAATAAGGCGGATCTTATCACCGGCAGACAGGTGTTCCCGCAGTTCAATCCGAGTGTCTTTGAGCCCGTTGTAAATTGCGGCAATCGGTACACGCGCCAGTAAAGCAACATCGCCCCTTCGATACCCGAGGAAGAATTGCAGGATGAAATGGCTTGCGCTCTTGGACGAGTATTTTCTAGAAATCACATAGTCACCGATGCGAAGCAGCTCGTTTTGAACGTCCACAATATCTGATTCGCCACGCGAAGGAACCATGCTCACAGCATCGTAGTCCTCTACCTGAATCACACGCAGCCGCTCTCGCGAGACTCGCGCCAGGTTGGACACATACATGTTTCGGAGGCACATAAAGAGGTAGTTTTCGAGATTGTTCACGCGGCTCAAATCCGGCTGCGCAACGGTCAGATGCAGACATAAATCCTGCACGGATTCTTCGGCGGCGGTATGGTCGCCCCGCGCAAGAATCCGGCTCCACTCTACAAGCTGCTGGTAATAGCGGCTCAGTATCCGCTCGATTGAGTCGGGCGAGAATGGCGAACGAACCGGTTTGAGAATAGGCCCCATCTATTGCTGAAGAGTCCCATCCGGCAAGAATCTATTCCCGAATCGAAAAGAAATTTCCATCTGTTCCATTCTATGAGACGCGCACACAGGATCGGGTACGCAGAGCGATTTGAGAAGGATTCTCTTCCAAAGCAGGAATAGATTGCGGCCCCGCCGCTCTCTTTAAGTTTGAACTCTTAAAGGAGAGCTTCTCATGCCGTTCAAGGACCGCTCGTTCAGCCCTTTTCGCTATTCTGCGATCTTCACTCTCGTGCTGCTGTTGTTGAGCAAGGCCGCCATTGCTCAAACCCCAAACCCACCGAAAGATGAAAACTTTAGGCCCGGGACGGATTTCTCTCTTGGCCTCATGGGACAAATGACATTTGCCAGGAATCCGGCGACAACCGCCGTTTATCCAGAATGGACGGTAGTTAATCAGCAAACTCAATCTCAATCGCCTTCTGCCGGCGCCCTGTTCACTTTTCACGGCTCCATGAAGCCCTATCTTGGCTACAACGTCAATTTCAGTTACACCCGGTTCGCGCAGACCGACTCCGAGGGATCGGGATACGTGCCGGGGCAGGGAACCAATCCGCCCCTTGGCGGCGGCAGCTTTTCCGCAGGCGCCTTGGATACGCACATGTATGAGTTGACGCTGGCCTACGCCTTCTACGGGCCGCGTTCCAAGCGGTTTCGCACCTTTGGGCAACTCGGCGGCGGAGGCCTGTTCTTTGAGCCGATAAACACCTCATTTGCCCACCAGGAAACGCGCCCGACCATGGTATTCGGGATGGGCGGAGAATACGACGTCAGCCGTCATTTCTCCGTTCGTGGGGAGTACCGAGGACTCTTCTACAAGATGCCTGACTTTGGCATCGACAATGGCTTTCCCAAACAGAGGTTATTTTCAGTGACCAACACTCCGGAGATCAGCCTCGTATATCACATCAGGTCCTCTTCGAATAAGAAACAAACAGCGAAGAGGCAACGGGGCCCTCTTTAGTTAGTCGCTTTGCGGTCCCGTTCTTGGCGGGACCGCAGACAGCGGTATCACGCTCACAGAAAAAAGGAGCAGAGGTTTGAAACCAATGGTGCTGGACGAAATCGAAACAGACTTTTTTACTGTCTCTTATCCTGTCGGGTTCATTGCTACTAGTTCAGAGAAGCTGGCGGAAGATCCCGATCGGGAGAACCTCAGCAATTGGTCCAGATCGTCGCTGAAACGCATTTTTGATTGCTTTTGTGTATTGTGTTCTCTTCCTATTGCACTGCCAATTCTCTTTGCCGCGAGCATCGCGGTAAGGATCACATCTCGTGGGCCGATTATTTTTCGGCAAAATCGCGTTGGGCGCGGCGGGAAGCATTTCACGATCTTCAAATTTCGCACGATGCCTGTTGCCTCAAGCGCCAACTCACGGCCTGCCGTGACGACTGCCTCAAATCAAGTACTCACGCCGATCGGTTCGTTCCTTCGCCGGTGGAAACTCGATGAGTTACCTCAGATCTTCAATGTGCTCCGCGGGGATTTGAGCTTAGTGGGACCACGCCCGAAGCTTGCAAGCCACCAGTTATTCCCTCTGTTCTGCCGCCCCGGCATTACTGGACGAGCGACCATCGCGTTTGCCGCGGAAGAAGAAGCTCTGAGCAGCATACCCGCTGCTCAACTCGACGCCTTTTATCGTGACGTGGTTCTGCCGGCCAAGCAGGCATTGGATAGTCGATACATGTCGAGAGCGACCTTGATCTCCGATCTGATGCTGATCTTTCGAACCCTCACCAAGGGAGACGATAGCCGGGAATTGAGGCAACTGCTTTCGACGGGCACGGGTAGACATGTTGCCTGCCGCGAAAACACCCAGCCAACCTCATCCAGAATGCGGTTTCAAGTGCTACGTCGAGACCACTACAGACGCCGAATGTGCAACCAGACCGGAGACGATATCACGCTCGATGTCCACCAAATTCAGCCAGGTCCCTCAAGCCAAGGCGATTGCATGAATGCCTGCCTCAAGCGAGTCCGAAGAGTTCGGCGCGGTAGTTGTCGCTGGTGGCGGCGATCGGGCGTCTGGCCTTGATACCTCCCTTTCGTTTTCCCGGGTCCATGCGGATCAGGTTCAGGGGAATGTGTTTGAGCGTGGCCAGGTTGTGTGCCGAGTGGCCTGTGCGCGCATTTGGTCGTCGTTGAAGGCAAATATCCAAGCACCGGTGCAGGCAATTTTCCGCCGACCAGTGGGCGCGAATCGCAGTTCCGATCCGTTCCGCATCGGGGTTTAAGCTGCCGATTTACAAACGCCGCTCCAGCGTGGTTTTGCCGTTGATCTCGCGTTGGCTTTCGACGACCGCAAGCGACTTCAGCCCCGGCCATTGTTCCGGCTTGTGCAGGCAATCGAGTTGAGCGAAGGCCCGGCAGCGGCGAGTTTCGATGCGTCCATGACCCTTTTCGAAGCTTTCAACAAAACGATGCGGCGTATCGGCGGCCGGATGAGCGCGGAAACAGTTCCAGAATACCTCGAAGGAATACCGTGAACCAGGCGCAGACGGGCGCGGAGCGTGATATATTCCCCTTGCCATGTTCTTCAGACTTTATCGGTCCTCCTTTTCAGCGCTGGCTTTGGCAGGATTTTTTGCGTGTGCCTCGACGGCTCCGGCGCAAAGTGCAAGCGCCGCCAAACCCACCGTTGCCGATGCGCTGGCCTTTATCGATGGCGCGGAGAAGGAACTGAACGCGCTCAATGTGGATGTTGCGCGCATTGCGTGGGTGCAGAACACCTACATAACCGACGATACAGTGACGCTGCTGGCCCAGGCCACCGACAAGGGAATCGCGCGGCAGACTGCGCTGATCGGCGAGGCGCGGCGGTTCGATGGGTTGGCGCTGCCGCCCGATGCGGCGCGCAAGCTGATGCTGCTGAAATTGAGCATTGGCCTGCCCGCGCCTTCGGACCCCAGGCTTCGAGCGGAGACAACACAGAAAGCATCGGAGCTGAATGCCGCTTACGGACGGGCGAAGTACTGCCCCGATGCCGATCCCGAACACTGCCTGGGGATTGACGAGCTTGGCGTGAAGATGGCTCAGAGCCGCGATCCAAAGGAACTGGCAGCGATGTGGGCGGGTTGGCATGCGGTGGGCGCGCCCATGCGTAGCGACTATGCGCGCCTGGGCGAACTGAGCAACCAGGGGGCGCGTGAGCTGGGATTTGCCGACACTGGGGCGCTGTGGCGATCTCAATACGATATGACGCCTGAGGAGTTCCAGGCCGAGATTGAGCGGCTTTGGACGCAGGTCGAACCTCTGTACCGCGAGCTGCATACCTATGTGCGGCACAAACTAATCGAGAAGTATGGCGACGCGGCGCGCCGCCCGGACGGGATGATTCCCGCGGACCTGCTTGGGAACATGTGGGCGCAGGAGTGGGGCAACATTTACGACGTGGTTGCGCCGCCCTCGGAGCCGCTGCCTTACGATTTGGGAGCGATTTTGAAGGCGCGCAACACCGACGCGCCGCAACTGGTGCGCTATGGCGAGGGTTTCTACAAGTCGCTCGGCTTCGCGGCGTTGCCCGATACGTTCTGGAAGCGGTCTATGCTGTCGCATCCGCGCGACCGCGATGTGGTGTGCCACCCGAGCGCCTGGGATATCGATAACGAGCTGGACGTGCGCATCAAGGCGTGCTTCCAGCCCACTGCGGACGACTTTGTAACCGTACACCACGAATTGGGCCACAACTACTACCAGATGGCTTATCGCAACCAGCCGTTTCTGTTTCGCGACGGCGCCAACGATGGGTTTCATGAGGCTATCGGCGACTCGATTGCACTGAACGTGACGCCGGATTACTTGAAGAAACTGGGACTGATCGACAAAGTTCCGCCGACCAGCGCCGACATACCATTGCTGCTGCACACGGCGCTGGACAAGATCGCGTTTCTGCCGTTCGGGCTGCTGATCGACAAGTGGCGCTGGGAGGTGTTTTCAGGGCAGGTAACCCCTGAGCACTACAACAGCGCGTGGTGGGCTTTGCGGGAGAAGTACCAAGGCGTTGCGCCGCCGGTGGCTCGCAGCGAGGCGGATTTCGATGCAGGCGCGAAATACCATATTCCCGCCAATGTGCCCTACATGCGGTATTTTCTGGCTCGCGTCTATCAGTTTCAGTTTTACCGCGCGATGTGCCAGGCCGCGGGATACCGGGGCCCGCTGAACCGCTGCTCGGTATACGGCTCGAAGGAAGCCGGAGCGAGGCTGAATGCAATGCTGGAGATGGGCCGTTCCAAGCCTTGGCCTGAGGAATTGAAGGCCATGACCGGAACGGACAAGGCGGACGCATCGGCCATTGTGGAGTACTTCAAGCCGCTGATGGACTGGCTGAAGGAACAGAACAAGGGCGAGAAGGAAGGCTGGACGCTGCCGGTTGATCCGCTGAGGTAGCGATGCGCGATCCCGGGTCTCAAAAGCGAGACCCGGGGCACCCGCCTAGTACTTGACTATGGCCGCGAACGAGTCGGGTTTGAGGCTTGCGCCACCTACCAGCGCGCCGTCGATTTCTTCCTGGCCGATGAGCGAGGTGGCGTTGTCGGGCTTGACGCTGCCTCCGTAGAGAATGCGAATGGCCGCGGCCACATCTTCGCCGAGGAGTTTCGCAACTTCAGCGCGGATGATTTTGTGCGCGTCGACGGCGATCTCGGGCGTGGCGGTTTTGCCGGTGCCGATGGCCCAAACCGGCTCGTAAGCAATGACGATGGGCGCGGCTGCCTCGGCGGATATTCCCGCGAGTGCGCCGGTGATCTGGGTCTTGAGTACGCTTGCCGTCAGGCCGGCCTCGCGCTCGGCGAGCACTTCGCCAATGCAGACTATGGGAATAACGCTGTGCTTGAGCGCTGTGAATAGCTTCTTGTTGACGATTTCGTCGGTCTCGGCGAAGTACTGGCGGCGCTCGGAGTGGCCGATCAGCGTATGCGTTCCGCCGACGGCGAGAAGCTGGCCAACGGAGGTTTCGCCGGTGTAGGCGCCCTCCTCGGCAAAGTGAATGTTCTGCGCGCCGACGGCAACGTTGGAGCCTTTGGCGACTGCGATTACGGTTGGGAGCAGCACGGGGGAGGGAAACAGGGCGATCTCGTCGCGGTGGTGGGCGACAACGAGCGGCAAAAAGGCATCGATAAAAGCCAGGGCTTCGGCTGGCGTCTTGAACATCTTCCAATTGGCGGCAATGAGTGCTTTACGCGGCATTTTTCAAGGATCCTCATGCCGATTCTATCGGATGCGAATCGAGGGCTGGGGTGACGGCGGGCACAGCGGGGCGGTTTGAAAGTTGCCGATGCGCCGATTCGTTCATACTTCGGCTACTAAATGCGGTCGGATGGAGATAGTACCGATACGTCGTCGGGGACTTCGCCTCTCATGAAGGCTTCGCGGTGTTCGGGGTCGCCCAGGTCCATTTTGAAATGGTGCCATGTGTCGCCCTG
>Ga0302201_10000779_pt1 | contig 28736 bp, 23 predicted proteins | sample II_Bog_N3_2_FD_194586 | JGI IMG/M metagenome (GOLD analysis project Ga0302201, IMG submission 194586) | Peat permafrost microbial communities from Stordalen Mire near Abisko, Sweden - II_Bog_N3_2 | ecosystem: Environmental > Terrestrial > Soil > Wetlands > Peat | place: Sweden: Abisko... | reverse complement strand
GGCGTCCTCGTCGGTGAAGTAGATGGAACAGTAGGCGGACCAGCGGGAGTGCGCGGGGTCGGTGTTGGAGATGCGGTTGGACCAGTACTCCCAGTAACGCTTGACGCCGGCGACTGCAAAGCTCTCTGACGTATAGAGATAATCCGAGCCTTGCATCCAGCTGTCGTTGGGGCCCTTCTTGGCCTTGTAGTAGGGCGGCGAGAAGTCGTCCCACATACGGCGGGAGCCCTCCTGGCGGTAGTCTTCTGACTCAATGATGGGTGCACGGTCGCGCCGTTCGGCCGAGTAGGCGCGGAACATCGCCTTCGGGCCGTTCAGCGTTTCCACTCCTCTGTCCTGAGCCATCATCACGCCGTAGTACTCCGCAATGGGGGTTGTAGCCGTATTAATCGCGGCGTTGGCGTCGCCACGCGCGCCCATGGCGCGGCCACCGTCAGGATCCCATTGCTTGCGCAGATCGACCATTTGTTGCATCTGGTTGGGCGCGACCATGGTGTTGCCCGCCTCCCAGAAGAAGATGCTGGGGTTGTTGCGGAAGTAGATGATCGAATTACGCATCACCTCGACGCGCTGGTCCCATTGGCGTCCCGTGACATCGCGCTCGCTGTCGCCGGCCGGACAGACCTGGACGATGCCGAAACGCGCGAAGGAATCCGCATCCACCTTCTGCGGCGAAATGTGCATCCAGCGCATGTAGTTGCCGTGGCACTCACGGATCATTCTGGCGGTGTAGTCGTGCATCCAGTCGGGATAGCCTGCGCCGACACCAGCCCATTCATCGGCCGCGCGCTGGGAAAATCCCTTGAGATAGACGAACTTCTCGTTGATGTAAAGGCCGCCCGTGCCCGCGCCACCCTTGAACTCAGCCTTGCGGAAGCCGGTCTCCATGCGATTAACATCGACCACCTTTCCGTTGACCTTGAGGATGCTGTAGACATCGTAGAGGTAGGGGGCTTCGACGCTCCAAAAGCGCGCGTTGGTGAGGGGACCGGTGGCGGACATGACGCTTTTTTCGCCGTCCACCATGTCAACCGGATCGCCATCGAACTGCGCACAAACGCGTCCATTGTGGTCGACAATGACGGCCGAGAGGCCCACCGTCGCACGGTCGCCCGAGGTGTTGTGGACCTCGGCATCGACGGTGACGTCGGCGGTCTTCTTGGCGATGTTGAAGTTGCCGGCGTGGATGTAGACGCCCTGGCTCTCCAGACCGTAGTAGAGCGGCAGGGTCTGGTGGATCTTGCCCGTGACATGCAGCCAGACATGGCGGTTGATGCCGCCGTGATTGGGGTTGAAGTTGTTCCCGCTCCACTGGTAGCTGGTTCCCACGCAGGGGGTGCCATCGGCGTTCTTTGGGTTGGCCATGCAGAAGGCGCGTTCCTTGTAGGCGGTGGTGTTGTCCACTTTGACCGCCAGCACGTTCCCCTGTGCGCCGAGATGCACTGCGTCCGTAATATCAATGCCATAGGCGGTGACGCCGTTCTCATACAGGCCGACCTGCTTGCCGTTGAGGAAGATGTCTCCAGCCTGGCGCATGCCTTCGAACTCGAGGAAGACGCGGTTGCCGGTAAGCGCGGCAGGGAGCTTGAAGTGCTTGCGATACCAGGAGAGTCCTTTGTACGTACCCATGTCGCCGCCACCATGGGAGATGAGCTTGCGGAAGGAGTCGACGTCATTGAAGCTGTGGGGTGTCGCGACTGTGGTCCACTTGGAGTCGTCGAAGGCGGGAACTTCAGCGCCGGAGATATCTTCACGGATGAACTTCCAGTCGTAATTGAAGTTCAGCGTAGAGCGTATGGATTTGGGAGGAGTATATGGCCCGCTCGCGGTCGGGGCAGCGGCGAACGCTGGATAGGCCCGGCCTAGCACAACCGGCAATCCCAAAGCCATGAACGTGCTATTCCCAATGAACTTGCGGCGAGTGACTTTGTGAGATGACATAGGGCGTTGGCACCTTTCGGACTTCGGGTCAGCGGGAGGCGGTGGTTAGGGGTGGAGCGACAAGAGCGTCCGGCCTGCCGCCGTCGGTAAGGGTGACGGGCTGGTTGACGGTGACCCTGGCGACCCTAGGGGCGGCGGTTTGCACGGGTGCGGTGGATGCGAAGAGAGCCGAGAGAGCGAGAAACGCGGAACTGAAGACAACCCGTGACTTGGACATGTCGCAACCTTTAAAACCATCAGAGGGGGTGCAGTTCTCGAGCACGAAGAGAATCCGCAAAGGACATCGAGTAGTGTAATCCTGCCGGAGCCTCTATTAGCAAGCCGAATTACTTGGGAGCATGAGGCGCTGAGAGGATTTCACTACGGTCGTTTGTTTTTGTACCTTAAGAATTCTTAAGCGCAAGTTGCGGCGTGTTGAGCCGGTCGCCGAGGAGGGATTGCTTCTAACCCGTGGGTTGTGGAATGGAGCAGAGATACTAACTACAACCTCTGACTGTTTCAGCACACCAACGATCTGCTCCATACTGAATCACTTCCTCTTGATAAGCAAAATCCTCCGCCCTCTTCTGGCTCGGTTCTTGCCGAAGACTAACACACAAATTGGTTTAAAATTACCGGGCCGATCAAGGGGGCAACGATTCACGCTAAACAGCTTGTGGCGAGTGAGGCCTTTCCGTGCTGTTGCGAATCTGCACCAGCCCGGCGACCAAACGCGCCTCGCGGTGAATCGACATGCCGGCGGTCTCCACACCCGTGCGGACGAAGGATTTTTCGCAGTCCTGACTCGACGGGCCGCGCATGTTGCCTTCCATGTAGGCGAGGCCCGGGCATCGCGAACAGGAACCTTCGCCATGCGAACAGGTGGAACAGACCGGCAGATCGCTTATGGTGATCGAGCGCACCTCGGTCATTTGCGGCGAGTGCTTCCAGATGTCGAGGAACCGGCTGGTGCGCACGTTGCCGGTCGGCAGAGGAAACTGCACGCAGGGATAGACATCACCGTACGGCGAGACGTAGCAGAAGGTGTGGCCGGCGCTGCATGGCAAAGTATTCTGTGCGTCCTCTGCTGTGGGCGGCCCTGCGGGCGGGGCGCAGAACTCCTGCGGGCTGGTGCCCAGAATGGAGGCATCGCGGAAGACCTGCTGGAGTTGGGCGCGTTCAATATTCAGGTTCAGGATGGAGCGGTTTCCATCCATCATGGGAGTAATGGTCGGGTCGATTGTAAACTGGGCGCCAACTTCGGCGGCCAGCGCCTGGACTCCGGGATAATCCTGAAAATTCTCGCGCATCAACACGTTGGCGAAGACCACTTTGACCCCACGCTCGACCAGAAGCCGTACCGCCGCGATGGTTCGCTTCAGCGAGCCCGGTAGCTTGGTAATGGCGTCATGCACCTCGTCGCGGTGCGAGTAGACGCTGATCTGCACGGAGTCCAGCGCAAGCGCCTGAATGCGGGCGGCCTCGGGCTGGTGAATCATCACCGCGTTGGTCTTGAGTTTTACGCAGAAGGAGAGACGGCGCGCGTGCTCGACGATCTCGAAGAAGTCGCGCCGCAGCATGATCTCGCCACCGCTGAGTGTCAGGAAGAAGACACCGGCCTCGGCCATCTGATCCAGCAGCTCCCTGATCTCTGCGGTAGTCATCTCGCCGCGGTCGTCGTGGTCCAGGTAGCAGTGCACGCAGCGCTCGTTGCAGCGATAGGTCAGGTCGAACTGAACGGCCAGCGGAACACCCAGCCGCTGGGCCTTGTCGCTCATCTCCTGGATCAGCGCGCTCATTTCTCCTCCGCAATCGGCTGGTTTGAGACCTTCAGGATGCCATGCTTCGCCAGTCCCTCCACCAGCTCTTCGGCATCGCGCAAGGCGGCGACCGGGTCAACTTCAAAGTTCGCACAGACGCTGCGCTCTACGATCTCGGTGAGCGGAGTGACGCCGTCGGCCGCCTGCCAGATCGCCGTCGCCGTCTCATTCAGGCTGAAGAGCGTCGAATCGCGGGCGGACATGATCATCATTTCGCCGCCCAGCAGGCGCGCGGCGACCTCACGGGTTCGAGCGATATACATGGGACTCATACTATCAACTCCCACACGCGGGAATCAGGAACGAAGGTCAATCGGCGCACCGGAACGTACTGCAGCAGATGGCAGGCGGAGTCGAAGACGTTGCCAACCAGTTCGCAATCCTGCGCAAAGAATAATATGCACCGCATCACCGCGCGCAACGCGTCCGCCTCGGCGACAGGGTCGATGCGGTTCTCCGCGCCCTGGGCGAGCAGATACAGGGCGGCCAGCGGCGCACGCACATTCTCGCCCGGCTGCGCCAGCTCGCCGGCGAAGGGAGTGCCGTAGGCAAAATAGCCATCGGATTCGCGGCGGAGATAGGAGATCTCGTCGGTCAGCAACGTGGCGTCCGGCGGCGCCAGCCGCGAGATGGTGGTCTTGCCCGCGCCGGAGACTCCGGCAAAGAGGAACGCGCGGCCGTTGCGTACGACGCTGGCTGCATGAACCAGCAGTCCGCCCTGCTTGGCAAGAAGTAGCGAGTGAACGATGCGGAAGGCCGCGTCGATCGCATACGGGTTGGCGGACTGCCAGATGCGCCCGTGGCGCAGAGCGGGGTCCAGTTCCGCATGGAAGTCGCCACGCTCCAACACCCAGTGGCCTGCTTCGAAACACACACTCAAATCGTCGTCGTCGCCGATTGCAGTTGGAATACTGCTTGGCGGAACAATCTCGACCTCGAACTCAAAGACCGGTTGCGCGGCGGAGTTCACAAAGCCGCCGTAACGCTCCTGGAGTATCTGAAGAAACTCTGGGCTGGCGGTGCGTACCAGGACCGGCATCGCCCCGATCTCGATCAGCACGTCCTGTGCGATCGCGGAGCCCATCAGCGGGCCCACGAGAGCCTGGATGATCTGCGCAGGCGGAGCAGGGTGCGGGTGCATAAATCCGAATGGCGCATGATCCAGGAGAAGCCGCGATGCCACCAGAGCGGAGACAGAGCGACCTGGCGGCCGTAGCGGAGAATGGAGACGACCTCGCCGAGGACCTCCTCGCCGGCAAATGGGGGGTCCTCGCGGAGATGCGAGTCGCCTCGGGTGAGGATACGATCGTCTTGTCTGCCGACCATCCTGTGCGCTATAAATCCCCGGTTACGACAGCACAGGACAATACATCCGGTGAGCAGTTCGGCAGGGCTTCGCCGGCGAACGGTCAGCACGTCTCCGGGCCAGACGGAGGGCAGCATACTGGCTCCGTTGACCTTCAAGCGCACTTCTCCAAACTGACGAAGCACCTCCGCGACCAGGTCGTGCCTGGCCTCGTCGAGAAGCTCTTCGTCCGGTTGTGTTGGATACTGTCCCACCATCAAGAAACCACCTGTTCGCGGGGCTGCTGTGCAGTGGCAATCCCCCTCAGCCGGGCTACGAAGACTTCCGGTTGCTGCGGCACTGCGACTGGGTGGATTGCACCTTGCCGCATCGCAGAGCGCTGGTCTCAAAAACACTCTCGTAGCGGAAGACTGGTTTCTGGTAGGGTGCTTTTTTCTTTGGCTTCTGCGCCAATTCTTGCCGTTCCTCTGTGCTCATCGTCGTTCTCCCCCAATTCCACAACTAAGAACGCGCCCTGAACCTTATTGTAGCGACTGTACAGCTGTGGCGCTCCCCGTGCCGGTTGCCGCACAGAGATTCGCCGTAGTTCCACCGAGGCCAATGAAGTAAATCTCCGAAGCCCCGGCCTGCGTGCCGGTCGGTATCGCGTTATCTACGATGAGGCCGCCCGTCACAAAGCACTTGAAGGCGGTGCCGTAGCTCTCCGCCAGAGAGGATGAAAAGACAGGAGCACCCGTACTGACGTTATAGGCTAGGATGCACCCGTCTCCCGCAGCGGTTGCACAGCCGGTTTCGCTTGCATTGTAGGCGCTGAAGAAGATGTAGTCGGTGCCTGTGGTCGTCGCCGTACCGCTGGCGACACACGCATTCGTGCCGTTGTTGCAGAACTCGGTAATCGGCGACGGATATGGAGCCGTACCGTTGATTTTGACGGCGACGGGCGTGCCCATAGCTCCGCTGCTTGAGATGGGTACTCTGTAGAGTGAGCCGGAGGTTGAGTTGATGTTTCCAACTACATAGAGGTTTCCGGCCGTCCCGTTGTTGGACGAGTAATAGATATTGTCGAAGGTGCCGGAAAAGAAATAATGCTCCCCGGCGGCGCCACCGGCAACGGCGCCCGTCCCCAGAGGTTTGCTTGTCCCCACGGAGGTGCCGCTGCCCGTAAACGTTGTGGCAAATTGGTAGACACAGTTGTCCCCGGCAGTGGTACAGCCGGATGTCTGGGCGGACGTGTCTTCGACGAAGACGTACACCTTACCAGCAGTGGAGTCCACCAGTGGCGCATCGTAGATTCCGTGTAAGTGGGTAGTCGTCAGGGTTGCCGAATAGGCGGCTATGGCCCCTGTGCTGCCGGTGACAGAATAAAGAACGGCGCCGTCGCTAGCGACGAAGACACGGCCCGTGGTGTAATCGTAGATCGGCGACCCGAGATCCACCGTGCCCAGGGCAACTGGATACCCGCTGGTTACTTCAGCCGGGGTTCCGCTGACGAAGATGTTGCTGAATTTGTGCAGCTTGCCGCTGTTGTCCCCAACGTACAGCACATCGTCGTAGTACTCGTAGAACGGCGCGGACCATGTGTCGTTGGGCGACCCGTTCAGAGTGATCCTGGTCATGCACGGAGCGGTGCAGGCGCGATAGTTCGCAGCGGTCACATTGGTTGTGGCCGTGTCCAGTGCAACAACCGAAGTGCCGGTGGCCCACTTGAGGAGCACCAGGCTGGCAACACTACTGCTGTTGACCTGAATAAACGCCACCTGGTCCCCGGCCAGGGAGAGCACAGGCGAGGTCGTGATTTTGCTGCCGTCGGCAGTAGTGGATCCCTGCGGATAGGCGGTGTTGTAGGCCCAGAACGTTTTGGGGACGACCGAACCGCTCGTCCCGGCCCCGCAACCCGTGCCGGAGGGGCCAGAGGTCCCATAGAGCTCGTTGTAGGCCAGGATCGTCGACTGCGTGGTGCCCGATCCAGCGGCCCCCGTCGGGTAAACGATGTAGTCCGAGGCGCAACTGTAGGCATTCGTATTGAACGAAAACTTCGCCGGGAACGTGTTGGGATTCACCAGGCCCGTGCCCAGCGACTCGCTCCAATCCTTGTGTATGGTCGAGGTGGACTCCACATGCGGCCCGCCGCCGGGTGACACGTTGGGGCGGAGCGATGGGTCCCGCCTCATCTGATGCAGCGCGTAGCGGGTGCTGTTGCGCACGTCCTGCGAATGGGGATCGTTCTCTTTGCCGCGTTTATCCGCCGCCGGGCCAGGATCGGAGAAGACCAGATGGTGGTGCGTCCAGTCGGTTGGACGGCCCGTCGTTACCGGTGGACCCGCTTGTGCAAACGCCGGGAGGCTGGCCACAGCGAGGAGCGCAACGCCCGCAAACGCAAAGGCCACGCTGCCGCGCCTGATTGCCTGAGACTGTGGATTTGGCGTGCTGTTGCCACCGCAGCAGCGAGAGACCTGATTAAGTTGCGAAATTCGACCTGAGAAATATCCAACTGCCAAATAACTCATATTGCCTCCCTGGGAAAGACCAGCCAATGCTGCAAGAACTGCGCAATACTGCAAGTACGTACTGGCCCGGCCCTACAGAACCCGCACTCATTTTTCTGGGTGAAGGCTGAAACACCGTGCATCTCCGTAAAAAAACAGAGGGTAAACACTGCTTGAGAGATCGCGGGTCGCTTCTTTGCAAAACTCCGCTTCAGCTATACTCCATTCTAATCGCGCGATAGGCCGCACCAATTATTCGTTTGTCTTCATCCGTGGCACTTTAGTGACTGCATTAATGACACTTTAGTGTTACGAGCTTGCGGACTCTGTCGCATAATTTATCGGGGATGAGAAATCATGGGGGTTGAGAAGTGAGTCCACTGGCCGATAGTCCTTACAGGCACTGGATCGATTGCCATGTGCGCTGGATTGTCTTCGCCCAGGGCGCGTGGGATGAACCGGGCGGGGACCCGCCTGGCCGTGGATGACTGCGCTCTATCCGCCGCGGATGACCGTGCAGCGCAAGGCCCGCACCAGCAACTCCTGTTGGTTTGCGCCCGTGGCGGCAGCGTGGATAACGCTCACGTAAGCGGGCTGGCACAACAAGTCACGGACTGGGATGCGTTGATCGAAGCTGCGGAGTACCACGGCTTGGCGGCGGCTCTCTTCCATCTCGTGGCTGAGACATCTCCCGATCTCGTTCCGCCGGAGGTTGCCAGCCGGCTGCGCGGCGTCTGCTACGATTCCGCCCGGCAGAACCTGCTTCTTACCTCCCAACTGCTCGCGTTGCTGGATGTCTTCACAGCCCACGGCATTGCCGTTGTGCCCTTGAAAGGCCCCGTGATGGCCGAATTGCTCTATGACGATCCGGCGCTGCGGTCGTCCTCCGATCTGGACCTCCTGGTGCGGAGTCAGGACGTAGCGGTCGCATTGCGGCTCCTCGCGCAGGAGGGATACACGCTCGGCGCAAATATGGAGCGATTGCCGCTGCGCCTCCTGCTGCGCCTCAACCGCGAGTTGTTCTTCCGCCGGCCGCGCATGGCGGATGTGGACCTGCAATGGGAGACCGGCCCGGCGCATTATCCGTTCCGCATCAAGCCGGAGATATTGTGGCGCTCGCTGGGCCGAACCCAGATGGCGGGCAGGGAAGTCCCATGCCTTTCGCCGGAAGCTCTGTTGTTGTTTCTCTGCATACACGGCACGAAACACATGTGGTCGCGTCTGCAGTGGCTGGGGGATATCGCCAGACTGGTGCGAAAGCCTCTGGATTGGGATGTTGTTCTGCAATTGGCAGAAGTGGCAAGATGTATGAGGCCGCTGCTGTTGGGGTTGTTGCTGGCGCACGAGTTGCTTGACGTGACAGTTCCCGAGGGTTTATTGGTCCGTGCTCGCGCGACACAAGCAGTCCAAGCACGGGCGAGAGAGGTAACATTGCGGTTGATGCGGACCCATCCGACTGAACCGCAAAGCTGGGAATTAACTGCGTTCAACGCACGGATGGCGGAACGAAACTGGGATAAAGCGCGGCATTATGCCGCGCTGCTCAAGGCCCCGACGGATCAGGAACTGAAGTTGTTTCCCCTGCCTGCAAAACTATTCCTTCTCTACTATCCAGTGCGTGCCGCCCGTCTAGCGCTAAAATACGTCTCGCGGCTTGTTCATAGATGAAGACATGTAAAGGCCCCCTTGATCGACCCGGTATTTTGAACCAATTTGAGTGTTAGTCTTCGGCAAGAACCGAGCCAGAAGAGGGCGGAGAATTTTGCTTATCAAGAGGAAGCGATTCAGTGTGGAGCAGATCGTTGGTGTGCTGAAACAGGCATGGGAGACGATCAGACGGGATTGAGCCTCGCCCTTGTTGTAGCCTACAAAGGCTTCGTGATACGCCCGTGCGCTTCTTGAACTGTAGGCAAAGATTGCTTGGCTTCCCGAAGAAGATGGATGGCGAAAAACAAACCCGCAGATCCACCGCCGACGATGGCGACGCGATCGCTGTTCAGGAGACGCGTTGGTCGGGCTGGATTTTTCATTTTGCTTTCCCGTGCATGAGAGAAGATACCGCCCGAGTGCCGGCCCGCAATCTTTTTTTGCATTCGTTACAAGAGCAAAAATCCGGTAGTGAACCCGCTCTCATGAACTCCGCGAGTCGATGCTGATGGTGTATGACACCGTATCTAGCGCTCGATCTTCCTGATAAACAGCCAAAGTCCAGCCAGCATGATCGCAATGGCAAGGAAGCAAATTCCGAGTCCGATACGACGTTGGTTGCGCTCAACCATCGCGTCCTTGCCGGCCTGCTGATCCTTGGCGGCGATCTTGAGGCCGGCCTGTACATCCTGATCCACCAGGGCCTGCTGGTAGGTATGGATGGTAACGCGCGCTTTGATCAGCTGGTCCCTGGCCTGGCTTTGTGCCAGCCGGGCCTCACTCACATCCATGCCGGAAGCCTCGGCGACAGAAAGCGTTTGATCGGCCTGTGTAATGGCGCCGTCCAGTTGCATCAATCCGCTCTGAATTTTTACCCTTGCCTGGTCACACCTGTCGCCCGGTTGATGACACCGCATGCAGACGCCTTGCGGGCCAGTGCCGAGCATGGCGTCCGATGGCATGTGTATGCCATGATTTGAGTGACAGACAACGCATCCGGGCAGGCCTAAGGCATCAAAGGCCGCTTTGTGCGAACTCTTTTCGTACATCTGGGCCTGGAAGACGTGGCAGTTGGCGCAAACATTCTGCACCTTGTCCACGCCCGGCGGCACCGCGCCATGGTTTCCGTGGCAGGTAGTGCAGGTAGGCGCGCTCAGATCGCCATTCACCATCATCGCCTGATAGTGCACGCTGGTTTTGTACTTTGCGAACTGATCGGTAGGAATGCCGTATGGCTTCATGTACGCCGCGTCAGAATGGCAGCGCGAACATGTAGTCGCGATGTTGACGGGGTTGACGGTGGACCGCGGATCGCTGGGCGGTCTTATATCGTGGACGCTATGGCAGTCGATGCATACGGCAACTTTGCTGTCTCCCGCGGCCTGGCGCTTGCCGTGCACGCTGGTGTGATACTGGTCCAACTGGTCGGTGCGAAGGCCGGGATCGTACTGCTTCATGTAGGTCGGATTGGAATGGCAGCTCGCGCATAACTGCGGGACCTGCCTGCGATCGATCTTGCCCTTGAACCCGGCCTTGGCGCCCATGGATACGGTCGGGTCGTAGCTGTTTGCGTCGCCTCCATGGCAACTGGTGCAGGTCAAGCCCTTTTGTGCGTGGATGTCCTGACTGAACTTCTCCTGCGTAACGCCCAGCGGGTCCGGCATAGCGGAGTGACAATCCAGGCAGGAGTTGGTGGTTTGCCCATAACCCAGGCATACTCCGAGCACGATGACCCCGGCCAGCCCGGCAGTACGGGCTGCGCGCAACAGCCGGAACTTATTTCGCAAGAAAGCCATAAGCACTCATACCCGCCACATACATAAGAGCAAAGATTGCCAACCCGGTGATCCACCTCTTTGGGCGTGAGGGCGGCTCGCTATCGAAAAATGGAAGCAGGAGCCACAACAAACCGGCCAGGCCGCAACCGACAATACCCAAAACTTCCCCCTCCACGAACCACACCTTGGAGGGAATGATTTTAAGCGTCTGGTACATGAACAGGAAGTACCACTCAGGCTTGATGCCGGCCGGCGCTGAGCCAAACGGATCTGCTTTCACGCCCAGGTTCCAGGGAAAGATCGCCGCCAGAGCGCCCAACACCCCAACCGTCACGTACCAGGCCATCATCTCCCGCAGCATAAAGTTGGGAAAGAACTTCATCTCTCGTTTTACCGAGGGATTTTCCGCCCACTCCGCTTCGATTTTTGGAGGAACGCTCATGCCCAGACGCTGCACCAGAAAAAGGTGGATCGAGATCAGAACCACAACCAGTCCGGGTAGAACAGCGACATGGAAGCCGAAGAACCGGATCAGCGTAGCGCCGGTCACCTGTGGGCCGCCACGCAAAAAGATCATCATGGGTTGGCCGATAATCGGGACCTGTCCCACCATGGCGGTCCCGACTTTGGTGGCGAAGAAGGCTAGCGTGTTCCATGGCAGCAGATAGCCGCTGAAGCCAAATCCCATCACAAGGAACAGAAGAAGCATGCCGCTAATCCAGGTAAGTTCCCTGGGTTTGCGGTAGGCCTTCAGGAACAACACGCTGAACATGTGCGCAAATGCAGTAAGGATCATGAGGTTGGCCGACCATGAATGGATGGAACGGATCAACCAGCCATAGCGCACCTTGGTCATGATGTACTGCACGCTCTCGAAGGCGTCATTGGCACCGGCATGGTAATACAACAGAAGCAATATGCCGGTGACCACCTGCACCCCGAACAGAAACAGGGTGATGCCACCGAAGAAATACCAGTACGTCAGGCGGTGAACGGGGACGGTCTTGTGGCGAAACGGGGCGATCAGGTCGTCCAGATGAAGTCGTTCATCCAACCAGCGAAGGATGGCGGCGATCATGGTCAAGCCTCCCGTTTGAGGGTGACGACAATCTCGTCGCCGCGCAGGTGGACATCATAGGCTGTAAGGGGCTTTGGCGGCGGCCCTGAGATGTTCCGGCCATCAATGCCGTAGATGCCGTTGTGGCAGGGACACCAGACCTGGTGCAGATCGCCGCGATACTGCACGGTGCAGCCCAGATGGGTGCATGTGGCGGAGAGCGCTTGATAGCTGCCGTCGCTGGTCAGAATGAGCAGCCCGGGACTACTGCCAAATCGGAAGATTGCCCCGGAGTTCGGCTTCAGGTCCCCGACCTTGCCAGCTACCACTTCGTTCACGCCGAGGTCTGCGACGGGTGGAGGCACTACATAGCGCAGCACGGGATAGAGGAAGGAAGCAAACGTGGCAAGAATGCCGCCGCCAAGGAAGTATTCAATCGCGCGGCGACGCGTCGATCCCGGTGGTGTGTTCTGGTCGCCGTTCATGCAATACACCTCCACCGCAACAATCTCTTGCAAGCAGGATTGTCAGTCGTATAGACCGCTATCCCGCCCTGGTCAAGCAGAAGACTCTTGCGCCACAACTCTATCTCTCGCAGTCAGACTTCTCAAAGGAGAATCATGTAGTTTGTTCTACTTCTAGTCTGTGATCTACGTCACAACCTGGAAGATTAGGAAGAGCCAACTCCTTACGGTCGATCTGAATCGGGTGGTTAACAGGTGGGAAGTCTACGAAATTGAAGGCGAACGAGCTGCCAGCACACCGCCGATGAAACGCGAGGGTTGAAGTCAATTCCTCCCAGACTTGCCACACTGACTCCCATCCCATTGCGCTTCACTGAATGCTTGTTCTTCTTGAATACTATTTCTGCAATGTGCGGACGTAGGCGATGACGACTTTGATCTGATCGTCCGTCAGCTTGGCATTGGCGGCATTCGCGGGCATCTTGTTCTTGCCATTCTTCACGGCGGCGATCAGTTCAGCGTCCGTGGCTTTGACGACCGTCGGGTCCTTGAAGGATACAGCCTTCATGGCCTTGCCGGCCGCGGTGGCGCCCAGACCGTCTGCGCCGTGGCACATGGCGCACTTCGCTTTGTAGGTGTCCGCCCCTGAGTTCTGAGCAAACGCCGGTGTGACGATGGATGCTGCAAGGCAGCAGATTGTCGCAAGTCTCAGCTTCAATTTCACCGAATTGCTCCTTTGTGCCGAGTCTTTTGTCCTCCTGCCCGGCTAAAACACTATACATGGAATTTCCTTTTTCGGCCCTGGTTCGCCCGGATTATTCCTCTCCTCAGTAGTATGGCAAGGGCAAAGAAGGAATGCCAACAGTCGCATCACCCTGGATCTGTAAACCCGTGCAGTGTCTGCGGATATACGAGAGGCAAGCGGTAAACAAATCGAAATGCTCTTAGGAGGAAGCGTTTCAGTACAGTCGTCCGTACCGTCAGCCGCCTGAGCAATTCAGGCTGCGGCTGCAAGTGGTTCATTTCGATTAGGTTGTTGGTGGGCACAGCAGGATTCGAACCTACGACTTCCACCGTGTGAAGGTGGCACTCTACCGCTGAGTTATGCGCCCGGTACCCGCCTGGAGCCCATCCGGCATCCGGCAACACCGTACCTATCCAGCATACACGGGGATGCCCCACTACACTAGACGCGGTTTCACGGATCCTGTGGCCTGACGAGGATTGTGCAGTGTGGTTTTCCTTGAGAAAAACCACGCGAGCGTCGAGTGCCCCGGATCAACCGCCTATTAAATCGCTCTGCCGCGGCAACTTCCACCAATCCAACTCACGGGCCCGCCAAGTACAATAGGCAAGCCAGATGTCCCCTCCGCCGCAGAATCCGCCCGGTCCCCGCCCCCCGTCGTCCCATCCCGCCGGAACGCCTCTTCACGGCGCTCCGCACGTCCTCACGGACGACCGGCCCGGCGACCGGCCCGACGATAAAATTCAGGCGGATTTTGACGCGACAGCGCAACCTCACGACGAAGACGGTGTTATGGAAGACATGGCAACACTGGCCGTCAACCCGGGTCTTCTCGATGGGGCCCTACAGCCATCTGTCGCGCAGGGATCGGCGCACTTCCCCGAGATGGAAGACTCCGCCATCATGTTGGAGCTGCGCGATGGCAATATGTCCGGCTTCGATTTTCTCATTCAGAAGTACCGCAGGCCGATCGTCAACTTCATGTACCGAATGGTGCATAACCAGGCCATCGCAGAGGAGCTTGCCCAGGAGGTCTTCCTGCGTGTCTACCGTTCGCGCCAGACATACCGCGCAGAGGCCCGCTTCAGCACCTGGCTCTATCGCATCGCCACCAACCTCGGCGTCAACTACGCCCGCGACACACGCCACGAGCGCGCCGCTTCCACCATCTATCTCGATCAGGCGGACTCTGACACCGGCCTTACGCCCGACGTCGCAGACGCCACCATTAGCGCCGAGGACAGCATGCTTGGCCGCGAACGCATGAGCGCCATCCGCCAGCACGTCATGGCGCTCCCTGAACGCCAGCGTATGGCCGTCCTCATGCACAAGTACGAGGGTATGGACTACAAACAGATCGGTGATGTCCTCAAGCTCAGCGAGTCCGCCACCAAATCATTGCTCTTCCGCGCCTACCAGACCCTGCGCGAGAAGTTGAAGGAGTTTATCTAGAGGAATATTTTGTTGATGACGACCCGTCCCCTTTTGTAGGGCCTGCTTTCGCAGGAGGTCGATTGAACGGATGAACGGCGGTTGATCTCGCCGCCCGCTTTACACAGCAAGACGCGCAAGGCTGCTACAAGATGCGTCGCCCAAGGAAAGGAACAACCACGATGAACTGCAAACTCTGCCATGCCGCTCTGCCCAATCTGTTGTTGGAGCCCGCCGCGTCCGAAAACGCCGCTGCACGCGACCACATCGCCGCCTGCGCCGCCTGCGCGCATCAACTCGCCACGCTCCAGGCCACCCTCTCACTGCTCGACTCCTGGCAGGCTCCCGAGGTCTCGCCTTACTTCGACCAGAAGCTGGCCGTCCGCTTCCGCGAGGCCCAGTCCGCCCCTTCCGAAGGCTGGTTCCAGCGGCTCAGGACGCGCCTGCTCTTCAATACCGGTCGCCACCTCCGCCCCGCGCTTGCAGGGGCACTGGTCCTTGTGCTCGTCGTCGGTGGAGGCAGCATTGGCATCGCCACCTTCCAGCATCCTCACCCGGTTCAGGCTTCCGCAGTCGTCAACGACTTCCAACTGCTCGACAAGAACGAGCAGGCGCTGCAACAGATGGATCAGCTCCTCCGGGACGACGCGCCCGCCGCAGGCAGTGGCGCCACGTCTCCTCAGATATAAGTACGTCCTCGCGGATACTGGCTGTATGCCTTGCAATCGTCTCTTCCCGCAGGCCGCATAAGAGAGATTGCAGATTGGAGAAATGAGTATGGATAGATTCAGGCCGGAAAGGAGGCAAAAAATCTCCACAATCCTCGTCCTTCGCAGTAGACTTTCAGTTGCATCAAGGGAGCCGGCGAATGTCAATGCAAACGGAATACAATCCAATCTGGATGGATTCCGCCCATAGAGCATCCTCTGTTCGTTGTTTCGGTTCCGCCAGGCGCAAGAAACTTATCATGAAATTGCATCTTCCAATCCGGTTCTGTCTTGGCACGGCATTTGTTCTGCTGTTTGCCGTCTCGCCGGCGCCGGCCCGCGGCCCCAAACCCCCCTCTCCGCCACCCCAGCCTGCTCCCAGGGCCTCGCGCTCCGAGCCCCGCATCGCCGCCAAGCCGGCCGAGAACCAGGAACATCTCCAGCAGTGGATAGACCACCATAGCAATCTCTCGCTCCCCGAAATGCAGAAAGCCCTGCAAAACGAGCCCGGCTTCCACGAGCTTCCCCCGCAAACCCAGCAGCGCTATCGCGACCTCCTCGGCCGGCTCTACAACATGGATCCACAACAGCGCAGCCGTATGCTCGACCGCAACGAGGCCTTTGAGCGCCTTACTCCGCCTCAGCGTCAGCTATACCTGGATGCCGAGCATCAGTGGAGCGTGCTTACCCCGGCTCGCCGCCGCGTCATGGCCCGCGTCATCCTCGATCTCCGCGAGATGCCCCCCGATCAGCGCCAGTTGACCCTCAACTCCCCCGCCTTCCGCGCCCAGTTCTCCGACGATGAGCGCACCATGCTCTCCACCCTCCTCACCGTCGAGCCCTACACCCCACGCACGTACGTCCCCGCCCCCTAAAGCCTAGGCACTGGGGCTGGTCTTCCCCTGCTTCACCAGCGGGGTCACCATTGCGCTGGTGTCTTTCAGCGCTGCGATGTCCCGGTCGTACCGCCCTGCAATCGAGTTGCCCCGGATCGCCGCCATCTCCTCCAGCATCTTCAGGCCGTCCTTCAGGTAGCTCATCCGGCTGCGCTCGTCGTGTCCCCACGTCACCGGTACCTCGCGAATCTTGTATCCCAGCTTGCGCGCGATGAACAGAATCTCCGGGTCAAACCCCCACCGTTCGATCCGCTGCAGCCGGAAGATCACCTGTGCCGCCGCCCGCGTGAACGCCTTGAACCCGCACTGAGTGTCCTTGAACGGAAGCCCCATCACCGTCCGCGTCACCCCGTTGAAGCATCGCCCGAAGAACCGCCGGTACAGCGGCTGGTGGATCGTCTGCCGTGTGCGATCCATCCACCTCGATCCAATCGCCACATCCGCCCCATCCCGGATCGCCGCCAGCAGCCGCTCGGCCTCTTCCATCGGTGCCGACAGGTCCGCGTCGGTAAACATCACCACCGCGCCTGTGGCCTGCAGCAACCCATTGCGCACCGAGTAGCCCTTGCCGCGATTCCCTTCGTTCTGCACCAGATGAAGTCGCGGGGTCCGCGCCATCCAGCCGCGCACAATCTCCACCGTCCGGTCGGTTGAGCCGTCATCGACCACCAGCACCTCGGCATCCCATCCCTGCCGCTCGACGCACGACATCACTCGTTCCAGAGTCTGCTCGATGCGCACGCTCTCGTTGTATGCCGGAATCACAATGCTCAGTTGCGGAGTTGCCATTCAATCCCCAGGGTCTTCGTTCCTGCCCGCCTCACATTCAAAGTGCCGTGGAGCGGGAACTGCGTCAGGCGCTTCTCTTCCTTATGAAACCTTTGTACGTCCCCACTAGTAGCTTAGCCGCATAAATCGCATCCCGCGACCCACTTTTTTCACCAGCAATCCACCATCCGCGGTCCTTACCGGTTCGACGCGGCCTGCAACGATTTATCGAGAGCATCCTTCAGTTGCGGCGCTACAAACGCAAGCGAATACTCCGCGTGAGAAAACCGAAGCAAGTGCTCCAGACCTTCCTGAGACTGATCGGGCGTCAGACGAGTATGCGACTCAAAGAACGACTTCGCGCCGGCCTCTTCCTTCTCGGCGTCCATCTGTAATCCGGAGTAGATCCGGATCGCTTCTGCCGAGATGCCGTACGCGCTAACCTCCTCCGTCGACATATGTTCCAGCGCTCCCGTCGAGAGTGCTGTCTGCCACGAGTTGGAAACAAAGAAGTACCCCGGGTTGGCAATCTTTGCCAGCCGCTGGTTGACCTGCTCGGGATGTTCCTTAATCAGCGCGGGGAAGTCGGCCACCAGCGCCTTCAGATCCGCGTTGTCCTGCGTCACCCTGCTCAACTCATACTTGCAGTTTTCCAGGTTCCCACTCATCTCCCGCCGCACGCTATCGCGTGTTTCGCGGACTAGGCGATGATTGTGAATTGTCTCGCGCACCCCATCCAGCCCAAGCGCAATCAGAATGCCGCATGAGACGACCGCGATATGGACAAAGAACTGTTTCCAGGTGAGTATCGGGTGCAGCGGTGCGTGGATATCCATGCAGGGAAGTGTACAGGAACGCTCGGCTCATAATCCGGAAAAGCTTCATCGCAAGTTGGCGAAAAATGATCTAAACTCCTCATTATGCCGGAAGATATTCCCACCCCGCCCCAGCCGCCCACCGCCGACACTCCACTGCCGCCGTCCGCCACAGCCGTCCCGCCGGTCGCTCCGCCCTACGCCTACGCTCCGCCCTCTGGCGCTTCCTACGCCCAGGCCGCGCCCTATGCGCCAGCAGCCCCCTACGCGCAACCCTCACCCTGGCCCGCCTACCCACAGCCACCCCGCCGCCGTCACTCCGCATGGTTCTGGGTCGCCATCCTCGGAGGCTCCCTGGCCGTCATCGCTCTGCTCTTCACCGCGCTCGTCTGGTCCATCGTCAAAAGCGTCAGCGGCGACACCTCCGCTTCGATCGACGGCTTCAGCGGTTCCAGGATCGGCGTCATCGACATCGACGGCGTCATCCTCGACGCCGACAAGGTCAACACCCAGATCCGCAAGTTCGGCGACGACTCCTCCATCAAGGCCATCATCCTGCACATCAACTCCCCAGGCGGTGGTGCCGCCGCCAGCCAGGAGATATACAACGAGGTCGTCCGCGTACGTCAGGACAAGCACAAGCCCATCGTCGCCTCCGTCGAGTCCGTCGGCGCATCAGGCGCCTACTACATCGCCAGCGGTTGCGACAAGATCTACGCCAACAACGCATCCGTTGTCGGCTCCATCGGCGTCATCATGGAGTGGACAAACTACGGCGACCTCCTCAAGTGGGCCAAGCTCAAGAGCGTTGTCATTCACACCGGAACCCTCAAGGACGCCGGCGACCCCACACGCGAGATGACCCCTGCCGAGCAGGCCTACTTCCAGTCCCTGGTCGATAACATGTACGGCCAGTTCGTCCACGACGTCGCCACCGGCCGCCACTCCACCGACGATAAGATCCGTCCACTGGCCACCGGTCAGGTATGGACCGGCCAGCAGTCCCTCCCCTTGGGCCTCATCGACAAGATCGGAGGGTTCCGCGTCGCCCTCATGGACACCGCCAGCTCCGTCGGCATCAAGGGAGAGCCCACCATCGCACGCCCAGCCAGCGATAAAAAAGGCCTCCTGGCCGCGCTCTCCGACGATTCGGACAGCCTCTTCCCCAACCCCAGCAAACTCCTCGACCAGGCCCCAGGCTTCTATTTCATGTGGAAGTAAAATTCGCTGTTCCACCTTGAGAGGCGATCTTCAATGCCAGAGTCATCGACCTTCCGTGTTCCCATTATCGTGTGGATCATCCTTCTGCTTGGACTGGGATACGCCGGGTATTGGCGCTTCGACCATACCTTCATCAGCCCGGGCCTTAAGGAATCGCTCACCGCCGCTGTCGATCCCGCCAACACCGAGAGCGACATTCTGGCGGATCTCCGCAATGCCCAGTCGCAGATCCACACCACGCGCGACGCCGAGGTCGAAGCAATGCTGCAGCGGGCCGTACTCCTGATGCAAAGCGCAGAGGCGGCCAGCCAGACAGCTAACGCCAGTGGCAACTCAGCCGAACTGGACAAGTACATCGCCCTCCAACAGCAGTACAAACGACAGAACATGAAAGTCCCACAGAGCCTCAAAGACTACATCCAGAGCGCAACCCAGGAAGAACAGCAAGCTAAAAAAAATCCCAGCGCAGCCGAAGTACTCGACCAACAAGTCGCCCAGGAAGACTCCGCCCAGGCGGCGCACCTGTTCCAGCAACTCCGCGCCGCACTCGGCCTTCCCCCTTTGCCCACAAAGTAACCGCCATCCTCAAACTCCGTCATCCCGACCGCATCTTCTCAGAAGAACCGCGACAAACCAGCTACAATTCACTGCGGAGAGATGGGCAGCGTCTCAGGCATCATCGGCGGCATCGTCACGGCCAGCACATCCAGGGGATCCTCTTTCAACTCGGGCAACTTCTCTTCCAGCGCGATCTGTAGCACCTCGTCCATCTGATCCACAAAGTGCAGCTTCATCTCGGTCTTCAGCAACTCCGGCAATTCGGCCAGGTCCTTGCGGTTGTCCTCGGGCACGATCACCTCGAAGATTCCAGCGCGGTGCGCTGCCAGCAGCTTCTCCTTCAGTCCGCCGATCGCCAGCACCTTGCCGCGCAGCGTTATCTCGCCGGTCATCGCAATGTTGCGCCTCACCTTGATCTTGGTCAGCGCGCTGGCCAACCCAGTTGCCAGCGTAATTCCCGCCGACGGCCCGTCCTTCGGAATCGCGCCCTCGGGAACGTGGACGTGAATGTCGACGTGGCGATAGAACTCCTTGCTCAGCCCCAGGTATTGCGAGCGCGAGCGGATGTAGCTGAGCGCGGCCTGTGCCGACTCCTGCATCACCTCGCCAAGCTGTCCGGTCGTCGTCAGCTTGCCCTTGCCGTCCAGGACCTGCACCTCGGTCTGCAGGATCGTTCCGCCGACCTCGGTCCATGCAAGGCCGGTGACCAGGCCGATCTCGCTCTTCTCATGCACCTGCGAGTCGCGGAACTTCGCCACGCCCAGCACCTCGCCCAGGTTTTCGCCCGTCAACATCTCGCGATGCTTCGCCCCGCTCTCCACCACCTTGCGCGCCACCTTGCGGCACACATTGCCAATCTCGCGCTCCAGATTGCGCACGCCGGCCTCGCGCGTATATCCGCGAATGATCGCCCGCAGCGCATCGTCCTCGAAGACGATCTGCTCCTCGGTCAGCCCCGTGCCGACCCGCTGCTTGCGCACCAGGTACTGCTTGGCAATCTCCATCTTTTCCAGCTCGGTGTACCCGTGCAGGCGCAGAATCTCCATGCGGTCCTGCAAGGCGCTGGGAATCGTGTGCAGCACGTTGGCCGTGGTCACAAACAGCACGTTCGACAGGTCGTACTCCACATCCAGATAGTGGTCCTGGAACGAGCCATTCTGCTCCGGGTCCAGAACCTCCAGCAACGCGCTGGCAGGATCGCCGCGGAAGTCCGAGGCCATCTTGTCGATCTCGTCCAGCATGAAGACCGGGTTCTTCGTCCCCGCCTTCTTCATCGACTGGATGATCTGCCCCGGCAACGCGCCGATGTATGTCCGCCGATGCCCGCGAATCTCAGCCTCGTCGCGCACGCCGCCCAGGCTCATGCGCACAAATTTCCTGCCCGTCGCCCTGGCAATCGACATTCCCAGCGAGGTCTTGCCCACGCCGGGAGGTCCGACAAAGCACAGAATCGATCCCTTCGGATTCTTCACCAACTGGCGCACCGCCAGAAACTCCAGAATCCGCTCCTTGATCTTCTCCAGCCCGTAGTGGTCTGTGTTCAGGATCGTCTCCGCGTGTGCAATCGAGCGAATCTCCTTCGAGCGCTTCTTCCACGGCACTGCGAGCAGCCAGTCCAGATAGTTGCGCGAGACGGTCGACTCAGCCGACATCGGCGGCATCGCCTCCAGCTTGCGCAGTTCCTGGAGCGATTTCTCGATCACATCCTTCGGCATTCCCGCTGTCTCGATCTTCTTCTTCAGCTCGTCGAACTCCGACTTCTCGCCCCGGCCAAGCTCCTTCTGGATCGCCTTTATCTTCTCGTTCAGGTAGTACTCTTTCTGCGCCTTCTCCATCTGCCGTTTCACCCGCGACTGGATTGTGCGATCCATGTTCAGCTTCTCGATGGCCACATCCAGCACGTCGCCGACGCGCGCGAGCCGCGTCTCAGGGTCGAAGACATCCAGCAACTGCTGCTTCTCGTCGATCGACAACTGCAGGTTCGCCGCAATCGTGTCCGCCAGCTTGGCCGGCTCGTCCATCCGCACGCCCGCGGCCATTGTCTCGTGGTTCAGCGACTGCTGCAGCTTCACATACTGCTCAAACAGCGTGTGAACGCGCTGCATCATCTGCTCAACCTGAGGCGTCATTTCAAGATGCGTCTTGCCCGTGTGCACGGTCGCGACAAAATATCCGTCCTCATCCGACACCTCAACCGACCGTGCCCGCTCCACGCCCTCCACCAGCACCTTGATGTTGCCGTCGGGCATGCGCACGCTCTGGACGATATTTCCAATCGTGCCGGTCTCATAGATGTCGTCCACGCTCGGCTCATCCACCGAGGCGTCGTGCTGGGTCGCCAGAAAGATCTTCCGGTCACCGCTCAACGCCTCCTCCAGCGCGCGCACGCTCGATGCCCGTCCCACCACAAACGGAGTCATCATATGGGGGAAGATCACCATGTCCCGAATCGGCATCATCGGCATCCGTCGGACTTCACCGGTCAAAACGGTCTTGGATTGGTTTGCCATGGTTCACTCCATCAGACGTACCGTCCACTGCCGCGGGATGCATCCCGCGGATATGCTTCCCAGTGATTGTAATGCCTGCGTGCCGGTTCTTCCTCACACCCTTTGGTAACTCGGCAATAAACTACCGACTCATTCACAGACCGCGAAAGTCCGAGCGCCCACTCAGTTCTCACGCACTTCGCGGGGAACGTGCGTTCCAAGCGCGGCGAACCGCACAACTGTTGTTGGTTGATGTTTGTGGGATATTCACGCACACGCAAATCGCCGCTGCTTTATCCAGCCTTTTCCAGCAGCGTCAGCAGCGTCAGCGAATGCTTCTTCACCATCTCTGCGGTAATCGTCAGGTCGCCCGCCTTCTTGTTGCCGGGGACATAGTACATCAGATCCAGCATCAGCTCTTCGAGAATCATGCGCAGCCCGCGCGCACCCACCTTGCGCTGCAAGGCCTCTCTCGCGATCTCACGGGCTGCATCGTCGGTGAAGGTCACCTTCACGCCCTCGTAGTCGAAGAGCTTTGCATACTGCTTCAGAATCGCATTCTTCGGCTTGGTCAGGATCTCGATCAGCGCCGACTCATCCAGTTCATCCAGAATACCCAGCACCGGCAGACGTCCCACAAACTCCGGAATCAGCCCATACTTCAGCAGGTCCTGCGGCTCCGCCTGGCGCAGCAACTCGCAGTCCCGCTGCGCCCGGATCGGCGTCACATCGCCTTCCTTCGCATGGGGGTCTGCAATTGCGCGGAAGCCCAGCGCCTTCTTGCCGACTCTCCGCCCGATCACCTTCTCCAGCCCCACAAATGCCCCGCCGCAGATGAACAGGATGTTGGTCGTGTCCACCGCCGTAAACTCCTGGTGCGGATGCTTGCGCCCGCCCTGCGGTGGAACATTCGCCACCGTCCCTTCCAGTATCTTCAACAGAGCCTGTTGCACGCCCTCGCCCGAAACGTCGCGCGTGATCGAAGGGTTCTCGTCCTTGCGCCCGATCTTGTCGATCTCGTCGATATAAATAATTCCGCTCTGCGCCCGCGTCACATCGCCCTCGGCTGCCTGCAGCAGCTTCAGGATGATGTTCTCGACGTCCTCGCCCACATACCCGGCCTCGGTCAGCGTTGTCGCGTCCACAATCGCGAACGGCACATCCAGCATCTTGGCCAGCGTCTGCGCCAGCAGCGTCTTGCCCGAACCGGTCGGGCCGACCAGCAGAATATTCGACTTGGTCAGCTCCACATCATTGCTGCGCGAATCGTTGCCGCGAGTCTTGTTCATCTGGACGCGCTTGTAGTGGTTGTAGACTGCCACCGCCAGCTTTTTCTTGGTCTGCTCCTGCCCAATCACGTACTCGTCCAGAAACGCCTTTACCTCTTGCGGCTTGGGAAGCTGCGCCGGCGCAGCCCCCGGCAACGCCTCGCCCCGGTCGTCCTCGAGGATCGAGTTGCACACCCCCACGCATTCGTCGCAGATGTAGGCCCGTGGATAGTCGGACGGCGACGAGATGAGCTTCGCCACCGCGTCCTGCGACTTGTGGCAAAACGAGCAGCGAAGCGATTCGTCTGAACCGCGGGACGTTTTCATGGTTGCAGCAACTCCTAGGGAACTATTAAAGTCTACACCTGAACGATCCTTCATCCCACTACACGGAAGTCACCGAGATACCCCTTTCTGGGTACACACTTCCGTACCAGGATCTGAAAACTCCGAGTTTCAACAGGAAAGAATCGTCATCCAGAGCGAAGGCTACGAAACACCGCATATTGCTATTGTTCGCGCCCTGGAACACGAAACCCCGGTCGACTGGGCCGGGGCTTCCGTACGCAACAATTCAAGACCTATGTTCGTGGCCGGTCGATGATGTCGTCGATGATTCCATACTCCTTCGACTGCTCCGCCGTCATGATGAAGTCGCGCTCCACGTCGCGCTCGATGCGGTCCAGCGACTGGCCGGTTGACTTGCTCATTAGTTTGTTGGTGATCTCGCGGATGCGCAGAATCTCTCGTGCATGAATGTCTATGTCTGTGGCCTGCCCGCTCAGCCCGCCCATCGACGGCTGATGAATCAGGATGCGCGCATTGGGCAGAGCAAAGCGCTTGCCCTTCTTGCCCGCCATCAGCAGAAACGCTCCCATCGACGCCGCCTGCCCGATGCAGAACGTCTGCACATCGTTCTTGATGTACTGCATGGTGTCGTAGATTGCGAGGCCTGCCGTAATCGAACCACCCGGCGAGTTGATGTAGAGCTGAATGTCCTTCTCCGGGTCCTCGCTGGTCAGAAACAGCAACTGCGCGATGATGACGTTGGCTATGTTGTCGTCGATCGGCGTGCCCAGAAAGACGATGTTGTCGCGCAGCAGACGGCTGTAAATATCGTAGGCGCGTTCGCCCCTGCTCGTCTGCTCGATCACCATCGGTACTAATCCCATGTTGTTCTCCCTCTTGCTCTCGGTTTTGCTGACTTGCCGAGCTTCCGACTCGCCGACTATAGCATTTCACGAATTGGTGAAGAAGTGGAGGCCAGTCCGGAAGAAGGGCAATCGCTGAGCAGTTAATTATTTGCCGTAGGGTACCCCTTGGGGCAGTCGCAGGCTCGGATTGCCGTTTGTTCGCTGTTTATTCGTTGTTTGTTCACCCCCCCCCTCCTCCCCCTTGCTGTTGAATTTCGTGCAAGTTGAATTGAATCAGTAGATTGCGTGTGGTGCTGGACGCTAAAATCGTCATTGCAGATGGGTTACGGGCAAAATCGTGTAAACATTCGGGTTAGGGGTGAAAAATGGGAGTTTTCGGGTTATGGCCGGTAAAAGCGTCATTTCATTGTAGTTACCTATAAAATAGTCATTCGCAATGACTTGCAGCGGTAAGCGGCGAGTTAAATGCGAAGGCCCGGCTGGTTGGCCGGGTCTGTTTGTTTACTACTGCTTTAATTATACGCTTCGGAGGGAAACTACCATGCCAACTGCTGGAAACTATTATCTTGATTGTTTTGATAGGGTTAGATGATTTTTGGGGCGGAGGGGGACTTGACACTCGAATTTGCTGGGATATTCGAGGGTAAATTGCAGAAAGATATTTCGACTCATGCGATTGCCCTGAGGAAGCTCTAACAAGTCCCTGGAATTCCCCTCGGCACAAGCAACGACGGAGATTCTGACCCAAAGTCGGGTCAGAATGACGCTTCCAAGGAGGGTCAACCGACTTAAACAGAGATTTACTAAGTCCGGAAGTGCCATCTGAAGTGCGGGAGATCTTCATTGTGACCTGGTCGAAATGCCAAGCTGGGTGAGCAGGAAGGCGTAATCGAAGGCGATCTCCTTGAGGTAGTCGTAGCGGCCGGAGGCCCCGCCGTGACCTGCGTCCATGTTGATGTGGAGAAGGAGTGGGGTGGCGTCGCGCTTGAGGGTGCGCAGCTTGGCGACGTACTTGGCCGGCTCCCAGAACATCACCTGCGAGTCGTTGAGGCTGGTTTTGACCAGCATGGCCGGGAGGGGCATGGGCTGGCCTTCGGTGGACTTGAATCCGTCGAGGTTCTCATAGGGCGAGTAGGCGAGCATGGTGGCGAAGGCCTCTGGTTCGTTGGGGTTGCCCCACTCTTCATACTCGGCGATGGTTAGCGGGAGGGTTGCGTCGAGCATGGTGTTCATCACATCGACGAAGGGGACATGGGAGAGGACGACGCGGAAGAGGCTGGGCTTTCCTGCTGCTGCGGCGAGGTTGACAACCGCGCCCATGAGAAGTCCTCCGGCGCTGCCGCCTTCGATGGCTACTTTGTTGGCGTTGCCGTAGCCGCGCATGACGAGTTGCTCGACGGCGGCGATGAAGTCAGTGAAGGTGTTGCGCTTGAGCTGCATCTTACCGGCGTCGTGCCATTGGTCGCCGAGCTCGCCACCGCCGCGGATGTGGGCGTAGGCCATGACGATGCCGCGATCGAGCAGCGAGAGGCGCGGGGGGCTGAATCCGACTGGGAGGGGGTAGCCATATGACCCGTAGCCGTATACATAGAGTGGGTTCGCGCCATCGCGCTGGAAGAGGTCGCGGCGGTAGACGATGGAGGTGGGGACTCTGGTGCCGTCGGAGGCGGTGATCCAGAGGCGCTCGGAGGCATAGTGGGCGGAGTCGAAGCCGCCGGGTACATGTTGCCGTTTGAGCAGCTTCGACTCGCCGATGGCGACATCCGACTGCGCGCGGGCGACGTTGTACTCGTAGACCGAGGGTGGCGAGACGAGCGACTGATAGCTGTAGCGGAATACGCCGGTGGTGAAGATGCGGTTAACGTGCGCGGCGGCGGAGTAGGTTGGCTCAGGGAAGGCGATCTCGACCGGCGGCTCGAGCGTGCTGTCCACACGGAAGCGGAGAACCTCCAGCGTGGGCAGGCCGAGCTTGCGGCGGGTGGCTACTGCGAAGCTCTGGAAGAGGTCGAAGTCTTCCAGGGGATGGTCTGGATCGAGCGGGACCAGCTCCTGCCAGTGGTCGCGACCGGGAGTGGCGACCGGCGCGGCGACGACGCGGAAGTTCTTGCCCGCATCGTTGGTGCGGATGGTGAAGATGCCGTCCCGGTGATCCGGGTAGTACTCCTGATCGTCCACGCGCGGGGCGATGAGGCGGAAGTCTCCGTTTGGCTCATCGGCGGGGAGGAAGCGGACTTCGTTGGTGGTGTGGCTGCCAGACTCGATCATGAGGTAGAGGCCGTCCCTGGTGCGACCGACGCCGAGGTTGAAGCGGGCATCCTGCTCGTCGAAGATGAGTGCATCTTCGACGGAAAGCTGGCCGAGGATGTGGCGGAAGATGCTGTCCTGGCGCTTGGTGGTCTCGTCCTCGGTGGAGTAGAAGAGGGTGCGCGAGTCTGCGGCCCAGGCGAGCGAGCCGACGCGCTTGGCGGTGTCTGCGAGGTCGGATCCGGTGCGAAAATCACGGATGTGAAGCGTGTACTGGCGGAAGCCGGTGGAATCGGTGGAGTAGGCGAGGAGGTTGCCGTCGGGGCTGATGGCCATGGCTCCGACGTCCATGAATGGCTTGCCCTCGGCGAGCTGGTTTACATCCAGAATGACCTGTTCGGGCTGGGTCGGATCGAAGGCGGAGTTGAGATCGGGATTGGCAGCGGCGCGGCGGCAGTGGATGGGATATTGGCTGCCCTTGACGGTGCGCGTGCTGTAGAACCAGTCGCCGAGACGGTAAGGGACGCTCTCGTCGGTCTCCTGGATGTGGGAGAGCATCTCGTCGTACAGCTTGGTCTGTAACTCGGCAGTGGGAGCCATGACGGCGGCGGAGTAGTCGTTCTCGGCGTTAAGGTAGGCGAGCAGCTCGGGCGAGTTCTTGTCGCGCATCCAGCGGAAATCGTCGTGCAGGGTGACGCCGTGGAGCGTAGTCGCGGCGGGATCGCGGCGGGCGATGGGCGGCTGAGGAGCAGACGGATTCGATTCGGCGGGGTTGCTGGCGTGAGACATTGCTGAGTGAGACTCCCAAGTGTTCCATGGATATGATCGTTTGGATGGCACGCGATGGAAGGGGATGTTGCCAGTTCAGAGCTTGTGGAGATAGGATAACGCTCCAAGCAAGGGAGTGCTGCAGGCGGTTGCGAATTGGGAACCAGAGCGAGGAGCTTTGCTATGAATAAATGCAGATGGATTGCGGTGGCTGGAGCTGCGGTGGTGTTGCTGCCGTTGGCGCTGGTGGCGCAGACGGATACAAGTCTTACACCGCAGCCTGACCAGCAGAGTACGATACCGGCGACCGGACCGCAGCCAGCGGCTGGGCCGAGTTCGATGCGCGAGACGCTGGGCGCTCCTGGAGTTAGAGGGCAGCAGTTGGCGGACCAGGTGTTTCTGCACACCGCCACCGAGGATGGCATCGCGGACGTGATGCTGGGGCGGCTTGCGGTGGAAAAGGGCGGACTTGATGTGAAGACGCTGGCGCAGAAGATGGTGGACGACCACACGGCGATCAACAAGGACATGGCAACGGTTGCCGACGCGCTGGGTGTTCTGCTGCCGAAGAAGATGAACAAGGACGACCAGGCGGAATATGACAAGCTGAACGGCCTCGCGGGCAAGGACTTCGACACGGAGTACATCATTTTCATTACCAAGGCACACAGGAATAACCTGCACGACTTCTACATGGAGGCCTCGGTGGCGGCCGATCCTGGGTTGGCGGCGGAGGTAGTGAAGGCCATGGCGGTGATGCGCGACCATCTGGGACAGATTGCGAAGGTGGCTGCGCAGGATGGGATCCCGTTGCCTCCGCGTCCGCCACGACCGGGCGGGGCTCCTTCGGGTCCACCACCACCTCCTGTGGCGAAGCAGTAGGGAGTTTTGCAGAATATGGAAAGAGGGCCTTTGGGCCCTCTTTTTTGTGCGGGGTGGCGCAGATGGAAGAGACATCCGCGCTGGAAGGTCAGCGGTCAGGGAGAATCGCGGGAGCTACGCGCCATTTGTTCGGTGTTTGATCGCTGTTCGTTCGCCCCCTCCCCCTCCCATCCCCCCTGGCGGCGGATTGGTGCGTAAGTGGATTGTTATGTGGTGGCCCGAGGGATAATACCCATAATGGATATCTTGGGGGCAAGCGGTTTTGAATCAGTCGGTTACGCGGGATGTGGCTGGCCATAATATTGATTGCGT
>Ga0302201_10000771_pt1 | contig 28921 bp, 28 predicted proteins | sample II_Bog_N3_2_FD_194586 | JGI IMG/M metagenome (GOLD analysis project Ga0302201, IMG submission 194586) | Peat permafrost microbial communities from Stordalen Mire near Abisko, Sweden - II_Bog_N3_2 | ecosystem: Environmental > Terrestrial > Soil > Wetlands > Peat | place: Sweden: Abisko... | reverse complement strand
ACCAAAACCACGCCGCACGGCTGGGTGCAAATCCAACTCAAGCAAAAGCAGCGCGCCGTCGGCTATCAGGCGATGGTGTATGTCTGCCTGCCGCTGAGTGAAGTGCTGGCGATGGACGGCACGCCGCGCCAGCCCGGCAACGCCAGATCCAAGGAAACGGTTTATTACGATTTCAACAGCGCGAATGCAGACCTGCTGCTCGACATCATCCAAGCCTTCGGCATGGCCTCGCAGCAGCACAATCAAGATATCCGCCAAATTCTCGAAAAAATTTTGGAGGCGACGCGCTAAGCTTTCTTCCGCCGCCAGCCGGCGATGAACATTCCATTGCCGTCCAAATCCTGCGGCCAAAGCGTCAGCGATGATGCGCCGGAAACCGTCCGTTGATTTAATTTTATCTCCGGAAATACCAGCGGCTCAAAATCCGGCTGGCACGTGGTGAAGGCTTCCGCCACTTCCGTCGTCTCCGCGCGCGACAAGGTGCAGACGGAGAAAACCAGTTTGCCGCCGGGCTTCACGCTCGGTGCGACGTTCGCCAGCAGGTTTTTCTGGATGGCCGACAGCTCGCGCACGTCGTTTTCGCCGGTCGTCCAGCGCGCCTGCGGATTGCGCTGCCAGGTGCCGATGCCGCTGCACGGCGCGTCCACCAGCACACCGTCAAATTTAGTTTTCGTCGGCAGCTTCTTGCCGCCGTCCCAGAACACCGAGCGATAATTGAATGCTTTCGCGCGACCGGTGCGCCGCTTGAGTTTTTGCAGACGCCACTCGGCGCGATCACTCGCCCAGAGCAGTCCTTTGTTCTGCATCAGGTCGGATAAGTGCAGTGTTTTGCCGCCTTCGCCCGCGCAGGTGTCCCACCACGTCTCGCCCGGCGACGGTGCGCAAAGCATCCCGACAACTTGCGACGCGATGTCCTGGATCTCAAATTCACCCGCGTGAAATTCCGGCGTCTTGAACAAATCTTCCTCGCCGCGATACAGCAAAGCTTCCGGCAAAAGCGGACTGACTTCCGCGCCTAATAATTTATCCGCCAGCAGCGCCGCCGTTCCGCGCTTGGCGCGCAGCCACAGTTTTGGTTCACGCTGCAACGAGCAGAGCCATTCGTCGCTGACTTCCATTTCCGCCGCCGTCCACGCGGGCACGGCCTTGGCGCGCAGTTCCGAAAACGGCACGCTCGATTCGTCGCTTTGAAACCGCTGGTTCAGCCGCAGCGCCAGCCGCATCTTGGCTTCCACGCCGCGCTCCTCGCGGAGCCAGACGTGCCAGCGGTAATAAATGAAAACCGTCTTGGCGATTTCCGTGGCGTCGAACGGCGCGAGGTCGCGAAGCGATTTGAGCACCTCGCGCAACGCGGCGTCCGCCGGCTTGTCCTTGCCGGTCTGGCGGATGACTTCCGCCGCAATCTCATGAACAGGTTGAATCACAGGCCGCAGCATACGCGATAAAACCGCCAAAACACAACGCGGACATGATTGGAAGATGATTCCAAAAACGAATTGCCGGCTCGCGCGTAAGCGGCTTTCGTCACTATTTCGTAACGTGGATTTAACCCAGCCGTCTTTGCGTTTGGCGCAGGGTAAGCTAGCTTGCCAGCATGGTGCCGCGCATTTTGATTGTGGACGACGAGGGCGATTTCATCGAACTGGTGAAATTCCGCCTCGCCAATCTGGGCTGCGAATTTCTGGTGGCGGCCGACGGCATCCATGCCTTGAGCCAGGCGCGCGAAGGCAGGCCGGACTTGATCCTGCTCGACATTTTGCTGCCCGACCTCGACGGCCTGTCCGTCTGCGAAATCCTGCGCCGCCAGCCGGCCACGAAAAAAATCCCCATCATCTTCATGAGCGCATTGTCCAGCGACGTGACCAAGCGCTCGGCTGCCATGCACGCGGAGGATTTTTTCACCAAGCCGCTTGACCTGAACCGGCTTGAAAAACGCATCGCCGAACTGCTCCACACCGGGACTGCCGCGAACTGACCGCCGGCAAATGGCGACGCGCTTCGCTTGACAGCGGCGCGCGCAATCTTCATTTTCTAGTGATTGTTTTTTATCATCAATATTAAATGAGCACATCACCCAATCTCTTTGGCGCCTTGCAAACTTTTGAACTCGGCAATGGCCAGCCGGGAAAATTTTATTCGCTGCCCGCGCTGGAAAAAGCCGGCGTCGGCCCGATCTCGAAACTGCCCGTCTCTATCCGCATCGTTTTGGAATCCGTCCTGCGCAACTGCGACGGCAAAAAAGTCAGCGAAGCCAACATTAAGGAACTCGCTAACTGGCAGGCAACCGGGACGCGCACGGCGGAAATCCCGTTCGTGGTCGCGCGCATCGTGTTGCAGGACTTTACCGGCGTGCCGTTGCTGGTGGACTTGGCGGCGATGCGCACCGCCGTCGCCAAGCTCGGCAAGAACCCCAAAATCATCGAGCCGCTCGTGCCCGTGGATTTGGTCGTTGACCACTCGGTGCAAGTGGATTTCGCCGGCGGCGCGGATTCGATGGCGAAGAATTTAGATTTGGAATTCACGCGCAACCGCGAGCGCTACCAGTTTTTGAAATGGGGCATGCAGGCGTTTGACACGTTCAAGGTCGTGCCGCCGGGCATCGGCATCGTGCACCAAGTCAATTTGGAATACTTGGCGAAAGGCGTGTTGAGCGCGGGCGAAGTTTATTATCCCGACACGCTCGTTGGCACCGACTCGCACACCACGATGATCAACGGTCTCGGCATCGTCGGCTGGGGCGTCGGCGGCATCGAAGCGGAAGCTGGCATGCTCGGCCAGCCGGTTTATTTCCTCACGCCGGACGTGGTGGGCGTTCATCTCACGGGCTCGATTCGCGAAGGCGTCACCGCCACGGATGTTGCGCTCACGGTCACGCAGATTTTGCGGAAAGCCAAAGTCGTCGGCAAGTTCGTGGAATTTTTCGGTCCCGGCGCGGCGGCGCTGCCGTTGGTGGACCGCGCGACCATCGCGAACATGGCGCCCGAATACGGCGCGACGATGGGCTTCTTCCCGATTGACGCCGAGTGCGCGAATTATCTGCGCGCCACCGGCCGCACCGACGAAGCCGTCAAGACCTACGAAAATTATTACCAGGCGCAAGGCTTGTGGGGCATACCGACCAAAGGTGAAATCATTTATTCCCAGGAAATCGAACTGGATCTGCGGACCGTTTTGCCCAGCGTTGCCGGCCCAAAACGACCGCAGGATCGCATCGAATTGCCGAAGCTGAAAAACGAATTCATCACCGCGTTCAGCAAACCGGTCACGGAAAATGGCTTTGGCATGAAGGCCGAGGAGTTGTCGCGCACGGTGCATGTCTCGGCCGGCGGCGAGATTCATCCCGGTGGTGGCAGCCAGCAGCCCGTTCCCAACAGCCAGTTACCGCCCAGCGAGCGCGAGATGGCCATCGAGCATCCGACGCCTGATCCGGTTCATGCGAAGGCGGCACGCCTGGAGGGCAATGTGCGCAACGGCTCCGTGCTCATCGCGGCCATCACGAGCTGCACCAACACCAGCAATCCGTCTGTGATGCTCGCCGCCGGTTTGCTCGCGAAAAAAGCCGTGGAAAAAGGGCTCACCGTCAATTCCACCGTAAAGGCGTCGCTCGCGCCCGGCTCGCGCGTCGTCAGCGATTACCTGGATAAAACTGGATTGCAGCCGTTCCTCGACAAGCTCGGCTTCAATCTCGTCGGCTATGGTTGCACGACGTGCATCGGCAACTCCGGCCCGCTGCATCCGGCCATCGAAGATGCGGTCGTAAAAAACAATCTCATCGCCGCCTCGGTGCTTTCCGGAAACCGCAATTTCGAGGCGCGCGTTCACCAGAACATCAAGGCGAACTTTCTCATGTCGCCGCCGCTCGTCGTGGCGTTTGCGCTCGCGGGCCGCGTGGACATTGACCTCGCCAACGACGCGCTCGGCACCGGCAAAGACGGCAAGCCCGTTCACCTCCGCGACATCTGGCCGAGCTTGAAAGAAGTCCGCGATTTGATGCAATCGGCGTTGCAGCCGGATGTGTTTCGTCGCTTGTATAAAGATTTCGCCGCGCAAAATCCGAAGTGGAACGAAATCCCGTCCAGCACCGGCAACGTGTATGAATGGGACCGCAAATCAACCTACATCCAGGAGCCGCCGTTCTTCACGAACTTTTCGTTGCAGCCCGGCAGCATCGCGCCGATCACCGGCGCCCGCGCGCTCGCGATTTTCGGCGACAGCGTGACGACCGACCACATTTCGCCCGCCGGTTCCATCAAGAAGTCTTCGCCGGCCGGAAAATATTTGATCGAGAACGGCGTGACGGCGGAGGATTTCAACAGCTACGGCTCCCGGCGCGGCAACGACCGCGTGATGACGCGCGGCACCTTCGCCAACGTCCGCATCAAAAACTTGATGCTCGCCGGCCAGGAAGGCGGCGATACTTTGCTGCAACCCGATGGCAAAAAGGTTTCCATCTACGACGCGTCCATGGAATACCAGAAGCGCGGCACGCCGCTCGTGATTTTGGCCGGACAGGAATACGGCACCGGCAGTTCCCGCGACTGGGCGGCTAAGGGCACGAATTTGCTCGGCGTCAAGGCCGTCGTCGCGCAGAGTTTCGAGCGCATTCATCGAAGCAATCTCGTCGGCATGGGCGTATTGCCGCTGCAATTCAAGGACGGCACCACCGCGCAAAGCCTCAAACTCGATGGCTCCGAGACCTACGACATCGTCGGCCTCGACGCGAACATCAAGCCACAGCAGGACCTCACGCTGAAGATCACGCGCAAAGACGGCTCCGTCGAAAATGTCGCCGTCCGCTGCCGCATTGATACGCCCATCGAAATTGATTACTACCAGCACGGCGGCATCCTGCCGTATGTGCTGCGGCAGTTGGTGGCGAAAGCGTGACTAGCCCGACATCGTATCATGAACAAAGCTGAAATTGCCGCCACCTTGCGCCAGGAAGTCGGGGAACTCGAAGTCCTGATCAAAAAACTCCAGACCCGGCTGGAGCGTTCAAAGCGTCTGGTGCTGGATATCGAGGAAGAAATCGCCGAGCCGGTGACGCCCAAGCCCATTGACAACAGCAAATTCAGGAAGGTCATTGACCAGGTGTTTGGCGAAAAACCGAAGCGCCCCCGCCGCTAACAGGCTGCGGTTTTTGCCACCGTTCAGCCTTCCAAAATCGCCGTGGCCGCCGCGTAATTCTCCGTGTGCGTGAGGCTGATGTGCAATTGCCGCGCGCCGCGCGCCGCAAAAAGTTCCGTGCCCTTGCCGTGCAGCACCACGAACGGCTCGCCCGATTCCTTGCGCCGGATCTCGATGTCCTGCCAGCCGAGCTGCGCACCGATGCCCGTGCCGAACGCCTTGGACACCGCCTCCTTCGCCGCAAACCGCACCGCCAGAAACGGCGCGGAATTTTTGTGCGCGAGACAGTAGGCGATCTCGTCCGGCAGCAGCACGCGGTTGACAAAGCGATTGCCAAACTTCGCGAACGAAGCCGCGATGCGCGCCACTTCGATGAGGTCAATGCCGGTGCCAAGGATCATTTGCAATTTACGATTTGCGATTTGCGATTGAAGCGCAAGCAAACTCGCCGGCCAAAGTCATTCGCCGCGATAGACCGCACGCGCCGTGCAGGTTTCGGCCACGACGACTTCTGCGAGCAGTGGAAGCTTGGGCTTCAGCTTTTTCCAAATCCACACGGCGACCACTTCGCTCGTGGGATTTTCAAGGCCGGGAATCTCATTGAGATAATAATGGTCGAGCTTCTCCCAGATGGGCTTGAACGCGGCGGAAATGTCCGCGTAGTCCATGAGCCAGCCGAGCTTCGGGTCGCACTCGCCCGCCACAACAATTTCCACGCTGAAGCTGTGGCCGTGCAACCGCCGGCACTTGTGGTTCTTCGGCAAGAGCGGCAGCAAGTGCGCCGCCTCAAACTGAAACGTTTTTCGCAATTCCATTTTCATAATTCAAAATCTGTCCAGATAATCAAATCGCCGAGCGCCGGCCGCCCGTCGTGCCGCCACGTCAGCGGCGGATTTTGCATCTGGCCGAGCGGACAAATCCGCGTCGCGCCCCAGCGTGCGAACCGCAGCGCCAGTTCCCGCATCTTCTCCGGCGGCGCGGCGATGCCCACGGTCGAGACTTTTCCATGAATCTCATCCACGCCAGGCATCACCGCCGCCACGTCCGACACCGGCTTCACAAAGATGAAACGGTTTAAGGGCGAAAAGCGGAAGTTCACGTCATGCTCAAACACCACCGTCCACGCGGTCGAATCCGGGCTCGACCAGATTTTCGCGTCGGCACGATGCGAGGCGATGGTTTCGTAAATCGCCCGGCGTGACGCGATGGACGCCGCTGCTTCCACCGAAACTTTCCCGCGCGGCTCGCTGGCTTCGCGCTTTGCGAGTTCGACCGCGAGCAGTTGCGCAAACTGGTCCGACTCCACCGCGCCGCGCTCCTCGACGTAAAAAACGTGCGGCGAGAGGCAGCCGTTTTGATCCCACGCAATCACGTCGTCTGCCACGTTGGAAACAATTTGCGCGACCGGCTCTTCGCGCAACACCTCACGCGCGACGAAGCCGAAGCTCACGCGCCGGCCGTAGCCGAGAAAACGCACCTTCGCCGGCAACTGCGCGCGGATGGCCGCGAGCGTCTCGTCGCTGCCCGTCGCCGTCAGACAGTCGGCGTGGGCGAACAAAACTTTTTCTAGTTCGCGCTGGCCGCCGCGCCACTCGGCGATTTCTAGGCACGCGCCCAGCTTGGGGTCGGCATGATAAATGGAATGCGCGAACAAACGCGGCAGCAGCGACGCGCCGCTCGCGCACTTCATGAACTGCGCCGAGCGCGTAAGCAGGCCGAGCGTCAGACTCATCAGCGCCGGATTAGGAATGTTCCCCGCCGCGATGTGGAAGAGAAAATCCGGGCCACACGCCAGCGCGCCGGCGGCAAACCCATCCAAGCGTCCCGCTTCGCCCAGTTCCTGCGCCAGGAGCGTCTGAAAGTTCTCCGGCGTGAAATGGCGGAAGAACCCGTCCAGGCCCTTTTCCAAAACCGGCCTGGAAAACCCCGTTTCCACCGGCCCGCGCTCCAGCGCGAGCTTGCGAAAATGATTCTCCGGCTCGAGCCATTCGGCCGCGACTTCGCAGAGAATTTTTATGAGTTCATCCGTCGTGCGCGGCAGCAGATATTTCTCACGGTTCCACTTCAGCGTGTCGCACGCGGCCGCGATCAAGGTGGGCGACAAGGTCGCTTCCGGCGGCAGGTCGGCGAAATAATAGTCTGGCAGGTTCATGCGATCATCAGGGAACAGCCGCGCGGCTCGGCCAGTTGCGCGCGGCCAACCAATTCGAAGCCGTCGCTGCGGCGGACGCCCAAATCTTCCGTCTGGATGGCGGCTACGGAAAATACATTCGCCAGGTCAAAAACACGGATAAGCCCGGTCTCGCCTTCCGCGACTTCGCGTCCGGTCTCCGGCGAGATAATCTGAACGCGCGCCCACGGCGGGAAGCGGAAAACGCGAGGATGGAGGATGGAAGCTGGAGGATAGATTTCGGAGTCGTAGGCTTGGGAACTCAATTCGCTCATGCCGTATTCGCAGATGATATTTTCGAGCGGCACGCCGAGCCGTTCGGTGATGAGCGCGTGCAACTCGTCTTTCGGCAGCGTGCGCGAACGGTTCTTGTAGCCGCCGGTTTCCATGATCAACGAGCCTGCTGGCAAATTGAAGATAAGATCTTTCGCGGCCAAATAGTCAACCAGATGCACAAAGGAAAAGGCGGTGCCAAGCATTGTCACCGGTTGCCATGAATCGATAGCCGCCTTTAAGCGATAATAAATTGCAACAAAATCCAACGTCCACGAATGATCTTCCTTAAGCTGTCCGGCAAACATCGAAGTCGGCACAGCATATTCCAAACGCACGGTCTCAAACATATGAACCAACGAGGAATGCGGCACCAAAGTTGGCGGCGGTGTAAGGCTAATTAGTCGTAAATCGTCAATCGCAAATCGTAAATCAGGCGGGACATTTTCAAGAAACCAGGCAATCAATGACGCCTCATAGACCGCCAGCGACTCCATCGAATGGAAATGCCGGCTGGGCTTCTGCTCCGTCGTGCCGCTGGAATGGAAGACGGCGGTGCGCGCTTCCGGCGCGAGGCTGGTCAATTCGAGTTCCTTGAACGCCGCCGTGGGCACGGCGGGAATCTGCGTCCACTGCGTGACGGTCGTCGGCGTCAGCTTGCGCGCCTCGCAGATTTTGCGGTAGTCGGGGTTGTGTTGGAACTGGAGCGCGAACAGTTCCAGCGCGAGGTCGGTGAATTGCGGATGGCGGATGGCGGATGGCGGATGGGCAATCAGCCCGCGCAGGCGCGCGGCGAAGCTCGAGAGTTCTTTGTTCATGCGGTGTTTGTTCGTGGCTGGTTTTCCGCGACAGCCAGCCAGCATGATAACACGCGGCCTTTCCGCCGCAAGCGAGATTGCCTTTGCGCCGTTTGTCCGCCAGACTGTCCGTTCAATAATGAGCAAACGGTTTTACATCACCACGGCGATTGATTACGTCAACGGCCAGCCGCATCTCGGCCACGCCTACGAGAAGATCATCGCCGACGTCATCGCCCGCGCCCGGCGCAGCCTCGGCCAGGAGGTCTTCTTCCTCACCGGCCTCGACGAGCACGGCCAGAAAGTCCAGCAGGCCGCGCAGGCGGAGAAGAAGAACCCCCAGGAATACTGCGACGCGCTCGCCGCCGACTGGCAGGCCTTCGCCCAGAAGCTCGAGCTGACCAACGACGATTTCGTCCGCACCACGCAGCCGCGCCACAAGGAATTTGTCCAGGCCACGCTGTCCAAGCTCCAGGCCGCCGGCCATTTCTACAAGGCCACCTACACCGGCTTTTATTCCGCCAAGGAGGAGACGTTCCTTACCGAGAAAGACCGCCTGCCCGACGGCAAGTTCGACGCCAGCTACGGCGACGTGGCGGAGCTGAAGGAGGACAATTACTATTTCAAGCTCGGCGCGCAGCAGCAGTGGCTCATTGATTACATCGAGGCCAATCCCGATTTCATCGCGCCGTCATACCGCCGCAACGAGGTGCTGGGCTTTCTCAAGAACAACACGCTCGAAGACCTCTGCATCTCGCGCCCGCTCGCGCGGCTGAACTGGGGCATCCCCCTGCCCTTCGACCCGGAGTTTGTCACTTATGTTTGGTTCGACGCGCTGGTGAACTACACCTCCGTCGCCGCCGCCCACGGCGACGAAACCGTCCTACCGCACTCATCACTCATCACTCATAACTCATCACTCTCCTTGTGGCCGGCCGACATCCACGTCATCGGCAAGGACATTGTGAAGTTCCACGCGGTCTATTGGCCGGTCATGCTCAAGGCCATGGGGCTGGCGCTGCCCAAGCAGATTCTCGTCCACGGCTGGTGGCAGAAGGACGGCGCGAAGATCAGCAAGAGCACCGGCAACGTCGTTGACCCCATCGCCGTCATCAACGAATGGGGGCTGGACGCCTTCCGCTTTTACGTCTTGCGCGAGCTCGACATCGGCCCGGACGGCAACTGGACGGACGCCGGTTTCCGCTCGCGCTATCAGGCCGAGCTGGCCAACGGACTCGGCAACCTCGTCAACCGCTCGCTCTCCATGCTCAAGCGCTACCGCCACGGCGTCGTGCCCGCGCGCTCCAATGAACTTGCCGCCGACGCGGCCAAGGCGGCGGACGAGACACGCGCCTTGTTCAAGCAAAGCCAGCTCCAGGCCGCGCTGCAAAGCATCTGGGGACTCGTGAACCGCGCGAACAAGTATGTGGATGAGACCGCGCCCTTCAAGCTCGCCAAAGACCCGGCGCAGGCGGCGCGACTGGACGAGGTGCTCTACAACCTGGCCGAATCCTGCCGCGTGCTGGCGGTGCTGCTAAATCCCTTTCTGCCCGGCACCTCGGCCAAGATTTACGCGCAGCTCAATCTGACCGGCACGCCGGACAAACTGGCCGACGCGACCTGGGGCGGTTTGGTGGCCGGCCACACGATTGGCGAACCCGCCCCGCTCTTCCCGCGCAAGGACGTGTGAGCTTTAGCCACAGATGCCCACAGTCTGTATATCTAAATCAGATTTCAATAAACTAGCGAAAACCATTGATATTACAATGCAAATTCGCCCTAACTCGTCACTATTTTAGCTAACTTTTCGGTGCTTTAACTGACACTTTCACTGACAGTTGCCGTCAATCTTCATCGGGCAACATGATGGTAATGACTGTGAGCGTTGACGCGGCGGGGCGGGGCAAACCCGGATGGCGGCATTGATCTCGTCATCGAGAGGGCCGGCGAGACGGTGGCGGTGCAGTGCAAGCAATGGAAAACATGGAATGTCGGCGTGAAAGCCGTGCGTGAGTTCTTCGGCGCGCTGACCGACGCTGGCATCCAGAAGGGCATCTTCATCACGCTCCGGAGGTATACCGGCGACGCCAAACAATTGGCGGAAAAACATGGCATTGAAATCGTGAACGCGGCCGGCTTGGTGGAACTGCTGGAATCAACGGATGCCAAGTCCGATTCCGAAGTGCTCGATTTGCTGCTCGACACGCAAGTTCTGCCCGAAGTGCGAATGCGAAATGGTTTTGCGGACGGCCACCAAGGGCTCGAATGAAGGCAACCAGTTCTGGGGCTGCTTGGCGTATCCCAGATGCCGGTTCACGATGCAGTTATGACGACACAATGGAACACCTCCTGCCACGGATCTGTGAGCATCTGTGGCCAAAACTCACTTCACCCGGACAATCACCGGCTGGCTCCAAGCGCTTTCGCCGTGGGCGTTGATGGCGCGGAGGTAGAGCCAGTATTTTCCGCCGCTCTCCAGACCCGTGACGAGCCGGCTTTGCCAGCCGGTGCTGGCGCGCAGGACCAGCTCGGCGGCAGCCAACGGCCGGGTGTCCCAGGCCAGTTCAAAGGAACAGCGGCGCAGGGGACGCCGCCAGCGGAGCCGCGCTTCGCCCTCGCTGGCGGTCGGTTCGCCGGGAAAATTCTCCGCTATGCCGGGCGGGCCAACCTTTCTGGCCGTGGACGCCGCAAGCGCCAGCCCGATGCCCAGAATGGCGGACGGCTGGAAGTTGACCTGCAAGGCCATGCCGGTGGCCGTGTAGCTGGCGCCCTGGCGCGCGGCCAGAAACAGCGCCCGCCGGTTGCCCAGTTCGGACTTCAAAGCGGCCCGCAGCGTGGCGATACGTTCGTGGCTGGTATGGGCGGCGGCGGCCTGGGTGCGGAGCGGTTCGAGCGCCGGGATGACCTGGCGCTGTTCGGCGGTCAGGGCATCGCCGCTGGCAATCACCTGATCGAACATCACGAGCTGTTCGAGCTGTTTCTTGTTCCGAAAATCAAGTTTGTGGCGGGGCGTGACAATAATCTCCGGTTGGGCGCAGGGCAAATGGCCTGCGCGGGGGTTCAATTCCAAGCTAAATCAAGCGTTTCCCAGACTAACCCCCGAAGAAAACGATGTGAATTGGCGACTGACTGTGGCTCTATTTGTAAATTAGAACCACAATATTTGATTAACCGATGTCCGAGACAAGCTTGGTGTGGTTCTAATTTGCGATTAGATTCACAAACTTTGATGGGTCAGTGTCCGAAAATGGCTGCCAGTGGTTCTATTTCAAAAATAGAGCCACCATAAATCATCCCGGGACACTGGGAAGTGAAAGTCTGACCCCGGTTTTTTATCTTCCAAAACCCCGGACAGGCTGCCGCTGGTCGGGAAACCTGGCCGGGACGCTGGTTCCTGATCACGGCCTTACGGTGACATGGTCGAACAGCGTGGAGTTCAGGACGGCGTTGTTGTGCGCGGTCAGCGCGAGGCCGGTGGAAAGATTTTTGTTGAGTGTATTGGTCACACTGCCGGCGGCGAGCCAGTTCGTGCCGTCGGCGGAGACGTAGCCGCTGAAAATATTTCCGGCGCGCAGCAGTTTTAACCAGTGCGGGAGCTTGGCCTCCGGCCCGTCGGCACTGGCGCTTGGGCCGTCCGCTGTGGCGCGCGATTGCAGGACGGAGCCGCCCTGGCCGGTGACACCCATGAAAACATACTTTGCACCGGGCGCATCACTCTCGCGCAGCATCACGCCGGCCTTGCACCACGGGTCGGTGTATTGCACGGAGACGACGCGCGCCACGATGCCGCCGTCGCCGTTCAACGGTCGGCTGGCAAAATGAAACGCATCGGCGCTCTCCCAGATGTCGCCGCCGGAGGCGAGCAGATTGAAATTGCCATTGAGAAAGTCCGCCTCGCCGCTCACGCCCACGTTGCCGATGTCCGCGCTGCTCCAGCCTTTGGGCAGCGTCGGCGGTTTGGCGCGCTGCGTCATGATCCATTTGCCGATGACGGCGACGGCTTTTTCATCCACGACATTTTTGCCGATGGGCGGCATCTGGTTTTCACCCACGCGGCTGACGCGGTAGAACAAGACGGATTTGTTGGTGTCGCCGGGGACGATCACCTTCGCGCCGGCGATGTTAAGCTGGTTGGCCACCGGGCCGTTGATGAGATTTTGTTTCTTGAGCGGCGTGTCAAACCGCGCGTCGAAGAACGCGCCCGCGCCGCCGGGGCGGTGGCACATCGAGCAATTGACGTCGAGATAGGAGCGGACGCGGATTTGGAGCGCGGCGGCGGGGTTCGTGATGTTGACGAGGCGCGGATAGTGGAAAATCTTCCAGTCCTCGAACGCGGCGCTGAAAATGCCGAGATGGCCGAGCGTGTGGAGCTGGTTGGCGGTGACGCCGGAAGGGTATTTGAAATCGCCGTTGAGCTGCCGCGTCTTGACGCCGAGCACGCCGCCGGATGCGGGCGTGTGGCACGTGAGGCAATCCTGCCGGCCGGGATAAAACCATTTTTGCGTGCGCGTGCCGGTGGCGGTCTTGATCTCTATCGGCTCGGTGATGCCGGCAATGACGAGGTCGGCGTCGGAATTATCCGTGCGCCATTTGTAGCTGGCGCCATAGACGTAGCCGTTGGTGTCGCGGACGAGCAGGCGCGTTTCGAGGCGGCGGCGGATTTGCGGGTTCGTCTCGTCCACCGGCAGTTCAAAATGTTTCAAGAACACCGAGCCGGCGGGAAAAGTCCATTCGCCATTCGCGGCAAAGCCGATGACGGTGTTGGTCGGCAGCGTGAACCAGCGGGTCTTCACCGCGCCGTCCGACCACAGCGGCGAGTTGACGGTGTAAGGAATGAGGAAACTTGCCGGCGACAAATTGGTGAGGTCGGCGAACACACCGGTCTGCGAAAGCAGCTTCGGCATGGCGCGCGTCGGTGGCGGCGGGCCGCCGCGCTGCAGCTTGTAGATGCCGCCGCCGATGCTGCTCAACTGGCAGAAATAAAGTTCGCCGGCCGCGTCCGTGCCGAACGACGAGAGGCCGGTGTAGTCCGTGCCGGAATTGGGCCCGGTGCCCTTGGGCATGACACAGAGCAAAGTTTTCTTCACCGGCGTCGCGGTCTCGTCGAGCGCCCAGACGGTGCGGAAGACGTTGTCGCCGAAAATATATTTGCCGCCGAGATCCTTCGCGAATTCCTGGCCGCGATAAACGTAGCCGCCGATGACCGCGCGGCCGTCCGTGTGCGGATAGTCGAGCAGCGGCCCGCGGCTGATGCCGATGTAAGGCTCGGTCATCTTGCCAAGATTGCCCTCGCAGCGGTTCCACTGGAAGTTCAAGCCGGACTCGCCGGGATTGATGACGTCAATTTCTTCGCGCGAGCTTTCGCCGACATCGCCGATGAAGATTTTCCCGGTCGGCGCGTCATAGGTCATGCGATGCGGGCTGCGCAGGCCGAGGCAGAAAAATTCCTCCAGCACATTGGACTGGCCGACGAACGGATTGTCATTCGGGATAAAATAATTCGCGGTGAAGCCGCCCGTCGGCTGGCGCGGCGGCGCGTGGCTGATGTCACCGCCGCGACAATCCACATCTACACGAAAGACGCCAGAATAAAGGCTTTTGTTGATGATCTGGTCGTTGTCGCCGACGGAATTGTCGCCGTCCGTCCAGTAAAGAAAGCCGTTCACCGGATGAAAGAACATCCCGCCGCCGTGATGCCAGACGGTTTGATTCGTGAGATCCACGAAAATTTTTACAGAATCAGGAATGGCGACGCCATTCGCATCAAGTGTGTAGCGTTCGAGCCGGTCGTGATAAGTGTCGGGCAGATTTGGAACGGGTCGCGTCGTCGGCGAACCGGCAACCGTGCCGGGCTTGACCCAAGTATAATAGACGAACATGAAATGATTCGTCGCGAAGCCGGGATGAAACGCGATGCCGAGCAGCCCGGAATCATCCCAGCCCTGGCATTGGTTGTGGATGTCGAGGACGAGTTTTTTTTCGGCTGCGCCGGGAGAATTGTGAAACGACCAGATGCGGCCTTCGCGTTCCCAGACGCAAAGCTCCTCCGTGCCCGGAATGGACGTGAGGCCGACGCTGTTGGTGAAGAGCAGGTTGGTGAACGCATTGACCGCCGTCCAGTTGCCGGAAATGCTGGGTGCGATTTCCGGCAGCACACCATTCAGAAATGCGCCGATGCACGGGCGGTTGGTGAGGGCGTAAGGTTTTTCGGTGACGATCGTTTTGGCATCGGCGGTGAAGATGAGGCCGCCCAGCAAAGCGAGAAGCAAAAGCCCTTGGCAATGCGCGTGAAGTTTCAGATGCGACAGTTTCACCGTGAAACGCCGGTAAGTTTCGCCGATGCGGATGGTTCGTCAAATTTTTTAGTGTGAATTTTGGCCGCGCGAATCTAGCCTGACGCCATGTTTCGTCCGTGCATTGACCTGCATGAAGGCAAAGTGAAGCAAATCGTCGGCGGCACACTCAGCGATGCCGGCGCGCGCACCAATTTTGTCTCCGAGCAATCCGCCGCGTGGTTCGCCGAACTTTACCGGCGCGATGACTTGCGCGGCGGCCACGTCATCATGCTCGGCGCGGGCAATGACGCGGAAGCGCGCGCGGCGTTGAAAGCTTTTCCCGGCGGCCTGCAAATCGGCGGCGGCATCAATTCCGAAAATGCGCGCAGTTGGCTGGATGCCGGCGCGTCGCACGTCATCGTCACGAGCTGGGTATTCCGCGATGGCCGCGTGGATTGGGCGCGCTTGGACGAACTGGTCAAAATAATTGGCAAAGAAAAGCTCGTTCTCGACTTGAGCTGTCGCCAGCGCGGCGAAGATTATTTCGTCGTCACTGACCGCTGGCAGAAATTCACCGAACTCGCCGTGAACGCGGAGACGCTGAAGAAGTTTTCAGCGTATTGCGGGGAGTTTTTGATTCACGCGGTGGACGTGGAAGGCTTGTGCCGCGGCATTGACGGCGAACTGGTCGGGAAGCTCGGCCAATGGACGCCGATTCCGACAACTTACGCCGGCGGCGCAAACTCGCTGGCGGATCTGGGATTGGTCACCAAGCTGGGGCAGGGGAAGGTTGACCTGACCATCGGCTCGGCGCTGGACATCTTCGGCGGCAGCGGCGTGAAATACGAGGACTGTGTAAAATTTAACCGCCGCCAGAAATGAATCCGGCGGCGGTCGGAATTTGGAATTGCCGGCTTACGATTTGTTCACGGTGATTTTCGTCGGCGTCAATATTTCCTTGCCGTCCTTTTCCGTGACGGTGCCGGTGACGGTGACATTTTCGGAGTCGCCGTGGCAGACCGCCGCGTGCTCGGCCTTGCTGACGTCGTTTTGTTTCAGGAAGTAGTTCACGGTCTTGCCGTCCTGCGTGACCTGAACGACGTTCTGGCACTTGTCGGTGATATGCAGCGTGCATTTGCCGCAGACCATGCTGCCGGTGATGGTGGTTTCCTTGCTGTCGTCGGCCAGGGCGGTCATGGCCGCGCCCGCAAACGCGAGGCCGGCCAGCAGCGCCACGGTGATTTTCAATTTTTTCATAGGCTTTCTGTTTTGTTGGTTTCGTTGGTTACAGGTCTATGACAGCGCAATTAATGGCTTTGTTCAACCAAAATAATGCCGTCAGGCGGCGAACAGGTCTTTCATCGTAATCTTGAACTGCGGGACGAGCCGCTCCTGTAAAATTTCGTCGCCGGCCAGAATGCCGCTCAATTTCAGGCCGAACTCGAACGCGTGGTAGATTTCCACATTGTCGTAGCGCGGATCCACCATCCACAAACGCGGCACGCGGTGCTGCTCGTAAACCTCCTTTTTGATGACCGTGTCGGCGTGGTGGTCGTCGCGGCTGATGATTTCGACGGCGAGAAACAGTTTGCCCGACGCCGCCATGACGAGCGCGAGGTCAGGGCAGAGCGCCGTGGTGCGGGAAAGCTGGACGCGGGAGCGCGGTGGCAACACTTGCGTGCCGGTCAAGCCGGCGACGCTGGCGGCCATTTCGCGGTGCAGCCGGGCGCAAATTTGCTCGTGCCGGTCGCCGGGCGCGGAACGCGGCAGCGTCGCGCCGTGCAAAATTTCCTCGTAAGGCCGGCTCATGGTGTCCATCAAACCAGTGTGGCGTGCCGCAAGCAACCAATTTTCCTGAAATCAAGGCTTGCAAAGGCGGTCTGGCACCGGTAGTTTTCATGCTCTTTTGAAAAATTTATGTCTGTAAAAATTCGCATGAAACGCATCGGCACGAAAAACACGCCGGTGTTCCGTATTGTCGTGGCCGACGGCCGCAGTCCGCGCGATGGCAAGTGCATCGAGGAAATCGGCACCTATCAGCCGCTGAAGCAAGGTGAAAATTTCACCATCAAGCTTGACCGCGCCCAATACTGGATCAGCAAGGGCGCGCAGCCGAGCGACACCGTGGCCAGCTTCATCAAGAAGGCGGTCAAGGCGGCTCCGGCGGCGGTCGTGGCCTAATTTGTTTTCGTCATGCAGGAGTTCCTCGAATACGTCGTCAAAGGACTCGTGCAAAACCCCGGCGCGGTGACGGTCACCCCGGTGGAACGCGCAGGCGCGACTGTTTATGAACTGCGTCTGGACGCGGCGGATGTCGGCAAGATTATCGGCAAGCAGGGCGTGACGATTAACGCGATCCGTTCCTTGCTGCTGGCCGGCAGCGCGAAGAAAGGTTTGCGCTGTTCGGTTGAGATTGTCGAAGACGAACCGGCGCGGTGAATTTAATTTTGAGGCACGGATGAAGATTGACGTGCTAACCTTGTTCCCGGCGATGTTCGCCGGGCCGCTCGATGAAAGTATCATCATGCGGGCGCGCAAGTCGGGATTGCTGGACCTGAAAATCCACCAGTTGCGCGACTGGACGCACGACAAACACAAGACGGTGGACGACAAACCGTTCGGCGGCGGGCCGGGAATGCTGCTGAAACCGCAACCGATTTTTGAAGCGGTGGAAAGTTTGAAGCGCGAAGGGACGAAAGTGATTTTGCTTTCGCCGTCTGGAAGAAAGTTTGACCAGTCCATCGCGCGGGAACTGGCGCAGGAAAAAGATTTGCTGCTCGTCACAGGACATTATGAAGGGTTTGACGAGCGGATTCGGGAAACGCTGGCGGACGACGAGTTGTCCATCGGCGATTATGTGCTGACGAACGGCGCGTTGCCCGCGATGGTGGTGATTGACGCGATGGTGCGGTTGCTGCCCGGAGTTTTGGGCGACGACGACAGTTCGCGCGAAGAGTCGTTCAGCCACGGATTGTTGGAATATCCGCAGTGGACGCGGCCGGCGGATTTTCGTGGCCTGAAAGTCCCGGAAGTGTTGCTGAACGGCAATCACGCCGAAATTGAGAAGTGGCGGCGCGAACAGGCGAAGTTGCGGACGAAAGAATCGAGACCAGATTTGTTGAAATAAAAATTTATTAAAAAGTTATGAACCAGGCATTACAACTCAAAATTGAATCGGCACAGTTTCGCAAAGACAACGCGAAGTTCAACGTGGGCGACTCCGTCAAGGTCCACACCAAGGTCGTCGAGGGCGACAAGGAGCGCATCCAGATTTTCGCTGGCATCGTCATCGGCAAACGTGGCACGGGCTTGAACGAGACGTTCTGCGTCCGCCGCATCAGCTACGGCGAAGGCGTGGAGCGCATTTTCCCGTATCACTCGCCGCGCGTGGATAAGATTGAAGTCGAGCGCCAGGGCGATGTGCGCCGCGCGAAGCTCACTTACCTCCGCAAGCGCCTCGGCAAAGGCGCGACGCTGGTCAAGGAGCTGGAAAAAACGGCCAAGTCTCCGGCGAAATAATTCGCGCCGACAAATTTCAAGGCGAGGCTCCGTGCCTCGCCTTTTTATTTTGGCGGGCCGGCGGCGGTCATGTTGAAAAGCGCCGGCTTTTCAGGCGGTTTCCCCTTTGCAATTGACGTTGCCGAATTTTGTCGGTAGCCTCTCCATCCCGTTCGGCGCATGAAGCGCTGGCGGTAAACTCTTTATGTCTGAAGGATACTGCGTCAAGTGCAAGGCCAAGAAGCCCATCGCCGACGGCGTTGAAGAAACCATGAAAAACGGCCGCAAAGCCATCAAGGGCAAATGCCCGACGTGCGGCACCGTGATGTTCAAGATTTTGGGCAAGGCCGCCGCGGCCGCGCCCGCCACCACCAACCCCACCACCCCCCCCCCGACCGTTTGAATTGAATTATGTCGCAACAGCTCGCCTACGTCATTGTCACCCCTTACTCGCTTTACAAGTCCCGCACCGGCGGCATCCTGAGCCGCCTCATCACCCGCACCGGGCTTGACTTGGTCGGCCTGCGGATGTTTGCGCCGAGCCATGAGCTCGTGAAGGAATACGCCGAGACCATCATCTCCGCGCATGACACCCAGGACCGCAAGATTCAGGAACTGCTCAAGCAATACGTCCTCGAAAGCCTCGCCCCCGATCCCAAGACCGGCCGCCGCCGCCGCGTGATGATGCTGCTCTTCAAGGGCGACGAGGCCGTGCGCAAGGTGCGTTCCGTCGTCGGCAACCTCAGCCCCGACCGCCGCGTCGGCGAGACCATTCGCGACACCTACAGCGACCTCATTCTCGACGACGGCGGCCATGTCCGCTACTTCGAGCCGGCGGTTTTGGCCGCGCCCAATGTCGAGGAGGCCGAACGCAAGCTCAAGCTCTGGGCCCGCTACTCCGACAACGACGGTGGCATCCTGGACAACGTCATCAATTACACCCTCAACGACCAGCCCGAGCGCACCCTTGTCCTCATCAAGCCGGACAACTTCAAGTTCGCCACCGGCCGCCCCGGCAACGTCATTGACTTTTTCTCGCGCACCGGCCTTTACATCGTCGGCGCGAAGGTGCTCCGCATGAGCACCGCGCAGGCGATGGAATTCTACGGCCCCGTCCGCGAATTTCTCCGCACCAAGCTCAAGGACGGTGTCAGCGCCAAGGCCAAGGACCTCCTCGAAAAGGAATTCGGCTTCAAGATGTCCGCCGAAGACCAGAAGGCGCTCGGCGATATCCTCGGGCCGCTCCAGGGCGACTCGCAGTTCGGGGCCATCGTTCGTTTCATGTCCGGCCACGCGCCCGGCGACATCCCCAAGGCCGACTGGGACAAGCCCGGCACGGAAAAATGTATCGCCCTCGTTTACGAAGGCGTCGGCGCCGTCAACAAGATCCGCGACGTGCTCGGCCCGACGGATCCGTCCAAGGCACCCCCCGGCTCCATCCGCCGCGAATTTGGCTCCACCATCATGGTCAACGCCGCGCACGCCAGCGATTCCGCCGACAACGCCAAGCGCGAGTTCGGCATCGTCAAGCCCGGCGAAAACAACTTCAAGCAGGTCATCGAGGAGACCCTCGGCAAGGCCTGAACTATCATCCTGTCCAAGGCAAAAGCCCGCTCGCAAGAGCGGGCTTTCTAATTTGGCAGGCCGGTCAGTCCCTGACCGCTGAGGTGTGGGTTACAAATGGGTGGCCAAGGCCACCTCTCCATGAGGTCGCTTGCCTTGAACAATGAGGGCAAAGTGACCTAACTGGAGGTGTGTTTTAGGGTGAAAAGCCGGGCAAATTCTGCTGGACAACCCGTGGAGCCATTTATAAGGTCGAATCCATGGCAACACCATGGGAAACCGGCAGACCCTCCAACGGTCTGGGGCGGGCGCGAATCCAGCCTTTGCCACCACCCGGGACGTGTGGACTTACCGCTCTGATCTGGAAAAAATGGCGCTGGCTGGCGGTCGCCACCCTGATGTTAGCCTTTGTCATCCTGTGCGTGACCAGCGTCCGGCAGCAATCCGCCACCTATGACGAAACCCATTATCTGGGCGCGGGCAATTATCTCCTGAAAACGCAACGCTGGGATGCTTTTGACACCCTGCTCCATCCGGTTTTCTGGACGATGTGGCACGATCTTCCGCTGCTGGCGGTTGCCGCCCCGACAAACGTGTGGACCGAATTGGACGGTTCCCTGCGCGGCCAGAATATCATGGCGTTGCGCCCGGACGATGCGGTGTTGAACGCCTGCCGCTACATGATGCTGCCGTTTGCCGTCGCGCTGGGGCTCGTCGTCTTCCGCTGGTCGCAGAAACTTCACGGGGACGCCGGCGGGATGGTGTCTTTGGTGTTTTTTTGTTTTTGTCCAAACCTGCTGGCGCATGCGCCGCTGATGACGCCGGACATCACCTTGAGCTGTTTCACCGTGCTGACGGCCTGGCGGCTGTGGGAACTGGCAAAATTCCCCGGGCGCAAAAATCTTTTGTGGGCGGGCGCGGCCATGGGTTTCATGCTGTTGAGCAAATTCACCGCGCTGCTATTGATTCCATTTTTGTTTGCGACGGACGCGACCTTTCGCGCCCTGACCGGTCAGTTTGACTGGCGGTCGCCCAAAAGCCTTGGACGAGGACTGCGTCACTGGCTGGTGCTGGCGGGCATCTCGTGGTTTTTGGTGCTGGCCGCCTACGGATTCCGGCTCGGCGGATTCGCGCTGACACCGGACACCTGGCTCACGCTGCCGGCCGCGCCGTATTTTCAAGGAGCGGCCTTTCAATTTTTGCAATCGAAGTCGGCGCATTCCTTTTTTCTCATGGGCATGCACTCTAGTTCAGGCTGGTGGTATTATTATGTGGTCGTCTGTCTCATCAAGCTTCCCATCGCCATGCTCATCCTGTTCGCGGGACTGGCAGTGACCCGGCGATGGCTGGGAATTCCCTGGCGACCGGATGAACTGTATCTGCTCATGCCTTTAATCCTGCTCTTCATTTATCTCTCGGTGTTCAACACCATTCAAAACGGTTTCCGCTATCTGCTGCCGGCTTATCCTTTGTTGTTGATCTGGCTTGGCAGCTACGGCCCCATCCTGCGACGCAGCGGCCGGATGCGCGCGGTCATCGGACTGCTCGGCGTTTGGATGATTGCCGGCACACTGCTGGCGTGGCCCAATTATCTCGCCTATTTCAACGGATTCGCTGGCGGTGCCAAAAATGGCTATCACTGGCTGGGCGATTCCAATGTGGACTGGGGGCAGGACTTGAAGGAATTAAAATGCTACATGGTCCGCCACGGCATTGATCGGATTCAATTAAGCTACTTTGGGACGGCGGATCCGGCGCACTATGGCATCCATTACGAATACCTGCCTTCGCCCTACAGTCCGCTGCGACCCACGCCGGCATTGCGTGATGGTGAAGCGCCCGCGCGTTTCATCGCGCTCAGCGCCTATCAGTATCAAGGCATCGGTTTCACCAATTCGGGTTTCTATCAAAGCTATTACCGGTATGTTCCCAACGATGTGGTTGGCGGCTCCATTCTCATTTTCGATCGTGAGGCATTGCTTCCGCGCACCCGGGCACCGTTCCCGCTCAAGCTCCGCCAGATGGTTGGGCTGGCCGACAAAGAAGCGCCGATTGATTCAATTCCCTAAAACGAAAAGACATTTTCCCAATTGACTCGCAGCGGAGTCCGCATAGCCTTGGCCGAAACCGGCCTGATGGCCCGCGCCGCGCCGGCGCGCAACCAATCTTGGAACGATTTTGAACCCGCCCGATTCCCGACAGCGCAAACTTTTTGAGCGGGCAGCTTGGACTATCGTGCTGCTGGTGCTGGCCCAGCTCTGCTGGTTGCAGTTGCAGCCCGGATCGCTTTTGCCGCAGGCTTATGCCTTGGCGACCCAATCTGCATCTCCGCAAAACCCCAGTCCGTCAGAGCCATTCGATCAGATTGCTCGCGAGGTCGGTGATGGCAATGTTTGGTTGGAACTGGCCGGCTATGCCCGAACCAACCGCTGCTTTGAAAACTCTCTCGGCTTTTTTTATTTCCGGGCCAATTACGCCTTGTATCCCCGGCAACTCTACATTGCCCCGGCCGGCCAGATCATCAACAACGGCGCGGACATCATGCGCGCCGGATTCAATCCCGTTCGCCAGTGGCTGCAAGCCCACCACGTCCGGGTGGTGTTGACGTATGATGGCCACGAGGGCGGCGGGTTGCCACCGTTAAGATTTCTCCAACCCGGTCAACACGAAACCAGTATCCAAATCAGCCCGCCGGAACGCAAAACGGCACTGCTGGCCGGCGGTTTTTATTTGCTGCTCATCCTGTTTGTAGGTTATGCCGTGGTTTCGGCCATTCATCCGTCGCCACCGGCGAATCTTTTTTCAGTGATGACGTTAAGTGCCGCCGTCGGCGCGGGCACCATGGGACTGCTGCTGTTCTGGGCGTCCCTGGCCGGATTTGCGCCGTCGCGGAATTTATTGTCAGTCATCGCCGGACTCACCTTGACCGGTTGGTTCGTGTTGAAAACAAATGGCCGCTTGGTCCCGTTAAATCCCCGGCTTGGCCCTTGGAAAAAAGGCGATGGCTGGGCAGCCATCCCGACGGGCTTGGTGCTGGTGGCGCTGGCGCTGGTGTTGGCCGGCGCGCTCGCCACCCCGTTGGAAGAATGGGATGCCTTCGCCATTTGGGGATTGAAGGCCAAGGTGCTGGCGCACGCGGCGCTGCGCCCGCTGCCGCCTTATTTTCACGACCTGTCCTTGAGCTACAGCCATCTGGATTATCCGCTCATGCTGCCGTTTCTGACCGCCGGGGTTTATGCCGCCATGGGCGGCGTGGACGATCAGGCTGGAAAGTTAATCTCCGTCTTTTTGGATGTCCTGATCGTGCCGCTCATCTATTACGGCCTGCGCTGGAAACTGTCCCGCCGGTCCGCCATCTGGCTCACCGCCATTCTCGCACTGCTGCCGGCCCTGTTCCGCTACGGCGGCACCGGCTGCGCTGACTTGCCGCTGGCGATGTTTTATGCCGGCAGCATTATTTTTACGGCCAAGTGGCTGGCCGAAAAGCAATGGCCGGATCTCGCGCTGGCCATCCTGTTTGGCACTTTCACCGCCTTCACCAAAAACGAAGGCTTGGTGCTCGCGCTGGCCAACGGCGCCGTGCTCTTGGCGTTCGGCTGCTGGCGCGGCCGGCGACGCGATTGGCTGGGTGCCGCCATCTTCATCGCCGGCATGCTGCTGTTGAATGCCGCGTGGCTGGTTTGGAATCATTCGCTGCCCCGAACCCATGAAGATTACGGCTCCCGCCTCACGTCCACGCTGCTCCTAACCAACTTGCCCAGACTGTGGCAAATCATTCCGGCGCTGCTGGTGTCGGCCACTGAACCCGCAGTCTGGGGCGGGCTGTGGCTGCTGGTCGGGACGATGGCGTTGTTGGGCTGGCGGGGCTGGACACAGCGCTGGCTGCTGGCCGTGTGGGTGTGGCTGGCGTTGCAACTGGCCAGTTACGTCCTTGCCTATCTCGTCACCCCCTGGGAACTTACCGTGCTCATGCCGGCAACCTTGGAACGGTTATTCTGGCAAACCATGCCGGCGGTCTTCCTGCTGACCGGCTGGCATTGGGCGGAAGTCAATAAATCCGTCCGGGCTTAGGCGGTGCCGGGCGCACTGGAACCGGGCAAAGGGGCGTGACCCCACCGGGCTGAACGCCCAAGCCCGCGCTTCCGCCGCCAACGCCAGACGCGAGTCCGGCCTCGGCCAGCCCGGCGAGAACCATTTTGAGCAGGTCATCGAGGAAACCCTCGGCCAGGTCTTATACCCGAAAAGGAATGACGACGCCGTTTAGTATCAGATTTGGAGGGCGACAACTGATCCAGCTTCGCCGCGACCGTTTCGCTTCAATTTAACCCGCCCATCTGAGTTTCATCTGTGCCCATCTGTGTTCAAGTTGTTAAAACCCGCATAAATGCAGGGTTTCTTGGTGCGATGGACGGCCACTGTCAGTGGAACTGTCAGCATAGTGACGGATTGAAACACAATTCGCCACTATCCGCCAGAACTCCGCTGAAACTCGCCCACTACACCTTAACGTGTCGCGACGGTTCTGCTGCATGATTCAGACCCATGCACATGAAAACAAAATACACATTGTTCCGGCGCGGCGGAATCTATTATTCCCAAGATTCGGCGACCGGCCAGCAAAAAAGTTTGCGCACCCGCGACGAAGCCGAGGCGTTGAAACTGGTCAGCGCACGCAACGAGGCGCAACGCCAGCCGGCGCTGAACCTGCACCTTGCCCGCGCCTACCTGACCGCCAGCGACCCCGCCTATGTGGAACGCACCTGGCAGACCGTCATGGACCAGTTGCAGGCACGCGGCCAGGACAGCAGCCGCGAGCGTTACGCCAGCGTGTTCAAGTCGCCGTTCTTTGACGGCTTGAGGCACAAACGATTGCTGGAAACCACCGCTGATGATTTCCTTGCCGTGTTCAAGGACGGCAAGGTGTCCATCATCAACTTTTTGAAACGGCTGCACAACTTTGCCTTGAGCTTGGGCTGGATTGCGCTCCCGCTGGTTGCACCCTACCTGTGGCCGAAATACGAACCCAAAGACCGGCGCGGCATCACGCAGGACGAACACCATAGCCTCATGGCGAAGGAGAAAACGGCGGAATGGAAATTGTATTTGGAACTGCTCTGGGAAACGGGCGCAGCGCAGGGTGACGCCGCCGCCATGATCGCCGAGGACGTTGACTGGCAAAGCCGGACGATTGGCTATTTTCGGAAGAAAACCGGCTCGCTGGCGCAGTTCACCATCAGCACGGCACTGGAGAAAGTCTTGCATCAGTTGCCGACCACCGGCGCATTGTTTCCGAAACTCGCGACCTTTAAGGCCAACGAACGGGCCAACCGATTTCGCCGCCGCTGCCATCGGGCGGGCGTGGCTGGCGTCTCGCTGCATTGCTATCGTTACGCTTGGGCGGAACGTGCAAAAGTTGTCGGGATGCCGGAACGGTTCGCGCAGGCCGCGCTGGGGCACAAGAGCAAGGCGATTCACCGCGCCTATGCGAAGAAGGCCGTAATCATCGTGCCATCCCTTGAGGACTACGAGCGGAAGGCAGCCGGCCTGTCGCCAATGGTGACAGCTTGAAAATAAAACGGCGGTTGAACCTTACCCACTCAACCGCTTTTTGTCTTTTTTGGGGACTGTCGCCGTCCCCAATCCCCGGCGCGAAAGGTCTGCGACCTCTCGACTCCGCACCATGCCTTTAGTCCTCACGCCGGACTGGCGCCAGAGGCGTGGCCTCTGGACTCGTCATCCGCTCGCGCTCGCCGGATCGCTGACGCGCAACTTTCCGCCAGGCGGAAAGATATTGTTTTGAGGTCACGATGTCACCGCCAGCGAAGTCTGTCCGTTTGCCACGAGTTCTTTCTGGCGGGCGTTTTTCTTTTGCCAATGCTGGCAGATGGTCGCGCTGACGCGCACCAACCAGTTGCGGTCTTTCACCTGCTCCAAAATGTCCGCCGTTGAAAAATACTTGATGCCGTTGGCCGGTGGATTGCCCAGCGGTTTGAGCAACTTGGCCGCGACCAGCGCCGGGATGTCATGCCCCTGGCAATTCAACACCCACGCCGCCTGCTCTGCCGTCAGGCGAGCGGGCAACTGGCCCAGCAGCGTCAAAAATTTGTGTTGGTCGTCTTTCATGCAAACTTGTCCTGCCATCGCCCGGTGGTTCGCGTTTTATCGCCGTCCCATCTGGGCATAGAAATTCTACAAGCGATCCCGTCCGGTCTGCCATCCGCCCGGCGCTGCGCGCCGGGCGGATGGTCAGCCCTTGACGGGTCCCAGTTGCCTGGGCGTAATGTCTCAATCGGCCAAGTCGTTAAGCCGTTTATCCATTGATCCACGGCGGATTTTCGATGTTCATCTTTACCGCGCCAACATCCCTGCTTTCAGGGGCAAGCCAGCGCATGAATCATCATGCCCGCAACAATGAAGACAGTTTTATCTCAAAGCATAATGATGCCGGGAAGTCCGGCCGGTGCGGATTCAGGACGTATTATTACGCCTGAACCATGTTGCACCAGCGGCTTAGGCCCCGTCACGTTCTGCACCTGTCCGTTTTTTCGATTGAGCTTGCCGCAACGTCTGTCAGCCATTTCATCCAGTGTCCTCACGACTCGAAACACTGACTTGGACAGCGTCGTTTCTTCCGCCAACGAGTATTTGTTCAACTCGTATTCGTTTGCCCCGGTCAACGCCTTGCAAACGTAATCGGCTCCGGCAAGGGAGCGATCATAGATGCGAAAGTCCGCGCCTGCATTGCCTGATGTGATCTTCCAAAGTCGCATCATCTGCGAGCGCAGAGTCATAATGTTGCACGTAGCGACACCCCCGAGCAGACTATGGAAATGGTGTCTTCCCCCGATTTCGCCGTTCTCACCACGCAACGCCATGAGAATGCGGCCATAGGGAACTTTGCTGACCTTGCTTACCTGATACAACCAACGGTAATACATATCATACTGGACGGACAGACGAGGCAGGGGATTCTTGAATGTATGAGTGGTGAAAAATTGCCAGTCAATCCGCGCCAGTGTATAAGCAAAATCGGCAAACCGCTCGCGCTTCTGGAGTTTTTCCTTCCAAAAGTGATCTGCGCGAGGGTTGTTTGCCATACCGGTTATTTCGCTGCCGGTTGAGTTTCGACGATTTCGCCAATCAGCGACGCCTTGCCCGCCTTGGAATGCGCAATGCGCCGGCAGTTGACCTCGATGACCTTGTCCATCGCCTTGTCCCAATACTTCGGGATTTCCTCATCCTTGAGGCGATACGAGATGCTCTCGGTCATGCGGGCTTCCGCCGGTTGCGACATGTCCACACAGACGAGACAGTGACTCGTCGCCGCCGGCTTGTCTTTCGTGGCAGGCCAGTGTTGGAAGTCCTGCGTTTGCACCAATAGTTTTAATCTCATTTCAGTGTTTTGTTGTTATTGTTGTTTGTTTGCGTCATTTCTGCCCAACGCCCCGACGCCGACGCGGACGATGGGGAAATGGTTTGTGGCGGGTAAAATCCGAATGAAGGGGACACGCCAGCACCGCGCACGTTCGCCGCGTTTATGCGGGCAAGCGTCAGCTTGGCAACTGCTATTGATTGAATGTTCACCGTTCACGTCGGAGAGGTTAGCCCCGACGCGAGGTGGTTAAAACCCACCATGTAGAAGGAAAAAATGTAGGATTATTTTTACCCAGCAGGACGACCACGGCCTCGAACCTTTAACCCAATTTTTTTAACGACGTGAATTTCAAAAGTTTTGTAGCTGCCGATTTCCTTTGACCCAACCGCCTTGCAGAGATGGTTGTAAATTTCGCGAACGCTTTTGCATTTCACCCAGACACGCCAGTAGTTCGCGAGTGCCCAAAACGTTCGCGTGTGCCGTTCAAAAACATTTGCGGTAATCAATTCATCCGGCGACAGCTTCAAACCCCGCGCCAATCCCCGCTGATACTTTTCCGAGTCAGCATGCGATGAACCAAAAGCCGCCTTCATCACATCGGGTATGCTTTCTTGAACCGCCGCCACTCTGGCTCGCAAGTCGCGTGCCAGGACTTTTTCTTTGACGGTTCGTTCTGGCGACTGTGGCAGTGATGCCTCGAACTTTTGAAAACGATCATTTTCCGCCTGCACTATCGGCCCCATGGGGATTTCTCCGGCATATAATTTACCAAAAGCCTGAAGTCGGCCCATCAATTCACCCAGCAATTCCATATCCCATTCGCCGACGGTTGGCAGCCGATTGCCGGGCAGTAAAACTTTCACCACTTCAGCCCACGCATTTTCCACCCACGGCGGTGCGCCATTCAATTCCAACGGGTCGGAATCCACCTTGTCAGATGCTTCAAACCAAGATTTCAGAGCCAGCTTAATTTTGCGGGGACGCTTGGCGATTAGCTTAAGCTTTTTTGATTCTACCGTTTTATTTTTGGCCGTTGGTTGCGACATAACTTTTTAACACCGTCAGCGCGATTTCGTTGCAACCCAGAAGTAGTGACCAAACTTGGCGGCCTGCATTCCTACCCGCCTTATTTCGCAAACGGGACAGCACTTCGAGGTGGGCAGGCGGTTTCGCGGTTCAGTCTGATGTAGGCGAGCTTTGCTTCCTTGGGTTGCGTTCGTAGCCGAGAAGCCAGCCCGGCGTCTAATTTTTTTTGGCATCTCGCGTGCTATGGTTGGCGTGTCGAGTTCAATTGTCGGGTTCCACAAATCCCCCGTAATCGTCGTCAGCGTCAAAGTCATGTCGCTTTTGACCACCGTGAAGTTCGTCGCGTTCACTTGGCGGGTGAATTTGTCTGGCTGGTTGCAGGCCGATTTTCCAACGGAATGTCTTCTGGCCGAATCTGAACTTTGGCAACGACTTCGGGCAGCCAGAATATGTTCAATTCTATTTTTCCCGCCGTGTTCAATCGGGTAAAAGCCACTTTCATTTTCAAATGAAGCGTATATTCACCCGCTTGTTTCAACTGAAACAGGTGGGGCAAGCTCACTTCGCCTCTTACTTGAAAGTCTAATAGCGGAAAAAACGTGCCGGTGATGCTTCCTGATTTGGCTTGGAAGTGAGAGCGTTTTTCAAGAAGGTCGTTAAACCAGTCTGTAATTTGTTGGTCTGACCAAGGATTGATTTGTTTGCCCGCCTCCGTTTTTGCAACGGGCTTACCTTTAGGGTCAAGTAATTCAATGTTTGCACTCGCTTCTAAAGGAACCTTCAGAAAAGCATGGATGAAATTGGTGGTGGCATTGAT
>Ga0302201_10000769_pt1 | contig 28955 bp, 21 predicted proteins | sample II_Bog_N3_2_FD_194586 | JGI IMG/M metagenome (GOLD analysis project Ga0302201, IMG submission 194586) | Peat permafrost microbial communities from Stordalen Mire near Abisko, Sweden - II_Bog_N3_2 | ecosystem: Environmental > Terrestrial > Soil > Wetlands > Peat | place: Sweden: Abisko... | reverse complement strand
ACGATGCCGATGAGAGCGAACGTAATCAGAAAATAGGTGAGTGCGATGAACGAGTCGGAGAGGACATCCAGCCACCGCAACTGCGGTTTCCAGAGAAAACTGAGGTCGTGCTGCAATTGCACCGGCTGGAGCATCTCGACGACCGTCGCTTCCTGGTGGGCCACAGGTCGCATAACAACTCTAGAGAATTATGGGAGATAGCGCAAACCAGCGTTGCAGCGCAGAAAAGCTGCGCACCCATCCAACAGTGAGACAAGGGCAACATCGCCTGGGCTGTTATCGAACGACAATTGTGACGCGAACCTCTTATGTCTCGGCGACCGAGCCGGGTTCCGGCAAGCTCGGCAGCTTGGCTGGACGGTCGACGCGAAGTCCGGAGGCGAATCGTAGGGCTCCACAGGCTGGGGACACGCCGACTAAATGGCCGCAGCACGTGCTGGGGCGGTGCGGGGCGGGCGCTGCACCGAGTACTACGTCGCGAACTTACTCAATAGCTGACGTTACAGCAGCCTAGTAATAGTTGGTAGAAGAGCAGGTTGAAATTCTCCTTCGTTTCGTACAAGAGAGGCGCCTATCTCGAAGGAGGCTTCCGTCAGGCTATTCTGCAGAACAAGAAGCAGGTCCTTCCGCTTCAGTGGCTTATCAAGCACTGTGTAGACTCCATGCCCAAGCGATTCGAGTGGCCACAGATCGCGTAGTCCGGTTACCAAAATGATGCTGGGGATCAAGATCTTCCTCTCGTAGGCGGTCCGCACCAGCGCCACTCCGTCCATCACCGGCATGTAGACATCCGAGATCAAAGCGTCGATCTTCTCGGCCTCCAGCACCTTCAGAGCCTCAACTCCATTGGTCGCGGTAAATACCAGGCATCCCTCGTGCTCGAGCCACGCCGAGAAGAGCTCCAGCAATTCGGGTTCGTCATCTACCATCAAGACCGTTGCCTCTTGAAGCCTCATGCCATAGCCTCTTCCCTTTGCCCCACGTGTAGTGGCCGTGCAACACCGTGCCTTTGTGTATCTCTTCGATGCTCAACCTGGAAGTCATCTCACAGCCGCCGGCGTGTTTTCCCCGGTCCGCTTCAAAAAATCGGCAAAGCCAGCAACCTGCTTCTCCAGGTCCGTCAACGCCTCCTCTTGGGTACCTCCATGACCCAAAACGGTCCAATCATCCAGTTTCTGGTGAGCCCACCATCCGTCTTCGTCTTGCTCAATCATTGCCGTTGGTTTCATGGGACTGTCCGATTCACCCCTGTCCCCACCAATGCACTTTCGTACATTGACGGAGTTACACAGTCAGAAAATGTGATCCACGGACTAGCCTTTCGGATGACCTACTCCGTTCTGGTGTGTGAATGCGATCATGCCGACATCCTCTCCAGCTTTTCTGGCGACGGGATAAGAATATGCATGCCGCGAATCACGATCAGGTTCTCTCGCCTGAATCGACCGAGCAGACGGGTAACAGTCTCACGCGCACAGCCTACAACGTTCCCTAACTCCGTATGGGACATCGTCATAGTGAAGCTCATCTCCGCCTTTCCTATGGATTGAGCTATACCCCATGCAAGTAGCACACCGGAGAGTCGCGCCGCCGATGATTCTGAGAGGGCAAGGCGGCGCGCGTCGCAGAACACATCCTGGTACTCAGCCGACAGCATTCTTGCCACATGGAGGCTCGCTCCACCGTGTTTCTTGAGAAAGGCAAGAAACACTAGCTGTGGAATCACTTTGGCCTCTGCGGAATGAACGGCCTCCGCTGTCACCTCGTAATTCGAGGTAGAGACGACGGCGCTAAGTCCAAGGATTTCTCCCGGCAAGGCAATCCTGAGAATGAGTGTCCGGGCATCTTTCGACGTGCAGGATAGCTTTACCTGCCCAGACTTGAGCACAAAGACTCCATCGCTTGCCGTGTCCTCCTGGAAGAGCTTGGCTCCGTGACGCCAAGTCGCATTCACGCCCATGAGAGCGTAGTCGGCAAGAGCCTCCTGGCTTAGCTTGCTGAAGGGCATAAGCGCTCCCATGCATTGGGCCCCGGTCTGTCTTCCACCCCGGTCAACAATATTCGGTGGGCCAATCGATTCGCCATGTTGGTATGAACCAAGTCGAAGATTCGATAGTGCTGAAGGGTTCTCCTCGCGGCGTAGCAGGGGCAGAACCTCCATCCATCCCTCGCCATCGCTGGAGCAATCGCGATGGCACGATCATCGCGTTCTCTGCCGCCTTCGTTCTCTCCTGGGATGTCAGTGAGGGAGGTTAGCACAAGGTCGTATACCTCTTCGGGGACCTCGGTACATAAGTTCTGACACGACTTCATGGACTGCATGGGATCTAGCACGGGCGGAAGCCTTTCCGGGCTGGCCTGGGACAGTCACACAATCGCAGAGCGATGGGGCCGGATCCACTTCCAGGTTGTGATGGCAGTCACAGCGTACTCCTAAATGATAAGTATTGCTCACTTTATTATTCGAGCGCCAAGCGCCACGACAGCGGCAACTGCGACAAGTCCGCTCCGTCAAACCCGCAGACCCGGCGAACTTGCGCGACGCTTCGGCCTTCGATTGCGGCGACAGGGGCGGTGGCCGCCATATCGTCGTCGCGGCCTGTCTCGGCATAACACTGTAAGGTGTGGCGGGATGACTGTACCCTTCTGTGCGGCGCGGTTCCAGTTTTATTGCTCTCGGCATTCGTCGTACAGCCGTTCCAGTTTCACCGTTTGCTTCGCGATGTCGAAGCGCTCCCGCACCCAGGATATTGACCGAGCGCTCGCCCGGTCCCAAAAGTTCTGATCTTTCAGGAAGGTCAACAAAGCCTCGGCGAGGGGGCCGGGCATCCTTTCAGGACACAACAGGCCGGTCTCTCCATGGCTCACCGCCTCCGGAATTGCTGAATGCATACAACTGACGACCGGCGTGCCGACGGACTGGGCTTCCGCGAAGACCATGCCAAATCCTTCGGCAGTCACACTAGGGTTCTGCTCAGGACGTGCCTGCATCTCAAGCAATTGGTAACTTCGCTGCAAGGATTGCCGCTCCGTCAGTTTGAAACGCGCGACCAAGAGTGTCGAGTCCACTAGTTCGCTGAGGATGACCGAATCGGTGACCGGCAGGACGGGAGCTCCGTCCAGGAGGATGAAGTCGAACTGCGACCGCCAGGTAGCGATCGAGGTTCGCATTTGAGCCGAGCCGAGGAGTTCAGAAGGAAATGGAGGGGGCGGCCCCGCAACTAAGACTGGTAACGCGGGGACGCTCTCAATCGCTACTACACCGGGAAGTCCGTCGGCTAGATCGTGACCTGAAAGAAGCGAACTGAGCCCGGCGCGGGGCGTGATGCCCAGCTTCTTGTGTAGCATCGGTCGACGCAGGTCGGCGTCCACCAGGAGAACATTTTTCCCATGCTGGGCCAGAATGATCGCAAGATTCAGAGACAATGTGGACTTGCCCTCAGCGGCGATGGAACTCGTGACCAGAACAACCTTCGGCGGCGCTCCTTCGCGCGAGAGCAGCAGTGATGTACGGAGTGCGCGAAGCGCCTCGACATAGGGAGCGTGGGGCTCATCCACTGCAATCGGATTGCCGGGAGTACAGCCAACGCACCACCGTCGGGAGAACCTCGCGAGGGGCGGGTGACCCAGGTCTGGCAAGCGTCGCAAGGACGGGTGCCCCATGTCACTCTCTTTTGAGACATGGGTTTCCACCGGAGAACGATGTCCAACCGATTCCTGCGAACTTCAGTTTCCCAAAATGCCCCGATTTTCGGGCGACTTGCCATTCCAGTCCTGCCCGGCGCTTGACGACAAGTCAGTTCGGCCAAATTGCTCCGCCGAATTTTTCTGGGTAGGTCGCCGTTTGAATCCAATACGATGCCATCCAACGATAGCCCGTAGTTGGCCCTTGAATCTCAGTATCGCGACCGAGTGTTCGACCTTGCGCGGGGATTGTGTGCCAACCGTCCGGTTGCGAAACATAGATCAACTCCGTACCGTCGGGTTGCGGTAGCTGCCCTTCGGCAGGGACTGGAGGATTCAACACAATAATCTGAAGAGCCTTCTTCCCCGTGCCGGATTGATTGACTTCGGCTACGCGGTATGGGCCGGGAAGTCCCGCTTTGCGCAGCGATTCCAAGGCGTGGGCTGCCGCTGCATCTGCTTCCGCCTTGCTAAGCCAATGAGATCCGGTGGCGACGCTAAAGGCTTTCAGCGGTTTCGCCGCACTTGCACCGGGATTGGCTGGAATCACAAAGGCGACAGTGAGTTCCTGATTGTGCCTTACATAGTTGAAAATCGAAGATGGCAACACCACCGCCAGCAGGCAGAGCACCGCGATGGCGACCAGAACGGATCGCGTTCTGCGTGTCAATGTCACCAGCATCGCTAACGCGCCTGTAGCGATCCAGCACATGCGATTTGAAATTCGAAGACAGGCGTGACCTCCCAAAACGTATAGCGCCACGACCGCGGAATGTTCTGCATGCCGGTTGTTGCTGCATGATGACTCAACCACGCTATCCGTTCCTGGAGCACGTAGTAGCACAGGCACCCCACTGCCGCACCAACCACCGCCACGATTAAAGCGTTGTGACGGCCGGAGAGCCGTCGACGCGGATAGGCGGCGGCGGCGATACCAACGATAGGGGCGAATTGCACGAGTTGCCCAAGGTATGACGGGAAGAAGAAGTCATTGGCACCTCCCACCAACATGCCTGTTGCACGCATGACCCAGAGAATAAAGCCGCCTAGAACGAGAGTGGCAATGCTCGCCAACCCAAATCGCAGGAAGCGATTCGCTGGCTTCACGCTGGCTTCAGTTGAATGGTCCTCTACAGTCTGGGATTCCATTGACCTGCATTCCGATCTGGTGCCACGAACAGGGCCCGGTGTTTCCTGGCGATCATGGTAGGCCGATGGAGGAAGAAGTCAAGACAGGTGGGCCGGTTTGGCCACCTACAGGCATGGTCGTCTCCGGGAAGAACTTGGAAGCACGGCTACATTGCACCGATGTGCACGAAATACGGGATTGTCGGTAAAGTGGCGGCGTGGGAGCCGCCCAGGACGACTTTACCGAAAAGCGACTTTACAGGCGCTATGATGAGAACGTCTTCAAGCGCGATGTCTTCTTGTCCAGATACATGCTGGCATCGGCTTCCTCAATGACTTTTTGCACCGTCTTTCCCGGTAGCCACTGAGCTAGTCCAATTGCGGCTGAGACATCCACTGCAATCTTGCCTTTTCCGCGGTTCGCCTGGATTTCGTATCTTCCAAACACCCAGTCTCGAATTCGTCCAATTTGAGCCCGTGTTCCCGTAAGATCACGGTTGAGGATGATGATGAACTCATCTCCGCCCCAGCGCCCGACTGTGTCCTCGGTGCGAACGTTCTTTCGCAACTCATCTGAGAACTTCCGCAGCAGATCATCCCCTTCTCCATGACCGTACTCGTCATTGACTTGTTTGAAGGAATTCAGGTCCAACACCACCACGCAAAACGGCTCGCCCCGGGCAACCAGCCATTCCAGCCGCCTCTCCACGCCGCGGCGATTCGCCAACCCCGTTAATGGGTCCTTCGCCGCGAGTTGCTCAACCGCTTCGAGCTTGGTCTCGTATTTAGAAACCTTCGTTCGCAATTGGGTCAGCGATTGCTGGCCATCCTGTGTCATCTGATCAACACAGTTCTTCAACTCGGTCGCTTTGCGTACCAGCGAAGATCGAACCTGTGTCAGATCATCCAGGTTGGCAATCGCTTTCAGGTCGGTTGTAAATGATGCAAACTGGCTGGCGTAACGCTGATCGCGCTCCCCAACGGACTCGGCTGTGCGCGCCACCATGATCAGAAGATCTTTCACCTCATCGGCCTTGGACTTCAAATGCTCCGCAGTCAGCGATCCCCACCGCTGTAACTGAGCTTCAGCCTGGACCTGCGTCTGCTTTATGACCTTCGGCCCTGCGTTATCGGAGAGGGAGGATGCCAGGCCGGCAAGCCCTGCCTCGAGATCCTGGCCGGGTGCGGGGCACGCCTGCACCGCGCTCTTCCCGATCGCCCGAAGCACGGAACGATAGGACTCCATCGTGACTGTGACCAAAGCGTTCAGCTCCGGTTCAACCTCTACAACAATGGGTTCATTTGAGTCCAGATACTTCTTTATTGAGATCAAAACAGTCCCTCTCCAGTCTCTTGGCTCTGCTCACACCTTTCCCAACGCGAGAGTCGCGGGATAGAAGATTATGCCAGCCAGGTGTTGCATTTATGGCCCCTACGGTCATGCTCTGAAGGATTTACCGGAAAGGACGTTACATTGAAACGCACTCTACCTTGATCAAATCAAAGCGCCCACCACTAGGCACGTCGGACAAGCTGAATTGGTGTTCTTTCCAGGCTGGCCGGAACATTGTGAACGTTTAGAGGCCGGCTGAAATAGTAGCCCTGAAATTCATCACAGCCGTGTTCGCGAAGAAACGCCAACTGTGCTTCGTCTTCCACATGCAGTCGCTGAGGGAGTATCTGCTGGTTTTCGGTTGCGGGTTGGGTCGCTACAGCCTGGGCCTGACCCTGTTGAAGAAATCCTACGAACACAGAACAAGCAACTAGCAAACGTGACTTCATGTCTTACTCATCGTCAAGGCGCACCGCCTTGACCTTTCCCGGTACGCAAATCTATTCGAGGGCCCTTGCTCTGCTGCTCGGTTATGGAGTCAACGATAGGGCGAGAACTCCATAACTCCAATACCGAGAATGTGTTATTGAACCTCGAAACGATGCAGATTTGTGATCATAGTCACAGGGGCCAAGGGGTCGCACTGTGCAAAGTGGCAGCGCAAAGCGCAAGAAGCATCGATTCCCGCCCGCAAAGGTGTAGTGCACGAAATACGGGGTTTCATCCAACTGAGCCCCCGTCCAAGAGCCAAAAGCCTCACTTAGACTAAATGCCGATTCACGCGCAGTACGACCACCGAACAGACGCGAAACGCGTCACGCTGAGTGCAATGGCGATTTTGGCATCATTCCAGAAGCGTTACGGGATGCCTGCGGCGTTTTAGAGGAGCAATTACGAACAGCCGGCATCCGGTTACGGATGTTCAAAGTAGAGTGACGTCAGGCGTTGGAGACGATCCGGACTGCTGCTGCGCCGATCTCCGGGCGAGTTGCGGGACGAGGATGAGAGTGACGGCGTAGAGGAAGATGGATGCGGCGATGAATCCGGGGTGACCCTGGCGTAGGTCTTCGAAGAGGAGTTTGGCGGAGACAGCGGCGAGGGTTGTGTATGCAAGCCAAACGAGTTCAATGCGGCGCCAGCGGGGGCCAAGCCAGGCGAGAGCGAGTGCGAAGGCGCAGGCAGTGAGCGTGCGGAGGACGGCAACGTGGGCGGCGCCGGGAGTGATGACAGTTGCGGTGAGCCAGACGAGGGCTAAGACGAGAACGGTTGCCGCGGAGCCCACGGCCAGTGCGGCCGAGAGTGTGTGGAAGAACCGCGACTTCCAGCCGGTGTTCTCGATTTGGCCGCCGACGGCAGAGCAAAGGATGGTGGCGGCTGCGATGGCCCAAGCGATTGACTCGGGCGGTTGGGGAAATGCGCCGGCGAGTGCGTGGGCGGCATACTGCAGCAATCCGGAGACGAAGGCGGCTGCGCAGAGATAAATGAGGCCGTGGAAAGCGAGGCTTAGACGGGACAGGTGGACGCTACCCGACGTAGCCAGGATCGCCGCGATGCCGAGGCTGGTTGCAAGCCATGCAGCAGGCAAGCAAACGAAGCTGCCCATGAGAAAGAGGGCGAGGCTCCAGGTGGCATAGACACGAATGTTGCGGGGACCGTAGATCCCCTGGAAGACGAAGATGGCTGCGTAGAGGGCGACGGAGAGCGCGAGACAGAATGTTCCGAAGAGGGGCTCGCCAGGGGCGGGTGCGAAGTGAAGCACAGCATAGGCGGCGAGCAGGAAGGCGACGATGGCCTGGCCGGCTTCGTAGAGCGCGATCTCGCGGCGAAGCAGGAGGGTGCGGACGGCGATGCCGCTGGCGTAGATGAGAAAGAGGGCGATGGGGGGAGCGAGGAGTGCGGCGGCGCTTAGGTTGGCATAGCCGGCGAGATCGCGATCCGGGTACGAGTAGATGTAGATGAGAGTCCAGGCAGCGAGATCGACGGCGAAGGCGACGATGGGGCGGACGCTGAGCCAGCGGTTGCGGCAGGCGACGGCCTCGGTGAGGAAGGCCATGAGGAGGAGCACGGCGAGGAATGCCTCTATGTCGCGGGTGGCGATCAGCAGGGCGATCGCAGCGATTGCGGTGGCGAGGTCGGCGACCCAGACAATGGAGGAGAGATTGCGCTTCCACGCCAGCGCGTGGGCGGTACAGATGAACCCGGCCAACAGGGCGGCGGCGACGGTGGGTGAGAGGACTTTGAAACGGAGGGTGAGCTCCCAGAGCATGGGGGCGAGGATGAGAGCGGACGTGCCGGAGTAAATGGTGGCGGCGAACCACTCTCCGATGGGAACGCGCGCGGCCCAGATGAGCCAGGCGAGTGCATAGGCGATGGCGAGTGCGACCGCGGCCAGCTTGGGGAACGATCCGGATTCGGCGACGGCGCGGAGGAGGTAGGCGCCGGCCATGCCGAGCATGGCACGGCCAAGGACGGCGAAGGTTGCACCGGACTGCGCGAGGGAAGACGAGTAGAGGGATGTGAGAGGGAGTTCCAGCAGTGCCGGTGCGGGCAAGGCGGGGGCGTCGGACGGATGTTCGAGGAGGGCGACGCGGCTCTCGAGGGCTTCGAGCCGCGTAGTGAGCCGGGTTAGGACTTCGGGTAGTTCGTCCATCTGCGTTACCCGCGTGCAAAGTCCGAGCAGAGCATGCTGCTAAGTGATGGGTGTAGGAGCGGCTTCGATGTAGTCAAGCTCTTTGTCAGGCCAGGGAGGCAGCAGCTTTACCAGCACCGCCAGAATGATGAGTGGCAGGATGCTGAGTACGACGGCGGCGAGGAATCCTTCCTTGGTGACCATGCTCATCTTGTAGGTGGTGTAGCCGAGGAAGCTCTTGGAGAAGAGCTGGCCGCCGATGACGACGTTCCAGCGCATGGCAAAGACGCCTACCTGAACCAGGCACCCGGACACAACGTAGATGCGTATACGGATGATTGCGGGAAGCTTGGTGATCTGAACAATGCCGAGCAGGATGATGGGGGTCACGGTGCCGACCAGGAGCTGGAGCACGATCTGCGAGAAATAAAGTTTGGTGTGGACCATGAAGTTGAGGCTGCGGAAGGACTCGTCCGCCTCGTAGATGCGATGGATAAGGTCGAGCATCTCCAGGCTGAAGTCGATGATGAAGATGTAGAAGAGATACATTGCGGTGGTGTCGACGCAGGGCATGTCGATGGGGAGCTTGCGCCACTTGGTGGTGACCATGTAGAGCAGCATGACCGCTGCGATGCCGGAGACCATGGCGGAAAAGATGAAGACGACGGGCATCAGCGGCGAGTTCCACCACGGGTTGGCTTTGATGGAGCCGAAGATAAAGCCGACGTATCCGTGGAGGATGAAGGCGGAGGGAATGCCGATGAGGGTGACGATCCAACTGACTTTGTGGTCGATGGCGAGGGCGCGGGGGCTGATGTTGTCGGAGCCCAGCGTCATTATCTTGTAGATGAGGCGCAAGAGCCCCTTGCTGGATTGTGACAGCAGGACGATTTCGTGGCGGTAGTCGAGCCAGATTTCAAAGACGAGGACGGCCATCAGATACCAGAGGTAGACGAAGCCGAACATCGCCATGGCGGAGGTGCTGTGGGGAGTGAAGTACATCTCGGGCGAGCGCTCGGGATGGCCGAGGTGGAGTTGCAGGGGGAGCGGCGCGACGATGAGGAAGGACAGCGCCGTGAGCAGCGCGAGGCGGTAGGTGGGCGCGACGGCCTTGACGTTGAAGATGCGGACCAGCGAGGCGAGAATGAACGCGCCGGCGACCAATCCCGTGATGTAGGGGTAGAGAACGATCAACACACTCCAGATGAGGTTGATTTCGTTCGGGTACATGTAGCCTTCAACACCAGTCATCTCATTCTCCGTTACGTAAGACTCAAGCCTTGATCGGAATTGCCCTCAGGGGCTAAGCCCCTTCGGTTGTATGCCCTTTGCCGGCACGGCTGAAGCCGTGCCCTTAAGCGAAACAGCGATTTTTCCACTCCTTGCGGAGCCGTGCCCTTAGCAAAACCTCAGCGGACTGAGCCATCCAGCTCGTTGTAGAAGACCTTTGCGCCCGTAGCCATCTGCGGCTTCAGCACCTGAACGTGATGGGTCTTCAGGAATGCGTGGATCGGGTCGTTCGGGTTCTTCAGGTCGGCCAGTTGCCGCGCGCCGGTCGGGCAGTTCTCCGCGCACGCGGTGGTGAGGCCCTTGGTGATGCGGTGATAGCAGAGGGTACACTTGTCGGCGACCTTCTTTTCCGGATGGATGTAGCGGCAGCCATACGGACAGGCCTGCACGCAGTACGCGCAGCCGAGGCAGTAGGTCTGGTCGACGAGAACGACGCCGTCGGGGGCGACGAAGGTGGCGCCGACGGGACAGACCTGGGTGCAGGGCGAGTCGGCGCAGTGGTTGCACATCTTGGGAACGAAGAAGTACTTGCCGGCATCTTCGGCGACCGCCGGGAAGCCTTCCTTGCCGCCGTCGGGCGAGATGACTTGCGGGTTGACCATGTCGTAGTCGGTGACGTGGTAGCGCTCGACCCAGGTGCGGAAGTGGCCGTCGGGGACGTCGTTCTCGGCGGCGCAGGCGCGCACGCAGTTGCCGCAGCCGATGCACTTGGGGATGTCGATGAGCATGCTCCACCAGTGGTCGGTCATCTTGTAGTTGGGGGATTCTTCTGGAGTTCCGGCGAGCACGTACTTCCAGGCGATGGCTGCGGCAGGCAGCATGATAAGAAAATGGCGGCGGTCGACGTTCACTTGGCACCTCCGGCCTGAATGGCAGGGCTGTGGGGCTGATGACAGGTTTCGCAGGGAACGCCTCCGGCGTGCTGGTCGGCGTCGACTTGCGGGAAGCTCTTTGGCTTGGCGGCGCTGGCCGCATGGCAGCGGATGCAGAGGACGGCAGTGTCGAGTTTGGGCGGCGCGATGGAGGGGTCGTCGGCGTGTTTCGCCAGGGGGCCGTGGCAGGCTTCGCAGTTGACGTTGGCGTGCTTGCCGGGCGCTTTGGTGGCGAGGATATCGGCGTGGCAGGTCTCGCAAGTTTGATGGCCGGCGAAGTGGACCGGACGGGCCGCGATTTCGGGTATAGCGGCTCCGCGGTAATGGCCGTACTCGCCGAAGGACTTGGGCACGACGAAGTGACGGATGATGAGAAAGGCCACGAAGGCCATGACGAAGAGAGCGGCGAATCGGAGGAGATGGCCTGTATCTTTGAAGCGAGTCATCGAGCGAATATCCTTCCGGAGTTTCTCGGCCTGCAATGCGGATGGACGGCAAGCAACAAGCTCATTGATACGGAGGCGGAAGTATGGCTGTATGTGATCGGGAGCACAGGTGTGTGGTGCGGGGTGGGCCGAATGCGAGTGACGAGGATCAGGGAAGGGGGGCGAAGGACCATATGGCTTCCCGTTATCGACTCAATCCGACGCGACTCATTCTGAAACGCAGTTGCACTCCTGCGTCGCCGAGCATGTGATCCTAAAGTGGTACTGCGACGCGGTGAGGGCACATGGTACTTTGATCTTCGATTGAACCCGCGGGCACTGGGAACGGTCTGATTCTTCTGTGGTTGCATTCCATCAACAAATTGCTGCCTGTCGAGGCAAACGGAGATATCTGGTTTCTTCCAACAAGGTTGACTCCTGAATCTCGCGGACTGAGCAATGTGGTTGCCGATCACGGAGACATACTTCCGCAAATACCTCATGTATCGGAGACACACGTCATGATCCGCACGTCCCATTGCCTGCGCCAAATATTTCTTTCTCACTTCAATCGTTCCGACTGCCGGCAGACTGGGGCTTCCCTGTTCGCGCGGCTCTGCATGGTCTCGGCGATTCTCATTGCCGGTCCGGGTATGGTTCCAGCCCAGACGGCGCATTTCGGCGGAGCGCAAACGAACTTTGCCAGCGGCTTCTCAAATCCGAATGGGCTGGCTATCGATGCGAATGGCAATGTCTATGTCTCCGATTACGGGCATGGTGTCGTCAAGGAAGTTCTCGCGGTCAATGGCGCGATTCCGGCTTCTCCCACGATCCGCACACTGGGCTCCTTCAACCAGCCAGGGGCACTCGCGGTGGATCCGAGTGGAGACGTTTTTGTCGCAAGCGGGGGCGATGGCACAGTCAAAGAGATCGTGGCCGTAAACGGCAGCATCCCCGTTTCTCCGTCCATCGTTCAGATCACGGTAATGGCGCATCCGTCAGGTCTAGCGACCGATTCGGCGGGAAACCTCTACCTCAGCGGGGGATGCCAGGGAGCCGAACCTCAGGGCACGCTCTGCGGCTTCGTGTTTGAACTTCTGGCGGTCAATGGGAGTATCTCAGCGCAGTCGGCTTCTATTCAGCTGCCGGTCTCTCCCAACAACCCGGGCGGAATCGCCGTCGATCGCAATGGTAACGTCTACTTCGCCGATTCGGCCAACAATGCGGTGGACGAAGTGCTGGCCACAAACGGAAGCGTGAGCCAGAACTCAGCGACCAGAATCCTGACCCACACCGCGAGTCCGGCCGCTGTCGCGGTGGACAACAGCGGCGATCTCTTTTTCAGCACACCTTTGAGCGACACGGTCTACGAGATCCAGGCAATCAACGGCAGTATTCCCGCGGTAATCCCAGGGAACTACATCACCACGGTGGGCGCGGGTCTGAGCCTTGCCGGTCCGGTCGCGGTCGACGGAAGTGGAAATTTGTACATCGGCGATGTGCTTGGCAACCGCGTCGTAGTGGTGTCGCTGACCGCGGGTAACTTTGGGCCGGTGAACGTGGGCACCACTGCAACACCAGTCACCCTGAACTTTACCTTCGGTGCAGCCGGCACATTGGGCGGCGTATCCGTGCTCACAGGTGGCGCGAGCGCGCTTGATTTCTCAAATGCCGGCGGTGGCACCTGCGTGGCCAACACGGCCTATACGTCCGGGCAGACCTGCACCGTCAACGTAGCATTCAATCCGGGCTTCGCAGGAAGCCGCTATGGCGCGGTTAAGCTCACGAGCAGCAATGGGACGACGATTGCGACTGGCTCCGTTCAAGGAATTGGCGTGGGTCCGCAGGTGAGCTTTCTGCCCGCAACCCAAAGCGTCGTCGTGACTGGAACGCATTCCCTCGTCCCGCAAGGCGTGGCAGTGGATTCCTCCGGCGATGTCTTCGTCTCGACAGGCGCTCCTGGCCCTGTCTTCAAGCAGGCGCCGCCCTCCGGCGGCAACACCCCGCCGCTGTACATTGCATTTTTCCCGCCAAGCGCCTATGGCGTCGCGGTGGATGGCGGAGGAAACGTTTATATCGCGGATCCGGCCGGCGGCAGTATCTACCAAGAGGTACCTACGTCGAGCGGGTACCTGCAGAACACCGTCGGCAGCGGTTTCAGTCATCCTAGCTCGGTTGCCGTCGATGGCAGCGGCAATGTGTACGTCGCCGATACAGGTCTGGGACAAGTCCTGAAGGAGACGCTGACCAAGAGCGGCTACCTGCAAAGCCAGATTCCCACGACCGGTCTGTCCACGCCGGGCGGCGTGGGAGTGGATGCCAGCGGAAACGTGTACATCGCGGATGCATACAACGGCAGGGTGCTGAAGGAGAGCCCCATCCCGGGTGGCTATTCTCAGAGCACGGCCGTCACCGGCCTGGGGCAGCCAGGTGCGATTGCAGTCGACGGCGTCGGCAATGTCTATGTTGCCGATCTCCAGAGCAACCAGGTCTTGGAGGAATCCTGGACGGGCGGCAGCTACGTCCAGAGCACGGTCGCGAATTACGCCGGCAACGGTGTGCTGCAGCCTACCGGGATTGCAGTCGATGCCACCGGAAACATCTACATTGCGCAGTCGCAGAACTTCCAGGTTTTGAAACAGAGCATGAGCAACCCGCCCAGCCTGGCGTTTGCGTTGACCGTAGTCGGGGCCACCAGTCCGGACAGTCCGCAGATGGTGACAATCGAGAACACAGGGAACGCCGCGCTTACGTTCCCGGTCCCCTCCAGCGGCAACAACCCAGCCGTAACCGGCAACTTCAGCCTGAATTCGAGTGCGCCCTCGGCATGCCCGGTAGTTGGCGCGGGTTCACCGGCGGGGACGCTGGCGGCGGGTGCCTCCTGTCAACTGGCCCTCAGCTTTTCGCCGGCCACGGCACGCAATCTCACCGGATCGCTGACGATCACCGACAACAGTCTCAACGCGCCCGCGCCGGCGTACACCACACAATCGATCGGGCTCAGCGGCGGCGGAAGTCTACCCACGCCTCCGCTTACGTGGGCCACTCCTGCGCCGATCACTTACGGAACGCCTCTGAGCGCAGTCCAGTTGAACGCCACATCGACCATAGCCGGCACCTTTTATTACAGCTCCCCTGCAGGAAGCGTCCTGAGCGCCGGAATATACAGTTTGACCGTCACCTTCGAGCCAACTGACAGCGCCGACTACGGTTATGCCACCCAGACCGTGTCCCTGACGGTCAACCAGGCGACCCCCGGCATCACCTGGGCCTCTCCTGCGGCGATCGCCTACGGAACAGCCTTGAGCGCGAGCCAGCTCAATGCGACTTCTTCCGTCGCGGGATCCTTTGCCTATACACCCAGCGCCGGAGTCGTGCCTGGCGCCGGAACACAGACACTCTCTGTGACCTTCACACCAACCGATACGACGGACTACTCTTCCGTCACGCAGACCGTTTCGTTGATTGTGAACCAGGCGACTCCCACCATCACCTGGGCGACTCCTGCGGCGATCACTTACGGAACAGCTCTGAGCGCGAGCCAGCTTAATGCGACTTCTGCCGTGCCGGGTTCGTTTGCTTACGCGCCCAGCGCCGGAGCCGTGCCTGGCGCCGGTACACAAACACTGTCGGTCACCTTCACGCCGAGCGATACGACGGATTACTCCACCGTTACCCAGACCGTGTCTCTTCTGGTGAACCAGGCGACACCGAGCGTCAGCTGGGCGGCTCCTGCGGCGATCTCTTATGGCACCGCACTCAGCGGTACGCAGCTGAATGCTACATCTTCCGTGGCGGGCACCTTCAGTTACACGCCGGCATCCGGCACGATGGTTGGGGCGGGAACGCAGACGCTGTCGACCATCTTTATGCCCACGGACACGGCCGACTACACCACGGTCTCGTCCAGCGTCGCACTCACCGTGAACAAGGCGGTACCTGCCATAACCTGGAGCACGCCAACGCCGATCACGTATGGCACCGCGCTCAGTGGAACCCAGTTGAATGCGAGCACAACCGTACCGGGGACACTTAGCTATTCACCGGCGGCCGGCACCGTGCTTACGGCTGGACCGCAGACGCTGACCGTGACGTTCACGCCGACGGACACAGCGGACTATGCGATAGCCACGACATCCGTGACGCTCACGGTGAATAAAGCCGCGCCTGCCATCTCGTGGATCACACCCGCGCCGATCGGCTACGGTACGGCGCTGAGCGCCACCCAGCTCGACGCCACTTCCGCCGTGGCCGGGACATTCACCTATACCCCGGCGGCGGGCACGGTGCTGGATGCCGGCTCTCAGCCATTGTCTGTCGTGTTCACGCCGTCCGATACGAACGATTACATGACGGCGCAAGCGGCCGCATCGATCGTCGTGAATCGGGCGACGCCGGCGATTACATGGACTACTCCCGCAGCTATTGCTTACGGAACAGGCCTCAGCGCGACGCAACTTGATGCCAGCTCGCCCGTTGCCGGCACCTTCACTTATTCCCCTGTTGCAGGAACGGTGCTGAACGCCGGAGTTCAAACGCTGACAGTCACCTTCACTCCATCGAATACGACCGACTACTCGGTTGCAACGGGCAGCGTCGCACTGGCCGTCAACAAGGGGACGCCGGTCATTAGCTGGGCCACACCTGCAGCCATCACACAAGGCACCGCCCTTGGTGCCACGCAGCTTGACGCCACCTCAACCGTCTCCGGCACCTTTACTTATTCGCCTGGCGCCGGATCCGTGCTCAGCGCGGGATCGCAGACTCTGACGACCACGTTCACGCCCACCAATACCACCAACTATACGACGGCCACTGGCTCGGTTGTGCTCACCGTGAACCCTGCGCCCAGCTTCACGCTTGGCGCAACGCCCGCGTCTCTGAGCATTGCCCAGGGAGCGTCCGGCACCTCCACTATCGCGCTGACTGGGAAGAACGGATTCTCCGGTAGCGCGACTTTAGCCGCAAGCGGCCTGCCGAGCGGGGTTACCGCCTCCTTCAGCACTAACCCAGTAACGGGCAGCAGCGTCCTCACCCTGACCGCCAGCAGCACCGCCACTGTCGGTACGGCCACGGTCACCATCACTGGAACTTCCGGCAGCTTGACGGCAACCACGGCGGTCGCACTGACGGTGACTGCCAAGGCCGGGTTCGCGTGCCACGTCATCTATTCGATCTCCAGCCAGTGGCCAGGCGGGTTTGGAACGGCAATCACTATTCAGAACACCGGGACTACTGCCATCACCAACTGGACCCTGACCTTTGCCTTCGCAAATGGCCAGAAGGTGACACAAATCTGGAACGGCAACGAAACCCAGAGCGGGGCGAACGTGACGGTGACCAACATGAGTTACAACGGAAGTATTCCCGCCGGCGGAAGTTACAACGGGATGGGATTCAACGGCTCGTGGAATAACACCACAAACGCTGTCCCCACTTCATTCGCTGTCAATGGAACTGTGTGCAGATAGCAGTCTGCAGGCAATCGTCTCTATTGCCGGTAGGCTTCCCGCAACATCTGACTACGCCGATTGGGAGAGGCATCGAGCCACCGTGGATGCCACCAGAGCGTCCAACCACCCTCAGGAAGGCTGGACGGAGGGATAGACGACTTTTCATTTTGCACACATGGTTAACTCAGACACCTTATCGAAGGCGTCACTGCAATGCTTGGTCCCTCGCAACTTGCTTCACCTCGGTTGAGCGAGACTAAAGGAATCGGCCGATTCTCGGTTGACGCAATATCGCGGAGTATGAATTCCAGCCGGGCCGATGGTGGAAACGCTCCACGGCCTCTGTTGGCGACAGTTCACACTTGGACTCTGGGAGACCTGCGTTGCGCAGACTCCCCCTGACATGTCACTGGGTCCGAAGCACCAAGACGGGACCCACCACCTACGTTGGGGAAGAATCGCTTCGCGCGGACGCACAGCGCAATCGCGAGCGCATTCTGGAGGTAGCCAAGGATGCCTTCACCAGGTCTGGCGCGAAGGTCAGTTTGGACGATGTGGCGAAGCAGGCGGGCGTTGGACCGGGAACGCTGTATCGCCACTTTCCTACGCGCGATGCGCTCCTGGAGGCGGTTTATCGCACCGAGGTGGAAAAACTGGCAGCAGCCGAGCGGAAGTTTGCCGAGACGATGGCCCCTGTTGAGGCACTGAGAGCCTGGATGCTTCTATTCGTCGACTACATCGCAGCCAAGCAAATCATTGCGCCCGCCCTGAATACGCTGGTCGGGGGCCCATCGAAGGTATATGAAGCTAACGCCGATCTAATCAAGGGAGCGATTAATGCGCTGGTGAAGCGTGCCATCGATAGCGGCGACATCCGTTCCGACCTGGAACCCTTTGATCTGCTGCGGGCACTTATCGGCGTTTCAAGTGTTGCTTCCGGGCCGGACTGGCCGCAGAGCGCAAAAAGACTCGTGCAAATACTCATCATCGGATCACGGCCGATCTAAGAGCCTTCCAAAGAGACTCGTTGCGTCCAAGTCCTTGGCCTCCACAGCGCCCAACGTGCGACGCGCAGAGATATGTTCGTGCTTCCACCAAGCTCTATGTGCCACCAACTCGAGTGCCGCCGCCACGAAGAGCTCAAACGCCATGACCGCAGCCCCGGCATCAATGGAATGTAAAATGACCAGTTATATATTGTCATCGTAGAGTCTTGGTGGAGGTCATCAGGGCCGGCGATCCTGCCCAACGCAGGGCCAACCCAAAATGACCCCAGAATAAAACCAGCCTTGGCTCCAACAGAATCAGCCTGACGGACGCCATGGCACTGCTGGACTGGGGGCTACGCCGCTGCCGACGCAGCCGACGAAGAAGAAGGAGTGATCGGCTCGATCTGGTCGGTGCGGGCGAGGCGGAGCAGTTCGGAATGGGGGACCAGGATGCGGCCGCCGATTTTGCGCGTACGGACCTTGCCCTGGGCGATCATGTAGTCGACTGCCCGGACGGACAGCGACCATTGGTAAGCCGCCTCGACCCTCGAGTACAGAAGCCGCGGCAGTGGTGTATCTGAGGATGAGCTCGTAGTCGAGTGCTTCGAGCTTGGCTGGCGGCAAGGACGCTGCCTATCAGGTGAATAATTGAGATCGCTGGATGTCATACCCCCAGCATGGCAGCTGGATCATTTCCACCAAATAGTACGAATGAACGATGGCCCATAGTCCATCGTCCCCAGTGGTGGGATCCTTGACGCCGAGGTTCGCGACGCCCAACTTCTTTACCCGGAGACCTCGGTTCCGGGGCCGATCGATTCTCTTGAGCACCGTGAGGGCTTAGGGTCAGTGCCATCGAGGGGGGGCGGTGTTGTAGCGGGATGTAGTTCTCCTTGCTTGCGCCAGGCAGATCACGAGAATACATCGTCCTCTCACATGCGGCAGGACGAGCGGTAGGCTCCAGGTAGCCAACATCCATCACAGAGCGCTGCGAGGACCAGGAAGCCGGCGAGCAAAGCTCCGCACGTACCCGAGGACGTCACCATCCACGGGGCCGGATCGAGCGCCGGAAGCCCATCTCAAATCAGTACCTCAGGGGGACGTTAACGCAAACGACGCGGTGGTCGAGCATGCTCGGCGTGGCCACTACAACTGCGGGGGGACGATGCCGCAGCTAATGCCAAGCGGATGGCTGGCCGGCCTGAACAACCACGCCGTCCGAACGAACAAGGTGATAAGGGGGCACCCCGGCTTCTTAGCCGGCGGTCTGACTGAACGGTGTAGCGGCATCGGAATGAGCCCGGTGCCGCTCGGAGTGGTTACCTTTAACCTACCGAGTAGTTACCGACGATCAACTATAATTATCCAGTCGTATGGAAACACCTATACTAAGAGATGGCGGTGTCGAACCGAACGGACGAAGTGTCGCCTAAGTCTCCACTAAGTGTCCGAAAGGGCGTTTTACCAGTATCTCGGACCTCTTTTGGACGACCCCTGACTTTGTGCCTTGGTGTCGATAAACGGACCTTCGTGGTGATAGATTCACTTGAGAGTGGTTACCGTCGTCGCTGAGACCAGATCGGGCATGGAGATGATGCAGAACCGGCTTTGAATCGGAAGGTATCGACTGCGGCGGCCACTCGAATACAGATGCAGGATTCCGATGCGTTAGAAGCGCTTTCCACACCTGGTGCTTCGCGGCGGCAAAACAGAAAAGCCTCCTCACGTGCGAGGTTCTCGACTCGAGACCACATCAGACAATCGCGGCGGACGTCGCTGGGGGCTCGTCCTGCTGTCCGTCAGCGGTGGGCACTGCGTAAGGGTGTCCAGAGCCCTCCGGGGGCTCTGAGCGGACGTTGCGACGTGCAGGCCCCTATTACGCAAGCGGCAATGATGTTGGTCCGGCCTTGGCTCAGGCATGAAGCGTTTCGCATGCGGTCGAACGCTGGGCCGTTAGGTGCAGCGCGCGTCAGTCCTAATGACCCGGCCGAACAGCATGACTATGCCAATCGATGAGATCGTCACTTCGAATGCAATATCGCCGGCGTTCGAAAGTGAAGACGTCGTCACTCCGGTACCGCGTCGGCTAAGCGGCGCAGAACCTTTGCAGCTTCTGCGTGCTTGTTCAATTCAGCAAAGTTCATGATGTGATGCACCGTTTCTAGTGCCAATCCAGGAGTAGACGCGGCGAACAGATTGAGGAGCACCAGGCGGAGACTCATAATCTCCGCGAGGACCGTCGGCTCGAGTGACGAATGGCGTATCGGATCAGACTGACCCAAGTACGCCATTGCAGCATTTCGAAGCCACAGTGAGCGTGTTATCCCAGCTGCGGCAGCGTCGGCTGCGACGGCGCGGATCTCAAGCGTGTTAGTTGTTCTGATCCCGGTTCGGCGTACTCTTGCGCCGACTGTGTATGCCACCGATCGTTCCACGGCAGCGAGTCAGAACCTGCGGAACGAAGCTGTCGACGCCGGTCAGAGTGCAAACGGGGAGCTGCTTGGGTCCGGGGCTGCGCAAAGTCTGATGAATGCATAAAGAAAGTGATCGAGCTGGGATGCGTCCGGCTCAAACAGCACCGCTGCAAAATACAACTCCTGGGCCTGTAGGGCGAGCCGAGTGAGCGACTCGAGTTGATCCTGTTCCGGGATAATGACGTCGATGTCTGCGAAGACGTCCAACACCCGACGGACAGGACTCAGGGCTGGGATGCTGCGGCCATAGAAATAAGCTTCGACCGGCTTTACAGCGGGCAGATCGGAAGGGAAGGGGACGATCGAATACGGAAAGGGCATGCAGCGTACCTCTGGTTCATTGATATGCCCTGGCGATATACGTGCCAAAGGCCCGGGCTGGCGATCGACAGTCCTCGCTGTGGTGATGGGGCCGGACGCATAGCTTTGTCGGCTTCAGCTCGTCCTGCGATATATAGCGTCGGAGTTCAGAGTTGAGTGTTCGGCGCGCTCTGTTGTGCGCACGAACCTTCGCCATCTTGAGGGTGGTTATTCCATGGTGGATGTAACCGGTCGGTAGTTCCAGTAAGTGTGTACTCTACATCTATGGTGGCGCCTTTTCTGTGAACCTACTGGTGAACATGGGGCCGGGAATTGTTGATTGTGGCCCCGGCGGGAGTTTTCTTCCCCCGTTTACGGTTACGGACGACAGGCCGGAGCGTTCAACACGACCAGCGGAGGCTTAGGCCCGCATTTCCTTCTTGATTCATAATTATGAAACCCCGGAGCGTGATAATCGTCAATGTTTATGAGGGTGCGAACGTGGTGAGGACGCCCCGGAGGTATGAACCCAATGGGTGAGAACCAAAACCGGCCTTTCCACTTCTCCTTCAACTCCTCTCTGAAGGTTGATTTCCAGGGATCACGAGTCACGTCCGACTCTGGCTTGTTGGTGGTTCGAAAGCTGGATGAACGTCTCGGGCTGAGCGAATTGATCTCCGACAACCTGACCGATGGCCGTCGCGGCAGGAATACACAACTGCCTCTGCCGGATCTGTTGCGCCAGTCGATCTACAGCCGCCTGGCCGGTTACGAAGATCTCAACGACGCCGAGCGCCTTTCCCAGGACCCGACCTTCCGCTTGATTGGCTCGGAGAAGATCCGGGATCGCGGCGCGGCTCTTCCCTCCCGGCTGCATTGGTTTGAGACCGAGGTGCTGACCCAGACTGCGAACGGACAGCACCGAGATCCCGGTATACGGAGAGCAGGAGCAGAGCGCCTACAACAAACACTATGAATCCACCTGCTATCACCCGCTGCTGCTGTTCAACAGCGCGGGCGACTGTGTTGCCGCAAGACTGCGGCCAGGCAACGTTCACAGCGCCGATGGCTGGGAGCAGCTTTTGCTACCAGAGATCCAACGGCTACAGAAGCTGGGCAAAGAAGTCTGGTTCCGGGCTGACGCGGCCTTTGCGAAACCGGACATCTACGAAGCACTCGAAGAGCGTGGGGCGAAGTACGCGATCCGGATTCCGGCCAACGACTGCCTGATGCGGGATATTGCAGAGTTGCTGACTCGGCCGGTAGGCCGTCCGGCGTATAAACCAGTCGTGTGGTACAAGGGCTTTCTTTACCGGGCAGCCAGTTGGAAGACGGCGCGGAGGGTGGTTGCCAAGGTGGAGTTCCATGCCGGGGAGCTGTTCCCTCGGGTGGGCTTCATCGTGACTAACACTCAGTTCAGAAACCGGAAGGTTATCCATTTCTATAACCAGCGCGGCAAAGCGGAGCAATGGATCAAGGAGGGCAAGCAGGCAGTGAAGATGACGCGACTGTCCTGCCATCGGTTTCGCGGCAATGAGGTTCGGCTGTGGCTCAGCATTCTCGCCTACAACCTGGGGAACCTGTGGCGACGGCTGGTGCTGCCAAAGGGGATTGAGGACTGGTCTCTTACCAGCCTTCAGCAGAGGCTGGTGAAGACGGGAGGGCGGTTGGTAAAGCACGCGCGATACTACTGGCTGATGCTAGCCGAAGGACACCTGACACGAGCGCGGTTCGCTGCGATGTTGCGACGGATCGCGCTGTTGCCGCTTCCGGCAAACTAACGATGATCGCAAGGCCAAATCAAATCGCCGAGGAGAAAGGAGGAGGAAAGAGTGTCTGAGAAATCGACGAGGAAGGCTCCTGATTACGCGGACGAGTCCAAGGCGACACGGAATCGCTCTATTTTTCGACCGGAATTGCAGTTTTGCCTTGCCATACTGCTGAAGAGCGGTATAGTTTGTGCGAACCAGGGCCGAAAAAGGAGATTCCAGTTCAAACCAGTCTCCCGCAATCGGGCCCCAGTCATCGCATTTTGAATCGTCTTCCTGCATGGAGTTACCATCATGCCGAGCCGTTCGCGGTCTGTCGTCGTCCGTGGTGCCGCACTCTCTCTTCGCCTGCTCGCGCATCGCATCGCCCGGCTGGAGCAGCGGGGCCGCGACTATATCAACGCGACAACTCCGCGACGGCGGGTATCGCGGGTCGCGGGCATCTTGCTGTTCGCCTGCATGTCGGTGGTTATGATGGGCAATAACGGATGCGAAGGCTGTGTTGACGGCCTCATTGCACTCGGAGTTCCAAAAGGCATCGCCTTCTTGCTTACCAGTTTCGCCATAGTTGGAACTGGTCCAGACACTGGCCCGGTATCGCACCCCATTGCGAAGCCGAGGTTTACAGGATCCGACGGCTCCCAGACCGGCATCGCGAGCTTCCTAGGTAACTTCACCGGCATCACTCAGTCTTCGCCGAACTACTTCTACATGTTCCGCATGGCGGACTGCTCGCTCACCCAAATCGTGGGCAACTCAGCCCTCAACGCATCGGCGAACGCGACTGCTGCGACCACGAATTACGAGCGCACGCTACATCAACTCGCCTCCCTCACCACCACCGCCGACGTTTATCCCCACGGGTGCGTGGAAAACACCACGGGCGTCAGCTCTCGAGCAGCCGTTGCGGTCATGAGAAAGGCGAACAGCACAGCAATCTTCGCCATGGCGGAGAGCAATGGCAGCAATAACGGGGTATTCATCCTCAGCATAAGTGCCGACCTCTCCACCACCAGGTTCGCTGTGCTACCGGGCCTTACCGCCGCCAGCGCCCTCGCCACCGCCGACCTCAATGGCGACGGCAATGGCGACCTCGTCGTCGTCAACGACTACAACGCCTCCAGCGCAACCGTCTCCGTCCTACTCGGCAACGGCGATGGAACCTTCCAGACCCCCGTCAACTACCCCATCACAGGCAATATGTCGGTCGCCGCCACCATCGAGGACGTCAACAACGACGGCAAGCTCGACATCGTCGCAGTCTCGGACGACCAGCACATCTCCTTGCTCACCGGCAAAGGAGACGGCACTTTCAACGCTGCGCAAAGCTTCGCCGCACCCACACTGCCCGGCTACACCAGCAACACGAGCACACCGATCCTCGGCCTCATCACCGCCGACGTAAACGGCGACGGCAAGAAGGACATTATCTGCTCCAACGGCCTGGTCCTGCTTGGCAACGGCAATGGAACCTTCGCCGCAGTCTCCACTCCGGCCTTTCCGTACACCTCGGCCAGCCCCGGCGGATTTGGCCCCGGCATGGCCTCGGGAGACCTCAACAACGACGGCAAGCTGGATCTTGTTCTCGACATAGGACCCAGCATCTCCACCTGGATCGGCAAGGGAGACGGCACCTTCACGCAGGGCAACAGCTACGTTTCGGTTAACAACTCCGGCTACGTCACTGTTTCCGACCTCGACGGTGACGGCAATCTCGACATCTACACCGGCCTCGCCGACGGCGGCACGTATAGCGGCGACGACGCCAGCCCCGCCTCCGCGTACGTCCTGATGGGCAACGGCGACGGCACGTTTGTGGGCGCGCCCACGCTTCCCTCCGGCGCATACAACGGCAGTAATATCGGCGACGTTAATGGCGACGGTGTTCCCGACCTTATCTCCAACGGCACCGGCACGTTCAACACTGCTGGAGCAGTCTTCACCGTGCAACTCGGCAACGGCAAGGGAGCGTTCACGAAGGCTTCGACGATTACCGCGCCTGCGAGCTTCGTGCTCGATGCGGGCAACACGCTCACCACCGGCGGCGTCACCGCCACCACCTACGCCGTCGCAGACATCAATGGCGACGGCAAAGCCGACCTGGTCTTCATCGAGAGCGGTCTCGCGGACACGTACACGCCAGGCACCAGCTTCTTCCGCTATAACGGCGGCCCGGTTCTGTTCACAGCGCTGTCGAACGGCGACGGAACATTTCAGACTCCGGTTGCGCACGCCTTCCCGCAGATCGCGCCTGCCAACGAATTCGACGTGACAGCCTCTGTCAGTAGCCTGCAGATCGCCGACTTCAACAAGGATGGCCACAACGACCTCATCCTCAGTTTCAACGATGAAGCCGAGGGAAACACCGTTCCAATCAGCTACAGCCAGGGCTTCATCGTCCTGCTGGGGAACGGCGACGGCACATTCAAGACCACTCCCATCGTGACTGCGACCTACAGCAGCGCGGTCGCGCCGAATCCGAATTTCCTGCCCGTGGTCTTCAACACCGCGGACCTGAACGGCGACAGCAAGCCCGACCTGCTGGTGGTCAACTCGCAATACATCTTCGGGGTTGGCCCGCTGATCCAGATGGAGACCTTCATCGGCAATGGCGACGGCACGTTCAAGACGCCGGTCACACTGACCACCGCAGCCAATGAATACGGCATCCCGGTGCTGGGCGACTTCAACAAGGATGGCAAGCCGGACCTCGCCTTCCTGGGGGAAACCTCCGCGAGCCAGGCTGAACTCATCGTCGCACTGGGCAAGGGAGACGGCACCTTCCTGACGCCCACCATCTCCAACCTCACTGGCGGCGATGCCATCCGCAGCAGCGGACTGGCAGGGGCCGACTTCGATGGCGATGGCAAGATCGACCTCGCCCTGCTGGACGTCAACGACTTCAGCGGCATCTTTTACGGCAAGGGCGACGGAACATTTACCTCCGTCCCGGCGACCGGCTACATTGTGCCGAAAGACCTCATCAACGTCGTCGCCGGAGGAAGCAGCGTCGCCGTCGACCTGAACAAGGATGGCAAGCCGGACATTCTCGCCGGCAACACCGTGCTGCTGAACCTCTACGGCAGCGCGCCGGTGGTGACCACTTCCACTACTACCGCGCTGACCGCATCCGCTTCGACAATTACGGTTGGATCCAGCATTACATTCACCGCGACGGTGACGCCCGGAGGCGCGGGTACGCCCACCGGCACCGTCACCTTCTACGATGGCGCCACCGTGTTCGGCACTGGAGCGGTCAACGCTTCCGGCGTCGCGACATACACCACCAACGGCCTGACCACCGGCACGCAGAGCTTTACGGCTGTGTATCCCGGCGATACCAACTTCAGTGCGAGCACGTCGCCGGCGGTCAGCGTCACTGTGAATCCGGTCATCGCTGTCGCTACCTCCACCGCGCTCAGCGCTTCGTCCACCAACGCAGTTAGCGGGACCAGCATCACCTTCACCGCCACTGTGTCTCCCGCGTCAGGCAGCGCCACACCCACGGGCACTGTCACTTTCCTGGACGGGGCCACCGCGCTGGGCACGGGAACGCTCAACGGTAGCAGCGTCGCCACCTATACGACTTCCGCGCTGAGTGTTGCGACCCACTCCATTACCGCAGCGTATGGCGGAGCCAGTGGGAGCTATGCCGGCTCAACCTCAGCCGCTCTTCCCGTAACCATCACGGCAGCGGGGACGCCGGACTTCAGCATCTCCCTCGGGGCTACCACGACCACGGTCACTCACGGCAGTCCGGCAACCACCACTGTCTCGGTGACGCCCAGCGGAGGGTTCACCGCCGCTACCAGCGTCGCGTGCAACGGAGCGCCCGCGAACTCTACGTGCAGCGTGTCGCCCAACCCCATCACGCCGGTTGGGCTGAATCCCGCCAGCACTACCGTGACTCTGCAGACCAGCGTTACGTCCGCGTCGCTGGCCACGCGCATGCGTTACTCGCTCGCGGGGCTCCCGCTGGGATTGCTCACGGCTACGGTGTTATTCTTCGCGCGAAAACGGCGGCTGGCTATCTTTGTTGTGGGCTTGGTTGCGGCGGGGTTGCTGGCCGTCAGCGGGTGCGGACACCATGCCACTTCTAGTCCGGCGACGGTTACGACAGCTCCTGGAACGTATACGCTCACCATCATGGGAACCAGCGGTGCGACGAGCCACACGGCGACCTGGACGGTCATCGTTCAGTAGAATACCCGGGGCTAAAGCCCGCCGATTTGTGGGGCATATTCGTGGGGCTGAAGCCCCACGCTACTCCGAAGTGCAACTACGGAGATTCTGGTTGCAATCTGTTCCTGCTCGTTAGTAGCAGTTTCCACGGGGAGACTCCTCAAGGGGAATGGAGCAACCGGGGTTTCCGGCATAGAAAGAGCTTATAGTCTGTTCAACCGTGACTGATCCCGATATAAGCTCTGGACTCAACCATATCCGCCGCTTCGAGATTCTGCGCGGCATGATCATGCTGCTGGCGTTGGCTTCAATGAGCCTGGCGACTTCTTGCAACAGGGATCAACCTGCGACCCAGGAGTTTCTCGGTTATGGGGGTTTTGCGGATTCGGAATCCGCCTAGTAGGGTGCTTGACAGTTACTTTCTGGAACACAAAACACTCAATGTACGTGTGGCAAAGGGGCCGGGCCAACCTCTTATGCGCGCCGGTGCAAAACTAGGCCACAGTGCGCCGCGTGAGCGGCGCTCTGCGGCGGAGTAAAAGTAGGCCATCTGCCGGATCTTGATTTCGTGGGCTATTGCTTTGACGGCATGGTTCATGGAACACCGGAGGGATGTTCCAGGTGGAGATATACGGGCGTGTACGTCGTGCGGTTCGTGTTGAGGGCCGGAGTCAGCGAGCGGTAGCCAGGGAGTTTGGTCTATCGCGAGAGACAGTACGGAAGATGCTGCAGTACGCGGTGCCGCCGGGCTACCAGCGGCAGCAGCCGATCAAACGGCCCAAGCTGGGACCGTGGCTGGGCGTGATCGACGCGATTCTCAGCGACGACAAGCAGAGGCCGGCTAAGCAGCGGCACACGGCCAAGCGCATCTTCGATCGACTAAAAGACGAGCATCAGTTCAGCGGGGGTTACACCATCGTGAAGGACTACGTGCGCTCGGCGACGCTGCGTGGTCAGGAGATGTTTGTGCCGCTAACGCATCCGCCGGGTGAGGCGCAGGCGGACTTCGGCGAAGCGGTGGTGGTGATCGCCGGCGTTGAGCAGAAGGCGCACTATCTGGCGATGGACTTGCCGCATTCGGACGATTGCTTTGTCGTGGCGTTTCCGGCGGAGACGACGGAGGCCTTCCTCGAAGGCCATGTGCGAGCCTTCGCGTATTTCGGCGGCGTTCCCACTCGGATTCTGTACGACAACACCAAGATCGCGGTAGCGAAGATTCTGGGCGGTGAAGAGCGGCAACGGACGCGGGCTTTCTCGGAACTGCAGAGCTATTATCTGTTCGCGGATAAGTTCGGACGACCGGCCAAGGGCAACGATAAGGGGAAGGTCGAGGGTTTGGTCGGGTATGCGCGACGCAACTTCATGGTTCCGATTCCGCGCTTCAACAGCTGGGAGGAGTTCAACGCATACCTCGGTGAGCAGTGCCTCAAGCGGCGCGAGCGACGGCTGCGCGGGCACTCGGAGACCATCGGCGAGCGCTTCGAGCGCGACCGCGCTCGGATGTTGCCGTTGCCCGCAACTCCATACGAAGCCTGCGAGAAGATCACGGTGCGAGTTACTTCGCTGTCGTTGGTTCGCTATCGCGGCAACGACTACTCGGTGCCAACCGAGTACGGACACCGTCAGGTTCTGGTGAAGGCCTTTGTGCATGAAGTGGTGATTGCCTGCGCCAGTGAGGTCATCGCACGACACCGGCGCAGCTACGAACGCGAGACGGTAGTCTTCGATCCGCTGCACTATCTGGCGCTGCTCGAACAGAAGACTCGGGCTCTGGACCAGGCGGCCCCACTCGCCGGTTGGAAGTTGCCGGAGTGCTTCGCCGAACTGCGCCGTCTGCTCGAAGCCAGGCTCAAGAAGCATGGCAGCCGCGAGTATGTTCAGGTGCTGCGGCTGATGGAGACCTTCGATCTCTCGGAAGTGACGCACGCCATCGAAGATGCCTTGAAGTTGGGCACGATCAGCTTCGATGCAGTGCGTCATCTCATGCTGTGCCGCATCGAACGAAGGCCGCCGCGACTGGACATGGAGAACTATCCCCACCTGCCGCTGGCCCAGGTGCACACCACGCAGGCCGCCGATTACATGAGCCTGCTCGTCGAGGTGTGCGCATGAGCAACGATACTTTGAACACCGCGGCTCATACCTCCGACACCCCGCAGTTGCTGTTGGAGCATCACCTGAAGGAACTGCGTCTGCCCACCATGCTGCGCGAGTACGATCACATCGCCCGGCAGTGCGCGGTCGAGCAGGTTGACTATCAACGCTACCTGCTGCGCATGACCGAGTTGGAGTTACTGGATCGCGAACGCCGGGCCACCGATCGTCGCATCCGGCAGGCGAAGTTCCCAGTCGTCAAGACACTGGACAGCTTCGATTTCCTCGCCATGCCTTCGGTGAACAAAACCCTCGTGCTCGAACTAGCCCGTT
>Ga0302201_10000753_pt1 | contig 29298 bp, 24 predicted proteins | sample II_Bog_N3_2_FD_194586 | JGI IMG/M metagenome (GOLD analysis project Ga0302201, IMG submission 194586) | Peat permafrost microbial communities from Stordalen Mire near Abisko, Sweden - II_Bog_N3_2 | ecosystem: Environmental > Terrestrial > Soil > Wetlands > Peat | place: Sweden: Abisko... | reverse complement strand
AAATCAGCCCTTCGAAACACCCGCCGAACCTATCGCCGAGCAGATTGCCAGCCGTTCATCGCTCTCTACCCCTGCCAAAATCCACCGCCCCCCACAGAATCGATCCGTGTGAGAAATCGCGGCTAGGGATTCCGCCGGTCAACGCCAGACGATAGGCGCGGAATCGGAACGGTTGGACACCTGGCCAGGGCTCAATGAGGGCTGAGGTTTCCCACCCTTCCGCGATGGAGCTGCGGAAGGATGGGGCACCCATTTCAGGGACGGGAAAAGGTTGGGCCATCCGCCAAAGCCGGCTCGCCAAGGTCTGTGCTCTCCCAGGTGCCCAAAAGCGAGGCACCTGGGCCACCCATCTTTTGTGGTTGTGGTCACTTCTCCCGACACCTGGGGCACCCAGCTTCAGTGGTTGTACTCACTTCTACCGGCACCTGGGCCACCCGCCCAGGGCTCAATGAGGGCTGTGGTTTCCCACCCTTCCGCGATGGAACTGCGGAAGGATGGGGCACCCATTTCAGGGACGGGAAAAGGTTGGGCCATCCGCCAAAGCCGGCTCGCCAAGGTCTATGCTCTCCCAGGTGCCCAAAAGCGAGGCACCTGGGGCACCCATCTTTTGTGGTTGTGGTCACTTCTCCCGACACCTGGGCCACCCGCCCAGGGCTCAATGAGGGCTGAGGTTTCCCACCCTTCCGCGATGGGGCTGCGGAAGGATAGGGCACCCATTTCAGGGACGGGAAAAGGTTGGGCCATCCGCCAAAGCCGGCTCGCCAAGGTCTATGCTCTCCCAGGTGCCCAAAAGCGAGGCACCTGGGGCACCCATCTTTTGTGGTTGTGGTCACTTCTCCCGACACCTGGGCCACACGCCCGGTGCGGTTGCCACTATGCCATTTGGGGGCTTCACGGACTTCTGAGGAAGGCAATCAGAGGCCTGAGTCATTTCTCGCTTGTTTTGCGCTGTCTGGGTGAGTGGGGAAAAAGGAATCTTCCCATTGACGTTCTGCGAGGTGGCATCACCATGAAAAAGCTCGTCCTTATCCTGTCAGGTTTGTTGTTTCTGTGCGGTTGCGGCAGTGGGAGTTCCTCACACACCCCACCCGTGATCTCTGTTTCTCTCTCTCCGTCCGCTCAAACCAATATCGATCAAGGGCAGACCCTGAACTACACCGCCAGCGTGACCAACGACACCGCAAATGCGGGAGTGACCTGGAGCCTGTCGGGAACAGGGTGCACCGGGAGTGCTTGCGGGACGTTCACCGGTGGGACTACAACGGCGGCAACCTACAATGCGCCGGCAACCGTCTCCGCGAAATTGACGGTGACGATTGTTGCGACCTCGGTCACGGACACCACCAAGTCGACGTCTTCGACGGTCGTTGTCAACCCGGCACCCAGCTTTACCACGACTTCGCTCGCGGGCGGCACCGTGGGGACTGCCTATAGCGCCACATTACAGGCCAGCGGCGGCGTGGGCGCACTCACATGGAGCCTGGCGACTGGTTCCTCGCTGCCTGCGGGTCTTTCCTTGAGCAGCGCGGGAGCGATTTCAGGCACGCCGACTGCTGCCGGAACCACGAGCTTCACCGTCAAGTTAACGGACCAGTCCGCTGCAAAGCAGGGCCCGGTCTCAGTGACAGAGCCACTCAGCATCGTGGTTGCGGCACCGGCGATCACTGTTTCCATCTCGCCATCTACACAGACAACCATCGATCAGGCCCAGACGTTGAACTTCACCGCCACGCTGACCAACGATTCCAGCAACGCAGGTGTGACGTGGAGCGTAGCGGGGACAGCGTGTTCCGGGACCGCCTGTGGCACCTTCACGAATAGCACGACTTCCGCGGCCACTTACAATGCGCCCGCTGCCGTTTCCTCAAACACGACGGTGGCTGTAACCGCGACCTCCGTTGCAGACAAGACAAAGTCGATGTCTTCTACAGTCGTTGTTACCCCGGCTCCGAGCGTCACGACGACAACGCTGGCCAATGGAACCGTGGGCACAGCTTATAGCGCCACCTTGCAGGCGAGCGGCGGTGCGGGCACGTTGACCTGGGCACTGGCCAGCGGCTCATCGCTTCCCGCAGGGCTCTCGTTGAGCAGCGCCGGGACGATCTCCGGTACGCCGACTGCGGCGGGCTCAACCAACTTTACGGTGAAGATTTCCGATGCTTCAGGCTCGCAGCAGGGCTCCGCTACCGCGACAAAACAGCTTAGCCTGACCATCGCACCCGCCCCGCTGACGGTTGTCACCACTTCGTTACCCGCGGGTACAGCAAATGTTGCCTACTCCGAGCCGCTTCAGGCCTCTGGCGGTACACCGCCCTACACCTGGACAGTGGCCACTGGCTCAACGCTGCCTTCGTGGTTGTCGATCAGCGGGGCCGGAACGAATTGGACGATTTCCGGAATGCCCACGGCCGCCGCGACCTACTCGTTCTCCCTGGTTGTGACCGATACGAGTACGCCGAAACAGTCCCAGACCCAGGCGCTGAGCGTCACGATCAACAAGGCCGCCGCTTGCTCCGATTCGGGGAGTGAGTCGCTCCTCAACGGGCAATACGCCTTTATCCTGGAAGGCTATTCCGAGTCGGGCTTCCTGGGTGCGATTGGGTCCTTCACGGCGGATGGCACAGGCAAGATCACGGCAGGGGTGGTTGACAGCAATGGCACCCTTGTCCAAACCGCCGGGAGCCTGGATACGACGCAAAGTTTCTACGCGGTGGGTTCGAACCACCTTGGCTGCTTGACCCTTGTAACCAGCATGGGCACCTTCACGACGAAGCTCTCGGTGGGTGGTATCAGCTCGAATGTGGCGACAAAGGGTCGCTTAGTCGAATGGGACGATGCGACCAACCCCAACTATCTCAGCGCGACGGGGCAGATTCGGAAACAGACCGTTCCCACCAGCCTGTCCAGCGGCAATTACACTTACCTGCTGGTTGGCAGTTATGGAAGTTCGAGTCAATACCGCGCCGGAGTGGTTGGGACAGTGGTCACGCAGGTTGGCTCCAGCGGCGGTAAAGTTACCGACGGTGAATATGACATCAACGTCGCGGGGGTCATCAATGATGGCCAAGGACTCGGCTCGCCTTACAAGGGCATGCAGGGCACCTACACCGCACTTGACCCGACGACTGGCCGGTTTACCGACCAGACAACCCTGAACGCGATAACGGTTCACCACGTGGGGTACATGGTGTCCGCTACGCAATACGTGCAACTGACGACCGATGCCCTCACGGCTAATACCGGCGTGTTCGTGGGCGAGGCGCAATTCCAGAGCACATCCCCCTCCTTGACCACGGGAAGCAATCTGGTCTATTACGCCACCGGGACAGAGAGCGCGGAGCTTGGGCTTATCAACGTGACTGGTTCCGCGAACTATACGGCCACCTACTACGAGGATGTGAGCGGCGGGCCGGAACCTCCTCAATCTCCGTCTTGTGGCTACAGCATCGACAGCTATGGCCGCGTGGAAATGAGTGGCGCCACCTGCACCATGTATCTGACCACTTATTCAAAGATGTATCCGCCTGTCTTCTACCTGACGGGTACGGGCACGGGGTACCTGATTGGAACGGGCCTGGGTGTTTACGCTGGACAGTTCGAGCCACAGGTGGCCCCAAGCGGAGGCTTCTCTGCCACCACTCTTTCCGGCACCTTCTATGACGGAGATACCGCAGTGGTCAACGAAAGCGTAAGCGCCGAAGAGTTAGGAGTGGAGGCGTTGACATTGAACGGCAGCGGCGGCGTCAACATCGTGGGTGACTATATCGGAGGATATACCGGAACCTCAGTCACCCAGATGAGCGATCAAGCCGAAACCACCTCGCTTGGAACGGTGAATTCGAATGGCACATTTAGCACCAATACCTCCTACGCGCAAATCAATGCCATCCTGATATCCACCACCAAGGCCGTGGCCATTGACGACGCAACGCAAGCCAACCCCATCATTCAGATCTTCAAGCAATAACAGCCCGGTTGGCCGCGCGGGACCTTGCCACGCAGGCGGCAAGGTCCCGCGCAGGCGGCCGGAAAATGTGTCGCGATTGAAAAAAGGGAGGGTACGCGAGTTGCGTGCCCTCCCTTTGTCATGAATGAACTTTAAAGCAGGTTGTCGACTAGACCTTGGCTTGGAGGTCCGAGATCACGTCGAAGAAGCGCTGATCGAGACGGCGGTTGGTGGCGATGGCTTCCTTGATGGTGATGTCGGTGATGTCCATGCCCTTGAGGACGGCGATGCGGCCCCACTTTTTGTCGTGGACCATATCGATGGCATGGAGGCCGTAGCGCTGGCCGAGGAGGCGGTCATACGCTGTGGGAACGCCGCCGCGCTGGGTGTGGCCCAGGTTTACGGAGCGGGTCTCAAAGCCGGTCTTGCTCTCGATCAGGTCGGCAAGCGCTTCGCCGATGCCGGAGAGGCGCGCATGGCCGAAGGAGTCCACTTCCTTGGAACCCATCACCTGGCCAACCTCGGGCAAATGGCAGCCTTCAGAAACCACAACGATGCCGTAATGCTTGCCGTGATCGTAGTTGTACTTGAGCAGCGCCGCCACGTGGTCGATGTCGATTTCCTTCTCAGGAACCAGGGTGACGTCCGCTCCGCCGGCCACGCCAGCGGCGTAGGCGATCCAGCCGGCATCGCGGCCCATGACTTCGACGACGATGACGCGGTTGTGGGAGTCGGCGGTGGTGCGGATGCGGTCGACGGCCTCAGTGGCGATGGAGACGGCGGTATCGAAGCCGAAGGTGGCATCGGTGCCGTTGATGTCGTTGTCGATGGTCTTGGGAACGCCCACGCTGGGGACGCCGTTTTCGCTGAGGAAGAGGGTCACCGACTGGGTGTCGTCGCCGCCCAGGGCGATCAGCGCGTCAATCTTGTTGGCCTTGAGAACCGCCTGCACCTTCTCGATGCCGCCGGGGATCTTTTTCACGTTGGTACGCGAAGAGTGGAGGATGGTGCCGCCGGTCAACTGGATGCCGTCGATGCTCACCAGGGTGAGGGGGATGAAATTGTTGTCCAGCACGCCCTTCCATCCGTTCAGAAAGCCGATGAACTCATCGCCATAGTGGTTGATGCCCTTGCGCACAACCGCATAAATCACCGCATTCAGTCCGGGGCAGTCGCCGCCGCCGGTCAACAAAGCAACTCGCATGGTAAGAATCTCCTGGTCGAATTTGCGCGGCCGCTTGAGCCGTGCCGGGACTTTGTCCCTGAACTATGCGTTCAAAACAGACGATTTTCCGCTTTCAACGCCTGCACCAGTTTACTCCGCAGATCGAGCAGGTGGGCGTGATCACGCTCACGGTATTCCGGGTGGTAGCCAGTCCCAATTCGCTTGCCCCAAGACCGCCCGGCAATGATTCAATAGGGTATGCCCGGAACTGGAGCACTTTTGTTGCTGGCTTTTGCCAGCATGGTCGCCATCGTCTTACTGGTATTGCTGCAATTGACCCGTTTGGGATTCCTGGTGCGCACCACGATCCCGGACCGGCCACGGCGGCGCTTGTTCATCGCCTCAGTTTCGTTCCTGTTCACATTTGTCGGGGTCCGGCTTCTGGTGCGGCTGGTGGTCAACGACAAGGGGCCGTTCCAGTGGGTGATGGTGCGCGGGCACCACGTTCACCACCTGGTCTGGGGAATTCTGATTCTGCTGCTGGTGGGCTACGGGTGGCTGTTGGACCTGGGACGGTCGCATTCGCCGCTTTCGATTTTTCTGAGCCGGCTGATGTCGATCGGCTACGGCGTGGGAGCGGCGCTGACCCTGGACGAGTTTGCGCTGTGGCTGGACCTGGAGCCGGAAGCCTACTGGTCCGACACCGGCCGCCTTTCCATCGACGCCGTGATTTTATTCGGCAGCCTGCTGGCTGTGGGTGCAGGGGGCGCGCCCTTTTTCCGCGGTCTGCACCGCATGTGGGAGAAGCGCGCCCTTTTCCGGCATGAGCTGGGCCGTGGCCTGACCTTCCCTATGCGCCGTGTGAGGTCGCTTCGTCCGCGTAAAGGGCGTCGATCAAAGCCGCGTATCGTTCCATAAGCGCGCGGCGCTTGAGCTTCATCGAGGGGGTGAGTTCGCCGCCCTCCTGGGTCCACTCCTCAGGCACGAGGCGGAAGCGTTTGAGGGACTCGAAGTTGGCGAGGCTGCCGTTCACTTCGCGGACGATTTCTGCATAGAGCGCAAGGACCCGGCTGTCGGCCACCAGTTCTTCACGCGATTGAAACGAGATTCCCTGCTGCCGCGCCCAATCTTCCAGGGCCAGGAAGTTGGGCGAGATCAGCACCGAAACGAACTTGTGCTTGTCGCCCACGAGGGCGGCCTGGGCCACCATCAGGTTGGCTTTGAGCTTGTTTTCGATGGGTTGAGGCGCCACCAGTTTGCCGCCGGAGGTCTTGAGGAGCTCCTTCTTGCGGTCGGTAATGGAAAGAAATCCGTCCGCATCGAACTCGCCGATATCGCCGGTCAGGAACCAGCCGTCCGCGTCGAAAGCCATTGCATCGGACTCGGGCTTTTGCCAATAGCCATGAAAAACGGAAGGCCCGCGGGCCAGCAGTTCCCCATCCCCGGCCAGTTTCAACTCAATATTTCCCATGGGCTTGCCCACGGTACCCATGCGGTGCGTAAGCGGTGTATTGAGAGCCAGCAGCGGAGAGGTTTCAGTGAGGCCGTAGCCCTCCCAGAGGGCAATGCCCATGGAAGCGAACCAGCTGGCGGTATCGATTCCGAGCGGCGCCCCGCCGGAGACAAAGATCCTGACCCTACCGCCAAAGGCCTCGCGCACCTTGGAATAAGCCAGCTTGTCGGCCAGCTTCCAAAGCAGCGAGGAAGGGCGGCGGCCATCGTAGACCGTGTCCTTGTGAGACTTGCCCAGATCGGAAGCCCAGGCGAGCAGGGCTTTTTTGACCGGCGATCCGGCGACCCTGCGCTCGACTTCCTGGCGAATTTTCTCGAAGACCCGCGGCACGCCGACAAAGACGGTGGGCCGGATCTCCTTCATGGCCTCGGGCAGCTTGTCGAACTTCGAGCAATAGGCCACCTGGACCCCATAGGTGTACATCACGTAATCGAGCGCGCGCGCAGTGACGTGCGAGAGGGGCAGGAAGGAGATCAAGGCATCGGTCTCGTCGAAATGGAAGCCCACCGCAGCAAAGTTCTGATTGGCGGCGATATTGCCGTGGGTCAACATGACGCCCTTGGGCTCGCCGGTGGTTCCCGAGGTATAAATCAGGGTAGCGACGTCCTTGGGTTCCACGGTACGCACCAAGGCGTCGAAGACCGGGTCGTGCTGGCTGCCGCGTTCGTCGGCTCCGGCCAGAACCTTGCTGAAGGCGATGGCTCCGTCCGGCGGAGCGGTCGAGTCCATGATCAGGACCCGTTCGAGTTGGGTGAGGCTGCGCACGGCATTCAGCTTGTCGTATTGCTGGCGGGTGGAAACCACGGCGATTTTGCAGCCCGCGTCGTCGATGAGCGCGGCCATTTGCTCACCGGTCAGGGTGGGGTAGATGGGCACATCCGCGGCGCCAATGGCGAGCGTGGCGAAGTCCGTGATGGCCCACTCCCAGCGATTCTCGCTGACCAGCGCGATACGATCGCCCTTTTGCACGCCCCAGTTCAGAAAGGCCGTGGCGAGAGTGCGAACACGCTGGTAAATCTGGTCCGAAGAGATGGGCTGCCAAAGACCGAACTCGTCCTGCCAGAGTACAGCGCGCGGATTGGCCGCCGCAGCAACGCGGCGGAAAAGGTCATTGAGAGTGATAAGCGGAGTGTTTTGTGTCATTTTTATAGGAGTGGGGCGTTCGGGAAAGCTTCACCGAGGCCAGTTGAGAGTGTAACAGCGTTGAGCCGGGATGGGGAAAGTTCAAACGGCGAAACGTGTTGCGGAACGGAGCCGGACTCGGATCCGGGCTGTTTGTACCATTTGTACCAATTGATGGAATGCATCGCTGGTGTACTGTCCCAGGAGTTCTTGCCAGTAATCGGGAGATACAAAAGGAGATTCTTCGCTCACCATCCCCGAAATGAAAGACGTTCGGTGCCCCGTTCGCTCCTGATGAACAAAAAAGGTTGAATGAAGAGCTTATGAACAAAATCAGCAAGTTAGCTTCCGCTTCGCGGAAATCGCGAGTTAGCGAGTTGGCGGCAGTTCATCCCAGGCGTAACTCGTCGTGGCGAGTGGGGCGGCTCAGAATGACAGTGACAATTTTGTCATGAATTATTGGGGTGGGACGCTGGCTTGTGGGATCATGCGAAATGAAGCAGAGATATTCCCGCATGGTGGTAGACGGGGTTGCATAGTTATTCAGATCGGCTGTATATTTATACAAGCGCGGCTGCAGATGCGAGCCGCGCTTTCGATTTGATCGGGAACGGCCTATGAAATCCCTGCGGCACAATGCGATTCTAGAACTATTGGCGGGCTCCCCGGTGGCCAGCCAGGATGAGATGCGACGCAAGCTTCGCCGCCGCGGCTTTGAGGTCACCCAGGCCACGCTCTCTCGCGATATTCACGCGTTGCGCCTTTCCAAAGGCCCCGGCGGCTATTCCCTTCCCCCTGGCAGCGGCTCGCTCGTGGAGGACGACAGCCCGCCCTCGCTCGGCGAAATGGTGGAGAACTTTGTACTTCGGGTGCGCCAGGCGATGAACCAGGTGGTGGTGCGCACTGTCACCGGCGGAGCCCAACCAATGGCCGCTGTTCTAGACCGCGAAGGTTGGAACGATATCGTAGGCACGATCGCCGGCGACGACACGGTGCTGGTCATCTGTCCGGATACGCGCAGGGCAGTCGAAGTGGAATCCCGCCTGAGGAAGATGCTGGAGTCATGAACGATACGGTGCAAACGGCAGTTGTGGGAGTTACCGGGTACGCGGGCGCCGAGTTGGCCCGCCTGTTGCTGCGGCATCCGCGCCTGAAGGGCGTGCCCCCGGTTTTTGCGGGGCGTGTGGATGAAAAAGACGCGGCGCGCGGCGGTGTGCCCCTGAGCGAAATCCATCCACAACTGGCTGACAGACGCGGAAGCGGCGCGCTCAAGCTTGAGACCTTTTCCTGGGAACTGCTGGCTGCCCGGGGAGTTCAGGTTCTGTTTCTGGCCACGCCTCACGAGCAGTCGCGGCAGTGGGTTCCGGAGGCGCTTGCGCGTGGGCTGCGGGTCATCGATCTGAGCGGAGCCTGGCGGCTCACGGAGGCTGCCAACCGCGCTGTCTATGGATTCCAGGATGACGGCACGGAGCTGGCCGCCGCGACCCAGGCGAGGGCCGTTTACGGCATGCCGGAGCTGCATCGCGCGCAGATTGCCGGCGCGCATCTGGTTGCCAATCCCGGCTGCTACGCGACCTCCATTATCCTGCCCCTCAAGGCGCTGGTGGCAGCGGGATTGGTTGATTTGAGCCACGGCATTGTAGCTGACGCCAAGAGCGGGGTAAGCGGCGCGGGCAAGGTGCCCACTGCCAAAACCCATTTCATGTACGCGGCCGACAATCTCTCAGCCTATGGCGCTTTTACGCATCGCCACACAGGAGAATTGCTGGAGCAGATCGGCGTGGGCGCGAACGACATGACGTTCACTCCGCACCTGCTACCCATTCCGCGCGGGATTCTTTCCACTATTTATGTGCGCTTCCGCGAGGCACAGACCAGGGGCGACGTCAGCGAAGTTTACCGCAAGTTTTTTGCCGCGAGTCCGATGGTGCGGCTTTACGACAAGGCGCTTCCGCAGATTCAGTATTCTGTCCGCACCTGTTACGCCGATATCGGGTTTCAACTCGCAGCGGACGGCAGGCGCGCGGTGATCGTAAGTTGCCTGGACAATTTGTTGAAGGGCGCGTCCGGTCAGGCCGTGCAGAATTTGAACGTCATGCTCGGCTGGGGTGAGGCGGAGGGGCTGGAATGAAGTACGTGGTCAAATTAGGTGGAGCAGGCCTGGAGACTCCGTCGCTATTGCAAGGTTGCACGCACGCCATTGCCGATCTGGTTCGCGACGGCAACCAGGTGGCTGTGGTGCATGGCGGCGGCGTGCAGTTGACGCGCATGCTGAAGGCCCTGGGCAAGCAGAGCGAGTTCGTCAATGGCTTGCGGATTACCGACGCCGAGACGCGCGACGTGGCGCTGATGGTGCTGGCCGGAAAAGTGAACAAGGGGTTGGTGGCCGCGTTGGGCGCGCTCGGGATTCCGGCGATGGGTCTTTCAGGCGGCGATGGGCTTCTGTTTCGCGCCCGCAAAAAGCGTACTTCTCCTGATCTGGGCTTTGTGGGCGAAATTGTATCCAGCGATCCGCGCTGGCTCGACGCCATCTGGCAGTTGAGCGGCGTGCCGGTTATTTCGTCGATGGCTCTTGGATTCGACGGCGAGTATTACAACATCAACGCCGACGAGATGGCCGCAGCCTGCGCCACTGCATGCGGCGCCGACGCGCTGGTTTTCCTAACCGACGTGCCTGGGGTGAAAGGCGCCACCGGGGAAGTATTGCGATGGCTCTCCATCGACCAGATTGCCGAAATGGCCAAGAACGCCGTCATCACCGGCGGCATGTTGCCCAAGCTCAGCGCCTGCCGCGATGCACTTTTGAACGGCGTAAAGCGCGTAAGAATTCTTCCCGCCGAGGCTGCCAGTTCGCTTCCCGACCTGTGCAGTTCCCGCGTAGCTTACGGCACCGAAGTGATGGTTGCCTGAGGAGATAAGGAATTGACGAAACTGGACCAAATTCGCGCAGCCGAGGCCCGGCTGCTGATTCCCACCTATGACCGCAACCCGCTTCTGTTTGTGCGGGGCGACGGCGTGTACATTATCGACGAGCAGGGCGACCATTATCTGGACCTGCTGAGCGGCATCGGCGTGAACGCGCTGGGCTACGGCAATGCGGTGATTGAAGAGACGATCGCACGCCAGAGCCGCGCGCTCATTCACACGTCGAATCTCTACTATCACGAGGGGCAGGCGAATCTAGCCCTGCGCCTGACCGAACTGACAGGATTGGACCGCGCATTCTTCTGCAACTCCGGCACGGAAGCCTGGGAGTGCGCCATGAAATTGGCGCGCGCGCACGCCGGACTTCTGCGCGACCAAGGCAAGCAGATCGGCACCAAGTTTCTGGCGCTGGATCAGAGCTTTCACGGCCGCACATTCGGCGCCGTATCGACTACGCACAAGGCCAAGTACCGCGAGCCCTTTGGCCCCGTGGTTCCCGGCGTCGAGTTTGTGGCGTTCAACGACGTTGCGGACCTTCGCAGCAAGTTTTCAAACGAGGTCTGCGCCATTCTCGTCGAAGCCATTCAGGGTGAAGGCGGAGTGCGGCCGATTTCGCAGGAGTTCATCACAGAGGCTCGAGCGCTGGCCACTTCGACCGGCGCGTTGCTGATTGTGGATGAGATTCAATCCGGCATGGGCCGCACGGGCAAGTGGTGCGCTTATCAGCACTACGGCATCCAGCCCGATGTGACCACGCTGGCGAAACCTCTGGCAGGCGGAATTCCGATGGGCGCGGTTCTTTGCACGGAAGAGGTTTCGCACGCCTTCCACGCCGGCATGCATGGAACCACTTTTGGTGGAGGGCCGCTGGCCTGCGCCGTGGCCTGCGCGGTGATCGACACGATCGAGAGAGACAACATTCTGGCCAATGTCACCGAAGTGGGCGATTATTTTCAAGCACAGCTTCGCGTTCTGGCCCAGCGCCATGAGGCGATCGTGGATGTGCGCGGAAAGGGCCTGATGGTGGCGGCCGAATTGGATTCCGCCGAACTGGCCAAGCTCACCGTTGCCGAAATGCTCAAGCGGAAGATTCTGATCAATTGCACCAGCGACACGGTTCTGCGCTTCCTGCCGCCGTTCATTCTGAAGTGCGGGCACGTGGACACCGCCATCCAAGCGTTGGACGAAATCTTTACCGAACATACAGCCGCCCTGAGCGGCGCACACGCCGCAGGAGGACAAAGCCGTGGCTAGCAAAGCAACTGTTGAACGCCGGGAACCGGCTGTTTCCGTCGAGAAAGATCCCGATATCCTTGCCGCTGCGACACGTATGGCGGGCGAGGACCTTTGCTCCATCGCCGATCTGTCCAGCGCGGAAGTGCGCGCCCTTGTGAAGCTTGGCCGCGAGGTGAAGCGCGACCCCCGCGCGTACCGCCATGCCCTGGACGCCAAGCAGATGATTTTGATGTTTGAGAAGGCCAGTCTACGCACGCGGTTGAGCTTTGAGACCGCCATCAACACGACGGGCGGCAACGCGATTTTTGTGGATCAGACCGGCTCTCCACTTGGCGAGCGCGAATCCGTCGCCGACGTGGCGCGCAACGTGGAGCGCTGGATCGACGTGATTGTGCTGCGCACCTACGCGCACGACACCATCACCGAGATGGCCGCCAACGCGCGCGTGCCGGTCATCAATGCGCTCTCCGACTTCGAGCATCCGTGCCAGGCTCTGGCCGATTTCATGACGCTGGACGAGCACTTTGGCGGCGTGGCCGGCTTGAACTTCACTTATGTGGGCGACGGCAACAATGTTTGCCACTCGCTGATGCTGACCGGTGCGCAACTGGGCGCCAATGTGACTGTGGCCACGCCACGCGGGTACTCGCCGGACATTGAGATTGTGACCATCGCGCGCGAGATCGCGGAGAAGAATGGATGCGAAATCATTCTGCTGCAGGATCCGCACGCCGCTGCCGAGAACGCCGACGCCATCTATACCGACGTATGCGTCTCGATGGGCATGGAGCACGAGTCCACCAAGCGCGAACCGATTTTCCGGCCCTTCCAGGTCAACGATGCGCTGATGCAGAAGGCCAAGCCCAGTGCGGTCTTCATGCACTGCCTGCCCGCCCGTCGCAATGCCGAAGTGACAGACGAGGTTCTGGACGGGCCGCAGTCGATCGTCTTCGATCAGGCCGAGAATCGCCTGCATGCGGAGAAGGCACTGCTGCTGTTGCTGCTGGGTGGGCTGGCAAACACAGTGGACAGTGCACAGTGAACAGTGGTCAGTTTTCTGTGGCCGAAAAGCAGTATCAAGTTTGACAAAGGAATTTCTGCTTATGCGGATGTTTTGAAAGGGCACGGCTTGAACCGTGCCGCAAAAGCAGCAACAACATCGCGGGCTTTAACCCGTGAGGGAACGCAAAATCGCAACACGGCAATCACCGGTACTGACCACTGTTCACTGTTTACTGACCACTGAAAGGTTCCCAAGCATGTCCGTCATTCTTGAATCCCTGCCCGTCGGCCAGAAGGTCGGCATTGCCTTCTCCGGCGGGCTTGACACTTCCGCCGCGCTGCACTGGATGAAGCAGAAGGGTGCGATCCCTTACGCTTACACGGCGAACCTGGGTCAGCCCGACGAAGCTGACTACGACGAGATTCCGCGCAAGGCACTGGAATACGGAGCCGAAAAGGCACGCCTCATTGACTGCCGTAGCCAACTGGTTCGCGAAGGCATCGCGGCGTTGCAAGCCGGAGCCTTTCACATCACGACTGCGGGTGTGCCTTACTTCAACACCACCCCGATTGGTCGTGCTGTTACGGGCACGATGCTGGTGGCCGCGATGAAGGAGGACGACGTCCACATCTGGGGCGACGGCTCCACTTTCAAGGGCAATGATATCGAGCGCTTCTACCGCTACGGACTGCTTGTCAATCCTGATCTCCAGGTCTACAAACCCTGGCTCGACGCGGCCTTCATTGACGAGCTCGGCGGCCGCGCCGAAATGTCCGCGTACATGCAAAGCCACGGATTCGGCTACAAGATGTCGTCCGAGAAGGCCTACTCCACCGACTCCAACCTGCTGGGCGCAACCCACGAAGCCAAGGACCTGGAGTATCTCTCTTCCTCCGTCAAGATCGTCAATCCCATCATGGGCGTGGCCTTCTGGCGCGACGATGTCGAAGTGAAGCGCGAAGAGGTCACGATCCGCTTTGAAGAGGGCTTCCCTGTCGCCCTCAACGGCCGCGAGTTCTCGGACCCTGTCGAACTACTTCTGGAAGCCAATCGCATCGGCGGACGGCACGGCCTGGGCATGAGCGATCAGATTGAGAACAGGATCATCGAGGCCAAGAGCCGCGGCATCTACGAGGCGCCCGGCCTCGCTCTTATCTTCATTGCCTACGAGCGGCTGATCACCGGCATTCACAACGAGGACACCATCGAGCAGTACCGCGACAACGGGCGCAAGCTTGGCCGCCTGCTCTACCAGGGCCGCTGGTTCGACTCCCAGTCCATCATGCTTCGCGAATCGGCCCAGCGCTGGGTGGCCAAGCCCATCACCGGCGAAGTCACGCTGGAGCTGCGCCGCGGCAACGACTACTCCATTCTCAACACCGAGTCGCCGAACCTCACCTTCCATCCCGAGCGCCTGAGCATGGAGAAGACCGAATCCAGCTTTTCCCCACGGGATCGCATCGGCCAACTCACCATGCGCAATCTTGATATCACCGACACGCGCGACAAGCTGCTGACTTATGCCGCGGCCGGCCTGCTGACCCTGAGCAAAGGCGGCGAAATGCCCAAGTTGAGCAGCGCCAAAGAGAAGGAATAGCGGAAGGTACGCCCAAATCAATGTCAAATGAAGAACAATCCGTGAAGATGTGGTCGGGCCGTTTCCGTGAGCCGCTGGATGCGGAATTTGAAGCGTGGCAGCGCTCCATTGTTTTTGACTGGCGGCTACTCGATGAAGAGGTCGCAGCCAGCAAGGCGCATGCGTCCGCGCTCTGCGCAGCCCACGTGCTCACAGAGGATGAAACAGCGGCGCTGCGTGGCGCGCTCGATGCAATCGCGGCTGCGCACGCGTCGGATGCGGGCAAGGAACTGGTGCGCAACCATCCTACGGCCGAAGATATTCATCACTTCGTTGAGTTGTCGCTGGCGGAACGGATCGGCTCGCTGGGCCTCAAACTCCACACCGGCCGCAGCCGGAACGAGCAGATTGCCACCGACCTGCGGCTCTACGTGCGCAAGCAGATCGGACTCGTGGTCGCTTCGCTTGCAGAATGGGCAAATGCGCTGGTAGGACAGGCACGCGCCGCCGGCGATGCCGTTATGCCCAGCTACACGCATCTGCAGCGCGCTGAACCGGTGCTCGTGGCGCACTGGCTGCTGGCGTATGTGGAGATGATTCTGCGCGATGCAAGCCGCCTCAGGGACTGCGCGGCGCGGCTCAATTATTGTCCGCTGGGTTCGGGGGCGGTGGCCGGCGCAACGCTGGCCCTGGACCGCAACCTTGCCGCGCGCGAACTGGGTTTCACCGCGCCCACGGCCAACTCGATCGACGCCACCAGCGATCGCGATTTTATTTTGGAGTACCTGCAGGCGCTCACATCTGTCGGTCTGCATTTGAGCCGGTTCGCGGAAGAAATCACACTCTTTGCCACGGCGGAATACGGCTTTGTTCTGCTGCCCGAAGCCTTCTCTACCGGATCGAGCGCCATGCCGCAAAAGAAAAATCCCGACCTGACGGAACTGATCCGCGCGAAGGTGGGGCGCATTCACGGCGCAGCTCAAACGGTCACCCTGCTTCTCAAGGGACTGCCTCTGGCCTACAATAAAGATATGCAGGAGACTCAGGAGCCGGCCTTTTCAGTCAGCTTTGTTGCGCCGATGCTCACGCTCGTGGCACGTTTCACTGCTGCCCTCCAATTCAATCGTCCACGCATGAAGGAAGCCGCGCAGTCCGGCTACCTGAATGCGATGGCCGCAGCCACGTACCTGGTCCACAAGGGCATTCCCTTCCGCACCGCGCACGAGATCATTGGTCACGCTGTCCGCTTTGGTCTTGAAAAAGGCGTGGAACTGGGCGATCTCACTCTGGATGAACTGCGCGCCTTCAGCCCTGTGTTCGCAGAGGATTTCTTCGCCGCGGTATCTCTGACGGCCACGCTTGACTGCCACGACGTGATGGGCGGGACAGCGCGCGAACGCGTGCATCAAGCGCTGGCCGCCGTCTCCGGGCGCATTGCGGCTCTCCATGGGGAGGTTGTCCATGCTGGTGCGTAAGGCCCGGCTTCAGGATGCCTCCAACGTCTACGACCTGGTGAACTCGCTCTCTGGCGATGGCACGCTGCTGAAGCGCGCATTCTCGGAAATCTGCGAGAACATTCGCGACTTTACTGTCGCCGAGTCCGATGGCGGCGTGTTTCTGGGCTGCGGCGCGCTGCACCTTTACGGTCCCCATCTTTGCGAGGTCCGCTCCATCGTGGTGAAGCCCGAAGCCAAGGGTCAGGGCGCGGGTGGGCGCATTCTGGGCGCGCTGATTGAAGAGGCCGAAGAGCACGGCATTCAGTCCGTGTGCCTGTTCACGCGCATTCCGGATTTCTTTTTCAAATATGGATTTCGCACCATCGAAGACAAGGCCGAGTTGCCCGACAAGGTCTTCAAGGACTGCCAGATCTGCCCGCGTCTGCACCGCTGCGATGAAGTAACCATGGTGCGCGGACGGATCCCCCGGATTTCCATTCTTGGACCGCGCGAGGAAGCGCATCAGTTGGTCCATCTGGCCGACTAGAGTTCGTTCTCCTGAAGGCGTAGGGTGAGCGTGGACCGGGAGGTCCACGCTACAGCCGACCGGGAGGTCGGCGTTACTCTCATCATTCCGCGGTCTTGATGCCAGGTGACTTGCTTAGTCGGGACGCAGCTACTACGACTTGGCCATAGCTCAGGCCGCCATCTCCGGGACTGACGATGCGATGCTGAGAGACTTCGAAGCCTGCCGCCTCTAATTTCACACGTATTAGACGCGCTAGTCTGCGGTTGTGCATGCAGCCGCCACTTAGAGCAACCTTTGTAATTCCCGTTGCAGCTCGCGCCTGCACGGCTGCCGCTACGAATCCGTGTGCCACCCCGGCATGAAAACGGGCGGCAATTCGCGGCTTGCTCACTCCGGTGCGTAAATCATCGATCAGAGAGCGCCACAAGGGAGCCGCACTCAACCTCGCCGGTTCGCGTCGATCCCAGTCTCCCGCCAACAATTCCATCGGATAACTGGGCTCGTCGTCGGGCTCATCCGCCGCGATGCCTTCCAGCTCGATCGCGGCCTGCGCTTCGTAATCCACCTCGCGCCGTTCAAGCACGACGGCAGCCACCGCGTCGAAGAGGCGGCCGAGGCTCGAAGTGAGCGGCGCATTGATGCGGCGTTCGATCATGCGCGCAAGCACTCGGCCTTCCTTCTCCGTCGCGCCTACCAGGGCCAGGACATCAGGAGACACGGCGTCGAATCCTGCCGCCTGCAGGGAACCCAGCGCCATGCGCCAGGGTTCTCGAATCGCTTTCTCGCCGCCGGGCATGGACACATAATCGAGGTGCGCAAAGCGCTCGAAGCTCTCCAATCCAGCAAGTAGTACTTCCCCGCCCCAGATGCGGCCATCCGTTCCGTAACCGGTGCCGTCCAGGGCGAGGCCGATCACTGGCCCAACCAGTCCGTGTTCCGCCATGCAGGCGGCGATGTGCGCGTGATGGTGCTGGACGGAGATCAATTCCAGGCCGCGTTCGCTGGCCCATTCCTTGGCCCAGGAGGTCGAAAGATAGCCAGGATGCAGGTCGTGGACAACGGTCAGCGGCTCAATCTCGAAGGTCCGCATGAGGTGAGCAAGCGACTCCTTGAAGAATTCCAGGCCGGTGAGGTTCTCCAAATCTCCGAGGTGCTGGCTCTGGTAAGCAAAACGACCGCGTGCCAGGGCGAAAACATTCTTGAGGTGTCCGCCAACGGCCAGCAGGGGCGGCGCATCCAGCGGCAACCGAACGCCAAGAGGGACAAAGCCACGCGCGCGGCGCACCAGTTGCGGCGCTCCATCCACCACCTCGGCCACCGAGTCGTCGCAGCGCTGCAGAATTTCGCGGTCGTGCATCAGGAAGGCGTCGGCAATTGCGCCGAGGCGCGTTCGAGCTTCCTGGTTGTCGATGGCGATGGGCTCTTCGCTGAGATTGGCCGAAGTCATCACCAGAGCCCGCACGCGCTCATCGGCGAAGAGCAGGTGCTGCAAGGGCGCATAGGGCAGAAAGATCCCCAGCCACGGAATCCCGGGCGCGATGTTTTCAGCAAGGATGCACCCTTCCAGCCGCCGCGCCAACACGATGGGCCGCGCCGGCGTTGTCAGCAGCGATTCTTCCTCCGGCGTCAACGCGCAGACGGCCCGCGCCGCCTGGAGGTCGCGGACCATCACCGCCAGCGGCTTGCCGTAGCGATGCTTGCGTTCCCTGAGACGCAACACTGCCGCCGGGTTGGTTGCATCCACGCTCAAGTGAAATCCGCCAATTCCTTTGATGGCCATGATTTGGCCCGCCAACAGACGGTCGATGGTCACAGCCACGGGGTCGTCCGCGACGATCTGCGTTCCATCGGCTGCTTCCAGCCAGAGCTTCGGTCCGCAATCCCGGCAGGCATTGGGCTGCGCATGGAAGCGGCGGTTGAGCGGATCGTCGTACTCCCGCTGGCAGAGCGGGCACATGGGAAACTTCGCCATGGAGGTTTGCGGCCGGTCGTAAGGAATCTGGCGCGTGATGGTGAAGCGCGGCCCGCAGTTGGTGCAATTCAAAAAAACATAGCGGTAGCGGCGGTCTTGGGGATCGAGCAGTTCGCGCAGGCAATCCGGACAGGTTGCGGCATCGGCGGGAATTCCGGTGCTGACACGGCCTCTTATCTCGCTCGAAACAATGCTGAACTCCGCGTCCCCGGTCAGGGACAGATCGCGCACTGCGACCGAGTCGATGCGCGAGAGGGGCGGCGCTTCCAGGCGCAACCGGCGGAGAAACGCACCCACACTTTCGTCAGAACCCTCAATCTCGATCCTGACCCCGTCCGTATCGTTGCCAATCTGGCCCGCGAGGCCTTCCTCCAGCGCCAGACGGTAGACAAACGGGCGAAACCCAACCCCCTGCACCACTCCGCGCACTTCGACAGCGCACCGTGTCCTTTGGGTTCTGTCCTTCACCAAACTCTCCCGTCGCCCACCAGCATAGCGTATCGAAATTCAGGTTACCGGGCGCATCGGCATCGAAGTAGTCACGCGAGTATCCTAAGAGATGCAAGCATTTGCGAGGAATATGAGCAGGGTGAATCTTCGATTCATAAGTTGGGCAAGCACACTGGTTGCGCCGATTCTTTTCTCGGCGCTGGGCGTAGAAGCGCAACCCGCCCAGCCGATTGACCAGATATCTCTGGTACACGGCATCGACGCGTCGGTCCAGGCGCGCATTGACCATGTGGCGGGATACATGGTGACTGAGCATTATGCGGTCTTCCGCAATGGCGATGAGACCCATCCCGCCGCCGAAATGACGGTCAGAACCGACTACCGCAAAGAGCAGGGCAAGAGCTATACCATTCTTTCCCAAAGCGGTTCTGGCCTATTGCGCAGCCAGTTGCTGGGCGCGGTTCTGGGCCGCGAGAAGCAGATGAGTCAGCCCGGAATGCGTGAGACGGTCCTGGTGACCTCGGCAAACTACGAAATGAAGCTGAAATCTGCGACGACCGATATGGTGGATGGACACGCATGTCTGGTTCTGGGGCTGACGCCGAGGCGCAACAGCCCCTCGCTTTTCAAAGGGACTCTGTGGGTGGACGCCGCGGACTATTCCATTGTGCAGCTTGAGGGAACGGCGGCGAAGAGTCCTTCTTTCCTGACCGGAGCCACCCAAGTGATGCGCCAATACGCAAAGTTCGAGGGCTTTCCCATGGCCACACACGCCAGCGCGGTTTCGAAGAGCGTCCTGCTGGGCCAGACCGTGGTGAAGATCGACTACAGCGGCTACCAGATCCAGCTTCGCCCAGGACAATAGCGTCGGAGCCTCCGCGCCTTGCGCCGCACTCAGGCAGATAGGATTCACGCGGCAGAGGGGGAAACTTCACCTGGGCTCTGCGGGCGCAATATGAGACAGCGTTGCCGGCACGGTCCTATTCTCTTGATGGAAGCGACTGGGCAACCCCACGAATCTGCAGGAGAAAAAAGCCAAGATGAACCAGGCATTGGAAATGTTGAAAGAGCGGCGCAGCATTCGCGCCTACACCAGCCAGCCAGTAGCGCGCGAAGTGTTGGAAGACATTGTGGATTTCGGCCGACTGGCGGCGACTACGATGAACGAGCAGCCCTGGGAGTTTGTGGTGATGACCGACAAGGCGATGCTGAGACGGCTGCCCGAATTGACCGGGCACGCACAGTTCATCGCTACAGCCGCGGCCTGCATCCTGGTGATCTGCAAGCCCACCGGGCACTTTCTGGAAGACGGCTCGGCAGCCAGCGAACACATTCTTTTGGCCGCTCATGCGCATGGGTTGGGCGCCTGCTGGGTGGCGGGCGAAAAGGAAGGCTATGCCGACCGGATTCGCGAACTTATTGGAGCACCGGAAGGGTACAGGCTGATCTGTTTGATTCCAGTGGGGTATCCCGCCGAGACGGTGACGATGGAAAAGCGTTCGCTCAAGGAAGTCTTGCACTGGGAGAAGTTCTGAAGGTTTCCAGCGATTGCGGAGGGCGGGAATCGCCGCGTTCCGGATTGATTGGGAAAGGCAGAACTGCGCTCATTCAAGTAGAGTTCGGCGCTGCGGAATTCTTCGAGGTATTTCTTTTTGGAGCCGCACAGGGTGATTTCATGAGCGCAGAGAAGCCTCTTCGCGGGCGCGAGTTTGCAGTCCTTCAATGTGGTACGGAAGCCACAGAAACGGCTACCACTTAGCCTGCTCGTGACGACCATCACCGACGATGCATCAGGTGGACTTCTCTAATGGTTCTGCCGTCGGACGGGCGCTCAGGTATGCGCCGTTGTCTCTTTACGGCGTCGCGCAAGCGCACTCATTTCAATCCCCGCCGTGGCCTTCAGTCTTTCGTTGACTGTGCAGCGACAGGACGGTGAGAATGGTGTGTCAGCCGAATCAGGAGGAATTGTGCCAGCATTCACCCCCCCGCCGCTGCCCAGCGACGACAAACGTTGGAAGATCGTGAACGGCACCATGCGCAAGAATGGATTTGCCCGTCACGCGCTCATTGAAACACTCCACACGGTGCAGTCTTCGTTCGGATTTCTGGACGACGACGCGATTCGTTTTGTGGCCCATTCCTTGCGCGTACCGTTGAGCCAGGCCTATGGCGTGGTTACCTTCTACCACTACTTCAGCCTCAAGCCGCCCGGCAAGCACACCATGACCATCTGCACCGGGACGGCGTGCTTCATCAAGGGCACTGACAAACTGGTTGCCTCTGCCGAGAAGCATCTGGGTATTCCCCAGGGCCAGACCACCAAGGACGGCAAGATCAGCCTCATGACAGCCCGCTGTGTGGGTGCCTGCGGCCGCGCTCCGGTGGTTCTGACGGACGGCGAACTGTGTGGCCAGATGACCGGCGACCAGATGGTCGATCAACTGGAAAGGTGGGCTGTCGAATGACAATCGAAGAACTGGATCAGATCGCCGAGTCGGTGCGGGCGGAAAACGCCAAGTTCGACCACGAGATCAATGTTTGTATGGGCACCGGTTGTATGAGTCAGCACTCCGACAAGCTGAAGGATGCGCTGGCGAAGGCAGTGGAGACGCAGGGCAGCAACACCTTCGTCCGCCGCACCGGCTGCATGGGATTGTGCGCCGCGGGACCGCTGGTGCTGGTTGACCCTGAAGAAACCCTTTATCAACATGTAAACGAAAGCAACGCGGAAACCATTGTGAGCCATCTGGGCGGCGAGCCCGTGAAGGAACTGCAATGCGATCTGCGCGAGCACTTCGATCAGCAGGTTCACGTGGTGCTGGAGAACTCCGGCCACATCGACCCTGAAAGGATCGACGATTACATCGCCCGCGACGGCTATCTGGCTCTGTTGACGGCTCTGAACGACATGACGCCCCACGGCGTAATTCGTCAGATCACAGAGAGCGGATTGCGCGGCCGTGGAGGCGGCGGTTATCCCACAGGTTTGAAGTGGTCGATGGTCGCCAAGGCGGTCGGCGACGCGAAGTATGTCATCTGCAACGGCGACGAGGGCGATCCGGGCGCGTTCATGGACCGCAGCGTTCTGGAGAGCGATCCGCATCGCGTACTGGAAGGCATGGCCATCGCGGCCTATGCGGTGGGCGCCAGCAAGGGCTACGTGTATGTCCGCGCCGAGTATCCGCTGGCGGTGAACCGCTTGACCAATTGCCTGCGCGATGCGCGCCGGCGCGGCTTGCTGGGCAACAACATCGCCAACACGGCCTTCAACTTCGACGTGGAGATCCGCCTCGGCGCAGGAGCGTTTGTCTGCGGCGAAGAGACGGCGCTGATCGCCTCCATCGAAGGCCGGCGCGGCACTCCCAAACCCCGGCCCCCGTATCCAGCAAATAGCGGCCTCTATGGCAAGCCCACCCTGATCAACAATGTGGAGACCTTTGCCAACATTGCTCCCATCATCCGCAAGGGCGGCCGTTGGTTTGCCGCCATGGGTTCGGACAGAAGCAAGGGAACCAAGGTTTTTGCCATTACCGGCAAGATCACCAACACCGGCCTCGTGGAAGTGCCCATGGGCATTTCCCTGCGCAAGATCATTGAGGATATCGGCGGCGGCGTGCCGGATGGACACAAATTCAAGGCGGTGCAGACCGGCGGTCCTTCGGGCGGCTGTCTGCCAGCTGAGATGCTGGACATCGGCGTCAGCTACGATGCTCTGCTGAAGGTCGGCTCGATTATGGGCTCCGGCGGCATGATCGTCATGGACGACACCTCCTGCATGGTCAATGTGGCCAGGTTCTTCCTGGAGTTCACCATGACCGAGTCCTGCGGCAAGTGCATTCCCTGCCGCGCGGGCACGGCTCAGATGCACACCCTGCTGACGCGCATCTGCGCGGGCGAAGCAAACATGGAAGACCTGGATCTGCTGGTCGATCTGTGCGACACCGTCAAGAACGCCAGCCTGTGCGGTCTGGGCCAGACATCGCCCAATCCGGTGCTCAGTACCCTGAAGTACTTCAGGGAAGAATATATCGAGCACATCGTACACAAGCGTTGTCCGGCCGGCGTCTGCAACATTCAAGCTCCCGTGGAGGTGCTGGCATGAGTGACGTCGTGGAAATCAAAACACTAATCATCGACGAGCAGGAAGTCAGCGCCCGTCGCGGCCAGACCATCCTCGAAGTGGCGCGGGAGAACGATATCAACATTCCCACGCTCTGCCACCTCGACGGACTGAGCGACGTGGGCGCGTGCCGCCTTTGCCTGGTCGAGATCAAGGGCAGCAACAAGCTGCTGCCCGCCTGTGTGGCAACTGTGTATGAGGGCATGGAGGTGATGACCAACACCGAAAAGCTCCAGAAGCATCGCCGCACCATTCTTGAAATGCTCTTTGCCGAGCGCAACCACATTTGTTCGGTTTGCGTATCCAACGGCAATTGCGAACTGCAAGCCCTGGCACAGTCGCAGGGCCTGACCCATGTTCGCCTGCCCTATCGCAACCCCGAACTGCCGGTAGATGCATCGCACGAGCGCTTCACCGCGGACCACAATCGCTGCATCCTCTGCACGCGCTGCGTGCGGGTCTGCGCCGAGGTGGAAGGCGCGCATGTCTGGGATGTGATGGGTCGCGGCATCGACTCGCTCATCATTACCGATCTTCACGAGGATTGGGGAAGTTCTTCATGCACTCGCTGCGGCAAGTGCGTGCAGGTTTGCCCCACCGGAGCCCTCACCGACAAGAGCAAGATCGGCACCGATCATCCCAAGAATCCAGATTTTCTGCCTTACCTGAACCTCATGAGGGAAGCGCAATGAGCAAACTGAAACTGGCAACTGTGTGGCTGGACGGATGTTCCGGCTGCCACATGTCGTTCCTCGACATGGATGAACGGCTGATCCAACTGGCGGAGCTCGTCGATGTGGTGTACAGCCCCATCGTGGACGCCAAGGAGTTCCCCGACCAGGTCGATATCGCCCTGGTCGAGGGAGCCGTAGCCTCTGTGGACGACGAGAAGAAGATCAAGAAGATTCGCGCCCACTCCAAACTCCTGGTCGCCATGGGCGACTGCGCCGTGGCCGGCAACGTGCCTTCGATGCGCAACCCCATCGGCCCTGAGGCCATCCTTGACCGGGCTTATATTGAGAACGCCAGCGCGCAACAGCAAATTCCCTGTGTTGTGGTCCCCAAGCTGCTCCGCGTGGTGCGTCCCATTCATGAATTCGTGAAGGTTGATGTCTTTTTGCCCGGCTGTCCGCCTTCGGCAGATACCTTTCACACAGCGCTGACCGCGCTGGTAACTGGCGAGCCCCTGGATATTCCAGCCCTCACCCGCTTTGGAGCCTGAGCCATGAGCCAGACCATCACCATCGATCCGGTAACCCGTCTCGAAGGACACGGCAAGATCACCATCCAACTCAACGGCCAGGGAGAAGTCGAGGACGCGCACTTTCACGTCACCCAGGTGCGCGGATTTGAGAAGTTTTCAGAGGGCCGGCCATTTTACGAAATGCCCAGCCTGATGGCGCGCATCTGCGGCATCTGCCCGGTCTCTCACCTCATTGCTTCGGCCAAGGCCTGCGAAGCCATCATGTCGGTACGGATTCCGCATACCGCCGCACAGTTGCGGCGCATGATGAACCTGGCGCAGATGGTGCAGTCCCACGCCTTGAGCCTCTTCTATCTCTCCGCGCCCGATCTCCTGCTGGGCATGGAGTCCGATCCGAAGATGCGCAATGTCTTTGGCGTGGTCGCGGCCAAGCCCGAACTGGGCCTGGCGGGCGTCGGCCTGCGCCGCTTCGGCCAGCACATCATCGAGCTTCTGGGCAACAAGCGTATCCATCCCGGATGGGTTGTTCCCGGCGGCGTCACGGAGCCTCTGGCTGCGGCCAAGCGCGACGAGATCCTGGGTATGCTGCCTGAAGCCTATGCGAACATCGCCCTGGCACTGAAGTGGTACAAGCAGGTTGCCGCGAGCTTCAAGCCGGAGATCGAAGTCTTCGCCAACTTCCCCTCGCTCTACATGGGCCTGGTGAACGAGGACGAGTCGATCGAGTTCACCGACGCCGCTCTGCGGTTGATCGACGCCAAGGGCGCCATCGTTGAAGATGGCATCACCGCCAGCCGCTTTACCGAAGTGATTGGCGAGGCCGTCGAGAACTACAGCTACACCAAGTTCGCCTATTACAAGCCGCTCGGCTATCCCGAAGGCAGCTATCGTGTAGGCCCCCTGGCGCGGCTCAACATCGTGAAGTCCATGGGTACCCCGCGGGCGAATCAGGAACTGGCCGAGTTCAAGCAGTTGGCCAACGGACCGGTCGAGAGCGCCTTCTACTACCACCACGCACGGCTGATCGAGGTACTCTACGGCATCGAGAAGATCGAAGAGATTCTGACCGATCCGCTGATCCTCGACAAGCAGGTTCGCGCCACCGCCGGTGTCAACCGGTTGGAAGGTGCAGGCCAGGCCGAGGCGCCGCGCGGCACGCTGAATCACCACTACAAGGTGGACGAAGACGGCAAGATCACCTGGGCCAACCTGGTGATTGCCACCGGCCAGAATAACAACGCCATGAACAAGGGCGTCCTTCAAGCTGCCAAGCACTACGTGAAGGACGGCAAGTTCACCGAGGGCATTCTCAATCGTGTCGAAGCCGTGGTTCGCGCCTTCGATCCGTGCCTGAGCTGCTCCACACACGCCTTTGGGCAGATGCCCCTGGCTCTCACACTCCTCTCCGCCGACGGCGAGGTTGTGGACCAGGTCATCCGCTAACCAAGGCAGACAACCATGAGCCTTCGAACGGCCCGATGCCTCCTCCTCGCCTGCGGCAACACGCTGCGCGGGGATGACGGAATCGGGCCGTGGCTGGCTGAGTGGGCGGAAGAGAGATTCAGCGGGGAAAGTGATGTCCGCGTAATCAGCCGCCAGCAATGGACTCCAGAGCTGGCCGAAGAGATTGCGCACGCGGAGTGTGTTCTCTTTGTCGATTGCTCCGTGGAGTCAGACGCCGGCTCGGTGCGAACGATTCACGTTGAGCCAGCCAACCCCGACCAAGGCTTGGCCACGCATCACATTGGCGCTCCGCAACTATTGGAGTTGGCGCGCGAGCTCTACAATTCCCTGCCACGCAATGCCCTGCTGCTGACGGTTGGCGCGGGATCGATTGAGTTGGGCGAGGAGTTCAGCGAAGCCGTGGCCGCCGCGCAATCCGAAGCGTGCGGAAAAATTGAAGAAATCATCCTTGGCTTTCTTCGGACAATCTCAGGGTCGTGAATCCGAAGTTCATTGAGGAACAACCGCGGGTCCTTCGACTGCGATTGGCGCACAGAACGCGCCAATCTGCGCTCAGGATGACAGCTTCTTTTTTGATGTGAACTTCAGAGTCAGGACACCAGGTTCTGCTCAGATGGTGAAAGCAAGTGGTGCTCACAGTCCGGACGGAACGAAATAACTGTGGATGAGAGAACCGCGAAGATTATCACGTAGAAGCTCGGGACATTACGCGGTGTCATCCGGAGTGCGCAGAATCTGCGAAGAATTCGCTGGCACAGATAGTTGGAGAGGATTGCAGCCTTTCATGTGCCCTGCCGCAAGTTCGTATTCCTCCGGGTCAAGCGAATTGCAGTATTCTCTCACGAGTACCCGATAGCGAATGTGCAAGACCAGATGCCCGGCAGCGATTCCGATCGCAGCTTGGATAAAGTGCTGGATGCTTTTCTCAATCCATGATTCACAAAGAACCGAGAGCCAGGTCACGATGGAAATGCGCACGATGTAGCTGAGAACGGTGGCGGCAAGGCTCGACTGCTCGCGTGCCCGCCCGCCCGTGAGGCTGAGACTTGTCACATTCAGGAAGAAGACGTCCGTAAGCAGTAAACACGCGCCGAAGCCCACAAGGAACTGGCTTCCAGTAGCTTGCCATGTGCGGAGTTCAGGAGGCGTCATGAAGTGAAATGCAAGACAGGCGCCGAAGATAACGATGAGCCCCCATAACAACACCCAATGTTTGGCGGCAGACAACATTTCCCTTGCGACGGCAAAACTCGGATGCGGTCCGTGGATCACGCGAAATACCCAGCCTGCCCTTTGATCGCCTGGAGAACCGAGGGTTGTGCACAACCCGGCAATGGTCCAGAACGCTACGATCCCAATGGCAGAACGGATGCCATCTGAAGAAAACTTGACGATGAGCAAGTGATTGACCACCGTCACACGAAGAACAGTAGCAATCACGATGGAGACACCGACTCCCCCATAGAGAACAAGATAAATGCGATATCGCGAGACCCGCGCTATGGTTTGGCCAATAAGATGGAAGACTGCCCGCTGGATAGGAATCCGGATCAAAGTAAAGTGAAGGACCTTATGCAACGACAAGGCAATCCAGTTGCGGGTATGTCGCGTACCGGGTCCTTCGACTAACTGTCGAACCCTGCGGAAATAGGCAAGTGGATAGAGAAGTGCGGCGAGTGCCGCGGTAAGCAGGAGAGCCACGCATCCGATTTGCGCGAGTCTGGAGTAAATCGGCAGTGCGGACGGCCCCTCCATCAAGCACTGGTAGATACCCAGAAACCAGAATGGGGGAAAGTAAATTGCATAGGCACTTCTGGACTGCAGAAAGAAAGGAACCGCACCGGAGAGTGTGGGGAACAGCAACAACAGCATCAGGAAAACTGTGATCAAGAAACCTTGTATGGCCAGAATGACCTTGCGCAGCAGCCGCTCACCAAGAGTCGCGAGAAGAGCTCCTTCCAACGCGAGGACAAAGGCTGCCGCGAACATTCCGCTACCTGCCACTGCCAGCAGTTGACCGGCCACAGCGCCTTCAAAACCGGGAGGGTCGATCACGATAGGCAAGACAAGCAAGCCCATAATATTCGCATCGAACAGGAAGCCGACGATGAAGATGGAAATTGCGGTGACCCGAGCCAGGAACAGCCTGCGTACGGGTACGGGAAGTGCGGAGAAAACATGAACGTCAAGGAGATCGGGGAAGAACAAATCCCATTCGAAGATGGTGACAATTCCCATCGCGACGAAGGAGAAGAGCACAAAGAACAGGTGATGGTTGACCTGCAACCAATAGGGGGGCTTGCTCGCATCGAGGGGGGTACCCGGCGGCCAGGCGATGAAGGGGTGATATACGGGCCATAGGTACATCGCAACTATCAATCCGGGCAGTCCGGTCGTAAAGGCAATCAAAATCAGCCTGGATTTGGCATCGCCATCGGGCGAGGCCGTCTCGTGGTTAAAGAATCGCTCAAGAAAATGGCGAACCAGGAGCGAGAATTGACTGCGTTCCGGCTCCGGTGGGGAGCCCAGTCCTGCTGCCTGATTCAGGGACAGCGGCTGTGCGTCTGACATGGTGATGAAATCTTGAAATTCGCTAGGCATGGCTCATCCGCATCACCTCGAGAACTTCATTTGCCGTTTCACGAGTGTCTTGCTGCTGAACCAATTGTGCGAAGACGCTTTCCATGCTTGGGAGGCTCATCAAACTTTTCAATTCGGAGGGACGCGAGTCGGCGACGATTCTACCCTTTGCGATGACGACAACGCGGTCACAGAGTTGCTCTACAGTTTCCAGCACATGCGTGATGAAGAGGACGGCCTTGCCTTCAGCCGCCATCAAGGCCAAGAGGTCTTTGAACAATCGCACGGAATCGACATCGAGTCCCGAAAGAGCTTCATCGAAAATGAGGAGTTTGGGATCGTGAAGCAGGGCCGCAGCGATGAGCACGCGCTGGCGCATGCCTTTCGAGTAGGAAGAAATGGGTGAATATTGCCAGGATTCCAGACGCAGGAGCTTCAGCAGGCGAGTTGCTTTAACCTCGATGAGAGCTTCACCAAGTCCGCGAATTCTGCCCACGAGCTGCAGATATTCCAGTCCGGAAAGATAGGTGTAAAGGTATGGCTCTTCGGGAACATAGCCAAAAGCGGCCCGGAAGCCAACCATGTCGTCTGTGACATCCCCGCCTTCGAAGAGGACCTTGCCCTCGTTTGGACGCAGCATCCCGGTGATGATCTTGACGGTGGTGGATTTCCCTGCGCCGTTCGGGCCCAGGAAACCAACCACTTCACCCGCTGCAACCTTGAAACTGATGTCCTTGATGGCGGGAATACCGCGAAAACTCTTTGTTAAGCCCTGAAGCTCAAGCAAAATGCTCCCCCTGTCTTTCCCAGTTAGACGGAGTCAAACAGAAACAAGCCCCATTCATCAGCCCCAGGATGCAACAAGGACCAATGCACGAATTGTAGACCAGGACCTCACGCCAGATCATCTCTCGCATCGGTTGAGAGTGGGCGTGGGCCGAGAGGCCCACGCTACAGCCGACCGGGAGGTTGATTACATGACAGCGCCGGCTCCTTCGAGCCCGAGTAGACTGGTTGCTGCTAGACGCCCAGGAGCTCGGGAGAAGGAGCCTGGCAT